>Ga0134121_10000642_pt1 | contig 38279 bp, 35 predicted proteins | sample KB301_FD_96463 | JGI IMG/M metagenome (GOLD analysis project Ga0134121, IMG submission 96463) | Terrestrial soil microbial communities without Nitrogen fertilizer from Kellogg Biological Station, Michigan, USA - KB3-0-1 | ecosystem: Environmental > Terrestrial > Soil > Unclassified ...
CCCGGCTGGGAACTAGGAGGACGCCGGCGCCGCGGCTTCGGCCGGCTTCTTCGGGAGCGGCTTCTTCAGCGCTTCCGTGAGGATGGGCCGGACGGTCTCGTCGGCGAGCAGCTTGTCGATCATCATCTGCTTCGCGGTCGGATCCGCGAGCAGCGTGTCGACGATCTTGGCCTTCATGCCGCCGTCGGCGGTGAGCCGCTCGATCGCCAGCGGCTTGATCTTGTTGTCGCCGAGGAGCGTCTCGGCCAGCTCGGTCTTGGACGCCTCGTCGCTCGTCAGGCGGTTCATGATCGTCTGCTTCGCGACCGACTCCTCGAGCAGGCGGTTGATGATCTCGTCGCGCGAGTTGGGGTTCATCACCATCTCGTCGAGATCCATGCGGCAGCCGGTCAGGGCCGCGAGGCCGAGGGCGGTCGAAAGGACGGCGGTGCGGGTGCGCGACAGAGACATGAGTTTCTCCCTGGAGTGGGCCGTCAGGCCTGGGGGGCGGCCGGCGCCGCTTCCGCGGCGGCGTCCTTCGCCGGCTTCTTGCCGCGCGCCTCGAGGGCGGTCGCGGTGCGCCGCGCCCGCTGCAGGCGCTTCAGGCGCTTGCGCAGCTGGCGCTGCCGCAGCGGAGCCAGGGAGCTGCCCTTGTCCGCGATCTTCTTCTTGAGCGTGTCCTGCTTCGACTTCAACTGGCCTGCCGTGGCCATCCTGGAATCCTCCACCCGCTGTTCGGAAAGCGGGAATCCTAGCCATCCGGACCGGGGGGCGTCAAGGTAGGGGTGCGGTTCCGCCGCGGAGCCCCGGTCGCGCCCGGCCGGTCCGGGCGGCGCAACCGTTGCGCCGTCCCGGCCGGAACCGTAGGATCGGCGCCGTGCGGGTGGCGCTGTTCGACATCGACGGGACCCTCGTTTCCATGGGCTCCGCGGCGCGCGAGGCCTTCGTGCGCGCCCTGGCGGAGACGGTGGGGCGCGAGGTGGTCTCGGACGGCATCTCCTTCGGGGGGAAGACCGATCCGCAGATCGCCCGCGAGCTCCTGGCCAGGAACAACGTCCCCGAGGACCGGATGGAGGCGGCGATCGCCGAGACGGTGCGCCGCTACCTGGTTCACTTCGAACGGGACCTGCCGCGGGCGCAGGGCGCCCGCCTCCTGCCGGGGGTCCTCGAGCTGCTCGAAGCGCTGGCGCGGCGGGACGACGTCGCGGTCGCGCTCTTGACCGGCAATGTCGAGCCCGGGGCGCGGCTGAAGCTCGGGTACTTCGACCTCGGGAAGCACTTCGACTTCGAGGTGAGCGCCTTCGGCAGCGATCACCACGACCGCTACCGGCTGCCGGGCATCGTGCTGGAGCGGGCGCGCCGGCGCTTCGGGACCGGCGTGGCGGGGACCGACCTCGTCATCCTCGGGGACAGCGAGCACGACGTGCTGTGCGGCCGGGAGGTCGGGGCGCGTTCGTGTGCGGTCGCCACCGGCTGGACCCCCGAGCCGACCTTGCGGGCGCTCGGCCCGCACCACCTGTTCGCCGACTTCTCCGACACGGCGGCCGTCGTGGCAGCCATCGCGGAAGGAGCGCCGTGCCCCGCCGGCTGACCTGGTTCGATCGCTACGTCAAAGCGCCGCTGGGAATGCTCTATCTCGTCTTCCTGCTGCTCCTGGCGGTCCCCGTGCTCCTGTGGATGAGCCTCCTCTACTGGACGGTGCAGGGCGTGCGGTCGTTCCGCTCGCGCGGCGGCGGCAGCGGTCCCCGGGAGATCACCAACAAGGCTGCCTGAGCCGCCCTGGCGGCCTCAGGCTCAATGCGGCCCGGCCCTTCAGGAACGCGCGGCGGCGGCCGTGTACTCGCGCCACCAGGCGCGGCCGGACTCGGGCAGGGTGTCGATCGGGTCGTAGTACTCGTAGCGGCGGATGAGGGCGTCGGGATCCTCGGCTTCGATCCCGGTGCGGTAGTTCTTGGTCCAGTACGAGATGCCGCGGTCGCGGTCGTAGTCGGCGGTCTGGTGCACCCAGCGCTTGCCGACGAAGGGCACGTCGCAGACGATGCGCGGCGTCGCGAACCCCGGCAGGTAGCCCATGATGTCGTGCTGCAGACGCTGCGCCTCGTGCAGGGCGAGACGCCAGTGCTCCGAGTTCGGGATCATGTCGCAGAGGTAGAAGTAGTACGGCATGATCTTCGCGTGATCGAGGAGCGTGAAGCAGAGGTCGAGGAGCGACTTCGCGTCCCCGTTCACGCCGCGCAGCAGCACCCCCTGGTTGCGCACGTCGCGGTAGCCCATCGAGAGCAGCTCGCGCACCGCCTTCGCCACGAGCGGCGTCAGCGAGCGCGCATGGTTGACGTGCGTGTGCACGGCGATGTCGACGTTGCGCTCGCGCGCTTTCTTCGCGAGGCGCTCCAGCCCACGGCGCACGTCGTCCTGCAGGAAGTGCTGCGGGATCCCCATCAGCCCCTTGGTCGCGAGGCGGATGTCGCGGATGTTGGGGATGTCCATCAGCGCCGAGACGAAGCGTTCGAGCGTGCCGATCGGCAGGTTGGCGATGTCGCCGCCCGAGACGACGACGTCGCGCACGGTCGGCGTCCGCTTCAGGTAGTCGAGGATGCGCTCGTAGCGGTCCTTCTGCTGGATGGTGAAGCGGTGCTTCTCGATCTGCGGGACGTCGTTGCCGACGAGATCCATCCGGGTGCAGTGCCCGCAGTATTGCGGGCAGGTGGAGAGCATCTCGGCGAGGACCTTGGTCGGGTACCGGTGGGTCAGCCCCTCGACCGCCCACATGTCCGCTTCGTGGAGCGAGTCGCGCTGCGCCTTCGGATGGCTGGGCCACTCGACGTCGCGGTCCTCGAAGGCCGGCAGCATGTAGCGCCGCAGCGGGTCGTTCCAGAGATCCCGCTCGTCCATGGTGTTGAGCATCTGCGGCGGGATGAGGAGCGACATGGTCGCCCGCTCGCGCTGGTCCCGCTCGATGCCGCGCAAGAGCGTCTCGGGGAGGAGCGGGCCGAAGACCTGGGCCAGCTCCTTCAGGTTCTTGACCGTGTTCTTGCGCTGCCAGAGGGCGCTCTCCCACTGCTCGGCGGTGACGTCGCGGTAGCCGGGGAAGCGGCGCCAGTCGGGCTCGACGAACGGCCGGGCCGAGTCGTAGCGGAACGGCTGCTCGCCGGAGCGCACATGGCGCTCATCGGGCGAAGCGGTCGTCGGGCTGTTCACGATCTCCATGGGGGTGTCCCTCGGCGGGTCGGCGGCCGCCGGCGTTTCACATCGTGTAACGTGGTTTCTCCAGCGGCACCATTCTAGAGGGGCCGCGACCCCTCCCGCAACCCCGAATCCGCCCCGACTATAATCCGCCCCCCCATGCCGACGCTGAGCTTCGTCCACCTGAAGAAGACCTACACGGCCACGATCGCGACCGACGACGTCTCGTTCGACGTGCGGTCGGGAGAGGTCTTCGGCCTGCTCGGCCCCAACGGCGCGGGGAAGTCCACGCTCCTGCGCATGCTGATGGACATCCTCGTCCCGGACGAGGGGAGCATCGTCCTCGACGGCCAGCCCGTGACCCGGGCCGAGCGCGACCGCATCGGCTATCTCCCCGAGGAGCGCGGCCTGTACCGCAAGGAGAAGGTGATCGACGTCCTGATCTACTTCGGGATGCTGAAGGGGCTGTCGCGCGCCGACGCCAAGGCGCGGGCCCTCGAGGGGCTGGTCCGCTTCGAGCTCGGCGAGATGGCGCAGCGGCGCACCGACCAGATGTCGAAGGGACAGCAGCAGAAGGTGCAGATCATCGGCACGCTCCTGCACGAGCCCTCGATCCTCGTCATGGACGAGCCGTTCACGGGGCTCGACCCGATCAACACCGTCCTCGTGAAGGACCTCCTGCGCGAGCGCAGCCGCAAAGGCGCCATCGTCATCCTCTCGACCCACCAGATGCCGTTGGTCGAAGAGCTGTGCGATCGGGTCGCCATGATCGACCACGGCAAGCTCGTGCTCTACGGCGACCTCGAGGAGATCCGGCGCGGCCATGGCGAGGCGTCGGTGCTGGTGGACGCGGCCGGTCCGCTCGAAGGGGTGCCCGGCGTGGTGCGCACGGCGCCGGCGGGACGCCACACGCGCGCCTTCCTCGCGCCCGGGACGCGCCCGCGCGATCTCCTCGCGACGCTCGCGGGGCGCGGCATCGCGGTCGACCACTTCGAGGTCATGCGCACGCCGCTCGAGGAGATCTTCGTCGCCACCGTCCGCGCCCGGACGGGAGCGGCGTCGGTGCCGCCGCCGGTTCCCGTCGCGGCCGGCCCCGGAGGAGGAGTCCGATGAACTTCGACAAGGTCGGCATCGTCGCGCAGCGCGAGTTCCTCGCGACCGTCAAGCGCAAGTCCTACCTGGTCGTCACCTTCGGGATGCCGTTCTTCGTCAGCCTCTACGTCGGTCTCGTCGCGATCCTCCCGACCCTGTTCATCAACCAGAGCAGCTCTCGGAACAAGGAGATCGGCGTGGTGGACCTCGCGGGGGTCATCGTCCCCGAGGAGATGGAGCGCATGGCGCGGGGGGAGGACTCCGACGAGCTGCGCCAGGCGGCCGAGAAGATCGAGAAAATCGCCGGGCCACGGGCGGGGATGGCCGCGAACCTGCTCAAGGACGTGACCGCACCCGTCCGCTTCCGCACCTTCGCCGCCAAGGACGAAGGAGTGAAAGCGCTGGTCGCCGGCGACATCGAACGCCTCTACGTCGTCCCGGCGGACTGGATGACGAGCGGCGGAATCGAGTCGTACCAGTCGGAGGACGCCGGCTTTTCCTTCGCGCGCGGCCGCACCCGCGATTCCCTCGGCCAGCTGCTGAACCGATCGCTCATGGCCGGCCGGGTTCCGCACGAGCTGCGCCCGCGCCTCGAGAACCCGATCTCGAACACCGCCTCCGAGGCGTACACCGTCCGGAAGAACGGGGAGGTCTCCACCTTCAATCCGATCGAGCGGGTGGCGCGCTTCGCGATCCCGGGGATCTTCTCGCTGATGTTCCTGCTGTCGGTGATGATCAGCAGCGGCTACCTGCTCCAGGGCGTGGCGGAGGAGAAGGAGAACCGGGTGATCGAGATCATCCTGTCCTCGGTACGGCCGCACCAGCTGCTGTTCGGCAAGCTGCTCGGCCTCGGCGCCGCCGGATTGCTGCAGCTCATCGTCTGGATCGCGGTGGGGACGATGGCGGTGAGCCTGCTCGCCGCCGCGGCGCTCGCCATGCTCGACTTCAAGCTGTTCGCCGGCTGCCTTCTGTTCTTCATCCTGGGCTTCCTGATGCTCGGGAGCCTGATGACCGGCACGGGCGCTCTGGGCACCAACGCCCGCGAGAGCCAGCAGCTGGCGACCATCTGGTCGATGCTGACCATCATGCCGCCGGCCTTCACCTGGATGGGAATCCTCGACAGCCCCACCGGCACGCTGGCGCGCATCCTCGGCTGGTTCCCGCTGACGGCGCCGATCACCATGATGCTGCGCCTTGGGACCGGGAAGGTGCCGTGGTGGGACGTGCTGGTCTCGATCGTGATCCTGTGCGGCGGCGTCTTCGTAGCGCTGCGGGTCTCGGGCGGCCTCTTCCGCCTCGGCCTCCTGATGTACGGCAAGCGCCCGACCCTGCGCGAGGTCATCCGCCAGCTGCGCCACGCCTGAATCCGATCGACATCCTGCGCATCCAAGTCGCCATGAAACACCTTTCAGCGACGCTCCACGGATGTCTCGACTACGTGACAGTCCTGCTCTTCCTGGTCTCACCCTCCCTGTTCGGATTGACCGGCGCTGCGGCGACGGTCGCCCATGTCCTGGCGGGAGTCCACGCCCTCATGACCCTGGCGACGGATTTCCCGCTCGGCGCAGCCAAGGTCCTGCCGTTCGCCTGGCACGGCCGAGTTGAACGTGTCGTCGGCCCTGTCCTGATCGTGCTGCCCTTCGGTCTCGGATTCGATGCGCCTGGCCGGATCTTCTACGTGACGATGGGCACCATCATCGTCCTCGTCGGACTGCTTTCGAACTATCAGGGCACTTCGGATCGTCCGGGGCGGCACCGCATCGCAGCGAGGTGACCGTGCCCCTCGAATTCGTCAGGGCGCGCACGCTCCAAGCCGCAGCGCGGCGTTGACCTGAGGGCTCCTGCGATGAACTTGAATCAGGTCACCGTGCCCTGCACCGACCTGGCGGCGTCGGTGGCGTTTTACCGCGCGCTGGGGCTGCGCGAGATCGTCAGCAGCCCGCCCGACTACGCCCGCTTCGAGTGCCCCGTCGGTGGCTCCACCTTTTCAGTGCACCGCACAACCGGGCCCGTGGTCGAGGGTGGTGTCACGGTCTACTTCGAGCTCGAGGACCTCGACGCCACCGTGAGCGCGCTGAAATCCGCGGGGCTCGAATTCGATTCGGAACCCCAGGACCAGCCATGGCTCTGGCGCGAGGCCTTCCTCCGCGATCCTGCCGGCAACCGCATCTGCCTTTTCCATGCAGGCGAGAACCGCCGGAACCCGCCGTGGCGCATGACGACCGATGTCCGTCCCGAGCCGGTGGTCAGCAGCGACCCCGCCCCGGACGACATCCAGTACCTGGAGGATCGGATCGGCGAGTTCAATCTGGCCGCGACCGGGATCGCGGGGGGCGCGTGGCTGTCGATCCTCGTGCGGGACGACAGGCACCGGATCGTCGCCGGGATCTGCGGGAATACCTGGGGCGGCTGCGCGGAGGTCCGCCAGTTCTGGGTCGAAGAATCGCGGCGCGGGCGGGGCCTGGGGACCGCGCTTCTCGAGGCGGCGGAGACGGAGGCGCGACGGCGGGGGTGCCGGCAGCTGTTCCTGATGACCTTCAGCTTCCAGGCCCCGGCGTTCTATGCGCGGCGCGGATTCGAAGTCATCGCCGCGGTGGATGACCATCCGCGCGGTCACCGGAACCTGCTCCTGCGCAAGCGGCTGGCACCGTCGGTCGTGCTAGACTCCCGTCCCCTCGATAGCGTGGCGGGGATGTGCGCCCATAGCTCAGTTGGATAGAGCGTCGGACTACGAATCCGAAGGTCGCAAGTTCGAATCTTGCTGGGCGCACCACCGCCGCCCGCACTTTGAATCCGAGGGCAGGATGAAGGAGGGCGGCCGATGAATTCGCAAGGTCTCGGACGGCGGCATTTCCGGATCGTGGCATGCGGCGCGGCGATGGCGCTTTCAGTCGCCGCGGGAATCGGCCTGGCACAGGTGCCGCCACCGAACCCTTCTCCGAACCCGCCGCCACCGGCGCAGCCGGCTCCGGCTCCTCCGCAGACGCCGAGCCCGGCGCAGGAGCCGGCGCTGCCGGTGAAGCCGGCCTCCCCGGAGACCATCCACCAGGGCGAGAAACTGTTCAAGGACCCGTCCCTGTCCGGCAGCGGCCAGGTCGCCTGCTCCACCTGCCATCCGAAGGGCGGCTTCACCGACAACAAGACCTACAAGGGGATGGAGGTCGTGAAGGACGGCGACCCCGAGGGTCGCAGCACGCCGTCGCTGTGGGGCGCGCACGACACGGCGCCGTACTCCTGGGCCGGCGGCAAGACGCTGCGCGACAACATCAAGGGGATCATCGTCAACCGGATGAAGGGGAAGCCGCCGACCGACGAGACCCTCGACGCGCTCGTCGCTTACGTCGATTCGCTGCGCGTCCCGGACAATCCCAACCTCAATCCGGACGGCTCGCCGTCGGCGAAGGCCCCCGAGGCCGCCAGGCGCGGATGGCAGGTCTTCAACAAGGCGTCCTGCAACATCTGTCACGTCCCGCCCGTCTTCAGCAAGCCGGACAACGAGGACATCGGCAGCGGCGGGTCGTTCAGTCCGCCGTCGCTCCGCACGGTGTCGAAGACGGCTCCGTATTTCCACGACGGTCGCTATGCCGATCTCAAGTCGCTCATCCCGGCGAAGCTGGGCTACCTGCAGCAGCTCGGCGTCACCGACAAGCTGACCGACAAAGAGATCGACGACCTCATCGCCTACCTCTCCATCCTTTAATCCCGGCCCCGGTCGGGCCGGTCCACGGCGCCCTTCAGGCCGCGCGCGGACGAATCACCGCGACCGTCGCGGTGAGGACTCCACGCGCCGCCCGGGTTTCTGGTTTGGCCTCGGCGTGACTGGTCGTACAGATGGCGTCGCAGTTCGGTCGGTCCGGTGAGCTTCACGCGATTCCGTTCCGGACCCTGCCCGCACCGGCCGTCCGGAACGGGACGCCGGACCGACCACGCTCTTTCTTCCAGCGAGGGTCGCCATGTCGGAGCCGCTGCTCACGCCTCCCTCGCTGGTGTCCGGTCCGATCGATTTCCGCCGCCTGCGTCGCCGCATCGGCTCCCTGGCCTGCGCCGCTGCGTCGTTGTCGGGGCTCGTCGCGGGATTCGTGCTGGTCGAGCTGGTGGCGGTCGCGTCGATACTCCCTCCACGCGCCGTCACCAGCTCGATCTTCTTCCCGCCGGCGCCCCACTCGCCGGGTCCTTCCCTGCCCGGGTCGAAGCCGAGCGCCAGCACCGCGACCCCTCCCAGGCTGCAGCCGGTGCCGCGACGTCTCGAAGTGGTTCCCGTGCCCCCGCCCCTGACGGACGCCGAGCTGCCGCCGATCGATGCACCTTCCACAGATGAGCACCGGTCCGACAACGACGGGAGCACGGGCCAGGGGGATGGGGTCGGCCTCGAAACCGGCTGTGTGGTCTGCGGTCCGGGCAGCGGATTGGGACTCGGCGACGGCGATGGGATTGGCCCCGGAGACGGGACCGGGACCGGCGACGAGCTGGCGCCGGTGGATGAGCGCACGCCGGGGCTCGAGCCTCCCGTCGTCATCCCCTCCACCCGGGCGCACCCCGACTATCCCGACATCGCGCGCAAAGCGAAGGTGACCGGGTCGGTCCTCCTGCTCATCATCATCGACAAGGACGGCCGTGTCGGGACCATCGAAGTGATCCAGGCCCCCGACGCCCGCTTCGGATTCGAGCTGGCGGCAATCGAGGCGGTGAAGCAGTGGCGCTACCGCCCGGCCCGCCTCGGCGGCCGCCCCGTCGCCGTGCAGGCCACCGTGCGCATCGAATTCACCCTGGCCCGCTGACCCGTCCTCGCCTCCGGACCGCGCACGGTTTCGGCACACGCTGCCGGCACTTCGCGGCGGATCGCTGACGCAGTCCCCCTCGCCCGAATCCAGCGGTGGCTGTCGCTTGACTCCGGCCATCCCCTCTTCATCTTGATCAAGGAGGGGGTGCGACCATGAACACGAATCCGCAATCGCGCCGGGCCCGGCTGCTGGCCGGATTCGGGATGGCGCTCGCGCTCAGCGCGGGAGCATGGGCCAAAGAGCAGCCGGACGAGCACAGCGCGCAGGCGGCCAGGGCGGCCGCGGCGGCGCCGGCTCCGGCCGCGGCGGTGAAGAGCACCGGGCAGGTGCGCAAGTACCAGATCACCGCGGCCGACGGGGGCATCATCCCGGGCCACATCCGCGTCAAGCTCGGCGACACGGTGCGCATCACCTTCGTCAGCCGCGACGACACGTACGGCATCCGCTTCAAGGATTTCGGCATCAAGCAGAAACTCACGCCGGAAAAGCCGATCGTGCTCGAGCTGACTCCCGCCATGGCCGGGACCTTCGAGTTCAAGTGCGCTCGCACCTTCGGGGTGGGCCGCCTCTCCAACAACGGCGCCCTGGTCGTCACCGAATAGCTGGTCAGCATCGAATAGTCCGGATTCGACCCGGGTTCCGGGCAGGGTCCCGCCCCGCTTGCGATAGACTGTCCACCGCCGTGGCGCCCCCGGAAGGGCGTGCGGCGGATGACGCATGGACTTTCCTTCCCACATCGCCTCGTCTGGAATGGATCGGGCCCTCAGGCTCGCCCGCGCCGCCGGACGCCGCGGGGAGATCCCCGTCGGCGCGGTGGTCCTGCGCGAGGGTGAGATCCTCGGCGCGGCCGGGAACCGCAGCGTGGCCGCGCACGACCCGACCGGACACGCCGAGATCGCGGCGCTGCGGCAGGCGGCCCGGCGCGTCGGCAATTACCGGCTGACCGGCTCGATTCTCGTCGTGACCCTCGAGCCGTGCCTCATGTGCCTGGGGGCCATGGTGCACGCGCGCATCGGTGCGCTCGTTTACGGTGCGAGCGATCCGAAGATCGGCGCCGTCGCGTCGCTCGCGACCCCGGCGCTCGCCAATCTGAACCATCGCTTCTCCGTCCACGGCGGCGTGCGCGATGGCGAATGCGCGGCGCTGCTGCGGGACTTCTTCCAGGCGCGGCGGCACCCGGGTGCACCGAGCCGCGCGGCCGCAACGAACCGGACCCGCATGACGAACGCGCGCGGCGTCGCCACGGTGCGCGCGTGACCGAGACGCTCGGGGACTGGCAACGCCCCGGCGCGGGGCCAACGCGCCAGACGGATGAGCTGGCCCTCAAGGACGCCCTGCGGCGCGATCTCGCGCGCCTCTACGAAGAGGCGGCGCGCATCGAAGGGGCGCTCGATGAGCGCCTCGGGGGCGGGCTGCCCCGCTTCAGCGCGTCGCTGCGCTCGGGGCTGCCGGCGGGCATCCTGCTCGGATTCGTCGCCGCCTCGGGGAGCCTCCTGCTGCATGTCATCGGCTCGCTCCTGATGGGAAGCCACCCGCTGCAGATCGTGCGGGCCGGCATGTCGCTCTTCATCGGCGTCTGGGCGTTCGACATCGAGACCGGCCCGCGGCTGGCGATCGCCACCTGCTTCTATCTCATCGTCGGGTCGCTGCTCGGCATTCCGATGCACCGCATGTTCAACCGCACCTTCGCCGCGGCGCCGGGAATCTGGCGCTTCCTCGTGGCGACCGCCGTCGGCATGCTGCTGGCGCTCCTGTCCATCCCGCTCCTGCACGGGACGTCGTTCTGGTGGACGGCGTTCACCCTGCTGGCCTACGTGTGGATCGTGCTGCTCCTGGAGAACTGGGGGCGGCCGCCGCACCGCCCGCCGATCACCTAGGCGTCGCGTCCGCGGCGGCCATGGCGTCGAGGACGCCGTCGAGCAGCCGGTGCGACGCCTCGAAGCGTCCCGGCTCCCACAGCATCTTCCCGGGCGCCTGCACGAAGGGTCCGGGGGCGAGATCGCCTGCACAGTGGCGCATCAGGTCCTGCACCGTCTCCCCGGCGAACTCCAGGTGGAACTGCAGCCCCACCACGCGCTCACCGATGGCGAACGCCTGCTGCTCGCACCCGGTGCTGCGCGCCAGCTGGGTCGCGCCCTGCGGCAGGGCAAAGGTATCGCCGTGCCATTGGAAGGCGGTGAAGTGCTTTGGCAGCGCGCGGCCGATCGGGTGATCGCCGGCCTCCGCGAGGCGCTCCACCGGGAACCAGCCGATCTCCCGCTCCGGCGCCCGCGACACGGCGGCGCCGAGCGCTTCCGCGAGCAGCTGGGCCCCGAGACAGATGCCGAGGACACGCCGCCCCGCGTCGAGGGCGGCGCGGATGAGGCTCTTCTCGATCGACAGCCATGGGTGCTGCGGCGTGTCGTGCACTCCCATCGGTCCGCCCATCAGCACCAGCCAGTCGAAGCGGTCGGGCGGCGGCAGCGTCGCCGGGTCGGTGGCAAGGGCACGCAGAAGCTCATGGCCGCGGCTCTTCGCCCACGGCCGCACGCTGCCGGGCCCTTCGAACGGGACGTGCTGCACGCAGAGGATCTTCATCGGTCTTGCGCCCGAACCGTGCCGCTCCGGCGAATCAGCGCATGGCCTTGATGATGGCGTCGCCGAACTCGCTGGTCTTCACCTCGCGCGCGCCTTCCATGAGGCGGGCGAAGTCGTAGGTGACGGTGCGCGCCGCGATGGCGCCGTCCATCCCACGGACGACGAGATCGGCGGCCTCGGTCCAGCCCAGGTAGCGCAGCATCATCTCGCCCGACAGCACGACCGAGCCGGGATTGACCCGGTCCAGGTTCGCGTACTTGGGAGCGGTGCCGTGCGTCGCCTCGAAGACCGCGTGCCCGGTGAGGTAGTTGATGTTGCCGCCGGGCGCGATGCCGATACCGCCGACCTGCGCCGCCAGCGCATCGGAGGCGTAGTCGCCGTTGAGGTTCAGCGTGGCGATGACGTCGAACTCCTCCGGTCGCGTCAACACCTGCTGCAGGAAGATGTCGGCGATGACGTCCTTGACGACGAGACGCCCGGCCGCGACCGCCTGCTTCTGCGCCGCGTTGGCCGCCTCCTCGCCCTGCGCCGCGCGCGCCTTCTCCCAGTGCTCGTTGGTGAACACGCGGTCGCCGAACTCGCGCTCGGCGAGCGCGTAGCCCCAGTTGCGGAACGCGCCCTCGGTGAACTTCATGATGTTGCCCTTGTGCACGAGGGTGACGCTCCTGCGCTTGTGCCGCAGGGCGTACTCGATGGCGGCGCGGATGAGCCGCTCGCTCCCCTCGCGCGACACCGGCTTGAGGCCGATCGCGGTCGTCCCGGGGAAGCGCACCTTGCGGTACAGCGCCGGGAATTTTTCCTTGAAGAAGGCGAGGACCGCCTTCACCTCGGCACTGCCTTCCTGGAACTCGATGCCGGCATAGATGTCCTCGGTGTTCTCCCGGAAGATGACCATGTCCACCTTCTCGGGATGCTTCACCGGTGACGGGACGCCCTTGAACCAGCGCACCGGCCGCAGGCAGACGTAGAGATCGAGGATCTGCCGCAGCGCCACGTTGAGCGAGCGGATGCCGCCGCCGACCGGCGTCGTCAGCGGGCCCTTGATGCCGACGAGATGCGATCGGAACGCCTCGACCGTCTCGTCCGGCAGCCAGTTGCCGGTCTGGTCGTACGCCTTCTGCCCGGCCAGCACTTCCTTCCAGACGATGGCGCGCCGGCCGCCGTAGGCCTGCAGCACCGCAGCGTCGAGGACACGCACGGCCGCGCGCCAGATGTCGGGCCCCGTCCCGTCCCCTTCGATGAAAGGAAGGATCGGCCGATCCGGGACCTGCAGGCGGCCATCCTTGAGGGCGATGACCTCGCCACGCTGCTCGCTCATGGTGCTCGCTCCTGAGAGATGGGTTGCGCGCAGAGTCTAACTCAGCCGCGCAGGCGGCGCGCGGCGCCGTAAGGATAGATGTCCACGACCTCACCGCGGGCCAGGCGCTCCTGCATCTCCGTCCAGAAGCGCGGTGTGAGCAGCGCCCCGTGCTCCTTCAGGAACTCCTGCAGGACGGCCCCCTTGAACCCGAGGAAGGCGCGGAACTCCTCGGGGAAGATGTCCCGCTCGCCGACGTGGAACGCCGGCTCGGCCGCCCCTTCCTCCCAGTCGTCGGCAGGCGGTGGCAGGTAACGGAAGCGGCAGTCGGACAGGAGCGACAGCTCGTCGTAGTCGTAGAAGATGAGCCGCCCGTGCCGCGTGACCCCGAAGTTCTTCGGGAGCATGTCGCCGGGAAAGATGTTGGTGGCGGCGAGATCGCGCAGCACCTGACCGTAGTCGAGCACGGCCAGGCGCGCCTTCTCCTCGGGCGCGGTCTTGAGATACACGTCGAGCGGGGTCAGGCGGCGCTCGGTGTAGAGGTGCCGGATGACGACGCGGTCGGCGGTCGTCGTGACGGTGGAGGGAGCGAGGTCCGCGAGCATCGCCAGCAGATCCGGCTCGAAGCGGGCGCGGTCGAAGGTGAGGTGCTCGAACTCCTGCGCGTCCACCAGGCGCCCGGCGCGGTCGTGCCGGAAGACCAGCCGGTACTTGGCCCGCACCTCGTCGTGCGTCACGGTCTTCGGCAGCGCGAACTGGTCGCGGATCACCTTGAAGACGATGTCGAGCCCCTGCAGCGCGAACACCGACATCACCATCCCGCGCTGCCCCGGCGCGATGATGAAGCGATCGTCGCTCGTCTCGAGGTGGTGCAGCAGCGTGCGGTACAGCATCGTCTTGCCGTGCTTGTCGCAGCCGACGGCGTTGTACAGCTCGGCGAGCGGCTTGCGCGGCATGATGGCGGAGAGGAACTCGACGAGGTCGCGCGGCCGGTCCATCTCGACGAAGAAGTACGACCGGGCGAAGGAGAAGACGATGCTCACCTCGTCCTCGGTGAGGAGGAGCGCGTCCGCCACGACTTTGCCCTCGGGATTGGCGAGCGCGAGCAGGACCGGCACGATGCCCGCGGGCGTGCGCGCGCGGCCGACGAGATAGGCTCCCTTGCCGCGGAAGAAGACCGGCAGCGCCATGTCGATCGCCTCGAGCCGTGCGGTCGCCGGGTCCCCCGCGAGACGCGCCGCGATGAGCGCGGCATCGCCCTCGAAATCGTCCCAGCCCGTGACGAACTCGTAGTGTCGCAGGAGCGTCCGCACCAGCCGCTCGATCGAGCCGGAGTCGGTCCCTTCGCGGCGGAAGGTGATGGTCACGCCGGCCCCGGCGGCCGGCCCCGCCCCGGCTTCGGGCGGCCCGACGAACTCGACGCGTGGATCGACGCCGACGGTGCGGAAGAGCTGGCGGACGATCGAGTTGAAGAAGGTCTCCGCCAGCGAGGCGTCATGCCGGTCACGGATGCGGGCCGCGTAGGCTTCGCGGACGGCCCCCCACAGCACCCAGTCCTCCAGCCGCCCCTTGAGGACCGGCGCCAGCAGCGCGATCGCCTCCCCGACCCCTTCGCCGTGCAGGTCGAGACGGCGCGCCGAGTCGCGCTGCATCGCCTGCCAGTCACGGCGCTCGAAGTGGCGCCGCGCGGTGCGCGTCAGCGCCCCGAAGCGGTCGCGCCAGTCCGCGAACGACTCGTGGATGAGGTCGGCCGCCTGGTGGACGGCGAGCCGCTCGTTCGACAGCCCCTGGTCGCTCATCGCGAGGCCATCCTGCCACAGAGCGGGATAACATCCGCGACCATGACGCGACATGCGAAACGACCCCAGACGGGGACCGGAGCCGGGTTCGACATCGCGGTGCGTGACCGGGTCGCGCGCCTGACGCTGCGCCGGCCGCCGCTCAACATCCTCGACATCGCGACCTGCCGCGGGATCGCAGCGGCGCTGCGCGCTCTCGCCGGCCGCGCGGACGTCGGCGTGCTCATCGTGGCCGCCGAAGGGCGGTCGTTCAGCGCCGGCGTCCACATCGGCGAGCACCTGCCGCCGAAGGCCGCGCGGAGCCTGCGCGCCTTCCACGCCGTCTGCCGCGCCCTGCTGGCCTTCCCGCGCCCGACGATCGCGCGCGTCCAGGGGGACGCGCTGGGCGGCGGACTCGAAGTGGTCCTGTGCTGCGACGTGGCGATTGCTTCGTACTCGGCGCGCCTCGGCCTGCCGGAAATCGGGCTCGGGGTCTTCCCGCCGCTCGCAGCGACCCTGTTGCCCCGGATGGCGGGGCGGCGCGCCGCCGCCGAGGCCATTCTCTGGGGAGAGGCTCTCCCGGCGGAGCGCGCCCTGCGTCTCGGATTCGTGAGCGAGGTCGTCCCGTCGGTCGAGCTCGACGCCGCGGTCGATCTCCGCGCCCGCCGCGTCGCATCACTCTCGGGAACCGCGGTCGCCCTGGCGCGCCGGGCGATGCTCCGCGGCGCGGAAGGCCCGCTCGAGCCGGCCCTGCGCTCGGTCGAGTCGATTTACCTGAAGCGGCTTCTCAAGACGGGTGATGCCCGCGAAGGGCTTCGGGCCTTCCTCGACAAGCGTCCGCCCGCCTGGAAGCACCGTTAGGCTTGCGGCCGCTTGATGATCTCGACGTGACAGGGAGCGTGGGTCACGAGCGCGTGGCTGACGCTGCCCAGCACGAGGCGCTCGAACCCCTTCGCCCCGTGCGACCCTGCGACCACGAGGTCGGCATGGAACTCGCGGATGGCCTCGAGGAGCGTCCGCACCACCGCGCCTTCACGCAGCATCACGTCGGCCTGAAGGTCGGTCCGCCCCGAGAAGCGCGTCACCGCCTTGCGCAGCCCGGCCTCGAGCGCCTGGCGCTGCGACAGCCTCAGCTTCTCCAGGACCGGCCCGTAGACGTCGATGCCCACCTCGGCCGGCACCGGCGTGGCGTCTTCCAGCACGCCGATGAGCCGCACGGCGCTGCCCGCCGGCCAGGGGCGCCGCGCCATCTCCTCGACCGCGAGATCCGCCGAAGGGGATCCGTCGTACGCCACCAGGATGCGCATGAGTACCTCCTTGTCCGGACGGGGGACGGCCGCCAGTATGCGATAGAATCGCGCCCCCGGAGAGGTACCGAAGTGGTCGCAACGGGCCCGCCTCGAAAGCGGGTTGGGGAGCAATCCCCACGTGGGTTCGAATCCCACCCTCTCCGCCACCCACCCCGGACCGGTGCGCCCCCGTTAAGGACAGGGCTCGCCGCTGCGGTTCCCCGCCATCGACACCGCGGTGACGGGAGGATTCTGGATGGTCCAGGTGCCCGACCACATGTCGTCCCAGCCGACGACACCGCCGACCGGCGGATCCACGTCGCTGCTGGTCGTGGTCGTCGAGCGGCTGAACGAGCGCAAGTAGATGGGATTGCTGCCGCTCATCCCGATGACCCGCATCTCGAAGATCGTCAGCTCGTAGTGATCGATCGGCGTGAGCAGGGGGCCGCCGCGACAGTTGGTCGTGACGGGGTTCCACGACACCAGCAGCACGAAGATGGACAGGCCGCACGCGTCCCACAGCGGGCGCCGACGCGCGCTGCGGCAATTACCGGCCAACGATCCCGCGCCTCGGCGAACGGGTCATGTTTTATTGGACGATGAGCGGGCTACGACGACCGGTCCAGCAATGACGGTGCCAGCGCGACGCTCCTGGGAGCGAGACGGGAACCGTCACGATCGCAGCGACTTGCGAGCACCTCGATCGCGGCACGGGAAGCCCGCGAGTCATTCACTTCGGTAATCTGCCGGAGAGGCTTGTCTGCGCAGCGGGATGGATCATCCCGCCCGTGCGTCAACTAGGGACAGCCCTGATTGCTGCGGCTTCCGGTTTTGGTCACGGCGATCACCGCAGGGTTCTGGAGCGTCCAGGTGCCCGACCACATGCCGTCCCAGCCGACCACGCCACCGACGGGTGGATCGACGTCCGTGTTCGTCGTGGTCGTCGAGCGGCTGAGGGAGCGCAGGTAGAGAATGTTCTCGCCGCTCATCCCGATGGGCCGCATCTCGAAGATCGTCAGCTCGTAGTGATCAATCGGGCTGTACAGCGTCCGTCCCTTGCAGGTCGTCGTGACGGGGTTCCACGACACCAGGAGCGCAAGGACGGAGACACTGCATGCGCCCCACAGCCGGCGCGGCCGCCGGATGCGGCAATCAGGCGGCCGCAACGAAGAGAGGTGGATGGAGTCCGTCATCGCTGTCTCGAATCACCGGTCGGAATTTTTTTCGAAACGATCGAGCGAGCTTCGGGGAACCCCGCAGAGCAATGACGATGCCAACGCCGGCGCGAGCGGCGACCGAAAAAAACAAACGCCGCGATCGCAGCAACTTGCGCCACTGCGATCGCGGCGTGAACCGGCGGGAAAGATTTTCGTCAGGGATCTCCCGACGGTCCTGCTGTCCGTAAACCTCCTGATCTGTCTGTCAGGCGGGATGGATCATCCCGTCCGCGAGTCAGTGCGGCGTCTTCAGCCGCGACTCACCTTGAGCTCGTTGGTCACCTCGCGCACGCCCTCGGTGTCGCGGGCGATGCGCACGGCGAGCTGCCGCTCCGCTTCGGAGGTGACTTGCCCCGTCAGCGTCACGTTGCCCTGACGGGTATCCACGTTGATGTTGTGGGCGGCGACGCCCTTGCCGGTGGCCAGGTGCATCTTGACCGACGCCGTGATGGTGGCGTCCTTCACCGACTGGCCGAAGCTGCGGTTGGGTCCTGCGGCGGTCCGGTGCTCGGCGGGCGGGGCGCCTTTGTCCCCTTCCTTCTTCACCTCGAGGCGGTCGTGGACGTCGCGCACGCCGTCGGCGCTCTTGGCGATCGAGACGGCGAGGTCGCGATGCACGTCACTCGGAACCACACCGCTGAGCGTCACGACGCCATGGTCCGTGTGGACGTCGATGTCGCTGGCGCTCAAGTGCGGGTTGAACATGTAGGTGGTCTCGATCCGCATCGTGGTCGAGGAGTCGCTGAGCTTCGTGTCGTCGTCGGCCCGGTTCACCGGCGCTTCGCGATTGGCCGCACGGTGCTCGGCCGGCCTGTCGGCGCATCCCAGGGCAACCGCGGCGAGGAAGGCCGCGGGCACCAGCATTTTCATCATGGGTCGGGTCATCGTGTGTTTTCCTTTCAGGCCTGGCGACGCGTGGAGCCCCGTCGGTCCGGCCATCCCCGTGAAAAGCAAGCGAAATGCCACGCAGGCCCCTCGTCCACGCGCCGCCGGGTAACCCCCATGGCTGGAGCGTTTCGAGGAAGCGCGCGCCCGGTTCCGACCCGGATCGCGGCGGGATTCGCGATCCGTAGTTCAGGCGCGGTGGCTATCGGAGGATGGAGTCGGGCTGAGTCAGGAGCAGGTCGATCTCGCGGTCGAACGGGACAGTTGCGCGCGCCCAGTCGTGACACCGCATCGCCGCCGCCAGGGCGACGCGCAGCCTTTCGGCGGCCGCGCCGCGCGCCCCGCCGCCGAGCAGGGCCTCGAGCCGCGCGCCCAGGTCCGCCGCGTCGGAGTAGAGGCACGCGGCGTGGAATTCCTCCGGCAGGACCTCCGGATAGGCCAGGCGCCGCGGCAGGAGAGGCAGGCAGCCCGATGCGATCGCTTCCACCACCGCCATGCCGAAGTTCTCCTGGTCGGCGGTGCTGACGACGATGTCGCCGCGCCGCAGCCATTCGAGATAGTCGGCCCGGCTCTCGACGTAGCCGTAGTGGACGACGCGCGCCCCGTAGCGGTCGCGCGCGGCTTCGAACTCCTTCGGCACCACCTGGAAGTTCTCGCCGAGCAGCGCCAGCCGGAAGTCGCGGCCGCGCGCGAGGCAGCCATCGAGCGCCGCGAAGAAGGCGGACGGGTTCTTGTCGAACTCCCAGCGGTGGTTCCAGATGATGAGCGGCGCCCCATCGGAGCGGCGCGGCGCCGGCTCGCCCTGCGGCGTGGTCGCACCGGGCCCGGCGCCGAAATCGACGCCGGGTTGCAGGACCCCGGCGCGGGCACGGATCGCCTCGATCGCCCAGCGCGGCTGGAACTCCGGCATCATCCCGAGAAAACCGGGAAGCCGTTCGATGAAGGCGTCATGCTGGAAGCGCGAGTTGAACAGCACCCGCCGGGCCGCCAGGCACGTGGTGATGTCGGTGAAACCGAACTGGTAGTCGATCGCCTCGCCCGGCGGCAGCGGATACGACAGCTGGTTCTCGTGGAAGTACGCCAGCGCCGGCGGGCACGTCTCGCCCCACAGCGCTTTCAGGTCCGACAGGCTCATGAGGTCGGTGACGACGAGCGCGTCGAACGTCTGAGGATCGGTGACCTTGCGCGCGAAGTGCAGGGCCGCCCCCCGCATCCGCCATTTCCAGAAGCGCGCGGGAAGCGTCTGCAGCGTCAGCTCGTGCCGCGAGTGCTTCGCCCAGCCTTCCGCGAAGGCCCGGTGCGAGCCCCCGTGGAACGGGTTCAGGAAGAGGACGCGCGCCCGCCGCAAAGCGCCGTGGCCGGGGCTCAGCGAGGGACGCGCTGCGGAGCGGCCGGCTCGCGCAGGAGCTTCGTCGGGTTCGCTTCGAGGCTCTTGAGCGCCTCGGCGACCGCGCGCTCGAGCTGCGGGTCACGCCCGGCCGCGACATCCTTCGGCGTGACCTCGACCTCGATGTCAGGCGGCGTTCCCTTGTTCTCGACGTCCCACTGCCCCTCGAGGTTGAAGAAGCCGCCGCGCGGCACCGTCACGACGCCGCCGTCGATCAGAACCGGGTAATCCCAGATGCCGACGAGGCCGCCCCAGGTGCGCGTGCCGACGAGCGGACCCAACTGCGCCTGCCGGAACATGAACGGCAGCATGTCGCCGCCCGAGCCGGCGAACTCGTTCACCAGCATCACCTTGGGACCCCAGATGCCCGAGAGCGGCTCGGTCCACGGATCCCGCGCTCCCACCGGGTTGTTGAAGTAGCCGCGCAGCTTCCGCCCGAGGATGTCGATGACGTAGTCCGCGACGAAGCCGCCCTGGTTGAAGCGCTCGTCGAGGATGGCGCCGGCGCGATCCTGCTGCGCGAAGTAGTAGCGGTTGAAATAGACGTAGCCGTCGCCGCCGGTGTTCGGCAGCCACACATACGCGAGCCGGCCGCCCGAGAGCTTGTCCACGAGCCGCCGGTTGTCCTCGACCCAGCCGCGGCGCCGGAGCGCGCGCTCGCCCGGCACCGGGACGACCACCACCCGCCGCGCCCCGTCGAGCGTCGGCCGGTCGTTCACCGTGATGGTCGTCTGCCGACCGGCCGTGCCCTCGAGCGCCCGGGAGGGGTCTTCCGGCGCCTGGATCTCCCGCCCGTTCACGGCGAGAAGGTAATCCCCCTTGCGCACGTCCACCCCCGGGGCGGCGAGGGGCGCCTGGAGATCCGGGTTCCACGACTCGCCGCTGTAGATGCGGACGATGCGATAGCGGCCGTCTTCGATCTTGAAGTCGGCCCCGAGCAGGCCCGGCTTGCCGCCGGGGATGGCCGGTGTGTCGCCGCCGGCGACGAAATGGTGGCCGACCCCGTGCTCGCCGCCCATGCGGTTGACGAGGTCGCTCACGTCGGCGCGGTGCTGCACCGAGGAGAGCCACGGCTCATAGCGCGCCTTCACCGCCGTCCAGTCGGCGCCGTGGTGATTCGGCACGTAGAAGAAGTCGCGCTCGAAGCGCCACGCCTCGTTGAAGATCTGGCGCCACTCCGCCTGCGGGTCGAGCTGCATGGACAGGCTGACCTTCAAGGCGCCGTCCCCCGGCTTGGGGTCACCGTCGGTCGCGACGATGCCCCAGGTCTCGCCGGAGTGGTACAGGGCCTTCTTGCCGTTGCGCGACACCGTGAAGGTGGAGATCGGCCCCGGGAGGAAGGTGGTGTCCTTGCGCTTGGCGAAGTCGAAGCGGTGGATCGAGGCGGCCGGCTGGCCGTTGCCGTCGGGTTCGGGGAAGAGCTCAGCTTCCTCGGCGACGAAGATCATCCCCTCGGTGCCGGCCGACAGGCCCGAATAGTTCCGCAGCGGCAGCGGCAGCGCGATGATGCGGTTGAGCAGGCCGTCGAAGTCGAGGCGCACCTTCACCGCCTCCGGCTTCTTCTCGTCGGCGTCGCCCTTCTTGTCCGCCGCCTTGCCCTTGGAGCCGGCGCTCTTCGCCGACTTCTCCCCCTTCGCGTCCTTGCCGTCGTCCGTCGCCTTCTCCTCGTCGCTCTCGGGGAGCAGCGGCGACGGCACATCGGCCGCCAGCACGGCGCAGTAGACGCCGCGCCGCAGCGGCCGCTCGACGCTGCTGAGATCGAGCCAGCCGGTCCCGAGCGCCAGGTCGGTGCTGGCCAGGAAGTAGAGATACCTGCCGCTCGCGTCCCAGGCCGGCGCGACCGCGTCCGACAGGCCGTCGGTCACCAGGCGCGCCTTGCCCTCTTCGAACGACCAGACGACGATGCCGCGATACTTGTTCGGGAGCTGTTTGGCGTACGCGAGGAAGCGCGAGTCGGGCGAGAAGACGGGCACCAGCGATCGCTCGGGGTGCGCCATGCGGTCGGTGTCGATGGTCTGATCGCGCCCGGACACCACCTCGACGACGTGCAGGTTGCGGCCGGCGTCGGTGAAGGCGATGCGCTTCGAGTCGGGAGACCAGGTCGGGTTGAAGAAGTAGGTCGCCGGCGTGATGGCGATGGCGCGCGGCGCCGCCAGGCCGTCCTGGTCGCCGATCCGCAGGCGGTACTCGCCCCCTTCGTCGGAGAACCAGGCGATGCGGGTGCCGTCCGGCGACCAGACCGGGCTGCGGTCCGCGGCGCCGGGGCTGCGGGTGAGGTTGCGCACGTCCCCCTTCTCGGCGGGCACCGTGAACACCTCGCCGCGCGCCTCGAAGACGGCGCGCGCGCCCGTCGGCGACAGGGAGGCGTCGACGATGAGCGGCGCGGCGTCGTCCCAGTGCGGCATGGCCCACGGGAAATCGCCGCGCACCCGCACGACCAGGGTGTCGTCCTGGCCGCTCTTCGGGTCGAGCGTGTGGATGTAACCGCCCTGCTCGTACGCCAGCAGCCCGCCGCCGGCCGAGAGCCAGTGCACGTCGAAGTCCTGGTGCTTCGTCAGCGCCCGCACCTGCCCGCCGCCCGGGTCGTACTCATAGACGTTGAGCCGGTTCCCGTCGCGATCGGAGACGAAGTAGAGCTTGCCGTTGAGCCACGCCGGGTGCTGGTTCATCGACGGCGGGCCGGGGACGGTGGAGAGGTTCAGGCCGGAGAGCGTCAGGAGGCGAATCGGCTGCGCCTGGCCGCCGCGGTAGAGGCGCCACTCCTCCTGCCAGCGCTCCTGCTCATACGCGAGGATCTTCCCGTCGTCGCTGTACGCGGCTCGGCGCGCCGTCGGCACCGGCAGCCGCTCGGGGAAGCCGCCCCCGACCGGCACCGTGTAGAGCTGGCGGAAGACGACGGTGTCGCTGCCGAAGGGCGTGTCGCGGTTGCTGGTGAAGAGGACCGACTTGCCGTCGGGGGTGAAGCCGCGCGCCTCGTCGGTGGCCGGGTGCCACGTCAGCCGCCGCGGCTCGCCTCCTTCCGCCGGCATCACGTAGATGTCGGCGTTGCCGCCGTAGGACCCCGTGAAGAGGATGAGCCGCCCGTCCGGCGAGAAGTGCGGATCCTTCTCCAGCCCGGGGCTCGTCGTCAGCCGCCGCGCCTCTCCCCCCTTGCGTGACACCCAGAAGAGATCGCCGGAGTGCACGAAGACGATGCCGTTCTCGTTGATGGCCGGCTGGATGACGAGCCGCGTCCCGGCGGCGGCCTCGGAAGCCGGCGCCGCCGAGGCCGCGCTGCCCGCGGCCGCTGCGATGGCGGGGCGGGCGATCGGCGCCGCGAGGAGGCAGGCGACCGCCGCGGCGCAGGCGGCGGGCACGGCGAGCAGTCGAAGACGCGGCATGGCAATCCTCCCCGGCACGTTGGTCCCCTTCGTTGCGATGGTCGGAAGCGCGGACGATAGCACGGCTCCGAGCCACGGGGCGGTCCACGAGCGACCGGCGATCCCGCCGCAGCCGGGATCGGCTATCCTCCCCCGCAAGAGCGGCCGCCGCCCCGCCTCGGGACATACGATGCTTCCCTTCGATCGGTTCGAAGCGCTGACCTTCGACTGTTTCGGCACGCTCGTGGACTGGGAGAGCGGGATCCTCGCCGCCCTCCTTCCGGTTGTGCAGAGTCACGACCTCGAGGCCGACCCGGAGCGGCTGCTCCGCCTGTACGCCGAGGCCGAATCGGATCTCGAAGCCGGCCCCTACCTTTCTTATGCCGAGGTCCTCGGCCGGGTGATGGATCGCGTCGGCGAGGCTCTCGGCTTCGAGCCGAAGGCGGAGGAGCGCGGCCGGCTGGCGCGATCGCTTCCCTCCTGGCCGCTCTTCCCGGACACCGTCGCGTCGCTCGTGACTCTGGCGCGGCGCTACCGCCTGGCGATCGTCTCGAACGTGGACGACGACCTCTTCGACGGCGTGGCGCGGCGCCTCGCGGTGCCGTTCGACGCCGTCATCACGGCGCAGCAGGTGCGCTCGTACAAGCCGGCGCCGGCGCACTTCCTGCGCGCGCTCAAGGCCCTGCGGCTGCCGACCGAGCGGGTCCTGCACGTGGCCCAGAGCCGCTTCCACGACATCGCGCCGGCGCAGGCCCTCGGCTTCACGACCGTCTGGGTCAACCGCCGCTCCGGCCGCGCTGGCACGGGCGCCACTCCAGCAGCCGGCGCCGGACCGGATCTCGAGGTTCCCGATCTCGCCACGCTGGCCCGCGCCGCGGTCGAAACCGCCTCCTGACGATCTCCGCGCAGAACCGCTAGAAGCCTTCGGCGAGTGCCCGGTCGCACTCGCGCAGGATCGCCTCGAGCAGGCCTTGCATGTGCTCGAGGCGGGTGCGGAAGTTCACCGGGTTGATGCGGAAGACGTGGCGTCCCTTGAGACGGGTCGTGGTGATCCAGTACTCCCCCGCGTCCTCGAGACGGCGCGCCACGAGCGCGTGCAGCCGCTCTTCCCTGTCGCGCGGCAGGCGCGGGTCTTCGAAGCGCAGGCAGACGGCCGACAGGCGCGGCCGCGCCGCCGGCACCAGCCGCTTCGACGCGACCGCCAGCTCGTACAGCGCGCGCGCCTGCTCGATGTTGCCGTCGATCCAGCGGCCGATCTGCACGGCGCCGTAGCGCTTGAACGACAGCCACACCTTGAGGCCGCGGAAGCGGCGCGACTGCTCGAACGAGTGCACGAAGAACTGGAAGCGCTCCCCCGACGCGTCCATGTCGTCCTTGAGATAGGCCGGCTCCATCCCGAACGAGCGCGTCAGCTGCGCGCCGTCGCGCACCAGGACCGCGCCCGCGTCGAGCGGCGCGTAGAACCACTTGTGCGGATCGATGGTGATCGAGTCGGCGGTCTCGATTCCCTTCAGGAGCCCGGGCCAGCGCCCGGAGAGGAGCATCCCGCCGCCGTACGCCGCATCGACGTGCAGCCACAGCTTCTCGCGGTCGGCGATGCGCCGGAGCGCCTGGAGATCGTCGAGCGCGCCGGTGTTCGTCGTCCCCGCCATGCCGACGATGGCGACCGGCTGCATGCCGACCTTCCTGTCCGTGGCGATCGCCTCCTCGAGCGCGTCGAGCCGCACCGCGAAGTCGTCGTCGGTCGGCAGCGCCCGGTAGCCCTGGCGGCCGAAGCCGATGGCATCCACCCCCTTGTCCACCGAGACGTGCCGCTCCTCGGAGCCGTACACCACGAACCGGCCGCTGACGCCGGTGTTCTGCGCCCGGTCGCCGCTCATGGCGTCGCGCGCCAGCTTCAGCCCGGTGAAGTTGGCCATCATCCCGCCGCTCGTGAGGTGGCCCCCGGCCTGCGGACCGTAGCCGGCGAGCTCGCACAGCCAGCGCACCACCCGCCGCTCGAGCGCCACGGCGCCCGGGCCGATCGACCACGCCCCGATGTTCTGGTTGAGCGCGGAGGCGAGCAGATCCCCGAGCATCCCGGCGGGCGTCGGCGTCGGCGTGATGAAGCCGAAGTACCCCGGGTGGTTCACGTGGCAGGAATTCGGGACGAGCTTCCGGTCGAGCTCGCCGAAAAGCTCAGCGAGCGGCGTCTCGCCTCGCGGCAGCTCCTCGTCGAACAGCGCCTCGATCGCCCGCGGGTCCGCCCCCTTCGGGAACAGCGCCCGCCCCTCGATCGACTCGAGGTACTCGGCGATCCAGTCCACCATCCGGTGCCCGGCCTCACGAAACTCTTTCGTGTCCATAGGCCCGCACTAGTAGCGCACAACCCCACCCGCCCGCAAGCAGCCGTGCGCGCGTGGCCGGATTGGCCGCTTCGGGTGGACTTCGCTGCCGGAGAAGGGTCTAGGCGGCTTTGGGCGTGGCGGGCGGCGCCGCGGGGGCGGCCTGCTGCTCGCCGGGCTTCTCGAACTTGGTCTTGTCCATGGCCCGGGCGAGGGCGTCGTGATGGGAGATGCGCCCGGCCTGCAGGTGCGCCATGAGCGACTCGTCCATGGTCTGCATGCCGTCCTTCTTCCCCGACTGGATCACCGAGTAGAGCATCGGGGTGTTCCCCTCGCGGATGATGTTCGGCAGCCCCTGGGTGCGCAGCAGCAGCTCGATGGCGGCGTGGCGGCCCTTGCCGTCGGCGGCCGGGATCAGCAGCTGCGACAGGATGGCGGCGATGCCTTCCGACAGCGTCACGCGCACCTGCTCCTGCTGGTCGGCCGGGAAGGCGTCGATGATGCGGTCGATGGTCTTGGCGCAGTTGTTGGTGTGCAGCGTGCCGAAGACCAGCACGCCCATCTCGGCGGCGGTGATCGCCATGGAGATGGTCTCGAGGTCGCGCATCTCGCCGACCAGCACGACGTCGGCGTCCTCGCGGACGGCGGCGCGCAGCGCGGGGGCGAACGAGTTGGTGTGCGTGCCGACCTCGCGGTGCGACACCACGGACTTGCGGTTCTGGTGCACGAACTCGATCGGGTCCTCGATGGTCACGATGTGGCGCGAATACGTCGTGTTGATCGTGTTGATGATCGAGGCGAGCGTCGTCGACTTTCCCGAGCCGGTGGGCCCGGTGACGAGCACCAGACCCTGCGTCATGTGGGCCAGCTTCTCGACCGCGGCCGGGAGCTTCAGGTCCTCGAGCGCGATGATTTTCTCCGGGATGATGCGGAACACCGCGCCGGGCCCGTTCTCCTGGTACAGGTAGTTGGCGCGGAAGCGCGCGACGCCTTGGAGCCCATAGGCGAAGTCGAGGTCGCGGGCGCGGTCGTATTCATCCCACTGCTTCGGCGTCGTGATGCCCGACAGGAGCGCGGTCATGCGCGCCGCGTCGAGCGTCGTCCAGCCTTCGACCGGCTCGAGCGAGCCGTGCCGGCGGATGCGCGGCTCCAGTCCGGTCGCGAGGTGGAGGTCGGAGCCTCCGGTCTCCTTCAGGTAGACGAGCAGCTTGTCGAGTTCGGCCATGTCACGCCACCAGCCGCTTCGGGTCGTCGCACAACTTCAGGGCCTCGTCCTTGCTGATCGTCCCCGACTTCACGAGGGCCGCGAGCGAGTTCTCCATGAGCGCCATCCCCTGCGGCCCGCCGGTCTGCAGCACCGAGATGATCTGGAACGTCTTCCCCTCGCGGATGAGGTTTCCGACCGCCTTGTTGCACATCAGGATCTCGAGCGCCGGGACGCGTCTTTTGCCGTCGGTCGTCCGGATGAGGCGCTGCGACACGATCGCCTTGAGCGACTCGGAGATCATCGTCCGGATCTGCGACTGCTGGTTCGGCGGGAAGACGCCGAGGATGCGGTTGATGGTGCGGATGGCGGAGTTCGTGTGCAGCGTCCCGAGCACCAGGTGCCCGGTCTCGGCCGCGGTCAGCGCCAGCGAGATGGTCTCGCGGTCGCGCAGCTCGCCGATGACGATGATGTCCGGGTCCTCGCGCAGGGCGGCGCGCAGGGCGCGCGCGAACGACTCGGTGTGCCGGCCCGCCTGCCGCTGGTTGACGACGCAGCGCTTCGACGGGTGCAGGTGCTCGATGGGGTCCTCGATCGTCAGGATGTGGTCGCGCCGCTCGGTGTTGAGGATGTCGACGAGCGCCGCCAGCGTGCTCGACTTGCCGCACCCGGCCGGCCCGGTCAGGAGCACCAGCCCCTGGTGGAAGTTGACGACGCGGGCGAGTGTGGCCGGCAGGCCCAGCTCCTGGAGCGTCGGCGGCGCCGGCGGGATGACCCGGAAGATGCCGTTCATGCCGCGGTGCTGGCGGTAGACGTTGGCGCGGAAGCGCCCGACGTTCGGGATGGTGTAGGCGAAGTCCAGCTCGCCGTGCTGGTCGAAGAGCGCCGCCTGTTCTGGCTCGAGGCCGCCCAGCAGGATCGCCTCGGCCTCCGGCGCCGGCAGCGGCGCGGGCGCGTCGTCGAGGAGCTCGCCGTTGAGGCGCAGCTTCACCGGCGCTCCGGCGTGCACGTGCAGGTCGCTGGCCCGCCGCTCGACCGCTTTCGCCAGCAGCGCATCGAGCCGCCGGCGATCGCGGGGAGGCTGCGTCGCGAATCCCTGTCCGCCCGGCTGGGCGGCGGTCCCGGCGCGCGCGGCACCCGGTGTGGCGGGCGGCCGCGCGGCAGGAGCGTCCTGGCGTCGCGCGGCGACGGCGTCAGCGGGACGCGCCGCCGCAGCTTCGGAAGGGTGAGAGGCCGCGACCTCGGCGACCGTGGCGGCCGGCAGCGGAGCGGTGCTCGCGCCGACCTTGCCCGTGGCCGGTTTTGCGGGGCCTGCCGGCTTCCCCTTCGGCGCGGTCGGCTTCGCGGCGCCGGCGGCGCCGGCAGCAGCCTGCTTCGCGAGGTATTCCTTCTGGTAGGCGAGGATCTTCTGCAGGCCGTCCGGCGTCAGCACGCCCTTGCGGATGAGCAGCTCGCCGAGCTGGCCGCCTTCGACCGCCTGCTCGCGGATCGCCTCCGCGAGCTGATCCATCGTGATCAGCTTGAGATGGACCGCGATGCGGCCGAACAGCTCCGTTGATTTCGGATCGCCCACCGTGCCGAATCTAGGCAGACGCTCGAACCTCCGCAAGTCTGCGGGCGGCGCGAAATCGTCCGGGGAACTACGCAGGGATCGGCGGGCCGATACGATCCTGTAACGCCGCAGCCGGGAGGCGCACCGCAGAGGGCTCGCCCGCCCCGTATCCTTAATTACTTCTTCAGGTATCTGGCGTACCAGTCGAGGTAGCGCTGCAGGCGATCGACCTCGTACGACGGCACCGACAGGCCGTGCGACTCGCCGGGGTAGACGATCATCTCGGTGTCGCGTCCGAGCGAGCGCAGCGCCTGGTACATCTGCTCGGTGTTCTGCAGCGGCACGTTCCAGTCGCTGTCGCCGCACAGGAACAAGGTCGGCGTGGTGATGCGGTCGGCGTGCAGGAACGGCGACGACAGGCGCACCCAGACATCGGCCGTCTTCCAGGGCGACCCCAGCTCGGACTCGTACTCGCGGATGTACTGGTCGGTGCCGTAGCCGGCGAGCATGTTGGCGATGCTGGCGCCCGACGTCGCCGCCTTGAAGCGCTGGTCCTGCACGATGACGTAGTTCGTCAGGATGCCGCCGTACGACCAGCCGCCGACGCCGAGCCGCTCGGGGTCGGCGATCTTGCGGGCGATCAGGTGATCGACGGCGCCGCGCACATCCTCGCCGTCCTTGTTCCCCCAGTCGGCGTAGATCGCCAGCGAGAACGGCTCGCCGCGCCCCGACGAGCCGCGCGGATTGGCGGCCACCACGACGTACCCGTTCGCCGCGAACACCTGCCAGTCGATGTCGAACTCCGCCTGGTGCTGCGACACCGGCCCGCCGTGGATGCGCAGGATCGTCGGGTAGGCCTTCCCTTCCTTGAAGTCGGGTGGCTTCACCATGAAGCCGTGGATCTCGGTGCCGTCCTTGCTCTTGTAGGAGATCGTCTCGGTCTTTCCGAGGTGCAGCGTCGCCATCAGCGCCTCGTTCTGCTTCGACAGCGGCCGCGGCCCCGCCGCCTCCAGCGCCACCACCTCGGCCGGAGTGTCGGGAGAGGACATGACGGCCGCCATGCGGCCGTCCTTCGAGACGGCGAAGTCGCTGTAGACGCGACCCTCGCCGCCGAGGCTCGTCAGTCCGCTGCCGGGCGCGGCGATGCGGGACAGCGACACTGCGCCGTCGTCCTCGAGCAGGAAGAGGATGTTCGCCCCTCCCTGGGTCCAGGCCGGCCTGGTCATGTTGCGGTCGATCTTCGGCTGCACGACGTGCGGGTTCGAGCCGTCCGACCCGATGAGCGCCAGGTGGTAACCGGCGTAGTAGATGCTTTTCTGGATCCCGCCCTGGAGATACGCGATCCACTTGCCGTCGGGGCTGAACGCCGGCCGGCTGTCCCACGAGGGATCGTTGTCGGCGATCTCGTTGGCGGTGAGCCGTTTCGCTTCCGCACCCGACTTCGCGTCGATGAGATAGAGGTCCCAGTTGTCGTTGCGATCGGGGTCGTCCTGGCGCTTGCTCACGAAGACGAGGCGCTGGCTGTCGGGCGACCATGCCGGCATCAGCTCGTCGAACTTGCCGCCGGTGAGCGTGTCGATCTTCTTCGTCGCGAGATCCACGAGATACAGGTGGCTGCGGAGGTTCCTGAGCCAGCCGGTCTCGTCCTCCTTGAACTGGTAGCGGTTGATGACGATCGGCTTGGGCGTCGGCTCCTCGTCCTCGTCGTCGTCCTCGCCGACGAGGGCGGCGCCGCCCGGAGTCTCGACGGTCGCGGTCGTGCCCGGCTTCGGCTTGTCGGTGCAGGGCTTCTCGGATTCGGCCACCTCGTCCGGATCGGGATCCTCGGCCACGACGACCATGCGCTTGCCGTCGGGAGAGAACGCGAAGTCGGTGACGCCCCCCTTGAGGTCGGTCAGGCGCCAGGCTTCGCCGCCTTCGCGCGGCAGCAGCCACACCTGGTCCGCCCTGGGATCCGAGGCGCGCTTCGAGAGGAAGGCGACGAAGCGGCCGTCCGGGCTGAACCGCGGGGAGTGCTCCTTCGCCGGGCTGCTGGTCAGCTTCAGGGTCTTCGTCCCGTCCCACGAGGTCATGTAGATGTCGCTGTCGTAGCGGTCGTGCTTCGTGTCCACGAACGAGACGCCGTAGACGACCCAGGCCCCGTCGGAGGAGATGTCCACGTCGGAGACCGAGCGCAGGGCGTTCATGTCGGCGACGGTGACGAGCCGCTTCGCTGGTTGCGCGAACAGCGCTGCCGTGGAGAGCGCGCCCGCGGTCAACGTGAGAAGAACGATTGCCTGGACCCTGGTCCGCATCGTGGTCAACCCCCGAGATGGTGGAGCGGCGCGGATTCTATCGCCACTCGTTCCGATCGCCCGCCCCGCCTGCCCGTCCAGCCGGGTTCGGCGGCGGCCCGGCGGGCGCGTAGAATGCGGAGCATTCACCCGGGGGACTTCGACGCGATGGCTGAGGCTAAGGTGCGGCTGCTCCTCCTGAGCAACTCGACGACCTTCGGCGGGACCTACCTGGGGCACGCGCGCGGGCCGATCGTCTCTCTCTTCGCCGGGTTGAAGCGGATCGCGTTCGTGCCGTTCGCGCTCGCCGACCAGCAGGGTTACTTCGGCCGCGCCCGCGCCCACTTCGAGACCCTCGGCATCCAGACCGACAGGGTCGTGGAAGGGACCGCCGGCCGCACCCTGGTGGAGAGCACCGAGGGGATCTTCGTCGGCGGCGGCAACACCTTCCGTCTCCTCGACCGGCTGCAGCGATCGTCGCTCATCGAGCCGATCCGCGCCCGCGTCCTCGAAGGGATGCCGTATCTCGGCTCGAGCGCCGGCACCGGCATCGCCGCGCCCACGATCATGACGACGAACGACATGCCGATCGTGAAGCCTTTGACCTTCGAGTCGCTCGGGCTCGTGCCGTTCCAGCTGAACTGCCACTACCTCGACGCCGACAAGGACTCGCGCCACATGGGAGAGACGCGCGAGACCCGCATCCGGGAGTTCCACGAGGAGAACGACCGGCCGGTCGTCGGACTGCGCGAGGGGTCGTGGCTCGAGGTCGAGGGGACCGGAGGCGGGCAGGTCGCCCGCCTCGGTGGGTCGCACCCTGCGCGCCTGTTCGTGCGCGGCGCCGAGCCGCGCGAGCTGCCACCGGGAACCGATGTCAACGCACAAGGAGGCCGATGATGCCCACGCGAAGCTCGTCTGCGGTCTGGAACGGCGGTCTGAAGAACGGCTCGGGAAAGGTCCGGGTCGGCAAGGGAGCCTACGAGGGACCCTACACGTTCGCCTCGCGCTTCGAGACCGGCGACGGCACGAACCCGGAGGAGCTGCTCGCCGCGGCGCACGCCGGCTGCCTGAGCATGGCGCTGGCGGCCGCTCTCGAGCGCGCCGGCACCCCGGCCACGATGATCAGCACGCGCGCCGATGCGACCCTCGAGAAGGTGGGAGACGCCTTCCGCGTCACCCGCATGAAGCTCGAAGTGCGCGGCAACGTCCCCGGCCTGAGCCCGGCCGCCTTCAAGGAGGCGGCCGAGAAGGCGAAGGACGGCTGCCCGATCAGCAACGCGATCAAGACCAACGTCGCGATGGAGCTGGACGCCCGGCTCGCTGATTGAGGCGGCCCAAGCCGCCGGCAACTAGAGCGGGATCTTCTTCAGCGTGATCGGCTCGAGGTGGCCGGTCCCCTCGGCGAGGCGATAGAAGCGATCCATCGCCACGTCCTTCAGGGTGTCGGTGCGCCCGGTCGTCGGCCAGACGACTTCGATTTCCTCGATCGAGCGCGCCGGGCCGAGACCGATCTCCGCCTGCAGGCTGTTGCCGCCGAACGAGCCGCCGGATCCAATCGACGTGTAGACGTCGCGCGTGCCGGCCGCCGTGAGGACGCGTACGCGGATGCGCGCGCCGATCGCGGACCGGTTGGTCGCCTTCGCGCCGGCAGCGGGACGCGCGCTCCCCTCGAGCCGCAGCGTCACCCAGTGGTTCGCAGGGTGTCCCGGGTTGCGGTACAGCGTGGCGTGGGCCTGGTCGGCCTGGTACCAGCCGCCCATCTCCTCGAAGACGTCGAGGTCGCCGTCGTTGTCGATGTCTCCCATGGCGACGCCGTGCCCCTTCTGGATGTGGCCGACGCCGGCCGAGTGGGTGATGTCCTGGAAGCGCTTCCCGCCGTCGTTGCGGAACATGCGGTTCGGGATGAGCGAACGGAACCCGGGCTCGCCATCGCCGAAGTAGCAGTCGGGCCAGCCGTCGTTGTCGAGGTCGCCGTGGTTCGACCCCATCGGCAGCGCGACGCGGTCGATCCGCACGTCGTGCGCCACGTCGGTGAAGGTGCCGTCGTGGTTGTTGTGGAACAGGCTCGGCAGCGCCGTCTTCGTCGGCTGGCCGAGCTCGAAGGCGATGAGGTCCGGCATGCCGTTGAACTTGAAGCCGGCGACGAGGAGATCGAGCCAGCCGTCGTTGTCGTAGTCCCACCACCAGGTCGGGAACGAGTCGGCCGGACGGGTGATCTTCGCCTCCGCCGTCACGTCGGTGAAGCGCCAGCCGTTCGCTCCGTTCGCCGCCGCACCGGCGCCGAGGGGGCCGTCGTTGCGGAACAGGTGGCTCGGCTTGCTGAGCACCGACACGAAGAGGTCGGGCCGCCCATCATTGTTGTAGTCGCCCCAGACGACGCCCTTCACGTAGCCGAAGCGGGTGTCGGCGCCGAGATCCTTCGAGCGATCGCTGAAGGTGCCGTCGCCGTTGTTGCGCCACAGCTCGCTCGGGTGCGGGTCGTCGGGCATGTCTTCGCGGCCGATGACGAGGTCGAGCAGGCCGTCGCCGTCGTAGTCCGCGAAGGCGCCGGTCTGCGTCGGGTGGAACGACAGGAGGCCGGCTTCCTCCGTCACGTCGTCGAACGTCCCGTCGCCGTTGTTGCGCAGGAGCGACGTCGGAAGGCGCCCGCCCTTCTGCATCCAGCCGCCGCGCAGGACCACCACGTCGTCGTCGCCGTCGTTGTCGTAATCGCCGTGGATGATGTTCAGGCCGCCGAGAAGAGGCTTCAGACCGGCCGCGCCCGTGCGCTCCTCGAAGGTGCCGTCGCCGTTGTTGTGGAAGAAGCGCAGCGGGTCTTCGAGCCCCATCGACGACATCATGAGATCGAGCAGGCCGTCGCCGTCGAAGTCGTCCATGATGGCGCCGCCCGCGTGCTGGCGCACGTCCACGCCGGCCTTCGGCGCGACGTCGGTGAAGCGACCGATGTCCGCCTCCGATTTGAAGATCGACTGCGGGATGCGCCACTCCGGCGGGACCCTGTCGGGATACTCGCCGAGCGTCATCGCCGCCAGGTTGTAGAGCCAGCGCGTGCCGAGGTCGTCCGGCTTCTGCCGCAGCACCCGGGCGAACTCCTCGAGCGCCCTGCGCGAGCCTTCCTTCTGCCGGTGCACGCCGCCGCCTTGGATCGGCAGCAGGCACGACTCGATGGTGTGGTCGCGGATGCAGTTCGCCGTCTCCCCCAGGCGCAGCCAGCAAAGGCCGAGGAACTCGCGCGTCTCGACCTCCGGGGGCGCATAGGGCGTGCCCGCGGGCAGGTTCACGAGCGGGGTGACCGTGTCGATCGCCTCCTGGATCCGGCCGGCGCGCAGCAACTCGTCCGCCATCTGCGTCGTCGCCAGCATCCGGTCGAGCGGGTCGTTCATGCGCGGCAGCGTGTCCTTGATCTGCGCCGCGCGCTCCGCGTTGAGGAACGGGTTGACCCCCGGCTTCGCGGCGGCGTTGAGCGCCTGGAGACGCTCCGCCATGCGACGCGTTCCCTCCCCTTTCGGAAGCGGGCGGGTCGGCTTCGCTCCGCCTTCCTGAAGACCCGCCGGGCCCGCGGACGCCGGGGTCGGCGGCGCGATCGGACTCGCAGGCGGTCGCGTGCCTTCCGCCTGCTCGGTGGAGCGGGCGCACGCCAGCGGCAGCGCGGCGAGGAGAGCCGCCACGATCAGGCGACGGAATGGCGCGTCGAATGTCGGGCGTGAGTCGGCGAAACTCACCGGCGCATTATGCACTGCGCCACCGCAACCCCGTCCCGGCCAAGGGCCGCCGGGGTGTCCGGAGTCTCAGACGGCGCGCTTGAGGCGGGCTTCGGCCTCCGCCAGCCCGCGCTTCATGTCCTCGGCGAACGGCGAGGCGCCGGCGTACTGCAGGAGGAAGGTGTAGATGCGCGCCGCGTCCTTCGGCTTCGCCTCGCGGTGCAGGCGGTGGTCGGCGATCTGCAGCAGCCCCTTGATGGCCTTGCGGTCGCCGTGATCGAGGTTGAGCGCCACGCCGAAGGCGGTCGTCGCCTGGCCCAGGTGACCGGCCTTCGACAGCGCGGCGGCCAGCACGTCGATCTGCTCACCGGTCACGCCGAGCGCCTTCGACTGCTTCCAGTACGCTGCGAAGACCTCCGCCGCGAGCGCCGTGTGGCCCCGCTTCAGGCCGAGCGCGATGGCGGCGCGCGCGGTGTCGGCGCCCTGCTCCGTCCGGCCGGCCGCGTGCAGCATCAGGGCCAGGGCGTGCAGCAGCTCGGGGCTCGGCGCATGCTCCGCCACGAGCGACTCCAGCTCGGCGATCGCACCCTCGGGATGGGTCTGAAAGCGACGTCGGGCCTCGACGGCGCGCTCGGCGGCGGCGGGCAGTGGCGGCAGCGACGATTCCTCCTCGACCGGCTCCGCAGGGGCCGAGTCCGAGCCCGCCTCCGCTCCCTCGCCACCCGCGTAGACCTCGGGCGGTCGGCCGAACCCGGCGACATCGGCCGGCCCTCCCCCCGGGAACGCGGCGATCGCGCGTGAACCCCCGCCAGGCGCGGACCCGACGCCGTGCGGCCCGGCGAACCCGCCGGCCCGGGCCGCAGGCGCCGGCGATTCTTCCCCGAAGGCGAAGAAACCGCAAAGACGTCCCATCAAGGTCACGGCCAGCCCCGCGAGGAAGGCCATCGCGATCGCCATCGCGAAGAAGCCCAGCTCCGAGCCGGCGGAGAACGCCGCGAGGACCAGCGGAGCCATCACCACCATGCCCATCGCCATGCCGCCCGCCTGCATGGCGTAGAGCGTGTAGAGATCGCCGAGGCGGCCGCCGAAGGTGGCGCTCCACACCGAGGGCGAGAAGATGTGCTCGAACTTCTCCGACCGTACCGCGACGATGAGGAACACCGGCGGCAGCAGCAGCATCCCGAAGAACAGCAGGCCGATCGACCAGAGGAATGGCCCCGAGGTCAGGACGCCGAGGATCGGCAGGAACCCCGCGGCTCCCGGTGACGGGGCGGGCGATGTCGCGCCGCCGAAGGGGGAGATGGCGACGGTATTCGTATCAGGGTGCAGGGCCGACGCGATGGCGCTCCAGCCGAGCAGGAACACCGGGATCACCCACATCAGCTGCAGCGTCAGGTAGCGCCCGGCCACCATGAGCGCCTGCGGCCAGGTGCCGCCCGCGGTGGACAGGATGGTGCCGCGGTACTCCCCCGAATAGCCGTTCAGGGCGAAGCGCGCCAGCGCCGCCGCCATGACGATCTGTCCGAAGAGCTGACCGATGGCGTCGGCGTTGACCATCCGGCAGACGAAGCCCGATGCGAGCAGGATGACCCCGAGGACGAAGCCGGTGAAAGCGGTCCCGGGGCTGGTCGCGTCGCGCACCAGGCGCCCGACCACCCCGCCGAACATCCCGACTCGGCTCGATTCGTCCATCGCCGGCTCCCAGGGACCGGCATCAATATGATGTGCCGCCCCCGGCCGGGCCAGCCCGATCACGAAGTTGTGCTCCCCTCGCGGTATCATTCCGTTTCGGGACACACCCCCGACAACCTGGAGGCTTTCATGGACCACCGCTCGACTCCTTCCCGGATCGAGACGCTCGCGGTGCACGGCGGCGAGCGCCGCCCGGGCCCCGACGGATCGGTCGTCTTCCCCATCTACCAGGGGACCGTCTACACCTACGACGACGGCGCGTCGTACCACGACATCAAGTACATCCGGCTGAACACCACGCCGTCGCAGAAATACCTGCACGACAAGATCGCCGCCCTCGAAGGGGCGGAGGCGGCGGTCGCCACCTCCTCCGGCATGGCCGCCGTCACCACCGCCCTGCACGCGCTGCTCAAGGCCGGCGACCACCTCATCGCCGGCGACACGCTCTACGGCGGGACGCACACCTTCCTGACCGAGCACGCCCCGGCCCTCGGCTGGCAGGTCACCTTCGTCGATCCCGGCAAGCCGGAGACCTTCAAGCCGGCGCTGCGACCCAACACGAAGGCGATGCTGGTGGAGTCGATCACCAACCCGCTCATGCGCGTGGCGCGCCACAAGGACGTCGTGGCGTTCGCGAAGCAGGCGGGGCTGACGACGATCATCGACAACACCTTCGCGAGCCCGGTGAACTTCCGGCCGCTGGCGCTCGGCTACGACCTCGCCTTCCACAGCGCCACCAAGTACCTCAACGGGCACTCGGACCTCGTCGCCGGCTGCCTCGTCGGATCGAAGGCGCTCATCGAGCGTGTGCGCGAGACGCTCAACCACTACGGCGGCACGCTCGATCCGCACGCCGGGTTCCTGCTGGCGCGCGGCATGAAGACGCTGGCGCTGCGCGTGCGCGCGCAGGGGACGAACGCGCTGGCGCTGGCGAAGTCGCTCAGCGCCCACCCCAAGGTCGCCGGCGTGAACTACCCGGGGCTCGAGACGCACCCGGATCAGAAGCACGCGCGCGAGCTGTTCTCCGGCTTCGGCGGCATGCTGTCCATCCAGCTCAAGGGCGGCGTGCCCGCGGCCGAGAAGCTGGTCGCGAGCCTGCGCATCCCGACCTACGCCCCGAGCCTCGGCGGCGTGGAGACGCTCATCGTGCGGCCGTCGCTGACCTCGCACGCCGGCATGAAGCGCGAGGAGCGGCTGGCCTGCGGCATCACCGACGACCTGCTGCGCATCTCGTGCGGCATCGAGGCGCAGGAGGACCTGGTCGAGGACTTCAGGCAGGCGCTCGACAAGGTCTGACTCGGGGTACCCGATGACGGCGAAGGCGACCGGAGGCTTGCGGATCGCGCAGGCGCGCACACCGGAGGAAATCGACGCCGCGCGCCTGCTTTTCCGGGAATACGCGGCCGGGCTCGGCTTCGACCTCGCGTTCCAGGGATTCGAAGCCGAGCTGGGCGCGCTCCCGGGAGACTACGTGCCGCCGCGCGGCGCGCTGCTCCTGGCGGTCGATTCCGCCGCCTGGGCCGGATGCGTGGCGCTCCGCCCGATCGACGGCGAGGTGTGCGAGATGAAGCGGCTGTACGTCCGGCCGTCGTGGCGTGGCACCGGGCTGGGCCGGCGGCTGGCCGCGGCCATCCTCGACGAAGGCGGTCGGCTCGGCTACGCACGCATGCGGCTCGACACCGTCCCGGCGATGCAGAGCGCCATCGCCCTCTACGAATCGCTCGGGTTCCGCGACATCCCGGCGTACCGGCACAACCCGGTCCCGGGCACGCGCTGGCTCGAAGCGCCGCTGGCGCGGCCGTCCGGACGATGACGGGCCCGCGCGCCGGCCTTCCGTTTCTCGCGATCGCGATCGCGGCCGCCGTCGCTCTGGCAGCGCTCCTCGCGACGGCGCCGCCGTCCCACGCCGCGGTCGCAGCGGAGTCCCGGGAGTGGACCCGCTACCAGACGCCCAACTTCACCGTCTTCAGCAGCGCGCCGGAGCGCCGCACCGAGGACTTCATCGTCCGGCTGGAGCGCTTCCGCGAGGTGCTCGGCACCATCTTCCCCAGCTTCGACGTCGCGTCGCCGGTCGAGACGACGATGTTCGTCTTCAAGGACTGGCCGACGATGGAGCCGTTCGCGCCGCGCTACGGCGACAAGACGGTCACCATCGACGGGCAGTTCACCTGGACCCGCGACGAGAACTTCGTGGTCGTCAACGGATCGGGGAGCGACGATCACATGCCGACCGTGTACCACGAGTACATGCACTACTTCACCATCCGCAATCTCCCGCCTCTTCCCCCGTGGTTCAGCGAAGGGATCGCGGAGTGCTACGAGACCTTCCGGACCGACGGGAAAACGGCCGAGCTGGGGCGCGGCAAGGTGGAGCACATCCTCTACCTGCGCCAGGTGCCGTTCATGCCGCTCGATCAGCTCTTCGCGGTGCGTCACGACTCGTCCGAGTACAACGAAGGAGACCGCCGCAGCGTCTTCTATGCCGAGTCGTGGGCGCTCGTGCACTACCTGCTGTGGGACACGAGCAAGTACCGGCAGAGCGTCGTCGGCTTCCTGGAACGGCTCGGCTCGGGAGAGGACTCTAGGACCGCCTTCGCCGGGGCGTTCGGAACCTCCCCGGTGACGCTCGAAGCCGAGCTGAAACGCAACCTCGAGCACGGCCAGTACCTCAAGACGGTCGTCACGCTGAAGGGTCCTCCGGTGGAGGCG
>Ga0134121_10000643_pt1 | contig 38196 bp, 40 predicted proteins | sample KB301_FD_96463 | JGI IMG/M metagenome (GOLD analysis project Ga0134121, IMG submission 96463) | Terrestrial soil microbial communities without Nitrogen fertilizer from Kellogg Biological Station, Michigan, USA - KB3-0-1 | ecosystem: Environmental > Terrestrial > Soil > Unclassified ...
TCGCCCCACCTGGGGAAGTTTGAAGGGATCAAGCGGCTGATCGACGTCCTCAAGGGCATGGACTACAACATGGACCAGGTCCTCATGGACCACAACGTCGAGGACACGACGCCCATGTCGCTGAAGGCGGGCTGCTGGGCCGGCCACACCGTCTACCCGATCTCCAAGCTCTCGCCGGAGCGGATGGCCAACATCCTGGAAGACAATGGGTACGCGAAGATGATGATCAACGGGGCGGCCGACTGGGGCCCCAGCGACCCCCTCATGGTCCCCCACGTCATCGAGGAGCTCCGCTCGCGGGGCGCCGACGAAAAGAACATCGAAAAACTGGTCTGGGACAACCCCTGGAATTTTTTCAGCAAATCGGGACGGTTGAAGTAGCTGCCCGTAGGGGATGTAGCTTCCCACCGGTGTATACAGAGTCGCTTTGATCATGGGGATGGAGGAACAATGTCGCTTCGCATCGTGAGGACCCTCGTCCTGCTCGCCCTCGCGTCGGCAGTCATCCCAGCCTGCGGGAAGAAGGACGAGTCTCCGTTTGTCGTGACGTTCTCCCCGATGGGCAACGGAGCGCCGCGCTGTCCGATCATCTACGTTCAATTCAACAAGCCCCTCAAACCGGCGACGGTCACGACCGCCAATGTCTTCCTGGACTCGCCGCTCGTGAACGAGATCATCACGGTGACGTACAACGACGCCTTGAACGAGATCCGCATCGTGCCGACGACCGATCTGGCCGCCGACACGGATTTCCAGATCACCATCATGCCGGACATCGAGTCCGCCGACGGACACTTCAGCTCCGGTGAACTGATGTATTTCAGGACGGCGCCGGGAGGGACCGTGAACCGTCCCTCCTTCGCCGGCGTCGATGCCGTGTCGGCGCTGAGTCCCACCTCGATCAAGGTGGACTGGCTGATCGGATCCGATCCGGACGCGACGACGATCACCTATGACGTCTTCATCGCGACGGTGGCCGGCGGGGAGGATATGACGCAAGGCGCGAAGGATTCGGTGACCGTGCTGACCTCCACGATCATGAATCTGACCTCGGGAACGCAGTACTTCGTCAAAGTTCGCGCGAGGAACAGCGCCGGGAATCTCGACATCAACAACGTGGAGAAAAGCGTCACAACCCCCTGATCGGGGAAGCTTTTCGTCGTGGCAGCAGAACCGTTCGATCCGGTCTCGTTCTCGGGGATCGTGCCGGTGTTTCCGCTCCCCAACTGCGTCCTCTTCCCGGGGATGTTCCTGCCGCTCCACATCTTCGAGCCGCGCTACCGGGCGATGACGGCCGCCGCCCTCGAGGGAGAGAAACTTATCGCGATGGCGCTGCTCAAGCCGGGCTGGCAGAAGGACTACGAAGGATCGCCGCCCATCCACGACGTGCTGGGCGTGGGAAAGATCGTCGAGGACGCCAGGCTCGGCGACGGCCGCTACAACCTGGTGCTGCTCGGGCTGACGCGGGTTCGCGTCCTGCAGGAGGTCGGCGCCGGTCCCTACCGCCAGGCGCGGGTCCGGGTCCTCGAGGAAAGGACGGAGGACGACGCGAAATCGGAGCGGCAGCGGCGGACGCTCCTGGCGCTCTACGCGGAGATCATGAAGTCGGTCAACCAGGGGACCGTCCCGGTGCCGCCCGACGACGTCCCGCTGGGCATGCTCGTCGACCTGGTCGCGTCCTTCCTCGTCCTCGATCCTCCGCTCAAGCAGGAGCTGCTCGAGGAGCTCGACCCGTCGGCCCGGTGCGACCGCCTTCTCCGGATGCTGGAGGGCCCGGGGGCCCCTCCGCCGCCGCCCCGGCCCCGGTCGTGGCCCAGGGGACCTTCCCTGAACTAGGTCGGGCCTGCGGCACCACAAAGACACAAAGGACACCAAGGGAAGGACCTGCGGAGCAGGCAGAGGAAGTCCGCTTTGTGCCCTTGGTGCCTTTGGGGTGAGAATGCCGGTGGCGGGCAAGGGGACCTTCCCTAAACTAGCGGGCTCTGCTATAGTGGGCGCCGTAGACCTTCATCCATGAGCACCGTTTGGCCGCAGCTGGAGCGTCATCTCCTCCACGTACAGGGCCCGAGCCAGTACGTCGGCGGAGAGGTCAATTCCCTCCGCAAGGAGGACGCCGAGGTGAAGGTCGCCCTCGCGTTCCCCGACGCCTACAAGATCGGCATGGCCCACCTGGGCATCCAGATCTTCTACGGCCAGATCAACGAGCGGCCCGACGCCCTCTGCGAACGAGTCTTCTCGCCATGGCCGGACCTCGAGGACCGGATGCGGAAGGACGGGCTGCCGCTCTTCTCGGTCGACAGCCACCGTCCCGTCCGCGAATTCGACATCCTGGGCATCTCCCTCCAGAGCGAACTGCAGTACACCAACGTCCTCAACCTGCTGGAGCTGGCGCAGATCCCGTACTTCGCCAAGGACCGCGGCCCCGAGTTTCCGCTGGTCGTCGGCGGCGGCGTGAACGCGAGCTACCCGGAGCCTCTGGCCGACTTCTTCGACGTGATGATCCTCGGCGACGGCGAGGAAGCCGTTCCGATGCTCATCGACCTCGTGAAGGACCTCCGCAAGGACCGCGGCGCGCTCCTGAAGGCGATCGCCGAGAAGGTTCCGGGCGCGTACATCCCGTCGCACTACACGTGGACCCACGGCTCCGACGGCACGATCTCCGCCTGGACGGGGAATGTGGTGAAGAAGGCGGTGGTGGCCGACCTGAGCCAGGCCTATTTCCCGCTGCGCCCCGTCGTGCCGCTGGCCGAGGTCGTCCACGACCGGATCAATCTCGAAATCATGCGCGGCTGCCCCCATCGCTGCCGCTTCTGCCACGCGGTCAGCTTCAAGAACAAGCTCCGGTTCCGTCCCGTGGACCAGCTGGTCCAGCAGGCGGAGTCGATCTACGCGGCGACGGGCTACGACGAGATCGCGCTCACGTCGCTCTCGAGCGGCGACTATCCCGACATCCACGAGCTGATGACGCGGCTGAACGCGCGGTTCAAGCAGCGCCGGGTCAGCGTCTCGCTGCCGTCGCTCCGGGTCGACGACAAGCTGGCCGAGCTGCCGGCGCTCATGACGTCCGTCCGCAAGGGCGGATTCACGATCGCGCCCGAGGGCGGCTCGGAGGAGTTCCGGAAGATCATCCGCAAGCCGATCGAGGACAAGGACCTCCTGGCGACGGTGAAGGCGGCGTTCCAGGAGGGGTGGAACCACGTGAAGATGTACTTCATGATCGGGTTCCCGATGGAGAAGGATTCCGACGTCGACGCGATCATCGACACCGCGCGGCGCGTCTCGCGCGTCGGCAAGGACGTCCGCGGCCACAACGCCGACGTGAACATCACGATCTCGCCGCTGATCCCGAAGCCCCACACGGCGTTTCAGTTCTGCGGCCAGCGCGAGCTGGGCTACGTCCAGGACGTCGAGCGGCGGCTGGCGTCGCTCGCCCGGGGCACGCGGATCCACCTGAAGGCGCACGACCCGAAGAAGTCGTACATCGAGGGCGTGTTCGCCCGCGGGGACCGGAAGCTCTCGGCGGCGCTCGTCGAGGCCCGGAAGATGGGCGGGCGGTTCGACGAGTGGAATGAATACTTCGACTTCAACCGTTGGATGAAAGTCTTCGAAAAGGCGGGGGTCGACCCCGAGTTCTACGCGCGCCGCGAGGCGACGGTGTCGGAGAACCTGCCGTGGGATCACCTCGACGTGGGCCGGTCCAAGCAGGTGCTCTGGACCGACTATCAGGCGGCGCTACAGTCCGCCCGTGACCGGGAGATCCGGAATGCTGAAAAAGCTAGTTGAGTACCTCGGCCGCGAGGTCGAGATCTGGACCACGGAGAACACGGAGCCGTGGATGGGCATCCTGAAGGAGGCCAACGCCGACTACATCATGCTCATGATCGACGAGCTCCAGACCTTCCTCGTCACGAACAAGATCGTGGCGTTCCGGCTGTCCGAAGGGGAGCAGGGCGGACCGGACGAGGAAGAGACCGAGGAAGAAGAAGACGACTAGAGTCCGATCGATGAAGACCGTCGGCGATCTGAAGAAGTCCGGGGCGCGCGTCGTCTCCGTCAAGGAGGAGATGCGGCAGAACCTCATCCGCCGGATGAAGGACGGGAAGCCGCTCTTCCCGGGCATTATCGGCTACGAGAAGACGGTCATCCCGGCGATCCAGAACGCGCTCCTCGCGCGCCATGACTTCATCCTCCTGGGCCTCCGCGGCCAGGGCAAGTCGCGCATCCTTCGGGCGCTCGTCGACCTGCTCGACGAGAAAGTCCCCGTCGTCCCCGGCTGCGAGATCAACGACCATCCGCTGGCGCCGATCTGCAAACGGTGCCGCCGCACGGTCGTCGACGACACGCCGATCGGCTGGCTGGCGCGCGAGGACCGGTACCGCGAGAAGCTGGCGACCCCCGACGTGACGATGGCCGACCTGATCGGCGACATCGACCCGATCAAGGCCGCCAACGAGCGGCGCGCGCTGTCGGACGAAGAGGTCATCCACTACGGCATCCTGCCGCGGACCCACCGCGGGATCTTCGCGATCAACGAGCTGCCGGACCTCCAGACGCGCATCCAGGTCGGCCTGCTCAACATCATGGAGGAGCGCGACGTCCAGATCCGCGGCTTCCCGATCCGGCTGCCGCTCGACGTCTGCATCGTCTACACGGCCAACCCCGAGGACTACACGAACCGCGGGTCGATCATCACGCCGCTCAAGGACCGCATCGACTCGCAGATCCTCACGCACTATCCGTCGTCCCTCGACGACGCGATGGCGATCACCTCCCAGGAGGCGTGGACGAAGCGCGGCGACCTCTGCGAGGTGCGCATCCCGCGCCTCGTGGCGGAGATCGTGGAGGAGATCGGCTTCCAGGCGCGCAAGAGCGAGTTCGTCGACCAGAACAGCGGCGTCTCGGCGCGCATGTCGATCTCGGCGATGGAGAACATCGTCTCGAACTGCGAGCGCCGCGCCCTCCGCTCGGGCGAGAAGCGCGCCGTGCCGCGCATCTGCGATCTCTATGCGGCCGTGCCGGCCATCGCGGGCAAGATCGAGCTCGTCTACGAGGGCGAGCGGGAAGGCGTGATCGCCGTCGCCCGGCGGATCCTCGGCCAGGCGGTCCAGGCGGCGTTCAAGCGGTCGTTCCCGGACGCCTACGCCTCGCGGCCGGTGAAGACGCGCCACGGGCGCCCCGGACCCGGGACCAAGGACGCGCCGCTCGACGAGACCGCCTACAAGCCGGTGCTCGACTGGTTCGCCCGCGGCTCGCGCGTCGAGATCACCGACGCCATGACCTCGGCCGACTACGCGAAGGCGTTGGAGCAGGTCCCCGGTCTCCGCGCGATCGCCGAGCAGCACCTCAAGCCCGCCGCCGACGAGCTGCCGCTCTCGATGGAGTTCGTCCTCGAAGGGCTCCACCAGAATTCGCTGATCGCAAGGGAGGACCTCGACGCGGCCGTCTCGTATAAGGACATGCTGAAGACGATGTTCGAGAGCATGGAGACGACGCGCGGTGAGGAGTAATCTCCGTCGTCCGGCCTGGATGCTGGTTGCCGGATGCTGGATGTTCTCCGGCGGTTGCGCCGAGATCTACACCCTCGACCTTCCGGACATCAACATCGAGGCTCCCAGCGACCTTCCGCAGCGGCTCGAAGCCTTCCGCTCCGGCGCGGAACGGTGGCACGGCGATCCCCGCTCGGTCGCCGACGTCGCGCTCCGGAACCAGCCCGGGCTCGATATCCCGTGGAGGGCCGAGGTCTACAAGCCGTCGATCTACAAGGTGAACCAAACGCCCGAGTGGGGCACGTTCGTCGTGCGAGGCTACGTCTATCCCAGCGGCCATCTCATGCGCTACCGCGTGAAGGTCCGGCCGTACAAGGAGATCTGGTACCCCATCCAGATCAGCCGCTACAAGATGCACGAGCTCTCCGACGACGATCAGTGGCATCCCCACGACCACTAGCCCATGGCCCCTCCACAACCGACGACCATCCCGTTCTCGCCCGAGCAGCTGCGCGAAAAGTTCATTCGCGTCTCGGTCGACACCGCGCCCGATCCCAAGTGGCACTATCGGATCGCCGTTCCGGTGGCGACCAAGATGAGGCCGAACGTCGGCCGGACGGCGCCGACCGCGGACGCCCCGATCCAGTCGCTCGGCCTCTTCTACCGCGAAGACGTCGGCATGGACCTCGAGGTGATCGGCGTCCTCCTCGGACGCGAGATCGACCCGATCCACTGGCTCGAGCTGCACCTCGAATTCAACGGCCTGGCCGTGACGTCTCTGAAGGCGCTGCCGCTGGCGGGCGGGATCGTGGGCGACGCCGTGTGCGAGTGGACCATCGACGGGACGCCGTTCGCGGGCCGGTTCGTCGCGCTGAAGTTCGGTCCGCGGCTCTACGTCGTCTGCTGCCGGGCCTCGCTCGAGACCTACGCCGCCCACGCGGACGAGTTCTTCGTGAGTCTGACGCAGTTCGGCGCGATCGACGAGAGCCTCGGTCTCTGCGCGGAGTCGGTGACGCGGGTCGGCGCGCCCAAGCCCGTGCCCTGGTTCCTGTACGTGCCGGGCTCCTGGCAGCTGGCGGCCGAGGAATACGAAAGCGGCGCGGCCGGCTTCCAGGCGGTGATGTCGGGGCCGGCTCCCGGCGATCCGCTGACCACGAGCGCCTTCTCGGCCTTTCCCGGGACCCAAGGCGTGCCCGAGGTCGAGCTCCCGTCGGCGGAATCCTACCTGGGGAAGATGGCCGTCTCGCTGATCCCGCAGTCGCTGGTGCCCACCCCCGAGGCCGCCGAGAGCGGCTGCCTCGACACGTTCCGCGGCGCCGGCCTGGAGCTCGATCAGGAGGAGTTCGAGGACGAGCCCCTCCAGGCTCCCCTGGAATCGTCGCGGCTGCTCGTGACGCCGGCCCGGCTGGCGGGCCAGGAGGGAGTCGAGCTGCGGTGCCGCGTCGGCCTGGTCAAGGGACTCTGGATCGTCGCGGGCATCGTGGGTCCGCAGCGCCGCGTCAATCCGTTCGCGTGGATGCAGAACAAGCGGGCGCTCGACGTCGTCACGGGAAGCCTGCAGTTCGGCGAGCCGCGCGAATCGGAGTAGGCCGCCCGCCTAGAGTCCGATCGCCAGGATGCTCTCCATCTCCTCGGCGGTCAGGGGATCCAGTTTCTCTACGGCCAGGTCCTCCTTCATATGCTGCACGTCCGTCGTGCCGGTGAGCGGCAGCATCCCGATCTGCATCGCGAACTTGAAGACGACCTGGGCGATGCCGGTCCGGAGCCGCGCGGCGGCGGCGCGGATCGGAGGCGCGCCGAGGAATTCCTGGTTGGCGGTCAGCAGCGAGAAGCCCTGGTAGACGATGTCGTGCTCCGCGCAGATCTCGCGGACCTGGTGGTCCCAGCCGAGGACGGCGAAGCAGCGGTTCTGGACGACCATCGGCTTGACCTTCGCTTTCGCGCAGAGCAGCGCGAGCTGGTCCGGCGACACGTTGCTCACGCCGATGATCCGCGTCTTCTTCGCCTGGTAAAGTTCCTCGATCGCCGCCCACACCTCCCAGTCCCCGGGCGTCAGCCCGCGGCGCGTCATCGGCCCGTGCAGCACGTAGGAGTCCAGGTGGTCGGTGTGGAGATGCTGCAGCGAGCTCTCGAACGACTGGCGCACCTGGGTGGCGAAATCGGCCGACCGGTCGTACGGCGTCCGGTGATCCTGGCCGCCCGCCGACGTGAACTTGGTCTGGAGGAAGAGCGACTCGCGCGTCACGCCCTTCTCGGCGAGCGCGACGAGCGCCTCGCCCACCAGCGCCTCCTGGTAGTGGATCAGCTGGTTGGCGGTGTCGATCGCCGTGAAGCCGGATTCTACGGCGAGCTCGACGAGCCGCGTCGTCGCCTCCTTCTTCCAGGCGGTCCCGTACAGGAACGCGGGGAGCGGGACCTCGTTATAGGTTTGGAGCGTCATGGCGGGGGGTTCTAGGGAAGGGCCAGGCTCGTGAACTTGAAGGGCATCGACTTCACGAGCGTCTGATCGACGAACCGGAACCGCACTTCCTTCAGGGCTTTGCCGGCATTCCGCTGCACGAACGCCTGGAACCAGACGCCCGACTCCTCGGGAAGGAGCCGGCCGCGGTTCTGGGCCCTCATGGTCGCGGAGAATTCGCCTCCGTCCTGGTCGACGATGACGAACGAGTCGGCGTCGAACCGCTGAGCGATCGTCCGGGCCCAGCCCGGCGTCGTCGACGTCGGCGACCGGTGGAACGACAGGCTCCAGTTCTCGGGCATGCCGACGCGGGTCAGGCGGACCGTCGTGTCGCCCAGCTCCCGGCTCTCGGAAATGCCGGGCTTCTCGAACTTGATCTCGCGCTGGTCGAGCGGGAAGCTGAACCGCGCCGTCCCTTCGAGGGTGATCGTCGTCGCCGCCGGATGAAGCCCCCGGACGATGAACACGCGGCCGCTCTCGCCGGCGTCCTGGACGATGCCCACGCCGATCCGAAGCTGCGCCCCCGGCACCGCGCGGAAGTTGAAGTTGCCGTCCATCGGCGTGACCTCGAGCGCCGACCCCTGGTCGTCGACGAGCTTCCCGAGCTCGATCTCCACCGCCTTGGAGGGCTTGTACCGGCGGTCCCAGTCGGCCTGCAGGGAGAGCGTCAGCACCACGGTCCGCGCCTTGAAGTCGTTGTTCCGCTGGGCGTTGATCGACTGGACGCGCACCCGGAAGGGGCCGCTGTAGGCGGCGGGACAGCCGACGTGGCGGTCGCGCAAGAACCGGATCGACCCGTCATCCTGCGGCTCCCAGGTGCGCTCGGCCTGGTCGCGGCAAATCAGGTCCAGGACCTCGAAGAGCGGCGCGTCGGCGACGTCGAGCGTCACCTGCGCGGTGACGTCGATGCCCGCGGCTTCGATCTTCACTTCCGCCTGGCGGGCGACCTCCTCGAGCACCTCGCGGAGCGCCCGGTCGTCGACCTTCAGCGTCACCCGCTTGGGCTCCCGGAAGGCCTTCGCGGCCTTGACGCTCAGCTCGATCTCGCGGATGACCGCCGCCGCGCGGAGCTTGAGCTCGCCCGGCGACTGGACGGAATCGACCACGGCCTTGAGGGCGGGGATGGCGGCCTCGCCGAGCGCGACGATGTCCTTCTGGGCCTTCTCGCGCGACTCCGCGCGATCGTCCTCGAGCCGCTGGATCAGCTCGCGCAGGCCCTGATCCTGCGCGAACAGGCCGAGAAGAAGGAGCGTGAAAAGTGAACGCATGCTTCTATATCTTTTATACGACCATTGGGACCCGAAAACTAGGCTCTCGTCACGCGGACGACCGGAAGCCGCTCGCCGGGCCGGATCGCGCCGTCCAGGAATCCCCAGCGCACCAGGCCGTCGTCGCTCTCGGGCTCCAGCAGATAGGCCGCGAGCGTGCCGAGGGTCTGATCCGCCGGCACCAGGACGTCCCCCGCCTCGGCGGTGACGCGGCCCGCCGCGCGAGTCACCGTCACGACGGTCTCCTCCCGCTTCATCGAGCCGCAGTCCGGGCTGGGGGCCTTCGACACGGTCTGGACCTGATCGACTTCGGCGTCGAACGCGCGCGAGGCGGTGAGCCGGTCGATCCGGATCCCGTGGTGCTCCAGCTTCTCGATCAACGTCTTCAATGCCTTGGGGACCAGATAGGCGGCGGGACGCGGTACCGATTTTGACGGGACGAACTCCGCCAGGTGGGGCATGCGGTAGGTCTTCGGCTCGCGGCCCGGGATCTTTCGCGCGAGCTGCGACTCCATGTCCCACGCGAGGATCTCGCAGTCGCCGATCGGGCGAGGAGGACCGTACGCGATGGCCACCGGATCGGGCCTCGCCGCTTCGCCCTCCGCGCAGATCTTCATCATCTCCGCGCCGTGGTCGAGGGTGTAGTCGAAGATGTCCTTCAGGATCTCATAGGTCGTGAAGACGCGGTCCTTGAACGAAATGTAGCTGTAGGTTTCGAGCAGGATGTCCATCCGCCCGGTGAGGCCGCGGTAGTGGGAGCCGTAGCGCGGCAGGTGGGGATAGGTGGCCCATCCCTTCGACAGGTCCGCTTCGTCGACGAAGTTCCCGTAGAAGAACGTCTTCAGGCCGGTCCGCTTCTCGAGCCGGCGCGACACGTCGGGCAGCATCTTCCCGTGGACGTACCCCGACGGCGCGCCGGGGATGTGGGAGGTGTCGTACGTGAGCGCGTAGCCGTGGACCGAGCCGTCCGTCGTGTGCGAATCGACGGTGAGGTGGGGCCGCCATTTGGCCTGGAGCTTCGACAGGTTGCGGGACTCGACCGCCTCCATCTTCATGTAGTCGCGGTTGAGGTTGATGCCCTCGCCGGTGTATCGCGTGCCGACGCCGCCCTCGGGGCCGATCTGGCCCTCCAGGTTCTTGAGGTCGAGCGCGCGGTTCTTCGGGTCGATCAGGTCGTTCCCGTCAGGATTGTAGTTCGGGATGAAGAGCAGGGTGAGCTGCTCGAAGTATTTCTCAGGCAGGTCGCGCGCGAGCATGAGCAGCGCTTCCTTGCCTTCGACCTCGCCCGCGTGGATGTTCGCGATGACGAGGACGACGGGTTTCCCGGGCCGCTCGCCGAAGACGAGGACTGGCATCTCCTGGCCCCGTCCGCTCCGGCCCATCGACTCGATGCGGAACACGGGGCGCGCCGCCCGGAGCTCCTCGATGAAGGCGAGGACGTCGGCGTGACGGGAGGTCGCGCGGTAGCCGGATTGTTCGGCGACGGTCAGGGGCTTCATCGGGCGAATCGAAGAAAAGCGGCCGCAGAGACACGGAGACGCACAGCGGAGTTCTCTGCTCTGCGTCTCGGCGTCTCAGCGGCCGGAGTGTTCATTTCGTGGCCAGATGGAAGGCGATGCCCAGGATCACGATGGCGGCGACGGCCACCCAGAGGATTTCGTTCGTGACGATGCGCATCCAGAGGGGGTCATCCACTTCCTCGTCCGACATGGCCTACCTTGGGTAGAAAAGCTCGACGAACGTGGACCCGGCCGGAATACCGAGGACGCCGTCCTTCGCCTTCGCGTCCTTCCCGTCGATCTTGGGAACGAGCTTCTCGGGCATCGCGATCAGGAAGCCGTCGGGCGGCTTGCAGCCCGGCTTGAGCTCGAGGGTCCGGTTGTTGTAGACGCCCTGGTACCGGAACGTCAGCGGGCCGTATTCGGTCGGGATCTCGCGGGCCTCGATCGCCTCGAGCTGCCACGCCTCGGGCATGCCGGCCATGAGCCGCAGCGCATTGCCCTCCTTGCGGATCAGCATCGCCTCGGTCTTCGCGACCGCCTCGGCGCAACCCTCGACCCCGAGGAGCTGGCCGGCGAGGTTCGCATAGTACTCGGTCACCGCGGCACTGTCCGGGAGCAGAAGGGCGCGGTTGCCGATCAGCTTCTCCCACTGGGCCGTCGCCTGGTCGAGCGCGTCCTCGGCGACCTTGCCCGCCAGGTCCTCGGTCGTGACGTTGATGAAGATGCAGGCGCCGGGCTCGATCTTGAGGTCGAACACGAGCGCGGAGGCCGGCTTCTGTCCGTCGGCCGCCAGGGTCAGGCCGGCGCCGCCGACCTTGAGCTGGCCGCTGCGCGGCTCCTCGCCGTGGTTCATCACCTGGTAACGGGCGACGAACCCCTTGGCGACGGGAAAGAGAAGCTGGGTGACATCCCAGTCCCCCGACTTCCAGTTCAACTGGGGGAAGGGGAGAGAGTCGCGGTAGAGGGTCAGTTTGGGACTGCACTCCGCGGGGAAAAGCGGGCCCTTCTCCTTGGGGTCGACGATGGAGTGGTCGACCGCGGGCGTCTTCACGCCCCAGCGGCCCTTCGCGTCGCAGGCCGCCAGGTCGGGGCTGCCGGGAAGTCCCGTCAGGACCACGCCCGCGGCACGCGAGATCCCGCGAGGGGTCGCTTTAGGAGCCGCCGCCGGCGCCTGGCAGCAGTCGCCCGGATGCTGCTCCTCCTTCTTGTCGCAGGCGGCCAGCAGCAAGAGCGCGGCGATCCAGGCATTCTTCATTCGACTCATCGTAATCCCGCTCCAAAATCATTTCAATTGGATCTCGATCGCCCCCTCGCGCCCCGTCAGGCGCGGAGGACGCGGCAGCGCGTCGATCACCTTCGAGGAGGAGTAGCCTTCGGGGGCGCTCACCAGGATCGCGTCGGGCGCCACCCGGCGGACGAATTCCTGGTGCTGGCGGAAGAACTTCCCGTGGTGGGGCATCAGCAGCCACCGCGCCCGGACGTCGGGAAGCGTGAGCAGCTCCTCGACGCCCCGCTCCTCGATGTCGCCCGGAAACAATACGCCCGCCGCGCGGAGGACGATCGACGTTTCGTTGGGCGCGACCGTCCGCCCGAATTTCTCCCAGACAGGCGGTCCGAGGAATTCGAGATCTCCGCGCCGCTCGGGGTCGCGGGTCCGCTCGATCGGGACGACTTCGACGCCGGGCGGCCACGTCCGCCCCTCGAACGCCCGAGTCACGATCACGCGCTTCACGTTCATCAGACGGATGATCGAGTCGGCCCCGTTCACGTGATCCGCATCGGTGTGGCTGAGGACGAGGGTGTCGAGACGCGTGATGCCGCGCTGCCAGAGATAGGGCGCCGCGATGGAGGCGCCGGGGTCGCGGGAGTTGAGACTGCCGCAGTCAACCATCAGGTTGCGTCCGTCGGGCCACTCGAGGTACGCGCAGCTGCCGCGACCGACGTCGAGGACCGCGAGGAACGGCGCGTCGAGCTTCTGATGGCGGAAGAGGGCGGTGAGGCCGAGCGGGGCGACGATCAGCGCGACGGCGGCGGTCTTCCACCACCGCTCCGGCGTGCGTCGGCACCAGACGGTCCACGCCGCGAGGGCCGCGTAGTAGGCCGCGATCAGGAGCGGGGGCGCCGCGGGGGCATAGACGTGGGAGAACGGGATCGAGGTCATGAGGCGCGATGCCGCGCGGGTGAGATCGAACAGGACCTCGGCCGTCGCGCCCGTGGCGAACCCGAGTCCCAGCGGGGAGAGGGCGAGATGGGCGACGCCGACGATGAACTCGGCGGACATCAGCGGGACGATGACGAGGTTGTTGAGGACGATGCCCGGCGTGAGGAGGTTGAAGTCGGTGAGGACGACGGGCGCCGTGGCGAGCCAGGCGGCGAGCGAGACGCCCATGCCGGTGCGGAGCCAGTTCCAGACGGGGCCGCCGGCGCCCGTGAAGGAGTGGAAGAGCGGGGCGATGAAGGCCAGCCCCAGGACGGCGGCGAACGAGAGCTGGAAGCCGACGTCGAGGACCTGGCCCGGATCGACGGCGCACAGGACGAGCGCGGCGAGGCTGAGCGCGGAGAGCGAGTCGCGTCGACGCCACGCGAGGTCGGCGCCGAAGAAGGCGGCCATCATGAGGTACGACCGGACGACGGAGACTTCGAGCCCGGTGAGCAGCGTGTAGAGGCCGAGGAGGATCATCAGCACGACGGTGAGCGGCCGGCCGCGGAGTCCGAGGAGCGTGAGGACGACCCAGACGCTCAGCATGACGATGACGAGGTTCTGGCCGGAGATGGCGATCAGGTGGGCGGTGCCGCTCTGCTGGAGGCTGGTCCGGAAGTCCTCGGGGATGGGCTCGCGGCCGCCGATCGTGATGGAGGCCATGAAGGCGCCGACGTCCTTTCTCATCCCCCGGTCGAAGAGGGCGCGGATCGCCGCGCGCATCCGGAACGGCAAGGGAGGGCCTTCGAGGACTTCCAGCTGCTGGAGGGTGAGGACCGCGTCGACGCCCTGTCGCCGCAGATAGCCGGCGTAGTCGAACTGTCCGGGGTTGGTGGCCGGCTTGGGCGGCCCGATCTTGCCGTGGACGCGGACCCGTTCGCCGCCGATCAGCGTCACGTGCTGCCGGAAGTAGCGGACCTGGACGCCGTCGACGACGAACGAGCCGTCGTCCTCGATTTCGCCGTTCGGATCGGCGAGCGAGCGGTAAATGCGGGGCGGGCCGTCGACGCGTCCTTCGAGGGGCGCGGTCGGGAGGGGACGGGGCGGACCTTCGGACGCGTGCTGGCGGAGGGCGCCCAGGCCGAGTCCGAGAACGGCCAGCACCGCGGGGTGGCGCCACCGTATACTTAGGATTGCCGCGACCGCTCCGAGGGCGGTCAGGGGAATCCAGAACTTCGGAAGCAGCGCGATCGCGATGCCCGCCGTGAATCCCGCGGCCAGGGGCGCGAGCGGGCGGGCGCGGAGCATCGGCAAAGTATAGGGAACCGCATCCGAAATGGCCAAGATCTGCAGGCGGTGTCGCGCGGAGACCCCGGAGGACGTCCGGTTCATCGTCCATTCCGGCGAATCCTATTGTCCGGTGTGCTACGCGAAGATCCGGGAGCGCCGCAGCCGCGCGTCGTTGATGCTCTATCCGGCCTTCCTGCTCTGGGCCTGGATGCTCACGTTCGCGTCCGAGCCCTCGTCGCAGGTAGGGTGGTTCTTCTTCAATCTCGTCTTCATGCTCGTCTGCCAGTGGGCGGTCATTCTGCCCCATGAGCTGGGCCATGCGCTGACGGCGCGCCTGGGGGGACTGCGAGTCTATAGAATCGTGTCCGGGTACGGGCCGCTGCTCTGGACGGCCTCGTTGCTGGGAGGCATGCTGCAGGTCCACGCCTATCCGTTCGGCGGCTTCACGGTGATGACGGATTCGCGCGAACGAGGGTTCCGGTTCCGGAAGTTCATGGCGGTGAGCGGAGGGCCGCTGGTCAATCTCCTCTTCATCGCGGTCGCGCTGCCCTGGTTGGGGGATCCGTTGGCCTTCAAAGGGTTCACCCAGGCATGGCAGCCCCTCCAGTGCTTCGTGGCCGCCAACGCGCTCATCCTGATGTGGAATCTTCTTCCGAGGAGAGTCGTCGCCACGACCGTCCCCGTCGATTCCGACGGCCTGCTCCTCTTCAAGACTCCGTTCCTCTCCCCGCCCGAGGTCCGGAAGGAGCTGTCGTACCACTACCTGATGCACGGGGTCGAAGCGCTCGAAAAGAGGAACTTCGCCGACGCGCTCCGATGGAATCAGGACGGCCTCCGCCGGTTCCCGGAGGTCGTGCTCCTGCGCAACAACCTGGGCGTCACCCAGCTCCGGCTGGGGCTGTACGAACTCAGCCGCGAGGAGTTTCTGGCGGTGGCAGTCTCTCCCGACGTGGAGCCGGACATGAAGGCGCTGGCCCAGACGAACGTGGCGGTCGCCGACATCCTCCTGGACCGGCCGGACCTTCTGCCCGAAGCAGACCGCGCCTCGACCGAAGCGATGGCCCGGCTTTCCTGGCTGCCGATCGTCAAGGGGACGCGCGGCGCGGTCCTGATCGCCCTGGGCAAGGTGGACGAGGGTCTCGTCCTGGCCCGTCAGGCGCTGGAGGGCCAGGAGGATCAGTTGCAGCGGGCGTTCGACGCGTGCGTGCTCGCGCTCGGCCACAAGGCGAAGGAGCAGATCGCGGAAGGAACCAAGTACCTCGATCTTGCGGAGAGCCTCCATCCGGCGTGCCTGCTTCTGGATCGCGCCCGCAAGGCCTACGGGAGGGAGCCGCTGCCGGTTTCCCCACAATAAATGGCCGGGGCCTCCGTTACAGAGGGCGGTTCGATGGACGAGCTCATCCGGGGCCTGAAGGCCGGCCGCCCGGAGGCGTTCGAGCGGCTGGTCCGGGAATTCGGTGACCGGATCTACCGGTTCGTGAAACGGCTCGCGGGCGAGCGGCAGGCGGAGGACCTCACCCAGGAGGTCTTTCTCCGCGTCCATCGGTCCATCGACGCCTACCGCCCCGAGGGGCGGTTCGAGTCGTGGCTCTTTGCCATCGCGGGGAACCTCTGCATCGACCTGTCGCGCCGGCGGAAGCCGGAGGCGTCGCTGTCGGACGTCGACGAGGAGCTGTCGGCCGACCGGTTCGCCTCGCCGGCGCGCGAGCCGATCGAGGCGGCGGAGGAGGACGAGCGGCGCCGGGCGCTCCTGAAGGCGGTGGAGCGCCTGCCGTTCGAGCAGAAACAGGTCTTCCTGCTCCGCGAGGAAGCGGGGCTGTCGTTCAGGGAGATCGCCGAAATGACCGGATGTCCGCTGAACACGGCCCTGGGACGGATGCATTACGCGATGGAGGCGCTGAGGAAGTCGCTGAAAGCCTATGGAATGCAATAAGTTCATCGACGAGAAGATCGGGGAGTCGCACACGCCCGAGTTCCGCGAGCACCTGGCGGGCTGCGCGGGATGCGCGCGCGACGTCGAGGAGCTCCGCGACGTGCGCACGCTCTACCGCGAGGCCTCGACCGAGAAGTACCGCGGCGGCGTGCCCCGCGTCCGCCGGTTCGGCGGCTGGATCCCGATGGCCGCGGCGGCCGCGGTGCTGCTGATGGTCTTCGGCCTGGTCCTCTCCGGGCCCAAGGATGACAAGACGGCGACGAAGTCGGAGAGCGACAATCCCCCCATGGTCTTCTTCCGGGTCCACCTGGAGCCCTGGGGCGGCGACGCGCGGTACGGCAACGCCTTCGACGACTGCTGGAAAAAACTCGAACAGCTGGAGAAGCGGCAATGATGCAGACGCTGCTGATGGCGCTGGTCCTCTGGACGCAGGCCGAGCCCCCCAAACCCCCGGAGCCTCCGATCCGCCCCGAGCGGCGGGATCCGTTCGAGGGTCCCCGTCCCGTCCAGCCGCCGCAGACCCCGGGGACCGAGCGGCGTCCGCAGCCCTTCAATCCCGACGAGGTGCGGAGCTGGCTGCGCGAGAACGAGCCCGAGACCTACCGGCGCCTGATGGCCCTCCAGGAGGAAGGGCGCCGGCCGGACGTGGCGCGCATCTTCGAGGAAGCCTCGAACCGGATGCGCGAGATGAACGAGCTGAAGCAGCGCGACCCGAAGGGCTACGAGCGGATGACGGAGATGCGCCGCCTCGAGCGCGAGAGCTTCACGCAGGCCGACGCCGCCCGCCGCGCGCCGCCCGAAGAGCGCGAGGCGGCGACGAACCGGCTGAAGGAGACGCTCGGCAAACTGTTCGACGCGCGCGAGGAGGTGCGGGTGCGCGAGCTGGCCGAGCTCAAGCGCCGCGTCGAAGCGCTCGAGAAGGCGCTCGGCGAGCGCAAGACCAACAAGGACAAGCTCGTCGAACGGCGCCGCAAGGAACTGATGGGCGAGAAGATCGACGAGGACTGGTAGTTTTTGAAGTTGCGCTCCGGCCCCCCGGGTTTACTCCAAGCAGCGTCTTTGGGGGGCGAGTGATGCGCGCACCGGGATGGGCGTTCTGGCTTCTGTCCGCGCTCGCGGGAGCGCAGGAAAACTCCAAGTATCCTCCGCTCGCTCCTGCGGCGGACGGCCCCGAATTCGGCGCCCACGTCCAGCGCACGATGACCCTGCTGGCGACCAGCACGCCGCAGAAACACCACAAGGTCCGGATCCTCTTCTACGGTCAGTCCATCACGGAGCAGCCGTGGTGGAAGCAGGTCGCCGAGGATCTTCGCCGCCGGTTCCCCCATGCGGACCTGCAGATCGAGAACAAGGCCGTGGGCGGGTTCGCCTCGCAGATCCTCAGCCGGGTCGCGGAGCACGACGTCTACGCGTTCTACCCCGACCTGGTGATCTTCCACGTCTACGGCGCCAACAACACCTACGAAGAGATCCTCCGCGGCATCCGGACCCGGACGACCGCCGAGGTCCTGATCCAGAGAGATCACGTGGGGGCGCAGATGCCGGTGGACAATCCCGACCAGAAGAATCCCATGTGGTGGGACCACATGATGAACAACGTCTTCCTGCCCGACTACGCGCGGAAGTACGGCTGCGGCCTGGCCGATGTCCGCGGCGCCTGGCTGAGCTACCTGAAGTCGAACCGGCTGGAACCCAAGGCGCTCCTCAGCGACGACGTCCATCTCAACGACCACGGGTGCTTCGTCATGGCGGAGATCGTGAAACGGTACCTGGTGTACAAGCCGCAACTCCTGAGCGAGGAGGAGAAGAGCACGGTCCGGACCCTGGAGGTCGGCAAGGACGTTTCGTGGCAGGGCGACCGGCTGACCCTGCCGTTCGAGGGGAACCGCGTGGATCTGATCTCCGCGAAAGGTGGGGGCGCCGCCCGGGTGCTGATCGACGGGAAGAAGCCCTCGGAATTCTCCGAGTGCGTCGCCTTCACCCGGACGAGCCTGAGCCAGACGGGCTGGGGTCCGGCGCTGCTTCGAGTCTCCTCGGAGAAGCCCCGCCTGGTCGAGGACTGGACGCTCAAGGTGACGGAAGCGGACGAACAGATTCGCTTCGCGGTGACCGGATCGAAAACGGGGCCGGACGGCGAGGGGATCAGCAGCGAGCGGTTCGTCTCGAAATCAGGTCGGGTCGTGATCGAGCCAGGCGACTGGTGGGTGAAGAACATCCAGCAGATGACGAAGGCGAAAGTGCCGGCCGGCTTCGAGATCAAATGGAAGGCGATCCCGCTGTTTTCGGATACCTATGCCGGCGATTCGGTCACCGTCGCCCAAGGGTTGCCGAACGGGAAGCACATGCTGGAGATCGTCGGGAAGACCTCCCTCGGCGCGGTGCGCGTCTATCGCCCGCCCCTCGCCCGCTGAAGGTCACGTGAAGAAGTCCGGCCTGATCTTGTAGAGCACGACGGCGGTCAGGACCCCCGCGACGAACAGGGCCGTCGGGCCCTTCAGCCAGAATCCGGGCCCGAAGTGCAGAAACGTCCCCTGCTTCTTGGCCTTCCGATAGCCGAGGAACGGGAGGGAGAGGAATCCCGCCGTCAGCAGGAGGACGAGGGGAATCGTCGTCGGCGGCGTCTCGGGCTGCAGGGAGTTGGGGCTCCTCGGTTTCTTCGTCACGGATTCGATCAGGAATCCCGTCCCGAAGAAGCCAATCGCGAAGTAGCCGAGGATCAGGATGACGACGATCTTCATCGCTCAAGCCCCTCTGCTGCGAAGCCATGCAAAGATGGCCGCCGCGGCGAGCATCAGCAGCGCCGTCGACGCCACGAACCGGGTGGTCCACGCTTGCCTCATATCTCTCTATTCAGGAAGGCGTTCATTCTCTTCACACCATGTCGAATCTTTCCGTGACGACGTTCTCGTCCGGAACGCCCAGCGATGACAGCTCCCGTTCCATCGCATCCATCATCGGGATCGGCCCGCAGACGAAGAACCGGAACGACGCAACCCCTTCGGGCAGGTGGCGCCGGAGCAGCTCCGCGGTGATGAACCCCCGCTCTCCTTTCCACTCCGGCGGCGGGGACTCGATCACGTGGACCACCCGATGTCCTTCCAGCTCCTCCCGGAAGGTGACGCCCTCCCAGTCCTTGTTGCCGTAGAAGAGGAGCACGGGACGCGGGTCGCGGCGCGCCGCGAGCGAGCGGATCATCGAGATGAGCGGCGTGATCCCGACGCCGCCCGCGATCAGGACGAACCCGGGCGCGTCGTGGCGGGAGAGCGTGAAGAGCCCATGGGGTCCGTCGAGATACGCGCGGGTGCCGGGCGCGATCCCGGCGATCGAGCGGGTGAAGTCGCCCCGGGCCTTGATCGTGAACGAGACGCGGCCCGAGGAATCGGGGCTCGACGAGAACGAGAAGGGGTGCTGGGTGAGCGCGAAGGGCGAGCGTCCCGCGATCAGCCAGGCGAACTGGCCGGGTTCGAACGTCAGGCCGGCGTGGCCGACGGGGGAGAGGGTGAGGGTCCAGGCGCCGCCGCGCTCGGCCTTGACCTCGTCGACGCGCCACGGGTGGCGGAGCCGCAGGAGAGGCTTGACGAGGCGGACCCATCCCAGGAGGGCGACCAGCCCGCCGGAGAGCGCCAGCCAGAGCATGCGGGTCTCCGGCCGGCCGGAGTAGAACCCCACGCCGAACGCGTGGCCGAGCGAGCAGCCGACGAGCGCGACGGCGAGAAGCCCGTGGAGCAGCTGCCACGCCTCATACGAGAGGCCCATCCGTTTCCGGAAGATCGAGATGGCGGTGACCGCCAGCAGCGACAACGTGGCGAGCTCGGCGTACCGGGCCCGGACGGGCGCCTCGAGGAAGTTGAGGAGCTTGAGTTTCGCCGGATCCTCGATGAAGAGCAGGATCGGGTGGGCGAGCGCGAAGAGGGCGGCGACGACGGCGATCTGCCGGTGGTACTGGATCAGCGCGTCCATGCCGAACGGAGCGGAGACCCGCTGGAACCGGGCCACGAGGCCGAATTGCAGACCGAAGATCATCAGCGCGAGGAATCCGAGCGCGACGGAGAACTCGGTCATCCAGCTGCGGGGCGCGGCGGCGGTGGCGACCGCGGCGACGACCAGGGGCGAGAGGACCGCGGCGACGTAGACGGTGATCCAGAACAGACCCCGCGCGAGCATCGACCAAGCATACCCCCGAATTCGTGTAACGATCCCGGTTTTGGCCGTTAGAGCAGTAGACTCAAATAGAGGAGGAAGCCATGGAGACTCGCCGCCAGTTTCTCGCGAACGTGACCAAGGGCGCCATCGCCGCGACGGTCGGATTCGGCGTGGTGGATTCCATGGGACTCGCGCCGCTCCGGGCCTTCGACGGCGCGGAAACGCTCTCCTTCGGCCCGCTCGAGTCGCTGGTCTGCCTTCTCCAGGAAACCCCTCCCGCCAAGCTCCTTCCGGCGCTCGTGGAGCAGCTGAAGTCCGGCACCGAGCTCCGCCGCCTGGTCGCCGCAGCCGCGCTCGCCAACGCGCGGACGTTCGGCGGCGAGGACTACATCGGCTTCCACACGATGATGGCGCTGTCGCCGTCGTTCCGCATGTCGACCGAGCTCCCCGCGGAGCTCCAGCCGCTGCCGGTCCTCAAGGTGCTCTACCGGAACACGGCGCGCATCGAGGCGTTCGGCGGCCGGGCCAAGGAAGTCCTGCAGCCGGTGAAGTGCGGATCGCTGCCCGAGGGGAAGCTCGCCGGGGAGGCGATCCGGGACGCGGTGCGCGCCAAGGATGCCGAGGGCGCCGAGCGGATGTTCGCCCGGATCGCGAAAGACTCCGCGACCGACGCGTTCAACGCGATGCTCTATGAGGTCCAGGACAACACCGAGGTCCATCGCACGGCGCTGCCGTACCGCGCGTGGGACCTGCTCGACCTGGTCGGGATGGAGCACGCCCACACGATGCTGCGCCAGTCCCTGCGCTACTGCCTGAAGGCCGAGTCCTATACCAGGAACGAGAAGTGGAACCGGCCCCGCACGCTGCTGCCCGAGATGTTCGACGCCCACAAGCTGGAAGGCCGGGCGGTCGGCACGCGCGTCCCGGACGACGCGTGGGTCGAGTCCCTGTCGCAGACGATTCTCAAGAGCACGGGCGAGCAGGCCGCGAACGCGGCCGCCGCGGCGCTCGCGGAAGGCATCGCGCCCGATGCGGTGGCCGAAGGGATCTCGCTCGCGACCAACCAGCTCCTGCTCCGCGACGTCGGCCGGCCTGCGTCGGCGGAATGGGCCGGCAAGCCGATCGGCTCAGTCCACGGCGATTCGCTCGGCGTCCACGCCTGCGACTCCGCCAACGCGTGGCGGAACATGGCGAAGATCGGGAATGCGCGGAACGCGTTCGCGTGCACGATCCTGGGGGCCTACCAGGCGGCCTCCGACAAGGGCGATCGCGACATCCAGAACTGGAAGCCGCTGCCGCTTCAGCAGCACCTGGACTACCTCAAGACGAAGGACCAGGACGGGCTGCTCCGCGAGCTTGAAACGGCGATCAAGGACAACCTCCAGGCGCGAGCCACGGCGGTGGTGCACCGTTTCGGTGAGCAGGGCTATCCCGCCCGGCCCGTCTTGGACATGCTCCTCAAGTACGCGATCAGCGAGGACGGCGCGCTGCACGCCGAGAAGTACTACCGGACGGTCAGCGAGGAGTTTGCGACGACGCGGCCGGTGTTCCGCTGGCGCCAGCTGACGGCGCTCGCCCGGGTCACGGCCAGCGAGTACGGCCGTCCGGCGGCCGGGGTTGCGGAGGCCCGTCGCCTGCTCAACGTCTAGGCGGTCCGGCCGGCGCCGACGACCCGGACGGGGATGTTCTTCGCCTTGAGCTTGCGCTGAAGCTCCGAGGACAGCTTCTTCCACTGCTCGCGCGTGAAGGCGTCCTCCCGCAGCGTCACGTCGCCGCCGGTCTTGAGGACGAACCGCCACTGCCAGCACTCTTTCTGCTCGAGGTCGGCGGATTTCATCGCGCGCCACGACACCGCGAGCGGCACCGTGTCGGGCTGCGTCACCAGGAATCCGCGTCGGCCGATCTCGATCGTTTCACGCCCCGCCTGGCGCTGACGCATCACGTGCACCAGCCCGGACAGGATCAGCGCGACGATGATCAGGCCGATGGAGAGCGCCGTCGGAACCCAGCCGTGCTGGAGCGACTCCGCGGAGAGCTTCAATCCGACGTGGACGAGCGCGAAGAGGATCGCCCCGCCGATCGCGATCCCTCCGCCCCTGGTGGTGAATTTCATGGGGCCCCGATCATCGGGCGAACGGATCGCCAGCGATAGGACTTCCACCAGGACACTTTCTTCTTTTCGCCGCAGAGCGGGCAGATGAAGCCGGTGACCGGACTGGTCGCGACGGGGTCGAATCCGATGCACCTGGGGCAGCGCGCCAGGGGCACATATCCGAGAACGAACAGGAGTGCCGCCAGCGACAGGATCGATGCGGCCAGCAGGGGCGTGGAAAAGGACCGTTCCGCTCCCATGTCTCAGAAGTGTATCCTAGGCATCCCCACGGAGGATCCATGAACGTTCTGCTGGCCCTGACGTGCCTGGCGGCCGCCCAAGGACAAGAGATGAAACCCAAGAAGATCGTCCTCATCGCCGGCTCGCTCGACACTCACCCCAAGGAAACCCACGAGTACGAGCGGAACGTCATCCTCCTCCGCCATTGCCTGCAGACGTCGCTCAAGAACGTCCGCGTCGAAACCCACTTCAACGGGTGGCCCGCCGACGCCGCGACCCTCGACGACGCCGACACCATCTTCTTCACGTCGGGCGGATCGGAGCGGGGAAACGCCGAGCGGAATCCGATCTTCGTCGGCGACCGGCTCGCCGCGCTCGAGAAACAGATCGCCCGCGGATGCGGCCTGATCCAGTTCCACTGGTCCACGTTCAACCCCGTCCAGCACCAGGAGAAGATCCTCGACTGGGTCGGCGGATTCTTCGACGCCGAGTCGGGCCCGGACGGGAAGTGGTACTCCAAGCTGTCGACACGGGAATGGCAGACGACGCTGCCGACGCCCGACCACCCGATCGCGCGCGGCGTGAAGCCGTTCGCGGTGAAGGAGGAGTTCTACTACAACCTCCGGTTCCGGGAGATGAAGCCCATCCTCAACTGCAGCGAAGGAACCGTGGGATACGCCGTGGAGCGGAAGGACGGCGGCCGCGGATTCGGCTTCACCGGCGGCCACTTCTATGCCAACTGGTGGAACCCCGATTTTCGCAAGCTGGTCCTCAACGCGATCGCCTGGACCGCGAAGATCGAAGTGCCGGCGGCGGGCGTGGAGTCGACGCTCGACGACCCCGTCCGCATCACCATCCTCACCGGCCATCACTATCCCGCCCACGAGTGGAAGGTGACGACGCCGCCGTTCATCCAGGTCGTCGAGCAGGATCCGCGGGTCCGGATCACGGTGACGGAGGACGTCCACGACCTGAAGCTCGAGAACCAGCACGCGCTCGTCATCAACTACATGAACTGGGGGAAGCCGGGGTTGACCGACGACCAGAAGAAGATGCTCATCGACTTCTTCCAGCGCGGCGGCGGGCTGGTCGTCTTCCACGGCGCGACCGGCGTCTGGAACGACTCCATCTGCCCGAAGGACTCCCACTGGCCGGAGTTCCGCGACAGGATCACGGCGCGGTGGTGGGCGTCCGGCAGCGGCCACGACGACTTCGGGCCCTTCCGCGTGGAGAACGTCGCGCCGGACCACGAGATCACCCGCGGGCTTCCGGCGTTCGACACCCAGGACGAGCTCTACGTGAAGCTCGGCGGCGAGAACGGCGTGCCGCTCGTCGCGGCCCCGTCGAAGGTCGCCGGCCGGCAGGAGCCGCTGGCATGGGCCCACGCGTACGGGAAGGGGAGGGTGTTCGTGACGGCTCTTGGCCACGGCGCCGGGTCGATCCGCAGCGCGGGCGCGCTCTTCCGTCGGGCGACGGTCTGGGCGGCCGGCGCGCCGCCGCTGTCGTTCGATCCTCCGGCCCAGCAGACGGAGAAGACGATCGACCGGCCGGGCACCTGGAAGCCGAAGAACTGACCTACTTCTTCTCGAGCTGCTTTTTCAGGAGCTCGATCTCGAGCTTCAGCTTCTCGGCCTCGAGCTTGACGCGCTCTTCGCCCGCCTTCTCCTGGGCCTGGCCCCACTGGTTGAACGTCGCGGCCTTGGGGTTGACCTCGATCAGCATGCCGGCCTTGTCGATCTTGAACGCCACCGCGCCGCCGTACATGCCGGTCAGCAGCGTCCAGCCGTCCGTGATCCGGTCGAGTTTCGAGCCGCCGTTCATCATCCAGGCGTTCGCGTTCTGGGCGGTCGCGGCGGACTGGATCTCCATGTAGGCCACGGCGAAGTCGAGCGCCGCGTCGTCGTCGGGAAGCACGATATTCGACTTCGCGACGAACGCGCTGATCGCGGCGGAGGAGTAGATCCCCTTGACGATGAGGCGGTGGAAGCCGTCCTCGTACTTGCGCACCGCGAAGAGGCTCTTGGGGGGCGTCATGCCCATGTTGATCATCTGCTGCTGGTTGCCGCCGGCGGCGGGCGCGACCTCGTAGAAGCGGGCGTCGGGGAACCACCGGACGACGCCTTTCATCTTGGACTGCTCGACGCTGGCGCCCTCGTCCAGGTGCTCGCGCGCGTACTTCTTCAGCTGCTCGAGGCCGGCCCATTCGATCTTCTCGATCGCCTGGTTGGCGAGCCCCTTGACCTCGAGGTCGCTGCTCTTCGCCGCGGCGCGGAGCGCGTCGATCGCCGGGCGGCCGATCTTGGCGAGCTCGTCCACCGCCTTCGACCGTTCGTCCTTGCTCGCATCGGAGAGCGTCTGGATCAGCTTCTGGATGCGGTCCTGGTCCTGAGGGACCGGGGCCAGGAAGAGAGCGAGCAGGGCGGCGGCAATGTGCATGTTCATCTCCCTTTAGACACCATTTAGACGCCGGAAATGGTACCGCGGGCAGGGAGAGGGTTCAATGATGTCGCGTCTATTGCGTGAATCGCGGCTCGGGAGTTGTTAAGATCCCGGCTATGGACCTTCCCTTCAAGGTCGGCGACCGGCTCGCGGACATCCGCCTGGGCTCGATGGGCGGGAAGTCGGTGACGCTCGGTCAGTACGCCGGACGGAAGAAGCTGGTCTACGTGTGGGCCTCGTGGTGCGGCTGCCGCGAGTACCTGGGCGCGCTCCAGGAGTTCCATCTCGCCCATCCGGCGCTGCCCATCGTCACCATCGCCTGCGATGCGCAGGGCGTCGACCTCCCGATGAAGTACCTTTCGCGGTTCCGCGCGACGTACGAGATGTGGATCGACGCGAACTGCCTGCTCGGCCGCCGGTGGAAGCTGAAGCGCGTGGGCGTGCTGGTGCTGCTCGACGAGAACGACGTCGTCATGATGGCCGCCGAAAAGCCGGAGGCGGACGTCCTCAAGCAGGTGGAGAAGCTCCTGTCGAAGGAACCCGCCGCGAATCCGCCGCCCGCGCCGAAGCCCGACCTCAAGGACACGCGCGTGGAGTTCCTGGTCCAGCTCTGCACGAACTACCTGACGCGCCGCCGCGTCGACGACGCCGTCGGCTTCCTCAAGCAGGCGCTGGCGGTCGATCCGGAGAGCAAGGTGCTGCCCAAGCAGATCTGGGCGCTGCAGCATCCGGAGAAGTTCTACAACGGGCCGATCGACAAGGAGTGGCAGCGGCAGCAGCCGCCCGTCACCCCTTCCTGATCAGCTCCATCACCGCCTTCCAGTCCGGCACGCACGGCACGTCCTCGGTCACCCCCAGCGGCCGCGAAGGCGCGATGAGGATCGGCCGGATTCCGTGGGCCGTGTACGCCGCGACGTCGCCCGGCTTGTCGCCCACGCCCCAGCGGATGTTCGGAAAACGGGTCCGCAGTTCCTTCAGCCGCTCGATCTTGTGGTCCTGCGGCGACGCCGACCAGAACCGCGTCCCCTTGCGCAGGTAGACCGGCGCCTCGGGGAACTCCGCGGCCCGCAGCCAGAGCTTCGTCTTGCGCGTGAAGATGTGGTCCCGCGCCGACAGGTAGAGGATCTGCATCGACTTCGACAGCTCGTCGAGCGACTCGCGCGAGCCGAGCAGCGGCCGCACGTTCTGGACCTTCTTGAAGATGAACCCCTGCGGCGAGACGTCGGCGATCGTGTGGTCGATGTCGACTACGATGATCGGCGTGTCGCGCTCGACGATCCGGACGAGCGCCTCCGGCGGCTTGCGTCGCATCCGGACGCGATAGCGGTGGGTGCCGACGGGAAGGGCGCCGAGCGCGAACGACGCGATGCCGTTCGGCCCGGTGCGGGTGCGGCCGACGCCCTCGATCTCGATCTCTTCGCCGGCGACGGCCGGGTCGATGAACGTGAGGATCCGGCGCTCCACCTCGACGTCGAGCGTCGCGGCTTCTCCGGCGGGGAGCAGCAGGTCGTAGGGAGTAATCAGCACCTAGGCGCCGGAATTGGGGAGATCCTCAATCTCCAGCGGAATCAGCTCGATGAACTCGACCATGCCGTCTTCGATCGCCGGCTCGGCGACGGGGGCCGGGTCGGGCTGCGCGACGGACTCGTTCTCGCCGACGAACACCTTGTCGGCGGAGTTGAGCGCCACGGGAGCGGGGTCCGCAGCCGGCGGCGGCGGAGGAGTCTCCAGCGGCTTGATGGTGACCTGGGATTCGGGCGCGACCGGGCTCGGCGTGTAGACCGAGGCCGGGACGTAGGGCGAGGGACGCTCGATCATCTCGATCCCGACGACCTCGCGGCCGAGCGCCAGGTAGTCCTCGGCGCCGTAGGAATCGGGAGCGTAGTCGAAGATCGACTTGCCGTGGCTCGGCGCCTCGGCGAGCCGGACGTTGGAGCGGATCTTGGTCTTGGTCACCTTGTCGCCGAAGTGGCGCTCGATCTCGACGACCACGTCGCGAGCCAGGCCCTTGCGGACGTCGTACATGCACGGGATGACGCCGGTGATGGCGAGCACCGGATTGAGGCGCTTCTTCACGAGCTCGATGGTCTTGAGCAGGAGCGAGACGCCGTGGAGCGCCAGGAACTCGCACTGGAGGGGGACCATGACCTCGGTGGCGGTCGTCAGCGAGTTCACCGACAGGAGGCCGAGCGAAGGCGAGCAGTCGAGGAGCAGGAAGTCGTAGCCTTTGACCTCCGCCAGCGCGTCCCGGAGGATCGTTTCCCGGCCGATGACGGACGTCAGCTCCATCTCGGCGCCCGCGAGGTCGATGCTCGACGGCACGAGGTGGAGGTTCTCGCTCAGCTTGAGGGGGTTGAACGCGCCGCCGTTGAGCAGGGAATAGCTCGTGTCCTTCTGCTCGTGGGGGATGACGCCCAGGGAGATCGTGGCGTTGGACTGCGGGTCGAGGTCGACCAGGAGCACCCGGCGGTCGAGCCGGGCAATCGCCGAGCTCAGGTTAACGGCGGTCGTGGTTTTCCCCACGCCCCCTTTCTGGTTCACCAGGGCGATCTTGCGCATGGTCCCTCTCTCCTAACTCCCTGAGCTTCGCGACCAGCCACGGCCCCATCTTCGAGCCGTAGAAGCTCACGTTCCGCTCGTAGCCGCCGGCGGCGTACGCCTCCTCCGTGAGGAAGTACCCCAAATGGTCGTTGGCCAGACCCAGAATCCAGGAGCCCGGAAAGCGCTGCTTCAGCTCCAGGCCCAGCTCCACGATCGGCTCGCCCGGGAAACAGAACATCCGCGTCCCGTTCAAGTCGAGGAGCCCCACAACACTCTTGGTCGGGGCCGTCAGAAGGGTGGGAGTCGGCAGATCCACCCCCCTCTCCACATAGGATATTCTAGCCGTTCCGGAAGTTTTATCAATAGTCCGGACGAGATTTGCCGTCCGCTCCGCCAGCGCCTGGCCCATGTTCTCGCACTTGTCGAAATCGTTCTCCCCTCCGGGCGTCCGGGGGCCGATGTTGCCCTCGGCGCCGTTCGTAAACATCGCCACGGCCGACGGGAAGCGGGCTTCGACCGCCCGCTGCCAGGCTCCCGCCCAGTCGCCGCTCACCAGGAAGTTCTTGTCCGAAAGCACGGTGCAATGGGCGGTGTAGTTTCCCACGATGGCCATCGGGCGGGCCAGTTCGTCGACCACCAGGAGGACCTGGTGTTCCGGGTCGACGGGGCCGTCCTTGACCCGCCGGTTCCGGTTGAAGCCGGGTGCCTCGCCTCGCGCAAAGCCGAGCCGGGCCGGCCGCCGGGCGGCCCGGGCGTCCTCGACCGCCTTCTTCAGCTTGACCACCAGCTCCTCGACGAAGGTCGGGTCGTATTTCCCCATGGCCAGCTCCCAGAACCCCTTCACGAGGGCGCCGGGGCCGGAATGGGTATGGGACGCGGTCAGGATGACCGAGGCGTCGGCGGGCTTGATGCGGTCGCGGATCGACATCAGGGAGCCGATCAGGTCGGTGGTCACGAGGCAGATCTTCTGCTCGGGGGTCTCGAGCCAGAGGGCCTTGGCGAAGATGGGGTCGTGGACGCCGGTCATCAGCTGACCCTTCCGTCCGCCGTAGCCGCCGAGCGGGACGTTGCGGGTGGGGGTGATGTCGACCACCGCGACGCCGGCCCAGAATTCGACCTGGGGGGCGGCGGGGGCGGTGGAGCAGCCGGCGAGGAGGAGGGCGAGAAGCAGAACTCTCATCTCGCCATTATACGAGAAGCTTGCCCTCGAGGTATTGGGTGATGACGCCGTGGGCCGCGGGCGAGATCTTGGTGAACATGACGCCGACCTTCTCGGTGCGCGGGTTGTCGACCCACTGGTAGACGTGGGCGATGCGCCCCTGGACTTCGAGGACGATGTCCTTCTTGATCGACAGGACGAAGTCGAGCGTCTGGGACTCCTGGAACCGCTTGGCGTGCTTGGCGAACAGGCAGAGCGGGTGGACCGTGCCCTGCTCGTAGCCGGTGCAGATGTCGCACCGGACGAATTCGAACGACAGCCCCTTTTGGGAGATGTCGTAGACGCGGGTCTTGTAGACCGGCGCGAGGCCGCCCTGGCTCTGGCCGCCCCAGGAAAGCGACCAGCCCGCGACCTTGCGGCGCGAGTCGCGCCTCTCGGCGGCGGTCATCATCCGGCTCGACGACTGGTTGCTCCGCGCCGCGAGCGCTTTCTCGATCTTGGTCAGGACGGTGTCCTTGGTGAACGGCTTGATGATGTAATCCTCGGCGCCCGCCTTGATCGCCGCGACGAGGTCCTCCTTGCGGTTCTTCGCCGTGCAGATCAGGACGGGGATGTGCTTCGTCTCGGCGTCGTCCTTCAGCATCTTGCAGACGGTGAAGCCGTCGAGCAGCGGCATCATGATGTCCATCAGGATGATGTCCGGGTTCTGGCTCTTGGCCATGTTGAGCGCCTCGCGGCCGTTGATGGCCTCGACCGTCTCGTACCGGGCGTTCTTCAGGAACAGGCAGAGGATCTTCCGGAGATTCTGATCGTCGTCGGCGACCAGGACGAGCGGATGATGGCGCGTCTCATCCATGACGCGGTTAATCTCCACTTTGGGGCTGGCGAAGTCAAACATCATCCGATAGACTTTGCGGTCTCATGACGACGCCGCCCCCGCTGGTCGATCCGTCGGTCGAGGAACTTCTCGGCCGCGTCGTCGCGTCGCCCGAAGTCGAACTGGAGTGGATCGATCTCCTGAGCCAGCTGGAGTACGTCGGCTGCCGGAAGATCGTCAAGTCGGTCGGCTTCGAGTCCGTGTCGCTCGAGATCCTCCGCCACGTCTCCGAGGAGGCCTCCCACGCGTTCCTCCTGAAGTCGGTGGTGGAGGAGGGCGGCCTGCGGGATCGGTCCTGGCGGGACGGCCGGTTCGCCGAGGCCGGCTGGCGGTACTTCCAGGGGCTTGATCAGCGGATCTCGGCGCTGCCGGGATCGGACGGGCTGCGCTATCCCGGCGTGAGCTGGGCGATCGAGCGGCGCGTCCTGGTCGTGTACCCCGCGTACCTCCGGGTGACGCGGAACGAATCGCTGAAGAAGGCGCTGAGGCGGATCCTCGCGCAGGAGGAGCGCCACGGCGCGCAGTTCGGCGAGATCGCGTATCCGGACGGCTACCTCTCGAAGGTCGCCGAGATCGAAGCGGCGCTCTGGCCGGAGTTCGTGGCCCAGGCTACCGCTCTTTCGGCTTCGCCGCGCCCATCTCCAGCTTGAAGATCCCCTTCGACGCGCAGACGTTCATCGCGCGCTGAGCCAGCCCGAACGGGGCGCCGGCATCCACGCGGATCATCACCCGCCGTTCCGAAAGCGTGCCTTCACGCTCGACGTCCGACAGCGCCTTCGCCAGGAGCGCGGGATCGGTGCAGTTCCGGCCGCGGAAGGCGATCTCCCAGTGGGCCTCGTCGCGGCAGATGTTCTTGGTCCGGTACTCGGAGCAAGTCACCTGTTCCCTGTGGTTGGCGTTGATCGTCAGCCGGCCCTCTTTCTCCTGCTGCGTGTCCTTGGTGGCCGACTTCGCCACCGGCAGCCGGACCGTTTCGAGCTCGCGATGGCCCATGTCGGCGCCCAGCATGAAAAACAACAGCAGCAGGAACATGATGTCGATCATCGGGATGAGGTTGGGATTGACGTGCTCGGAACTCTTCGGCTGCTTGTTCATGGCTCGCTCCTCCTTCCGGTCACAACGGAGCGGCGCCGAAAAGGTTCAGATGTGGAACAAAAAAGACGGTCGTTTTTGTTCCAAACGACGGTCTATTTTGTTCCGGGGTGGAAGCGGGGTTCCCGCTTTTCCATGAAGGCCCGGTAGGCTTCGCGAAAGTCCTCGGTCATCATCAGCTTCGACTGGACCTCCGCCTCCGCCCGGATCGCCTGGTCGAACGTCATGGACGACTCGCGGTCGAGCATCCGCTTGGTCGCAGCCGTCGCCTCGCGGGGAGCGTCGGCGATCCGGCGGGCGGCGGCGCGCGCTTCGCCCAGGAGCGCGTCGGCCGGCACCACGCGGGTGACCAGGCCCGCCGCGAGCGCTTCGTCGGTCGAAACCGTCGCGCCGTTGAGCAGCCAGTCCGTCGCGCGCCCGAGCCCCACGAGGCGGGGCAGGAGCCAGCACGCGCCCATGTCGGCGCCCGACAGGCCGCGGAACGAGAAGGCGATCTTCGCCTCGGGCGCGGCGTAGCGGAGGTCGCACGCGATCGCGATCACCGAGCCGCCGCCGAACGCCACGCCGTTGAGCGCCGCGATCACCGGCTGGGGCGCCTTGCGGATGTTGGCCACCACGTCGCAGGTCATCTTGACGAAGTCTCGGACCTCCTTCGGCTTCATCGTGGTCAGAGGGCCGATCACGTCGCGCACGTCGCCGCCCGAGCAGAACCCGCGGCCGGCACCCGTCAGAACGACGGCGCGAACGGACTTGTTCAGCGCCACCGCCGCGAAGTAGTCGCGCAGCGAGGCGTAGGCGTCGAAGACCAGCGCGTTGAGCCGCTCGGGTCGGTTGAGGGTGACCGTCGCGACGCCGTCCGACACGTCGAGCAGGTACGGATCAGCCATCCAGCACCGCGATCGCCTGGATCTCGACCTTCGCGCGCGGATCGACGAACCGCGAGATCTCGAGCAGCGCCATGCAGGGGTAGTGCCGGCCCATCCGCTGGCGGTACTTCTCGCCGAGCGGCTTGAGCGACGCCAGGTACTCGTCGACGCTGCTCACGAAGATCGTGAAGGTTAGGAGGTCCTCGGGCTTGCCGCCGGCCTCCTTGACGACCTCGAGCACCGCGGCGAGCGCGCGGTCGAACTGGTCGACGAAGTCGTCGTTCGGGATCGGCCCCAGGCTCGCGGCGGTCTGCCCCGCGATATAGAGCGTCCGGCCGCCCTCGACGAGGAACCCGTGGGTGTAGCCCGAGGGTTTCTTGAGCGCGGAAGGATGGAGCGGATGGACTTTCTTCACAGGTCGATGGCCGATCCGGTGTGGGTGCAGTCGGACCGGGCGAGCGCGAGCGCGACCTCGGCCACGTGGCCGGGGTGTAGGAGCTTGGGCTGGCCCACCGAGCCGAGGAACTTGGTGACGATGTCCTTGGAGGTGAGGCCGGTCGCCTTCGCGACGCGGGCCGCGTTCGCGCGGGTCATCGTCGTGTCCACGTAGCCGGGGCAGATCGCGTTCACCAGGATGCCGCTGTCCTTGAGCTCCATCGCGAGGCTGGAGCTGAAGCCGAGGAGCGCGTGCTTGGACGCGGCGTAGGCGGTGATGTAGGGGCCGCCGCGCTTGCCGGCGATCGAGGAGATGTTGACGATCCGGCCGTACCTCCGCTGGATCATGCCCGGCACGAGCGCCTTGCAGAAGAGGAACGCGCTCGTGACGTTCGTGTCCATTACGCGGCGCCAGGTCTCGAGATCGGTGCGGACGAACGGGGCGCTGTCGGCGACGCCGGCGTTGTTCACCAGGATGTCGACGGGCCCGATCTTGCGGACGAGCGCGCCGACGTCCTTCGGCTGGGTGACGTCGCAGACGTCGAAATTCGCGCCGGTCTCGAGCGCGACGCGCTCGAGGTCCTTCGGCGTCCGGGAGGTGATGAAGAGACGGGCGCCTTCGGAGGCGAAGCGCCGGGCGATCGCCTCGCCGATGCCTCGCCCCCCGCCGGTGATGAGCGCAACCTTGTCCTTCATGGCGGTTGTGGCGAATTATAGCGCCCCGACGGGTATTGATTGCCCGAATATCGGGGTTGGGCTATGCTCCATTCCCGATGTCGGAAACCGCCACGACCCTCGCCGCCCTCCGGCCCGAATCGTCCGCCGCGTCGACGCTGCAGCTCCGTCTCGGCAGCTCGCCGTTCGCGTACCGGGCCGGACAGTACATCATGATCGACCCGCACCAGTTCGAGGAGCTTGCTCCCGAGATCCGCGAGCGCGAGGCCCAGCGGGGAAAGCCGCTCGGACCCGGGTACTTCTCGCTCTCCTCCGACGGCATCGAGCCGTCGGTCCTCGAGATCACCGTGAAGCTCGGCGCCGACGGGCCTCCGGGAATGCTGCCGGAGTTCCTGATCCGCAAGCTCGAGGTGGGCCGGACGGTCCGGGTCAAGGGTCCGGGAGGGAACTACGGGCTTCCCGAGGAGCCGCCCGACGGGATCACCGGCTTCCTCCACCTCTGCGCCGGCGGCGGGGTGGCGCCCAACCGCGGCATGATCCGCCACGCGCTCGCCCGGAAATGGCCCCAGCGCCATCTCCTCATGGTCCAGGACCGGAGCGACGCCGACGCGCTCTTCCGCAAGGAGTTCCACGACCTCGCGAAGCGCCATCCCGACGAGTTCCGCTTCGTCCCCGTTCACTCCCGGACGGACCGGGAGGTGCTGACGGCGGAGCGGATCCGGACCGAAGCGGCGCCCTTCCTGGAGCTGGGGTCGTCCTGGGCGTTCCTCTGCGGGCCGAACCACGCCCGTCCGGAGGGGCCCGGCTTCATCGACCGCCTCCGCGGCGCGCTGACCGCGACCCTGGGCTTCACGCCCGAGCGCATCCGCACGGAGTAATCCCAACCCCCAGATCCCGACGGCGTTCCACCAATAGGGGGGGATTTCATTGGGATTTGGGATTTGGGATTTTTAACCGGGTTATACTTCTACCACAGATGGGCCGCCACGCCTGGCTTCTGGTCTCCGGCTGCATGTGGTCGGTGATGATGTACCTGCTCTTCGAGCACGAGATCCGCCCCTACTTCGAGTACCAGAAGCCGCCGACCTACCAGTCCATGTTCCGCGACCGGAAGTCCGCGGAGCACCAGCGGCGGGCCGTCTTCTTCGCGGAGAGCCGCATCGGCGACGCGGAGTCGCTCTCGGAGCCGATCGACGGCGGCGGCTTCCGCATGCGGTCGCGGATGCTGATGCACATGAAGCCGTTCGGCGGCCCCCAGCTGCCCGACGACCGGGCCTACATGACCTCCGAATTCCGCCTCGACAGCACGCTGCTGCTGGCCGACTTCCGCATCAACGGCAACCTCCAGGGCATCCCGGTCAGCGCCCGCGGCGAGCGGCAGGGGGACAAGATTCTGCTCTCCTATAACCTCGTGATCCTGAAGAAGGACGGCATCCTGATCGACTTCCCGCGCGACGCCACGCTGTCCGACAACTTCCTGCCGTACCAGGGCGGCGGAAGGCTGGAGGACGGCAAGAAGTGGAAGATGAAGATGTTCGACCTCGGCAACCTGATCTCCATGAACAAGGACCATCAGGTCGAGATGACCGAGCTCTACGCCGCCGTGGTCGACCGCGAGAAGCCCCCCAGCCGGGGCGACGACAAGACCGCGTGGAAGGTGGAAGTCCGCAAGCAGCCCACCGACGAGTACTGGATGTACCTCCTCTGGGTCGACGACGACGGCAACGTCCTCGAGCAGCACATGAAGATCAACAAGCTGATCTGCCGCATCGTCCTCGAGTCCCGGACCGAGCTGAAAAACGAGCAACTGCCGGCGTTCAAGTGGGGCGTCGAGCCGCCGAAATAACCGATGATCTCCATCCAGGGCGTCACCAAGACCTACGGCAGGAAAGTCGCCGTCGACAATCTGTCGCTCGAGATCGCCTCCGGCGAGTTCTTCGCCGTGCTGGGACCCAACGGCGCGGGGAAGACCACCACGATCAAGATGCTGGCCGGGCTCCTCCGGCCCAACTCCGGGAAGCTTCTGGTGGGCGGGGTCGACGTCCAGACCGACCCCATCGGCGCGAAGAAGGTCAGCGCCTACGTCCCCGACCAGCCGTTCCTCTACGACAAGCTCTCCGGCATCGAGTTCATGAACTTCATCGCCGACCTGTACGGCGTCGACGGCGCCGGCCGGGACAAGGAGATCGACCGGCTGGTGGAGCTCTTCGGCATGAAGGACTTCGTCCGCGAGCTGACCGAGGCCTACTCGCACGGCATGAAGCAGCGGCTCGTCCTGGCGGCGACGCTGCTCCACAAGCCGAAGGTGATCATGGTCGACGAGCCGCTCGTCGGCCTCGACCCTCACACCGCGCGGCTGGTCAAGCAGGTGTTCCGCGAGCAGGCGCAGGGCGGCACCTCGATCTTCATGTCGACCCACGTCCTCTCGGTGGCGGAGGATTTCGCCGACCGGATCGGCATCATGCTCCAGGGCAAGATCGTCGCGCTCGGCAAGATGGACGATCTCCGCCGCCAGGCGCAGCTCGAGGGCAAGCTCGAGGACGTGTTCTTCAAGATCACCGAAGGGGCGGTGAATCCCTATGAATAGCATCCGGCATCCCGCATCCAGAATCCAGGGAGGAGGGCCCCGCCCTGCAGCGGGGTGCCCCGCGTCATGAGCGACGTGGCCGCTCTGGCGAGTCTGAAGTGGCACGAGCTGCGCAACCGCGCGTCGCTGTTCGCCCAGCAGTCGCGGTTCAAGATCGCGGTCGTCGCCGTCTTCTCGGCGGCCTTCTGGGTCACGCTCTTCCAGCTCTTCTACTCGGGGATGAGCTTCCTGCAGAAGACGGCGCTCCAGTACAACTTCAGCGGCCTGATCGGCGCGATGTTCTACATCTTCTTCTTCGCGCTGACCGTGATGCTCACGTTCTCGAATGCGATCATCGGGTACTCGAGCTATTTCAAGTCGAAGGAGACGGGGTTTCTGCTCGCCTCGCCGGTGCGCGCGGAGAGCGTGTTCCTCTACAAGTTCGTCGAGTCGCTCGGGTTCAGCTCGTGGGCCTTCCTGTTCCTCGGCACGCCGCTGATGGCGGCGTACGGGAAGATCTTCGACGTCTCCTGGACCTTCTATCCCGGGGCGGTCGTCTTCCTCGGCGCGTTCATGTTCATCCCCGCCGGCCTGGGGGCGGTGATCGCGATGGTCGTCACCGTCTACATGCCCCGGACGCGGCGCGGGCTGGTCGTCGGCGCCGTCTTCACCGCGATCCTCGCGGTGCTGATCGCGGTGTCGCGGCTGATGATCGTCCACGGCGCGCAGTCGGTCGACCTGAAGCTCGTCAGCGAGGTCTTTGAGTCCACCCGGTTCAGCCGCAATCCGCTCCTGCCGAGCTACTGGCTCTCGAAGGGGATCCTGGAGCTGGGGGACCGGCGGTTCAGCAACTCGTTCTTCTTCCTCAGCCTCATCGCGTCGAACGTGCTGTTCCTGGTCTGCGTGGCCCACTCGATGAGCGCGGGGCTCATGCTGCGGGGCTGGCACGTCTCGCAGGGCCTCCGGTCGCAGAAGCGGTACGCGGGTCGCGGCGGCGTCGACCGCTTCGTCTCGGGGCTGCTCTTCTTCGTCGATCGCAACGTGCGGCTCATCGTCGCGAAGGACCTGAAGAGCTTCTTCCGCGACCCCGTCCAGTGGTCTCAGTTCCTGATCTTCTTCGGCCTGCTGGCGATCTACTTCCTCAACCTGCGGACGTTCGCGTACGAGGACCGCGACATCTTCTGGAAGAACCTGATCGCGCAGATGAACCTGCTGGCGACGTCGCTGACGCTGGCGACGTTCGCGAGCCGCTTCATCTACCCGCAGCTCTCGCTGGAAGGGAAACGGTTCTGGGTGATCGGCATGGCGCCGATGGAGCGCGAGAAGATCCTCTTCGGCAAGCTGGCGCTGTCGTTCATGTGCTCGCTCCTGATCAGCGAGACGCTGATCGCCCTCTCGAGCATCATGCTGAAGACGCCGCCGACGCTCGCGATCCTCCACTCGGTGGCGCTGTTCGGCATCTGCCTGGGCCTCTCGGGTCTCGCCGTCGGCCTGGGCGCCATCTACCCGAACTTCCAGGAGGACAATCCGTCGAAGATCGTCAGCGGGTTCGGCGGGACGCTCAACCTCGTCATGAGCCTGATGTTCGTCCTGGTCGTCCTCGGCGCGCAGGCGGTCCCGTGCTTCTACTACTTCGGCCGCTGGGCGCTCTCCGGCGACCAGTTCCGCTGGATCATCGTCGCTTCGATGACCGGCATCGCCCTCATTTCCCTCGTCGCCTGCCTCGTCCCCATGTCCATGGGTCTCCGGTCGATCAAAGAACTCGAGATCTAAGGCCCGCCTCCGTCACATTCCGGAACATCGCGGATCATCGAAGTTTGTATGGTCGAGGAGGCTCGCGATGGTGAAGTGCGTGAACTGCGGTACCGGATGGACCTCGGAAGGGCTGCCGCTGTGTCCCGTCTGCGGCACCAAGGTGGAGACGCCGGGGAAGCCGCCCCAGGAGAAACCCGCCGTTGAAGTGGCCTCGGCCCCTGCGGAGGCCGTCCGCAAGAACGGCAGCACCGTGGTCATGGTCCCGCCCGAAATCCGGAAGGCCGAGCCGACCGAACCGCCGGAGCCGCTCCTTCCGCCGCCGTACAGTTTTCCGACGCTGAAACCCGCCAGGCCCAGGCCGGAAGTGCCCGAGAAGGAGAAGTCCGTGGAGAACGAACCGATCGACGCGTCCGCGGTGAATCTGCCCATTCAGGCGTTGAAGGAGCTCCGGGTGGCGGCGCGGCCGCTGAACGGGCCGCTGATCCTGGGATGCCTGGCGTACGTTGCCGTCGTGATGCTGCCGATCACCATGGCGTTCGAAAGCCACAAGGTGATCGGCATCCTGGGCTTCACGCTCGCGGGCTTCTTCGCGCCGTTCGCCCCCATCGCCTGGCTGGCCGGGCTGGCCGCGGAGAAGCGGCGCCGCGAGCAGGGGCTCCGGCCGGAGCGCCAGGTGACGCTGGGCCGGCTGCTGGGCCAGTGGGGCACGCTGCTCCTCGTCGCCCAGACGACCGTCGCCCTGATCGCCGTCGCGGCGATGCGGCTGTCCGCGAAGTTCCCGCCGACGTTCTGGCGCGAGATCCTGTAACCGGTACCCCGTAACCGGTGGGTCCCCTCCCTCCTCCCCGGGGGGAGGTGCAGGAGGGGCGACGATTCCGGGTTACCGACTACTGGTTACCGGTTACGACAATTCTTTGATCCTGGCTTCGGCGGCGCGCAGGTCGGCGATCGCCGCCTCCTGACCCGCGAGGCCGCCGTCGATCGCCTTCTGGGCCAGCTTCGCGAACGCGCGCCTGGCTTTTGCGTCGGCCGCTTTCTGCGCCGCCTTCGCCTTCACGGTCGCGGTCTTCGGGTCGGCGATCTCCTGGTCGGCCTTCTGGAGCGCCTCGCGCGCCAGGAGCGCGGCGGCCGCCTCCGGCAGATCCTTGTGGGTCTCAAGCGCCGCTTCGCCGATTTTCCGCAGCAGCGCGTCGCGCTGCTCGATCGCCGCGTTGAGCTCCTTCGCCCGCTGGCCGCTCA
>Ga0134121_10000644_pt1 | contig 38169 bp, 27 predicted proteins | sample KB301_FD_96463 | JGI IMG/M metagenome (GOLD analysis project Ga0134121, IMG submission 96463) | Terrestrial soil microbial communities without Nitrogen fertilizer from Kellogg Biological Station, Michigan, USA - KB3-0-1 | ecosystem: Environmental > Terrestrial > Soil > Unclassified ...
CGCTGCCAGCGGTCAGGTTCCATCGTTCATCTTCGACGGCAGGAGACACGGCGTCGCGCGTGTCTTCTGCCAAGCCTCAGCCTCCGCAGGTGGGCCTGATCGTGGATTCGAATCGAGGGCTCCAGGGAATTCTACCGAATCTCCGGCACAAAGTCGCGGCGGGCCTCCTTGCCCAAAGCTCATGACGAGAAACCGGCCCAGTAGTCCGCCACATCCTGAAAGCCCGCGGCGAGAATTCGCTGTTTCTGCTCGGCAGTGGGAGCCGTGAAGCTCCGGTTGAACGTGGATTGCCAGCCTCTCACCTCCTGTTCGGCAATCGCGGCGAGGTCAGGATCACTGTCCGAGGCAGCGCGCAGGAAATAAAAAATGCGGTCCCATTTGCCGAGCCGCCCCATGAGGAGCAATGCGTTGAGGCGGACATGGCGGCGCCCGTCGTTTTCGAATAGCCTCCACAGCAGCTCTTCGCTCAACAGCCCGCTACGGCTTTCGAGCGCCCGGCGAGCCGCGGTTGAAACCTTTGGCAAGTCGTCGGACAATGCTGCCTCGAACCTGCCGAGAAACTCGTTTTGGGTGATTCCGGAAAGAGCGCGAATCGCGGCCACTCGAACATTCAGCCGGGAATGCTTGAGAAAAGACGCCACATCTTCCGCCGCTTCTCGGCAACCGATCTCTCCCAGACCGTAGATGGCCGCAACAAGCCGGAATCCCTCGGCTGTAGCGAGCGCCTCTCGGTAGACGGCGCCAAAATCGACAGGTTCGTGACGAGTCAGCTTCCAGCGGCTTGCCGCCCGGATGGAAGCGGACCGATCCAACAAGGAGCTCCAGAGGAGAGGCTTGGCCTCGTCGGGATGATTCACGCAGAACAGATCGATGGCCACCGCACGAACCGCGGAGGAGGAATCGGAAATCAGTCGTTCAAGCAGGCCGCGAAGCTCGGGCTGAGCCGGTTGGGTGGCAAGAGCCCGCACGGCCCACAGCCGGATGATCGGATCGCGCTCGCGTAGGGCGTCGCCGGCCGCCTCGACCTGACGATCTTTCTCGAGCCGCAGTTGGAAACTGGCGCGGCGAACGGTCGGCTCTGCCGAGAGACAACCCTCGCGGAGAACTCTATCGGCCTCTGGAGATCTCAGGAGGGTTTCGACGGCTTCTACAATCTCGGAATTCTCAGCGCGGCGAGTCTGCGCGAGGCGGCGCACGAGCGGAAGGAATCGCAAAAAATGGGCCGCATAGCTCGGGTTTGCGCGCGCCAGAAGCGCGCGCACCGCAACGAAACGGACCTCCGCCACCCAATCGTTCGCGCGAACGAGCAGGAAGGGAAGCTCGTCTCCGCTCCAGTGGCCCTCTAAATTTGTCACCGCAGATTCGCGGATATATCCACTCGGATGAAAGCTCCCCACTCCCAAGGCAGAGACGCTGCCGAGCCTCTCAAGAAGCGCGATCGTCTGTGTTCGCGACGTAAGATGGTAGTAACTGAGCCACCGTCGAGCTTCTTGGTCCAGTGCCACATAGTCGAGAGGCTTCGCCCTTGCGAAGAGACGGCTGGCGGCGTTTGCGGCCAGCCTTGCAAAGGGGGATTCGACGAAGAGATACCGGCTCACGATTGCCAAGTCGTCGAGCTCACCCGTCGCGCCCAAGCGGACCAGCAAGTCGGGAACGGACTCCGGCAGCTCCGCCTCGGCCTCAGGCTCAGGAAGGCGACGCAGGCGGTCGCGCAGCGAGCGGATCGTAGAAGTCAGCGTCACCCTCATCGGGGAAGCCTATACGAGTTGTCGCCGTGCCGCCGGCCGATTCATTTTCAGATTGCATGGTCTTCCCCGATCCGGAGACGCCCCGCGGGGTTCCCCGCAGGGCGTCTCTACATTGGGGAGGTACCGGTGAAGGAACTGAAACGATAACGCCTTTCCCAACCGGCGAAGACCGACACCATAAAAGCACCCAAACCCACTACGGACGCTATCCTCCCTAGTCAGACCAACGGTTCCAGCCAATGTAGAGACGCCCCACGGGGAACCCCGTGGGGCGTCTCAGAGGCGGCGAGATGGGCGGCAATTCCCAAATGCCACGCGGGCACCGGGGTGCTATGGGCAAGGCTACACGAGATCTTCGGTGTAGACTCCGCGGAGGTCATGAGCAAGATCTGGCTGACGCTCCTCGCAATCGTCGTCATCGGTTACTACGCGTTCTCACGTCCCCACGCCTCGGGCTCCGGCGATCCCATCGACTGTAGTGGCGATCCCATCCAGGCCTCGACCGGCAGGCGTCCCTTCGAGATCGAGACCCGCAAAGGCAAGGTCTCTCTCGATCCCCGCGCCTCATTCGAGGTCTCCGCCGTGGTCACCGGCGACGAGCACTACCGCGTCGACGACGGCGCGTTCCTCGTCCCGGTGGATCTGGTGATGACTTGGGGAAAGCTGCCGGAGGAGCCCTTCAAGTCCCAAGTCACCTACGGCCAGATCACCCGCTACTACTTCTGGCGTACGAAGGCCTCGGATCTCGACCTCCACTACATCAAGTCCCACTCCGCGAACATGCACATGATCCCGGCCGACGACAACGTCCGCCGCGCGCTCCTCACGGTCGGCACCGGGGACCGAGTGCGCGTGCACGGGCTCCTGGTGAACGCGAACCGGGACGACGGCTTCCACTGGAAGACCTCAATGACCCGCGAGGACGACGGACCCGGGGCGTGCGAGCTGGTGTGGGTCGAGGAGATTCAGATCGGGCGGGACGTCTATCGCTGAGGGCGTGTCTGAGAAATGCCAATCCCGCCGGCCCGGGGCGGCAATCCGAGGGCTGCTATGCTCCCCGCGATGCGTCTCCGATGGCTCCAGCACGAAGTTCAGGCCTCCTGCCCGATCTGCGGAGCGACTGGGCCGAAGGGCGCCGTGCTCTCCACCGAGCACGTCGTGCCCGGGCCGCCGCCCGTGACGCTGGTGCGGTGCCCGGACTGCGGCGCCGCCTTCCTTCTGGATCTGACGCCGCCCGACTACGAGATGGACGTGCCCGGGATGCTCGACTACTACGTGGAGCAGGGTGCCGGGATCGACCTCATCGTGGCGCCGCTCCTGCGCCTGCCGCCCGGGACGATCCGGCGCTGCTTCGAGATCGGCTGCAGCGCCGGCTTCGCGCTCGACTTCAGCCGCTTCGCCTTCGACTGGGAGGTGCTCGGCGTGGACCCCTCGCCGCTCGCCACGGCGGGCGCCGAGGCGCTGGGATTCCCCGTCCGCCGCACGTACTTCAGCGCCGGCCTCGATCTCGGCCCCGAGCTTTTCGACCTGGCGATTTGCTCGGAGGTTCTCGAACATCTCGCCGAGCCCCACGCCTTGCTCGCCGCGATCCGCGACCGGCTGTCCCCGGACGGGATCCTCGTCCTCTCGACCCCCAACTTCGCGCTCGTCCGGCCGGAGGCGGAGACCGAAGCGCTCAGCCGCGCCCTCAGCCCGGGTTTCCACATGGTGCTCTACAGCCGCGACGCCCTCATCCGGGTCCTGAAGATGGCCGGCTTCGCCGCCGTTCACGTCGCGGAGTCGCCGGAGACGCTGCGCGCCTTCGCGGCCGTCTCCCCCGAGGGACTCGCGGGCTTGAGGCCGGCCGATCCGGCGGCGGAGCGCGCCCTCCTGCGGAGCTACTTCGATGCCCGGGCGGCGAGCGCTCCTCCGGCGTCCCCCTTCGCCTGCGGCTTCGCCTACCGGCACTTCAAGGAGTGCGTCAACGCCGGCCTTCACGAGGAGGCGGCGGCGAGCCGCGTACGGCTGGCGCGGATCTATCGCGAACGCTTCGGGCTGGACCTGGAAAAGCAGGACCTGGATAAGCTGGATCTGGAATCCGGCCGGCCCTTCCCTTTCAATCTGACGGGCTCCCTCTTCTTCTCGGGGATTCTGGAGCTCAACGGTCTCGACCGCCCCGACCGGGCCGCCGCCGATTTCGCCGCGAGCGTGGCGGCCGGCGATTTCCTCCAGGGGCGTCTCAATCCGTACGGGCTCCACGACGGGGAGACGGGAGAGCTCCTCGCCCAGAGCCGCAAGCACCTGCCGATGGCTCTGGCCGCGACGGAGCCGGACCGGGCGGTTCGCGAGATCGAAGCCCTGGACCGGGCAAGGGCCGGCGAGGGCCTGTCCCCGGCGATCCTCGCCGAGGCCCGCGCGCAGACCTTCATCCGGCTCGTCAACGCCGGCGCCTACGCCGCGGCGGAACGGCTGGCACCTGGAATCGCGAGGCAGACCGAGTCTCTGGATCGTGACGCGATCAACGCTGAAACGCTCGACTCCATCTATTGCCTCGCCATGCTGGCTCTCCATCGGGAACGCCCGGCCGAGGCCGCCGAGCTGTTCGCGCGCGCCCAGCGGCTCGCGGGGCCGCGGACCGAGATCCTCGCCTTGGCGCGGTCCCACGAGAGGCTCAGCCTGCGGCGGGCGGGACGAGGTTGAAGACGGGGCCTGCCATGCGCTTCCGCCGTTTCCAGCCCCATCGGTCGCTCCTGGTCGCAGAACGATTCATCGCTCCCGTCGCGCGGCTCTCCTCCCTGGTGCTGCCGCTGGACGTCATCGCCCGCCGGCCGGCGGCGCGGCTGCGCATCCTCGTCCTCGCCGAAGAGTCCTGGGAGCACCGCGTCACGACCCTTGCCAATCCCCACCTCTCTCCCGACGAGTCGTTGCGCCTGGAATTCCCTCCTTTCGACGAATCGGTGAATGCCTCGTTCCTCCTCGGCGTCCTGGATTTGTCCAGCGAGGCCGAGGCCCCCGTCGAAGCGGATCTCCGGGCGCTCCGCGCCGCCGCAGGCGGCAGGCCGGCCATCGCGCTCGACTGCCGGGGAGAAGGGGATGGGACGGCCACGGACCTGCTGACCGACGAGCGCGGCATGGCGGTGTTCCGCATCGCGTCCGCCAGTCTCGCGGAAGTCCGCGCCGCCTACTGGCTGGACGCGTTCTGGTGCGACGCCCACGGGATCTACCTGCACGGCTGGGTGCATGCCCACGAGCACCGGGTGCGGGCGCTGCGAGTCGAATCCGCCGGACGCTCCGCCCGGGTGGACACGTTCAAGGACCGGCCCGACCTGCTCGTCCACTATCCATTGCACGAGCACGTCCGCCATGGCGGCTTCACCCTCTATCTCGCCTGCCCACCCGGCCATCCGGTGAGCCTGACGCTGGAAACCGACGGCGGCGCCGTGAGCATCCCTCTCGCTCTGCCGGACGGGCCGCTGCCTCCGTGGCCCGAGGAGCCCGATGGGAAGGAGGACCTGGTATCGCCGATGCTGCGGCGCTTCGTCGACCTCGCCAACGCGCGCGGCGGCCGCGTGCTCCAGGTGGGAGCGCGCACTCCGGCGGGCCTCGAAGGGATGCCGCCGCGCCCTCTGCTGCGCGGCCCCGTGACCGGGCTCGACATCCATCCCGGGCGCTGCGTCGATCTGGTGGGGGACGCTCACTTCCTCAGCCGTTTCCTGCGCGAGCGCTCCATCGACGCGGTCGTCTCCGGCTCCGTCCTGGAGCATCTCCAGGCACCCTGGCTGTTCGCGGCCGAGGTCAACCGCATCCTGAAAGCCGGCGGCCTCGTCTATCACGAGGCGCCCGGCGCCTGGCCGGCGCACGCGCAGCCCAACGACTTCTGGCGCATGTCGGCCGAGGGGCTGCGCGTGCTGTTCGGACCGGAGAGCGGCTTCGAGGTGCTGGACGCCCAGGACGCAGGGCCGGCGGCGATGATCCCCGCCCCGAAATGGCGGCAATATCATCTCGAAATGCCGACCGTCCCCACCTTCGCCATGGCCGAGATCCTCGCCCGCAAGGTGGAGGACCTTCCGCCGGGCGCCGTGGCCTGGCCCCTGCAAGCGGGCGAGAGCGCGGAGCGGTCGCGGCGGTATCCGGTCGCGGGCCTGCGCGTGGCGCCGGACGCGCGAGGAAGCCAGCCGTGAGCCAACCCCGGATTTCCGCCATCGTGCCGGTCTTCAACGGCCGGCCCTTCCTACTCAACTCGGTGCGCAGCGTGCTCGCGCAGACCGCCCCGCCCTGCGAGCTGATCATCGTAGACGACGGCTCGACGGACGGTTCGCTGGAAGTGCTGGAGGGGCTGCCGCCGGCGTCGTTCCCGGTACGCGTGCTGCGGCAGGCCAACGCCGGCCAGTCGGCGGCACGTAACGCCGCCGCCCGCGAGGCCACGGGCGAATACCTGGCCTTCCTCGATCAGGACGACCAGTGGCATCCGCGTCACCTCGAAGAGCTCGCCGCGCCGCTCGTCGCCGATCCCGACGCGGGCTGGGCCTACTGCGATTTCGACGAGATGGATCTCGAAGGCAACCTGGTGACCCGCGCGTTCATCAAGACCGTGGGCGTGCGGCATCCCAAAAGCACGATCTACGAGTGCGTGGCCAATGACCTGATGGTGCTCCCCTCGGCGAGCGTGATCCGGCGCGCCGCGTTCGAGCAGTCAGGCGGCTTCGACGAAACTCTCTGCGGCTATGAGGACGACGACCTGTTCGTGCGTTTTTTCCGCCTCGGCTGGGACCACGTTTTCGTGGCTCGCCCGTTGCTGCGCTTCCGGATTCACACGAGCGGCTCGTCGGCGTCTCCCCGCTTTCTGGAGAGCCGCATGCGCTACGCGGCCAAGTTGATTTCGATCCTTCCGGACGATTCGCGGATGTTCCGCTACTACGTGAGCCAGGCCATCGCGCCGCGCTTCTTTCTCACCTCGCTCGACGATTACGTGCGGTCCTGTTCGCTGCGCGATTGGGACGGCGCGCGCATCGCCCTCCGGACGGTCAACCACTTCGCGGCCCTGCGGCGCCCGAGCCTGCGCCTGCGCTGGAAGCTGTTCTGGATTCAACGGCCGCGCCTGTTCCGCCTCCTCATCACCCTCAACGACCGCCTGCCCGCCATGATTCGCTTCATGCGCAACCCGACGGTTACGCTACGGTGAGTGGGTGACTCCCTCTACGCGCCCGGGCACTCCACCGACGCGAACTGCGGCACGGTGTAGTCCTTCACTTTGTGGCGCCGGAAGTTGAAGTCCAGCGCCTCCGCCAGGTTATTCGCCGCGTCGTCGCGCACGGAGAGGGCCGGCAGGTCCCAGCGCCACTCGATCATCTTCAGGATCGAGGTGTGATCGTAGACGTCGCTCGCGATCGAACCGGGCCGCGAGAACGGCGAAACGATCAGAGTCGGTACGCGGAAGCCACGCTGCTCGAAAGCCGGGTCCACGTCGGGCCCCACCGGAGGGACGACATGATCGAAGAAGCCGCCCCATTCGTCGAAGGTGATGATCAGGACCGTGCGCTTCCACTCCGGGCTCGTCGTCACCGCGCGATAGGTCTGATAGAGCCACCACTCGCCGGCGCGGATGTCGCCATGAGGATGATCGTCGCCGGAGGTGCCGCCGGCCTCGCCGCTGAGCGGCGGGTCCACGAAGGTGACCGCGGGGAGATCGCCGGAGGCGCAGTCCTGGAGGAACTGCGTATACGACTGGCTGAGGGAGGTGTACTTCACGCCCCACAGACTGAGGAAGGACGTGTCGCTATGGTAGTAGCGCCCATCCACCCCCGCGTCGGACAGCCGATCCCAGATCGTCGTCAGAGTCGTGGGTGAGAGGGAGTTGTCCAGCCGGTCGGTGACGGCCGTGTGCTGGTACAGCCGATTGGGATAGGTCGGGGCCATGATCGGGGAAAAATAACGGTTGCATACCGTCCAGTCCGGAGCGGCCTTGCCGAGAAAAGGAAGATCGCGCCGGGTGTAGTAGCCGATGCTGAAGAGGTCGCTGGCTCCAGTGCGCAACCAGCCATCGCAGAGGCCGTTGTTGAGCTGGATTCGGGCTCCATCGTAGGAGTGGTCGGGGTCGAGGTGGCTGCATCCCTGGAAGTCGGGTGCCAGCGGGTAGGTTTTGAAGGCCTGGCCCTGGCTATCCTTGTAAACCAGGCCGGCCTGCCGGCCGCCGGCGTTGGGAAGCCAGCCGAGCAGGTGATCGAAGGATCGGTTCTCCATCATGGCCACGACGATATGGTCGATTCCACTGTTCTCGGGCCGCGGCAGGCGGCGAGCCGGTAGGGCCTCCGAAGCTCCCCACAGCAGCGAGCGCCCGAGGGAAATCGAGCCCAGCGCGGCAGCAGAGCCGGCAAGGAACTGACGGCGAGAAAGTTGTGACATGAGGGGACCTCCCTACCCGGCTGGGATTCCAGCTCGGTGCACCGGAGGAATGGTCGTCAAATGCAAGGTCCCGAGCTTGCCGTGCGCCGGTGGCACGGACCCTGACGCGATGTGCAAGCCGCGTGCCTCTACCGCCGGTCTCGCCCGCCCGCCCCCGGCGCACCGCTTCTACCCCTTGACAACCCATCACGACGTATGCACAATCATCTCGACAAAGGCGCATACAGCAAGAGGTTCCGGCGTCAATGACGGCGTCGTTCAGGCCCTTCTGGGCTGGAAGGAGAAGGATCATGGGAAACGAGAGATCGCAGTCAGGAATACTGGGCGAGTTGGGGCGCTTCAGCGCCGCGCTGGAGGCGAATGCCGCGGATCTGGCTCATCTGGACGGGCCTCGCCTCCTGCTGGCGGAGATCGTGGACGAGGCTCTGGGAATTGCCCAGCAGCAGGCGGCGCTCAGGGCCAGCAAGCAGGAGGCTTCCAGGAAGGTCAAGGAGTTGATGGTGAGAGGTCAGCGGGTGGCGTCCGGCATGCGCAGCTTCCTCCAACTGAACTACGGCATCGAGTCGGAGAAACTGGCGGAGTTCGGCCTGCAACCCTTCCGCGGACGCAAAGCCCGGACGCCGAAGACCCCGCAGCCCCCCGAGGCGACCACCACACCGCTCCCGGCCCCGGCGGCCAGCCATCCCGAAGCCGGCGCCACGCTCCAGCCGTAGCTCAACCGTCAGAACCCACAGTCCCGGGGGAGCGCGCCGAACAGCGCGCTCCCCTTTTTCTCGCCTGGGTCCAAGCGTACGGCGGCCCAGCAAACTTTACGGCGCCTCGCCAAACGTTACGCTGGCTCGTCAAACTTTACGGCGCTTCGCCAAACCTTACACCGGTCCAGCGAACTTTACGGCGCCCCAGCAAACGTTACGCCGCGCCGCCAAACCTTACACTGGCCCGCCGAACTTTACGGAGCGCCGCCGAGCTCTACGCCGGCCCAGCAAACTTTACGCCGGCCCACCAAACCTTACGGCGCTCCGCCGAACTTTACGCGGCCCCGCCAAACCTTACGTTGGGCCGTCAAACTTTACGGCGGCTCAGCAAACTCTACGCCGCACCAGCAAACAGTACGGCGCCTCGCCAAACCTTACGCCGGTCCAGCAAACCTTACGGCGCCCCACCAAACTTTACGCTGGCTCGCCAAACCTTACGTCGGCCCAGAAGACTTTACGCCGCGCCGCCAAACGTTACAGCGCTTCGCCAAACCTTACGCCGGCTCAGCAAACTCCACGCCGCCACGCCAAACTTTACGCTGGCCCAGAAAACTTTACGGCGCGCCGCCAAACTTTGCGGCGGCCTGGCGAACCCGTCACACGAATGCCATGCGCCGGCCCGCTCCGCGTGCTAGATTTCTTGTGAGCTGGAATGAAAAGAAGCGTTCTGCCGTGGTTGGCGCTCTACCTGGCGATCGCCGGGGGGTATTACCTTGCCTTGGCCGGCTACGGACCGGCGACGGCAACGCCTGGCGCCCTCGTCATGGCGATCTTCGTCCTCCTCTCGGGACCCTTCGTCCTCGATCCCAGAATTCACAAGATCGAGGAAACCGTCATCCCGATCGGCGAGCGGGTTTGCGTCATCGGGCTGTACCAGGCGGCCCGGCGCGAGCTCGTGGCCCAGCCCAGGAAGCTTCTGAAAGTCGTTCGCGGCACGCAGATCCGCACCCTGATCCAAACCCGGAGCGAAGCCTGGCAGAAGGTGGGAGCGGCGATCTTCCTCCTGGTCGCCTCCCACCTCGGTCTCATGGTGTGGCTCTCCAGGCAGAATGCGGGGAACCGCCAGCCCGAAACCGCCGTGGCGCGGAGCCAGTCGGCCCAGCCTGCCGCGGAGCAGGACGACTTGCCGCGGGCCGAGCGCCCGGCCGCCGCCGTCAACGCTCAGGAGATTCCCAGCCCCCGTCCCACCGGCTGGATCGTCGACCCGTCTGGGCGATGTGGTCAAGATCCGGCGCAGCGCCGAGCTCGCCGTGGCGGTCGTCAGCAGGATCGAAGGCGTCTCGCAGGAGAATTTCGCCAACGAGCTCTTCAAAAGCTGGGATCTGGGCGACCGCGGCCTGCTCCTCATCGTGTCGGTCGACGACCAGCGAGCCGAGCTTCACCTCGGCCGCGGCCTCGCCTCGCTCGCCGCGTCCCGAACCAGCAGCTCGATCCTCAAAGGCGTGGTCATGTACAACCTGCGCAACGGAGATCCGGGGGCAGCCGTGCTGGCCGGAGCCAACGCGGCCGCGAGCAGGATTCTCGATCTACCCGTGACGTCGCTGCCGGCGGAGCAGGCGCCGTGAAGGCGAGCTCCTTGGCCTCCGCCTCACCGACGGCGTTTCGTCTAGTTCTGACTTAGCAAGCCCCCTAGATCGGGCAACTGGCCCCTGACCAGGCATTTCAGAGAAGTCGGGTTGAAGACCAGGTGTACGCTGACGAGTTGGCCGTTCGTCAGGCAGCAGGTCAAGGCGGCGAACTGAGGCTGGCAGGTGGTGTTGGCGTTACAGAGGAGAGCTCCACCGTTCAGGCACCTGAACCGCTCGATGCAGGCATTGATCGAGGAAAATTGGCCCGCGGGCTGGCAGGCCGGGCCGGCGACCGGCAGCGCCGCCTTCGAGATGGCTTTGTTGGCCACCACGTCCGTGACGATGAGCGTCAGCGAGGTGCCGCTCTTGATGATCTCTGATTTGTAGATGCTTGTCTTCCCGGTGGCGTAGTCCTCGACCGAGCTGTACCGGAGAACAAGGTCCGCGTCGCCCCTACCCAGCGAGTAAACGTCGTAGAGGCCCTTGTTCGTCAAGGACGCGGAAGTCTCGACGCCGTCTTCGTTCATCGAAAAGAGATACCCGTCCACGTCCGCGCCCTTGAGGGCGGCGATCAGATCGGCCTTGGGGTCCGCGGCGGAAGCGGCTCCACTGCAAAGGAAGAGCAGGGCGAGGGAAAGAGCGGCAATGGGTATGTAGAGCAGGGAGGGGGGCCGGTTGCCTCGAGTCATCTGTTGAGTCATTGTCTGGTGTCTCCAGTCGTTGATGGTTCTTTGCGGACGCACGACGCGTCGACGTGACTGGCGACAGGAGCCAGGATTTCGTTACAGGATCGTTGTCTCGGTCTCACACAGGCATGCGCCGGCCCCGTTTCCGTGTGCTAGATTTCTTCTGAGCTGGAATGAAAAGAAGCGTTTTGCCACTGATGGCGCTCTACCTGGCGATCGCTGGGGCGTATTACTTCGCCTTGAACAGCTACGGACCGGAGCAGGCGACGCGCGGCGCCCTCGTCATGGCGGTCTTCGTTCTCCTCTCCACCGGCGCGATCCGCTGCATCTTTCGGCTCAGGGAGGATGAGCGGCTGTTCCATGCCGCCATGGCGGGAAAGCCTCCGATCGACGGCCAGCACTCGGCCGTCCTGGGCACGCTGCATACAGTGGGGCCCGGCCCTCACCTCGCCGTTCAGCAACACGTTGTGCGCGTCCTACTCCTACCGGATCTTCCGCACCGAGAAGGTCGGGGCCTCGACGGGAAGAAGGGCCTACGACTCAGAACCGGACTCGAATGGACTTCGGCGGCAACGCCTGCACTCCGCTGGTCGTCCGTACCCGCGCCGGAGAGGTCCGCGTCGGCCGTCGCTTCGTGGGCCAGGGCTACCTCCCGACCCGGCTGACCGAGCCGGCTCACTTCGCCGACCGTAGCGGCTCGAAGAAGGTCGACTTCCTCTCGGACCCTCGAAGCAGCTTGTCCCACCCGTCGACAAGAACGCGTGGACTACCGGCACAGCGAGGGACCCTTTCGTCCTCGATCCCGGAAGTCACAATCTCGAGGAAGCGATCATCCCGATCGGCGAGCGGGTTTGCGTCATCGGCTTGTACCAGGTGGCCCGGCGCGAGGCGCAGATCCCCCCGGCGATAGCGCCGGTTGACGAGGTCGATCCGCCCGTGCAACGCGAGCTCGCCGACTCGTGGCCCAGCCCAGAAAGTTTCTGAAGATCGTTCGCGGCACGCACGTCCGCACTCTGATCCAGTCCAGGAGTGAAGCATGGCAGAAGGTGGGAGCGGCGATCTTCCTCCTGATCGCCTCGCATCTCGGTCTCGTGAAGTGGCTCTCCGCGCAGGACACGGGGAACCGCCCACCCGCAACCGCCGTGGCACAGAACGACGTGCCGCAGACCGCAAGCCCGGCGGTCGCCGTTAGCGCGCAGGAGATTCCCAGCCCCCGGCCCACCGGCTGGATCGTCGACCTCACGGGGCGTCTTCCCAAGGCGACCCTCGCCCAGATCGATTGTCTGGGCGATGTGGTCAAGGTCAGGCGGAGCGCCGAGTCTCGCCGTGGCGGTCGTCAGCAGGATCGACGGCGTCTCGCAGGAGACTTTCGCCTCCGAGCTCTTCAAGAACTGGGATCTCGACGGACGTGGCATGCTCCTCGTAGTGTCAGTCGACGACCAGCGAGCCGAGCTTCACCTAGACCGCGGCCTCGCCTCGCTGACCGCCTCCCGAACGAGTAGCTCGATCCTCAAAGGCGTGGTGATGTATAACCTGCGAAACGGGGATCCAGCAGCAGCCGTGCTGGCCGGAGCCAACGCGGCCGCAAGCAGGATCCTCGATCTGCCCGGCTCGTCGATGCCGGCTGAGAAGGCGCCTTGAAGTCGAGCCGGACGCCCCGACGCGCCAACGCCGCTCTGGGTCCATGATATCAAGGAGATCAACCTGAGGTAGGCGGGAGGCTCGATGACGGCGATGCTCGTGGGGCGTACGAGCGTGGTGATCGCCCACCGTCTCTCGACCTCAGAAAGCGGACAGCATGTCGGCGCCTCCCGAGGCCAACTCCGAGATTCTTCTTTGATCCTGCGGACACTACCTTCAAGAAAGTCGTTGGCACGTATTCCCCGGAGGCTACTCCTCCGAGTGACGGTACGACTCTTCACACGCGTTGACTACGCTTGTTCGTCAGCGTACCCTGCTAATAGAATATCGGTATGGCGCAAGCGTTGAAATAGGAGCACATGCAAGGAAATCTATTCCTTTTTCCCCCCACGGTGGGGAGGTGCAAGATGGAATATACTAAGCCTGCGAGCGCGATTCATTTATTTGAACGCGACTACTTCCTCAAGCTCAATACTCCGGTTTGGCCGCCTGCTGATCTCGACGTTCTAGGAATAGAACCGCCCAGCGCGCCAAAGCACGAAGAAGGGGGTGAGAGAAAAAACGGAAAGAGTCGGTGGCTTGCTGGCCCTTGGTCGCCCGAGTTATCGGAAGAACTTTCCTCTGGTTATCTCTTCCGTAAGTTACGGAAGTCGTCCCAGCAACCTCACGAAGATTCAACATTGCACGAAGCTATCCTGCGCTTTCCCTCAGCCCCCGTCTTCGGCCCCCAGCGCAAGCGCGACTATCAATTCCGTATGGAACCGGTCCACCAGCACACCTTTCGGCTGTTGACTGCCGCGCCGCCCGGTAAATCACGCATCGAGCGAATTTTCTTGTTCTTCAACGGACTCAACGAGATTGACCATCTCGGCTTTTACTACGACTTGGCGAAGGTGCTCATCGAGCCTGATGGAAAAGCCTGCCCCGAAATCGCCTGCATCATTTTGCCGTTTCCAGGCCACCTCACGCGCTACCCGATGGTAGGCCAGTACGCGGAAAAGCCACTGCAACGATTCATTACCGACCCAAGCGACCTCTTTCGGCAATACCTGCGGTTTATGGTTGAGCTTCAATGGTTCCTGAGCGCCCTGGTGCCAGTTAGCTACTACCCGGTCACTCCCGGATTAGCGCTCCTCGCCGAAGACCCTGAACCTCTGTGTGGACGCAGCGACCCCGCTTGCTTGAGCGATACCATCGCTAGTGCCTGGCAAGCAATCTACAACAGCTCTTCTCAGGTCGTAAAGCACAGTAGGGAGAATGAGCACCTCAAGGAGCTAAGGAAGCAGGGAGGAAAAATCACGAAGGAAATCGTCAAGCAGTCGATAGAGACAATCCGGCGCCTGATCAGATGGAAGGCATCTGAGACTCCTCTTATTCTGTGCAACCCGAAGGACGGTCTGCCGCCGCCTCGAATACATGTCGTCGGCTATAGTCTGGGAGGCTATCTTGCGCAGTCGGCTTTTTTTACTTGGCCCTTCGCTATTAGTAGTTGCACAACCCTCTGTTCCGGTGGCTCTCTTCATGGCCTTAGGCCGGTGAGGATTGTGCATGAAGAAGAATGGCGAGCTATAACTCACGGGCTAAAATATGAACTCGAGAGCGCAATGCTAGAGAGACGATTCAGATTTGATGATTCCACAGAGCTTACGCCGCGGACGGTTTGTGGGATACACGCTTCCTGCTTCAGTTCCCATTTTCAAATTTTCAACGACGTTTTTCTGCAGGATCCTAATGGCTCCTACCATCCTAGAGTTTCGGAATTTGCCTCGCGGCTACTATTCGTCGTTGGTGGCAACGACCCAATCGTTTCGACGAAGTCGGTTCTCGATGCGAGCCCACCAGAAGGAATCAACATGATCGAGGTGGCAAAACTGTCTCATTTTCTCGCAACTGCAGAGGGTGAATGGCCTAGCTTTTGGCTACCTACAGTTGGAAGAGTTCTCTCTTCTCTTGCAGCATACAGCGAACTTCGACTGACGGAGTCAGTCTTATCGAATCTGTGGAACAAAGAGACAACTGACGGGGCCAAGGAAAGCTGGGTGAAAGATGGCATCGGCGGCCGGCAAAGTAATCGGCAGTCCGATCGACGCGACCCCGAGCCTCTCGGTAGTGAATCGATGCAGAGGGCTCTAATCGATCTCGTAGATCCTCTCCAGGCGGGCGCTTTTCTCTTCATATTACGCAACCAGATCCCGTTTACCCTCATGGGACGACGTATGTTGCACCGGCGCGGGAGCGTGCCGCATTATGAAGACTTCCAGATTCGCTATTTTTGGCAGCAAATTCAGGAACGTAATCGAATTTTGGTGGATCGTGCTGAACGAACTATCCTCGCAATACCCGGGCGCCTTAACGAATGGTTCGTTAGACAGCCCTCAATCCTTAGTGTCAAAAACCTTCTCCTGGTTCGTGAGCTCGATTCCACTGAGAGCCTAGAAAAAATCTGGAAAGATTTTCTGTCTGTCTGGGAGACAAACGGAGCTCTCTATCGATTCGATCCGGAACATCCTGAGGATATCTCGGCGTCTCCATTTCGCCTTGAGAGGATGGTGCGGGAGGACACTTCGACGCCGATGCGTTGTCCAGTTCTGAACTGCCTGCCGGATGTTTGGATCGGCATGTCGAAGAAAGTCGTTGAGAGTATAGCGGGTAGCACGGCAGGCCGCGGCGGGATTCAAGACGGGTTTTGCGATCATGCTCTTGAGATATACAGGCAAAGACACCGAGGAGGTACGGGCCGGAGCGATGCCATAGATAAGACGCGTGCTTGGCTTATTGACGGAGATTTGCGTATCATTAGAGTCTCGCCAGCGCAGTCGCCAAAATTCCTGGGAGAACGGATCTGGGATGCAAGGGGTGCCGAGGAGCTATTAATACACTGCGCACTTGCCTTGGCACGCTCCACCCTGTGCCAGGCTGAAGGAGATTTCTCGAAAGGCTGGCCTATACAGCAAAGCTAATCTGGCGCTTCACGGTTTTGTGTGGGTGACCGCTGAGGGGGTAAGGCCGACTGGATACAGGTCGAGGCCACCGAGATGGAAGTAGATGGCATTGCGGAAACGGCCACGGTTGCGGAACCCTCTGGCCGTGTACTTGAGCCATTGGATCTTGGCGTTGACGCTCTCGGCACGGGCGTTGGTGATGCCCTCGACCACGGCCGTGAGGATGCCTTCCAGGTGCCGCTTGACCATACGAGCGACCTCCTTGATCGGTGCCAGGCGTGAGCGAATCGCCCAACTGTACCAGCGCTGCCAGCCCCGTCGCGCCCAGCCTCGTTGCCGATAGCCCCACAACGTCATCGCGAACTCCTTGATCGCCCACGCGCGTGCGGTTTTCAGACTACTGGTGCGCAGCGGCTCGAAACGTTTCCACGTCTCGGCGGTGAAGCTGTCTGGATTGCGCAGCCAGGAGTACTTCGTCTTCTTCAACTGCTCGTCTCCCGCTTGGCTGAGCACTTTGTGCTCTTGCCGCCGAACCTTGTCGACGGCAGCACCCAGGTGCTGGGCCACGTGAAACTTGTCGAAGGCAATCTTGGTTTCCGCCTCAGGGATGTGCTCACGAGTCGACTCGATATAGGGAGCCCACATGTCCATCGTCACCGACTTCACCTCTTGGCGCTCGCTCAGACTGTGCTCTCGATAGAAGCTGTCCAGGCAATCACGCTTCCTCCCGTCGGCGACGTGAGTCACCACCTTGGCGTCGTGGTCGATGATGACCGTGACGTACTCGTGACCCCGCTGAAAAGAGGTCTCGTCGATGCCAAGTCGCACGGGAAGCTTGCGCTGTCGGCGACGCAGACCTCGGCGCACGGCCCGCGCCAGAACCCCGTCAACCTCATGCCATGTCAGCCCAAGCTGGCGCGCTACAGCGGAGACGCTCGCCTCTTTGAGCCAGTCGATGATCAAAGCCTCGAACAGGGCGGTAAACCGAGAACCGGCCTCACCCCAAGGAACCTTGACTTGGCGCACCCCGTGCTCGGGACACTGCACCCGGGGCACCAACGCGACAAGAATGGTCGGATACTGGCAAGTGTCGAGGTGTCGCCAGCGACGAGGCAGGTGGTCATAGCAGGGGCCCAGTTGTCCACACTCCGGACAGGCCCAGCGCTCTGCGGTGCCTGCCACATGCACACGCACCTCCCCCTGCCGGGGGCTTTGGAGGTCCAACTCCACCTCGGTGACCGTCCACGGAGCTTCGATGCCCAGGATTCTCTGGTAGAGGTCTTTGTCTCTCATCCCCAGCAACAACCGTTCTGGCGCCCCGCGCCTTCCACTCTCCGTCTTCGCCACCTACCTGGACAGAGCTGAGAGGCTCGGGCGTACTACTCTGGATCGCCGGACCCGCACACCCTGGGAGAGTGCTGCCAACGCCCGATCTGCCCGCCTAGCTTCAGCGACCCGCAAGGCCCGAGAGCTCGCCGAGCGGGCAACAATTCCCCCCGGTTGCGCCACTGACTGCCCACACAAAACCGTGAAGCCCCGCTAATCTATAAGGAGTCTTCATGGAATTGTGTGGGGGCGCAGAGGGGAACTCCAGAGAACGACGGATCGGCTTTGGACGGCGCGGAAAGCTGCCACCAGAAGGGTCATATACTTGGTATCGAAGGGACAGTTGATAAAAACATTTGACTCATAGCCGTCGGCTACATCAGCACTTGAGGCGCTGCTCATCCCTTCGCTTTCGAAGGGCGAGAGTCGCTCCCATAGGAATCTTTACTGCGGACCATTCCGTCACGCCCATGCACGTAGAGCTCAGAACCTTGAGCCTTGCTGATCTTACGCCCGTAGTTGATGGCTTCTTTCTGAGTCTCGAATCGCCTGGTGGCGTGAGTAGATCCGCCTTTCTTCACGATCCATCCGCCGTCGGGATGCAGAATGATGTGCTGTGAATTCTTAGACATGGTTCTCTCCTCAATCTGCATTCCCCTACCTCCAGCCTTTGGCCCCCTACCCCACCCCCGCCACCACCGCCGCCCCCTCCTGATCCTTGTACTGGAGCAGGTACAGCCGGTAATAGATCCCCCGCAGGGCCAGCAGCTCCTGGTGAGTGCCGTACTCGCGGACTTCGCCTTTGTGCAGGACGAGGATGCGGTCGGCTTTCTGGATGGTCGAGAGACGGTGGGCGATGACGACGCTGGTGCGGCCCACGAGCAGGCGGTCCAGGGCGCGCTGGATGAGTTGCTCGGTTTCAGTGTCGATCGAGGAGGTGGCCTCGTCGAGGATGAGGATGCTCGGGTCGAAGGCCAGGGCTCGGGCGAAGGCGATGAGCTGCTTCTGCCCCACGGAGAGCCCCGCCCCCCTTTCGCGCACCGGCGCGTCGAAACCTCCCTGCAGGCGCTCGATGAAGGGGAGGGCGTGCACCTCGCCCGCCGCCCAGCGCACCCTTTCGTCGCTGATGGCCTCCTCTCCAAGCCGGATGTTGGCGCCGACGCTGCCGGAGAAGAGGAAGACGTCCTGCAAGACCATGGCGACGCTGCGCCGCAATTTGGCGAGGTCCCACTCCCGCACGTCGACGCCGTCCACCCGCACGGTGCCCTGGTCGATGTCGTAGAAGCGCAACAGGAGGTTCGCCAGGGTGCTCTTGCCGGCGCCCGTGTGCCCCACGACGGCCAGGGTCTCGCCGGGGCGGACGCGGAAAGAGATCCCCCTGAGCACCGGCTCGTTCTCTTTGTAGGAGAACCAGACGTTGTCGAATTCGAGGTCGCCATGCACCCGATCCGGGCTGAAGGCCGCCGGAGGCGAAGCGATCGTCACCGGCATGTCGAGCAGGCGGAAGATGCGCTCGGAGCTCGCCATCGCCGCCTGGAGGATGTTGTACTTCTCCGACAGATCCGAGAGCGGCTGGTAGAAGCGCTGGGCGTACTGAAGGAAGGCGATCAGGCCGCCGATCGAGAGGGCGCTCACCAGCACCCGGCCGCCGCCGACCCAGATCAGCAGCCCGGTGCCGACCGAGGTGATCAGCTCGACGCCGGGGAAGAAGATGGCGTAGTAGAAGATCGACCGCACGTTGGCGTCGCGGTGGGCGTCGTTGATCCCCTCGAACTCCCCGTAGGCCCGGGCCTCGCGGTTGAAGAGCTGCACCACGGGCATGCCGGTGACGTGCTCCTGGAGGAAGGCGTTGATGCGGGCGATCTTCACCCGCACCTCGCGGAAGCTCGCCCGCACCCTGGCCTTGAACCAGGAAGTCAGCAGCAGCAGCAGGGGGACGATGGAGAAGGACACCAGGGCGAGCCGCCAATCGAGCCAGAAGAGGACCGCGGCGATGCCGGTAAGGACCATGACGTCGCCGAAGATGGTGACGATGCCCGCCGTGAACATCTCGTTCAGGGCGTCGACGTCGGTGGTCACCCGGGTCACCAGCCGGCCGAGCGGGTTGCGGTCGTAGAAGGCGAGCGGCAGGCGCTGGAGGTGGGCGAAGATCTGCCGCCGCAGGTCCTTCATGATGTACTGCCCCATGAGCTGGAGCACGTAGCCCTGGGAGTAGAGGGAGACGAAGGTGAGGACCAGGGCCGTCAGGTAGATGATGGAGGTGACGGCGAGCCCCTGCACCGCGATCTTCGCCGGATCGATGCCCCGCGCCAGGAGCTGGCCGCGGATGAAGAGGCTGGGCGCCGAGATCTGCCCCGTGCTCCCCTGGGGCCGGATGAAGAGGTCGAGCGCCACGGCCGTCGCCAGCGGTCCCACGAGCTGGAAGACGGACGAGGCCAGGATCAGCGCCAGGGCGCTCACCGTCATCCCCTTGTAGGGCCGGATGTAGCCCAGGAGCCGGCGCATCAGGCGGGCGTCATACGCCTTGCCCAGCACCTCTTCTTCGTGTTGATCGGGTTGCTCGCTCACGGGGGAGAGGATATCAGGGCATAGGCGCTAACTTTGCCTCGGAGCCTCCATCGGGTAACGGAGTGTACCCGTCACCGTTCCTCGACAGTCGCCGGCCTCGCAATGTAGAGACGCCCCGTGCCGGGGGGAACCCCCGGTGGGGCGTCTCCGAGGCGGCGATAACACCTGACTCCTCGAAGACTGTCCGCGGGCACAGGGCTCTGGATTTGCCTTGGTGCCGCCGGGACGATCCCTTCCGGTTTGAATCGTTGTCGCCGCTTCGGAGACGCCCCCACCGGGGGTTCCCCCCGGCACGGAGCGTCTCTACATTGGTGAGGTCACCGGTGGGGATAGGGAGCAAGTCAGGAGCAGAGAGCCGGCCCTCCCCCAGCCCCCCAACTCATACCCTTTCATCTATTCCCTCAATGGTGTAGACTCCCTCGCGGTTTAAACCGTCAGGAGATAGGATCGTCCGCTGGAGTTTGTCGTCATGCCGCCGACGTTGAATCAGCTTTTGAAGTCGATGGTGGAGATGGGGGGATCAGACCTCCACATCACCACCAACTCGCCGCCCCAGGTGCGGGTGGACGGCCATCTGCGGCCTCTCAGCCTGCCACCGATGACGCCGTCTGAGACCAAGCAGCTCGCCTACTCCGTCCTCACCGACAACCAGAAGCACCGGTTGGAGGAGAACCTGGAGATCGACCTCTCGTTCGGCATCAAGGGGCTTGCCCGGTTCCGGGCCAACATCTTCCACCAGCGCGGCGCCATCGCCGCGGTGTTCCGGCAGATCCCCTATGAAATCAAGGGGTTCCGCGAGCTGGGGCTGCCCATCATCATCGAACGGCTGTGCGAGAAACCGCGCGGCCTGATCCTCGTCACCGGGCCCACGGGCTCGGGCAAGTCGACGACTCTCGCCGCCATGATCGACAAGATCAACCGCGAGCGCAGCGAGCACATCGTCACCATCGAAGATCCGGTGGAGTACCTGCACAGCCACAAGAAGTGCATCGTCAACCAGCGCGAGGTGATGGCCGATACCCACGGCTTCACCGCCGCCCTGCGCTCGGCGCTGCGGCAGGACCCCGACGTGGTGCTGATCGGCGAGATGCGCGACCTGGAGACCGTGGAGTCGGCCCTGCGCATCGCCGAGACGGGCCACTTGACCTTCGCCACCCTGCACACCAACTCCGCGGCGCAGACGATCAACCGCATCATCGACGTCTTCCCCGCCCACCAGCAGGGACAGATCCGCGCCCAGCTCTCCCTGGTGCTGGAGGGGATCGTCTGCCAGGCGCTGCTGCCCAAGGTCGGGTGGAAGGGACGGGCGATGGCGATGGAGATCCTCATCCCCAGCTCCGCCATCCGCAACCTGATCCGCGAGGACAAGGTGCACCAGATCTACGGCATGATGCAGGCCGGCCAGGCCAAGCACGGGATGCAGACGTTCAATCAGGCGCTGGCCGCCCTCTACTTCAAACGCATGATCACACTCGAGACGGCGCTCGCCCGGTCATCCTATCCGGACGAGCTTCAGGAAATGATCAACCGCGGTCCGACCGCGCTGAACCCGGTGTTGACGTCGCAGTAGCGAACAGGAGCTCAGGGGATGCCAAGCTTCGTGTGGAAAGGTAAATCTCGATCCGGTCAGGTCCAGGAGGGACAACTCCTGGCCGATACCCGCGACGCCGCGATGCTGGTGCTGCGCCGCCAGCAGATCCAGATCACCAGCATCCGTGAGAAGGGCCGCGAGATCAAGCTCATCCCGCGCATCCCTCGCGGGGTGGGCGCGAAACGGGTGGCGATCTTCACCCGCCAGTTCTCCGTCATGCTCGACGCCGGCCTGCCGCTCGTGCAGTGCCTGGAGATCCTCGGTGAGCAGGAGGAGAACCGCACCTTCCAGGCGATCATCCAGCAGGTGCGTACCGACGTCGAGTCCGGCGCCTCGCTCGCCGACTCGATGCGCAAGCACCCGAAAGCCTTCGACGCCCTGTTCACCAACATGGTGGCGGCCGGCGAGTCGGGCGGTATCCTCGACATCATCCTGCAGCGCCTTTCGGTGTACATCGAGAAGGCGGTCAAGCTCAACAGCCAGGTCAAGTCGGCGCTCATCTACCCGGTGTCGATCATCGTCATCGCCGCCCTGGTGGTGTTCATCATCCTGTGGAAGGTGATTCCGGTGTTCGCCCAACTGTTCGCCGGCCTGGGCGGCGAGATGCCGCTGCTGACCCGCATCGTGATCAGCGCCAGCAACTTCGTGGCGGATTACTTCTTCCTCATCGTGATCGTCATCGGCTTCGGGTGCGTGGCCATCAACCGCTGGCACAACACGCCGCACGGCCGGCGGATCCTGGACAGCGCGATGCTCAAGATTCCGGTCATCGGCATGCTGCTGCGCAAGATCTCCGTCGCCCGCTTCTGCCGCACCCTCGGCACCTTGACGGCGTCCGGCGTGCCGATTCTGGACGGCCTGGAGATCACCGCCAAGACCGCCGGCAACGCGGTCATCGAGGACGCCATCATGGCAGTGCGCAAGAGCGTCGAGGAAGGCAAGAGCATCAGCGAGCCGCTGGCGCAGACCAAGGTGTTCCCGGCGATGGTCGTGCAGATGATCAACGTCGGCGAGCAGACCGGTGCCCTGGACCAGATGCTTTCGAAGATCGCCGACTTCTATGAGGACGAGGTGGATACGGCGGTGGCCGGCCTGATGAAGCTCATCGAGCCGGTGATGATCACCGTGCTGGGCGCCGTCATCGGCACGATCGTGGCCGCCATGTACCTGCCCCTCTACTCGATTCTGTCCAAGATCGGGTAACGTTGGCCGCGAGATCCATGGCCGGGGTGGCCTCCCCACTCCGGCCCTCCTCGCCATGACTCCGCTGGTCAATCAGCTCCGCTGGTACACCGCCATCCGCGTGGTGGCGATCGTCAGCGTGTTGCTTCCCTACTTCCTGCTCCAGATCGGGGAGGCTCCCGCCACCCAGGCGCCGTTGGCGGCGTCCGCGACGGCCCAGCCGGATCAGGGCTTCGTGGGGCCGCCGGCCCCGGTGGCGCAACCGGCGACCGCTCCGGCCACGACGGTCCCGGCGACGCCCGAGTCCGAGCTCGTGTCCCGCTTCGTGCTGCTCCTGCTCGCCATCTCCACCTTCTTCGCAACCCTCCTCTACATCGCGATGATGCGGGTGTTGCGGAGCTTCCCCACCGCCCAGGCCTACATCCAGTTCATCGGCGACCTGATTCTGATCACCGGCCTGGTGTATTTCCTGGGCGGCGCCACCAGCCCCTTCTCGCTGCTCTATCTGATCGTCATCGCCGTCGCCTCGACGCTGCTGCGCCGGCGGGCCGGCCTCACCGTGGCGAGCATCGCCTTCCTGCTCTATGGCTCGATGATCGTGCTCCTCTACTTCGGCAAGATTCACCCGGCCACCGCGGGTCAGGAGCCGGTCTCCCTGGTGCGCCTGGGCTATAACCTCATGGTCCACTGTTTTGGTTTCTATGCCGTGGCCCTGCTCACCTACTACCTGGCGCACAACGTGACCCGCGCCGAGCGGGCGCTGGAAGAAAAAAGCGAGCACCTCGCCGACCTTCAGGTGGTCCATCGCGACGTCATTCAATCGATCACCAGCGGCATTCTCACCACCGACCTCGACGGCATCGTCACCAGCGCCAACCACGCGGGGCTGGAGATCCTCGACCGCGAGGAGGCGGAGATGGTCGGCCAGCCGATCCAGGAGTCCGGCCTCTTCACCGTCGTACAGTGGGGCGAGGCGACCGCCGCCAGCGAGCAGACCGGCCGCATGCGCTCGGAGGTGGAGATCACCCGCGGCAGCAACACGCGGTACGTCGGTTTTTCGATCTCGGGCTTGAGCGACGCCGAGCGGAACCATCGTGGCTACATCATCATCTTTCAGGACCTCACTCGCTGGCGGCGGATGCAGGAGGAGCTGCGGATGAGAGACCGCATGGTGGCCGTGGGTGAGCTCGCGGCCGGCCTGGCCCACGAGATCGGCAATCCGCTGGCGGCCATCTCGGGCTCCGTCCAGATGCTCTCCGGCTCGGTGGACGGCGACGCGGCGCAGCGCAAGCTGATCGAGATCCTGCTCAAGGAGAGCCACCGCCTGGACCGCACCATCAAAGGCTTCCTGCGCTTCGCCCGTCCCCGCGAGCGGTCGAGCGTCTCGTTCGACATCGCCCGCCTGCTGTCCGAAAACTTCGAGCTGCTCAAGAACAGCGAGGAGGTCTCGGACCGGCATCAGTTGGAGATGGAGCTCGATCCGCCGATAGCCCGGCTGTTCGCCGATCCCGACCAGGTGAGCCAGATCTTCTGGAACCTGGCGCGTAACGCCCTGCGGGCGATGCCCGACGGCGGCCGGCTGCGGGTCGTCGGCCAGCTCCAGGGCGACTGGTACCGCATGCGAGTGATCGATACCGGCCGCGGCATGTCCGAAGAGCAGCGCACCAATCTGTTCCATCCGTTCCAATCGTTTTTCGATGGTGGCACCGGCATCGGCATGGCGATCGTCTACCGCATCGTCCAGGACCATGGCGGCCGCCTGCACGTCGACAGCCGGCCGGGAGCCGGCACCACCATCACGGCCGAGCTGCCCACCATCGGCTCGAGCGTCACCCTGGTTTCCGCGGAGGCGCCCGCATGAGCCCGCGCGTAAAATTGCTGATCGTCGACGACGAGTCGAGCATGCTCGACTTCCTCTCCATCCTCTTTCAGGGCGTCGGCTACGAGGTGACGACCGCGCGCTCGGTGGCCGAGGCCCACAAGCAGCTCGAGCGCAACGCTTTCGATCTCGTGCTGTGCGACATCCTGATGCCGGACGGCAACGGGCTCGACCTGCTGCGGGAGATCAAGGCCAACGGTGGCGGGCCCCCGGTCGTCATGATGACCGCCTACACCTCCACCAAGTCGGCCATCGAGGCGATGAAGCTGGGAGCCGCCGACTACATCTCGAAGCCGTTCGACGTCGAAGAGCTGAAGATCGTGGCGCAGAAGGCCCTGGAGCGGGCCGAGCTGGCGGACGAGAACGTCTATCTGCGCCGCGAGCTGGAGCAGAAATACACTTTCAACAACATCATCGGCAAGAGCGCGCGCATGCAGGCGATCTTCTCGCTGGTCGAGCGCATCGCCCGCACCAGCTCGACGGCGCTGATTCACGGCGAGAGCGGCACCGGCAAGGAGCTGATCGCCCGAGCCATCCATTTCGCCAGCCCGCGGTCGAACCGCAGGTTTCTCTCCATCAACTGCGGCGCGATGCCCGAAAACCTGCTCGAAAGCGAGCTCTTCGGCCATGAGCGGGGAGCCTTCACCGGCGCCGTCAAGGACAAGAAGGGGCTTTTCCAGGAAGCCGACCGCGGCACCCTGTTCCTCGACGAGATCGGCGAGATGACCCCGACCATGCAGGTCAAGCTGCTGCGCGCCTTGCAGGAAAAAGTGGTGCGCAAGGTGGGAGGGACGGACGAAGAGACGGTCGACGTGCGGATCATCGCCGCCACCAACCAGGACCTGGAAGGACGGCTGCTGACCGGCGAGTTCCGCGAGGACCTGTACTACCGCATCAACGTCCTGCCCATCCACCTGCCGCCCCTGCGCCAGCGGCGGGAGGACATTCCCCTGCTGGTGGACTTCTTCCTGCAAAAGTACAGCAAGCAGATGGAGCTGCCGCTTCGCCAGATCTCGATCGAGGCGATGCAGATCCTGGAGAGCTACGACTGGCCGGGTAACGTCCGCGAGCTCGAAAACCTGATCGAGAGAGTCCTCGCCCTCTCCCACGCCGAGACCATCACCACCCGCGACCTGCCCGTCCACCTCCTCACCAACCGGCGGACGCACCCCGACCTTGTCCAGCTCCCCGAAGAGGGCTTGGACCTCGAGGCCTACCTCGAATCCATCCGCACCCAACTCATGATCCAGGCCCTGGAGCGCACCAACGGCGTGCAGACCCAGGCGGCGGAGCTGCTGGGGATGAGCTTCCGCTCGTTTAGGTACTACGCGAAGAAGGCGGGGTTGAAGGGCGGGGATTGAGGGGGGCGGCGCTCTACGGGTTTGCTGTCTTCTTCATGGCGGCGAGAGCTTGATCCAAAGTCAGTTCTTCGAACAGGGATTCCCGCTCTTCCGTGTAATTGCCGTATCCCGTCGTGAACTGGCTTAAGAAACGAACCGTCTCCACGACTCCCAGTTCCCTGTACAGAATCTCGATCGCCTGCTGGGTGATTTCGGCCAAGGGCTTCACCTGGACATTCATGGTCCCACCTCCGCGATGAGCTCGAGCGGCGAAACGACCTGGGTAGGAGGAATCACGGCCTCCCGGGCTCGCCTCATGAATCGATCATCGCACGTACAGAAAAATCCGCCTGCGCCGCCTCAGCCGACGCCAGGTGCCTCAGCTCGCACAGAGCAGGGACCCCAGGATGGCCTCGGCTTCCACCGCGATCCGCACCTGGGTCGTGTCGAGCGGACGCTGGATGCTGCAAATGTCGAGGTAGATCCTCACGCTCAGAGTCTACAGCATCAAATCCCCACCATTAATATCCAGCGACGCCCCCGTGATGTAGCCGGCGGCTTCGGAGGCGAGGAAGCAGATGAGGTCGGCGACTTCGACGGCGTCTCCGAGACGGCGGATGGGGAAGGTCTTCGCGATGGCTTCGAGCTGCTCGGGCGTGGCGTTTTCGCGCGTCAGCTCGGTGTCGAAGAGCCCGGGGCAGATGGCGTTGACGGTGATGCCGTAGGGTCCCAGCTCTTTGGCGGCGGCGCGGGTCAGTCCCAGGAGGGCGGCCTTCGAGGCGGTGTAGTGGGCGCCTCCCAGGGTGCTCACGGTCTTGCCGGCGGTCGAGGAGAGGTTGACGATGCGCCCATACTTCTGCTCTCGCATGGCCGGCAGCACGCCGCGGATGAGCAGGAAGACCGCCGTCACGTTGACCTCGAAGGTGCGCCGCCACTCCTCCTCGGTGATCTTCTCGAAACGGGTGGATAGCGCCACGGCCGCGTTGTTGACCAGGACGTCCAGCCGGCCGTAGCGGTCGAGGGTGCGGGCGACGATCGCCTTGAGATCGTCGGGGTTCCCGAGATCGCCGGCCACCGCGAAGCCGCGATCCCCCAGGCGCCGCGCGGTCGCCTCGGCGCGCTCGGCATCGCGGACGTGAACGGCCACCGAAGCGCCGCGGGCCGCGAGCCGCTCCGCCGTGGAAAATCCAAAGCCACGGAAAGCTCCGGTGACAAGGGCGACGCGGCCTGTGAAGTCTTTTTGCATGACGCCTCTCTTTCTCAGGGTCTCCGGACGAGCGGAATTGTGCCTGAACGTCGCCCGTTCGCAAAGGCCTTGCGGCGTAAACCCGGCGTTGTCCCGGCCAGCCCCGCTCACGCACCCTTGAATACGGAGGGGCTCTCCGCGAGGGCCTCTCGCTTCGCCGTGAACTCTCAAAAGGAGATCCGCTCATGAACAAGACCGATGTCATCCGCGCCTGGAAGGACCCCGCCTATCGGGCCACCCTGTCGGAGGAGGAGCAAGCGGCTCTGCCCCTGAATCCCGCCGGCATCGCCGATCTGAGCGACGATCAGCTCCGGATCGCGGGCGCCAGCACTCCCGTGACGACGGCTCCCACCTGCACCAACTACACCTTCCTCAACTGGCGCTCCTGTTGTCCGCCGATCACCACCGCCATCACCTGCACCGAGTACACCTTCGGCGGCTCGGCGGCCTGCTGCCCGACGACGACGGTCTAGGGGTCTGCGCCAGAAACTCAACAGCCAGGACGTCAAGGACAACAAGGACCTCAGGGACACGGAGGATCGCCGTTTCTTGTCCCTGCTGTCCTTGGAGTCCTTGATGTCCCTGGCTGGGTTTCTGCCGCGCGAAACGACTCACCCTTCTCGAGGTACCGAGCCACACGATGAAAACAGGCGACGTAGATCTTGCGGGCTCGCAGGCCCTGGCGGCTCTGCCGCCCCTGCCCATCGCGGCCGAGCTGGGCACCGCCGCCGGCTTTCTCGAGATCGTCGGCCCCTCCATGGACCGCGCCCGGCTGGGCCTGAAGGAGGATCTCGAAACGCTCATCGGCGCGGCGACGAGTCCCCTCCCCTTCACCGTGGACAGCGCCCTCCACCTGGCCTCGGAGACCCTCCCCTACCGGCTGCTTCCTCTTCTCTCGCGCACTCTCGTCCTCGAATTGCACGTGGCCCGGCTGCAGGAGCTTCTGAGCGGAGAGTCTCCGGAGGAACGCTTCGCTTCCTTCGTCGAGCGGCTGCGCGATCCTGAGGCCGCGGACGCGATCCTGCGTGAATATCCGGTGCTCGCCCGCCAGGTGCTCCTCGATCTCGACCTCTTTCGCGAGGCGACCGTGGAGGTCTTTTCCCACCTCGCCACGGACTGGCCCGCCATCGTCGACCGATTCTTCGCGGGTACGGACCCCGGCCCGCTCACCGCTCTCGGCGGCGGCGCCGGGGATCGCCACCGCCGGGGACGCGCGGTGCGGATCTGCACCTTCGCCTCCGGCGCCCGGCTGGTCTACAAACCGCGCTCGCTCGCCGTCGAGGCCCACTTTCAGGAGCTTCTGGCGTGGGTGAACGCTCAAGAAGGCGATTTCAGCCCTCTCGGCTTTCGCACCCTGGCCGTGCTCGACCGCGGCGATCACGGCTGGATGGAGTTCGCCGCCGCCGAGCCGTGCCACACGCCTGCCCAGGTCGCCCGCTTCCACGAGCGGCTGGGCGGGCTGCTCGCGGTGCTCTACAGCCTGGCCGCTACGGACTGCCATTATGAAAACCTGATCGCCGCAGGCGAGCACCCGGCCGTCATCGATCTCGAATCGCTCTTCCATCCGCAGATCCAACGCGGCAAGCAGGCCCGGCCTCACGAGGAGCTGCGGTCCCAATTCGCTCTCCACTCCGTGCTGCGCGTGGGGCTTCTCCCCTTCCAGGTCGGACAGGGCGACGGTTTCGAGGGCGTGGACATCAGCGGCGTGGCGGCGGTGGCCGGGCAGCCCACGCCGGACAAGGTCATTCAGTGGATGGGGACGGGCACCGACGAGATGCACGTGGTGCGCGACCGCGCCATCATGGACGGCGGACAGAACCGCCCGACGCTCGACGGCCAGCCGGTGCAGGTGGCGCTCTATCGCGAGGAGATGACGCGCGGTTTCGCCGCCGTCTACCGCCTGCTCGCCAGCCATCGCAACGAGCTGCGCCGCGAGCTGGCCCGCTTCGCCGGCGATCCGGTGCGGGTCGTATTGCGCCCGACGCAGATCTACGGCCTGCTGCTCCAGGAGAGCTTTCATCCGGACTACCTGCGCGACCCTCGCGATCGCGACCGGCTGTTCGACCGCCTCGGGCTGGAGGTGGAGAGCCAGCCGAATCTCGCCCGGGTGATCGCCGCCGAGCATCGCGACCTCAGCGAAGGCGACGTTCCCTTCTTCTCGACCCTCCCCTCCTCGCACAATCTGTGGACGAGCCGCGGCGAGATCGTTCCCGGCTTCCTGGAGGAGCCCTCTTTCGAGCTGGTCGGGCGGCGCATCGAGCTGCTGGGCGAGGAAGATCTGCGGCGCCAGCTCTGGCTCCTGCGGCTCTCGCTCGGCACGCTGCTGCTGAACCGCGACGACCTCGAATGGACGAGCTACACGCCTGACCCAGAGGCGCCGCGGCTGTCGCCCGAGGCGCTTCGCGAGAGCCTGATCCGCCACGCCCGTGCCGTGGGCGACTGGTTCGCCGAGATGGCCGTGCGCGAGGGGGATTACGCCTCCTGGATCGGACTTGAGTACCGCGACAAGCGCTGGTCGCTGGAGCCCACGCCGGAAGACCTCTACGCCGGCCTGCCCGGCATCGCCCTGTTCCTCGGCTTCCTCGGCGAGGTCGCCGGTGACCCGGACTCCACCAAGCTCTCGCGCGCCGCGCTCTCCACCCTCCTCCTGCAACTGGAGACCTGGAAGGGCGAGGGGAAAGGGCCGGCCGCGATCGGCGCTTTCCAGGGCTGGGGTGGCACCGTGTGGGCCCTCGCCCATCTCGGCCATCTCTGGCAGGATGGGAAGATTCTCGCCGCGGCGGAGCGGATCGTGGAGCTCATTCCTCCGCTGTTGACCGAGGACCAGGATCTCGACCTGATCGGCGGCTCGGCCGGCGCGATTCTGGGTCTCCTCGCCCTTCACCAAGCCTCTGGATCCGAGAGAGTGCTGGAGGTGGCGATCCAATGTGGAGAGCGTCTGCTCGGGCTCGCCGAGCCCTGGGGGCCGGGACTCGGCTGGCGTACTCGCATGGCGAGCGAGCGGCCGCTCGCGGGTATCTCGCACGGCGTGGGCGGCATCGCGCTGGCGCTCACCCAACTCGGAGCCGTCACCGGAGAGCAACGCTTTCTTGACGCCGGCCTGGAGGGTTTCGCGGGCGAAAGGGAGCTGTTCTGGACCGATCTCGACCGCCTCCTCCGCGCGGCCGGCGGCGAGAAGCCGCCACCGGAGAGCACGGTCGCCGTGGCCTGGTGCTACGGCGCGCCGGGAGTGGGCCTCACCCGGCTGCGCGCCTATCGCCACGCGCGCACCGACGAGGAGCGCGCCGCCCTACGGCAGGAGATCGATCAAGCCGTCCGCCGCACGCTGGCGCGCGGCCCGGGGCAGAACCACTGCCTCTGTCACGGCGATCTCGGCAACCTCGACTTCCTCGTGCAGGCGCAAGCGTCCTTCCCGAGCCCCGAGCTCGGCGCGGACGTCCATCGCTTCGTGGAGCACGTCCTCGCGAGCCTCGACCGCGACGGCTGGCTCTGCGGCACCCGGGGCAGCATCGAATCCCCCGGTCTGATGAACGGCTTCGCAGGAATCGGATTGGGCCTGCTGCGGCTGGCGGAGCCGGGGCGGGTGCCTTCGGTGTTAACGTTGGCCTATGGAGCCAACGACGAATAGCACGCACCGAGTCGAAGTCGTCCCCGTTCACCTGGAGCCCCATCCCAACGCGGATTCGCTCTCCGTCGTCCGCGTTTTCGACGGCTATACCGTCTGCGTCCGCACGACAGACTGGATCGGCCGCGAGCTTGGCGCGTATATTCCGCCGGATTCCGTCGTGCCCGACACGCCGCAGTTCGCCTTCCTCGACGGGCACCGCCGGATCAAGGTCCGGCGGCTGCGCGGAATCATCAGCATGGGACTGCTGATTCCAGCCCCCGAAGGATCGGCGGTTGGCGACGACGTCGCCGCCTTGCTGGGGGTGACGCACTACGATCCGCCGATGCCGATCAGCACGGGCGGGGAGTCGATCAAGCCCCCTCCCGGCTACCGGCCGTCCTTCGACGTCGAGAGCCTGCGCCGCTACGCCTCGGTCTTCATCCCGGGTGAAACCGTGTTCGTCAGCGAGAAGGTCCACGGCGCGAACGGACGCTTCACCTGGCTGGAGGACGGCGGCTTCTTCTGCGGCTCCCGCACCGAATGGAAGGAGGAGTCCGCCGACAACGTCTGGTGGCGGGCGCTACGGGAAACTCAGGGGCTGCGCGATTTCCTGACGGCCCGGCCGGGTATCACGGTCTACGGAGAGGTCTACGGGCAGGTCCAGGATCTGCGGTACGGCACGACGAAGGGCCAGGTCCGCTTCGCCGCTTTCGACATCCTGACCGGCAGCGAATGGATGGCACCCATCGCGGCCCGCGAGCTGTCCGCGCCGTTCGGCCTCCCCTGGGTGCCGACGATCGCGGAGGCCGTGCCGTTCGAGCTGGAGCGGATTCTGGAGCTGGCGGAAGGCCCCAGCCTCGTCCGCGGCGCCGACCACGTCCGCGAAGGCTGCGTCGTCAAGCCGATCCAGGAGCGAACCGATCCGGTCGTGGGGCGCGTCTGCCTGAAGGTCGTCGGCAACGGTTATTTGGAGCGGGCGTAAGGGAGAATTGGAGTCTCGGTCATTCGCGTTCCCCGCCCAGCGCGTCCTGAAGCTCCTCGAGCTGCACCGGTTTGACCAGGAATTGCTCGAAGCCGGCGGCTTCGGCTTCCTGGCGGTCCGCCTCCTGGCTGTAGCCGGTGACGGCGATGAGCCTTACCGACGACAGGCCGGGCAGCTCGCGCAGGTGCCGGGCGAGCTCGTAGCCATCCATCACGGGCAGACCAATGTCGAGCAGCGCGACGTCGGGACGGAACCTCGCCGCGATCTTCAAACCCGAGGGGCCGTCGTTCGCCACTTCCGCGTTGTGTCCCATGATCTGGATGTTCATCGCCAGAAGCTCGGCGGCGTCGGCGTTGTCGTCGACGATGAGGACGCGCAGCGCATCCGGCCGCGTGACGGCCTCAGCTTCCAGGGGAGCGTTCGCCACCGCCTGGGGCTCGCCGGATTCCGCCGCCGGCAGCCGGATGACGAACTCGCTGCCGCGACCGTGACCCTCGCTGTGGGCCTCGGCGGTGCCGCCATGGAGCTCGACGAGGACGCGTACGATCGCCAGGCCCAGGCCTAGGCCGCCCTGCGCGCGATCGAGAGCCTGGGGCTCCTGCACGAAAAGATCGAAGACGCGCGGCAGCATGTCCGCGCTCAGGCCAATGCCTGTGTCCATCACACGCAGGACGGCCTGCCCGCCTTCCAGCGCCCCTTGGATCGTGATGTGACCGTGCGGCTCGGTGTATTTGGCGGCGTTGTTGAGAAGGTTCGCCACCACCTGCGCCATCCGCACCGCGTCGCCCTCGAAGGCGAGCCCGCGGCGGGGGACTTCCACCGTCAACACATGCTGCCGCTGCTCGATGAGCGGGCTCGACATCTCGATGGCCTTGGCCACGATCTCGGCCAGCTCGAGCCGCTCGCGTTGGAGCTCGACCTTGCCGCGCGTGATGCGGCTGACGTCGAGCAGGTCGTCGACGAGACGGATCAGATGATTGACCTGCCGTTCGATGATAGTGCGTTCCTTGCTGAGCACTTCGTCGCCGCGCAGCCGCATGAGCTGCAAGGCCGTGACGATCGGCGCCAACGGGTTGCGCAGCTCGTGGCCGAGCATGGCCAGGAACTCGTCCTTCGACCGGTTGGCCACTTCGGCTTCCGCCCGCGCCTCGCGCTCACGGATGAGCAGCCGTGAAATCTTCAGGTGCGTACTGATGCGGGCGATCAACTCGCGCGCCGAGAACGGCTTGACCAGATAATCGTCGGCGCCCGCGGAGAGCCCCTCGACGCGCGACTCCTCCCCCGCTCGGGCCGATAGAAAAATGACCGGAATGCCCCGCGTGACCTCGTCGGCGCGCAAGGCCTGGAGCAGTTGGTAGCCGTTCATGCCCGGCATCATGATGTCGGAGAGGATGAGATTGGGGGGCGCGGCCCGGGCGCGCTCCAGCGCCGAGGCGCCGTCGGCGACCGTCTCGATGGAAAAACGCTTGCGCAACAGCCGCGTGACGTAGTCGCGCATATCGGCGTTGTCGTCGGCCAGCAGGATGCGCGCCGCGCCCGGGTCCGGCGATGCTTGCGAAAAGGCGTGTTCGTCGTTCGTTCGGTCCCGAGCATCCCAACGCAACGCCTCTTCCACGAACGGTATCGCGACGGCGGCGGTCGAGCTCAGGTCGCGCGGCGCCGCGATTCGATCCTGCGGCAGATGGGTGGCTCCGAAAGGGAGCGCGACGGTGAAGGTCGTGCCCCGATCGACCATGCTCTCGACCGTCACGGAGCCGCCCTGCAGCTTGACCAGCTCCTGGACGAGAGAGAGCCCGATCCCCGTGCCTTCATGCGTGCGCGACCGCGCGCCCGGCACGCGGTGAAAGCGATCGAACAATAAAGAAAGCTGTTCGGCGGGAACTCCGGTGCCGGTATCGCGGACCGTCAGTTGGGCCTGCTCGCCGTGCCGGCGGAGCGCGACTTCGATCTCCCCTTCGAACGTGAACTTGAGGGCATTGGAAAGGAGATTGAGAACGATTTTCTCCCACATGTCATGATCGACGAAGACCGGCTCTTCGAGCGTCTCGACGGCGATTTTGTAGCGCAGGCCGGCGCCCTCGACCGCGGATTCGAAGGCGCTCGCCACGTCGCGCGTCAGAACCGCGAGATCGGTGGGCTCGTAGGAGGCCTGGATTCGGCCGGCTTCGATGCGGGAGAAGTCGAGCAGGGTATTGACCAGCTTGAGCAGCCGCAGCCCGTTGCGATGCACGAGATGCCAGCGCTCGACGTCGGCGGGCGGCATCTCTTCGGCCCGGTCGAGCGAATCCTGCGCCGGCCCCAGGATCAAGGTCAAAGGGGTTCGAAGCTCGTGACTGACGTTGCTGAAGAACGCCGTCTTGGCGCGGTCGATCTCCGCCAGCGCCTCGGCCCGGGCTTGCGCCTCGGCCAGAGCGCGAGCCTTGGAGAGGGCGGTGGCGATCTGGCCGGCCACGAGCTCCAGGAAGCTGCCGTACTTCTCGTCGAGGAGGAGGCGCGGGCTGGTGGCCGCGACCAGCACGCCGGCCGGCCGGCCCTCACCCGGATACGCGATGGGAATCACCGCCACCCGCCGGGCCGGCAGAGCCTCTGCCGCCACGGGAATCTGTTCGAGGATCTGCCTCATTCCGGAGGCAATGACGGCCGCGATCGGCCAGGGTGTATCCCCGGCCGTCAGGTCGATCCGCACCGGGCTCGCGGCGGTGCCCGCCTCCAGGTTCGCCGTGCCGGCGAGCGTCGCCCGGGTACCCTCCGGGCTGAGCAGGTACACCAGAGCGAACGGCAGGTCGGCCGGATTTTCCCCGAGAACCTGGGCCGCGGCCTCGCACGCCATCTCGGCGGTCACGGCATTCTGAGTCCGTGCGGAAAGCTCCTGCAGCGTCTTCAGGCGCCGGGCGCCGAGAACGCGCTCGGTGGTCTCGGTGACGGTGACGAGGACGCCGCCGACCTCGCCGTTCTCCTGGCGGATCGGGCTGTAGGAAAATATGAAATAGCACTCCTCGACGAAGCCGAAGCGGTCGAGCGGCAGCAGGAAGTCCACCACCGTCGTGGCCGTGCCATTCATCACGCCCTGAAACATCGGCCCGATGATGTCCCAGATCTCCGCGAAGGTGACCCGGGTGCTGAGCCCCATGGCGGCCGGATGTTTCGTCGCGCCCAGGATCGGCCGGTAGCCGTCGTTGTAGAACTGCGTGAACTCCGGTCCCCAGGCGATGTACATGGGAAAACCGGTCTCCAGCAGGATGCTGAGGGCGGTGCGCAGGCTCTGGGGCCAAGTCTCGACGGGGCCGACACCGGTCTTCGACCAGTCGATCGAACGCATGAGCGCACCCATCTCGCCGCCACCCGCGAGAGGGTCCCTTCTGCGCGCGGCCTCCGCTGGGGATTGCCCCGCGGCGGCCGGATTCTCGGGCGTGAGCGTCATGGTGGGGGTCTATGGTCCATCGTTGAACAGTCTATCGTTTTGCAGGGTTCGGCGGGTCGCGGCCCCCGCCTGGGAACTTTCTCAAGCACGATTGAGTCCAAGAGGACATGAAAAGCAGTGCACAGTGAGAACGGCAGTACTTGCAGGAATCATGACCCTTATGACCGGGACGGCCGTAAGGGCCGCGGACGAGGTCCAGACGAAGCCGCCGGAGATGGAGATGGTCGCGGCGCTCGTGGCGAAGCCGCCGGACGTCCTTTCCAAGCTCGAGGCGATCATCGGCCCCCTGCATCGCGAACCCGCGACATTGGCGGACGCGGTCGGCCCGCTCCATCGCCTCGAGCCCGGGCCTGGAGTCGCGAAGGCCGACGTCGAGCTGGGCATCGACACCTACCACGAAGATCCGAGGAAGGTGACGGACCCAGAGCTCCTGAGCTGGAGCCTCGACTTCCTCGCGGACCGAGACGCCTGCCGCCGGTTGCTCGCGGCTCGCTTCCCAGGCCCGCGCGAGCTGCGCGATAGCGGCCGGCGCGTGCTGCGCTTCGGGGATTTCTACTTCTCGGAGCTCGACGCCGCGGGCGGCTTCCGGCTCGCCTGGTACCGGCGGGAGCCTCTGTTCTCCATCCCGGAGCGGAGCGAGCGGGAGACGGCGAAGCTCGTCGCCGATCTGGCGGCGGTCGCCAACGCCGGCTTTACCCGCCGGGTGATCGCGGCGCACCTCGGGCCTCTTGTCTATGACCGCTATTTAGGCCATGACATCCTGAGATCTCCTACATGGACGCTGGAGTATTCGCCCACCGGCGCCGCGAAGCCGCAGCGCTTCTATCTCGTCTTCAAGCGGCCATTGCCCAGCCGGAGTCTGCTGCCCAGGCTCGGCATCCAGCGGCCGATGGTCCGCTCCAGCGACGTGCACAGGATAGGCCGGTCGATCGTCGATCTCGATCACCCGGTTTCTCCGGAGACCGGCTACGCGTTCCCGGCGCTACGGGGCTACATCATCGACATTCAGGTCTATCCCGAGGGACTGACCGAGATCGACACACACGATCCGACCAGCATCACTTGGAGCGCGAAGGGGTCCCAGATCTTTTCCATCGGTGCCTCGCTCCCTCCGCCCCCACCGTGAGGTCACGGCTTTGATAGAGTCGCCTGGCATCCATGACCAAGGCGCCTTTCAAACCGCTCCGCCTCGCTCCCGTCGCCATCGAAACGCGATCGCTTCCGGGCGGTGGCTTGGTATTGCGCTCGCGGTACGAGTTGCGGCCCCATGCGAGCCGGCTCGGCGACCTTCTGCATCACTGGGCCCAGGCCGCGCCCTACCGCGTTTTCCTCGCCGAGCGTGCCGGAGACGGGGACTGGCGCCAGGTCACCTACGGTGCCGCCTTGGCCGCTGTCGAGCGGATCGGCAGCGCCCTGCTGGAGCGCGGGCTCGACGAGACCCGGCCGGTGGCGCTCCTCTCCGACAACGGCATCGATCACGGCCTGCTCCAGCTCGCCGCGATGCAGGTGGGCATCCCCGCCGTGCCGGTCTCCCCGGCGTACTCGCTGCTGGCGGAGGACCACGCCCAGCTTCGCTACATTCTCGAGTTGGTGCGGCCCGGCCTCGTCTACGCCGCGGACGGCGCCCGGTATGCGAGCGCCTTGAAGACGGCCGCCGCAAACTGCCCGGCCGCCGAGCTCGCCGTCAGCGCCAATCCGCCGGACGGCCTCGCAACGACCCTCTTCGAGACGCTCCTGGCGGCGGAGCGCAACCCCGGCCTCGACTCGCGCTTCGCCGCCACGGGACTGGACACGCTGGCCAAGATCCTCTTCACCTCGGGCTCGACAGGTAAACCCAAGGGAGTCCTCAACACGCAGCGGATGCTCTGCTCCAACCAGCAGGCAATGGCGCAAGCCTGGCCTTTCCTCGAAGAACGGCCGCCGGTGATCGTGGACTGGCTGCCGTGGAGCCACACCTTCGGCGGCAATCACAACTTCAACCTCGTGCTGCGAAACGGCGGCACGCTGTATATCGACAACGGCAAACCGGCGGCCGGATTGATCGAAACGACGGTGCGCAATCTGCGGGAGGTGCCGTCGACTTTCCATTTCAACGTGCCGCGCGGCTACGAGATGTTGATCCCTCATCTCGAACGGGACGAGGTGCTGCGCGAGGTTTTCTTCCGCGATCTGGACGCGATCTTCTATGCCGCCGCGGCGCTGCCGCAGCCGCTGTGGGAAAAACTGGAAGATCTATCGATCCTGGCAATCGGCCGGCGCGTCGTCATGCTCTCGGCCTGGGGCTCGACGGAGACGGCGCCAAGCGCCACGCAGGTTCATTTCCTGATCGAACGGGCCGGCGTCATCGGCCTGCCGGGAGCGGGTACAGAGATCAAACTGGCGCCCGTCGAGAACAAGCTGGAGCTGCGGGTGAAAGGCCCGAACGTGACTCCCGGATATTGGAAGCGGCCGGAGCTGAGGCACGAGGCGTTTGACGAGGAGGGCTTTCTCAAGACCGGCGACGCGGGCAAGCTCGCCGATCCGCGGGATCCTTCGCAAGGAATCCTTTTCGACGGCCGCCTGGCCGAAAACTTCAAGCTGACCTCCGGCACCTGGGTTCACGTCGGCGAGTTGCGCCTGGAGATCCTCGCCGCCGTGGCCCCGCTGGTGCAGGACGTGGTTGTGACCGGACACGACAGGCAGGAGATCGGCCTGCTCGTCTTTCCGAACCCGGTGGGCTGCCGGACTCTCTGCGCTCTTGGCGAGGATGCCTCCCTCGCTGACCTGATCCGCAGACCCGAGGTGCTCAAGCAGTTGGCGGCCCGCCTCGCGGCCCTCAATCGGACGCACGCATCGAGCAGCCGGCGCATCGCCCGCGTGCTCCTGCTGGCCGAGCCGCCCTCGATCGCGGCCGGCGAGGTCACGGACAAGGGCTACGTCAACCAGCGCGCGGTGCTCGAAAGGCGGGCCGACCTCGTCGAGCAACTCTATGGGAACGAGCCCCTTCCCGAGCGGATCGTCCTGGGTCGGTCCTGATCCTCCGAAAAAAGAATTCGGGGAGGCCGCATGAAACTCGGGGCTTGCGGGTTTCACGGTGCGTAGAGCAGCCGTTTCATCCGCAACCTGTAGTTGAGATTGAGAAAAGGAGACGTCTCATGACCAGGAGCCTCAAGGTTCTCGTTGCCGCCGCCGTGCTGTGTCTGCCGGCCCTGCCGCTGGCCGCGCAGTCCGTTGCGTTCGAATCCGACGCCGCCTCGGCGAGATCCGGAAGCGCGGACGCCATCCTCAGCCATCCGCGCGCGCTGGCGAAGTACCTCCACCTGACGA
>Ga0134121_10000645_pt1 | contig 38159 bp, 38 predicted proteins | sample KB301_FD_96463 | JGI IMG/M metagenome (GOLD analysis project Ga0134121, IMG submission 96463) | Terrestrial soil microbial communities without Nitrogen fertilizer from Kellogg Biological Station, Michigan, USA - KB3-0-1 | ecosystem: Environmental > Terrestrial > Soil > Unclassified ...
ATTCAGCTCCAGCGCAAACGCGAGGCCGTGCCGGCGCTCCCAGCAATCCTCCGCCAGGAGCGCTGCGCCCGAGGCGAGATACGTAAGAGCCGAGGCGAACGCCGCGGACCCCTTCGCACGCTGGCCAGCGATCAGGTTGAGCTCCGCCAATTGCTCGCGCTCCTCTCGTGAGCTGATCAACGCCAAGCCGCGGTTCAACTGATTGACCATTTCGAAAATCGCGTCTTCCCGCTCTCCGGGAGGGGTGTGTGCCAACAGCAACCGCCCGATCCGAAGATGAACCTCGGCGCGCTGTGCTTCCGGAATGAGCGAGTACGCCGCTTCCTGAACGCGGTCGTGGAGGAACCTGTACGCGCCTTCTGACCGAAAGACGAGCCCGGTTCGCAGCGCGTGCTGCAGATCGCGATCGAGCTCCTCCTTCGAATCCTCGTAGACCATTGCCAACACGCCAAATCCGGCGCTGTTGCCGAGAGAGGCGAGCTGCTGCAAAGCCTTTTGCGTGCTGATCGACAGGCGGCTCAGCTTGCCGACCATCAGGTCGATCACGTTGTCGGTGTACCCCTTGGCGCGAACGCGCGTCAGATCCCAGCGCCAGCGTGTGCCAGCGTGATCGAACGTGACCAGTCCTTCCTCGACCAGCGCCGACAGAAACTGAATCGTGAAGAATGGATTGCCGGCCGTCATCTCGTGAACCAGCTCCGCCAGGGGCGTCGCGCGCTCCGGCTCACAGTAGAGCGAGTCCACAATGAACCGGCACACCTCCTCACGGCCGAGCGGCGCGAGGGCGATCTCCTGCACGGATGCCCCCGTGCTGCGGATCGCCTCGAGCCTGCGCGTCAGCGGATGCGCGAACGTGACCTCGTTGTCCCGGTAGGCGCCGATTAGAAGGACGTGCCGCACGTCTTCTTGAGTCAGCAGGTCCTGGAGCAGATCGAGCGTCGCTGCATCGAGCCATTGCAAGTCGTCGAGGAACAGTGCCAGCGGGTGCTCGGGCCGAGCAAACACGCCGAGAAAACGCCGGAACACGAGTTGGAAGCGGCGTTGTGCGTCCTGCGGCGGCAGCTCAGGGACTGCGGGCAGCTCGCCAATGATGACCTTCAGCTCGGGAACGAGATCCACCATGAGCTGTCCGTTCGGCCCGAGAGCGTCGCGGAGCGTATTTCGCCAGCGCCCAAGCTCGACTTCGCTCTTCGCCAGGAGCGCGCGGATCAGACTCTGGAAGGCCTGCGCGAGCGTGACATACGGGATGTCACGCTTATACTGGTCGAACTTGCCGGCGGCAAACAGGGCGCGCGGCGGCACCAGGACTTTGTGCAGCTCGTTCACGACGGACGACTTGCCAATCCCGGAATAACCGGAGACGAGCACCAGCTCCGGCAAGCCGCCTTGGACGACGCGGTCGAACGCGGCGAGAAGCGTCTCGAACTCGCGCGCTCGCCCGTACAGCTTCTCAGGGATCACCAACCGGTCGGGAGTGTCGTGCTCGCCGAGCGGAAAGTCATCGATGCGTTGTTCGGCCTCCCACTGCGCGAGGCACCGCCCCAGATCGCGGCCAAGCCCGGCCGCCGTCTGATACCGCTCCTCCGCGGTCTTCGCGAGCAGCTTCATGATGATCGCCGACACCGGAGCCGGGGCGTTCGCCACCCGCTCGCCGGGCGCCATCGGCTGTCGCGCAATGTGACAGTGCACCCACTCGATCGGCTCGGCGGCCGTGAACGGTAACGCCCCGGTGAGCATCTGGTAGAGCGTCACACCGAGCGCGTAGAGGTCGCTGCGGCCGTCGATCGATCGGTTCATGCGCCCCGTCTGTTCGGGAGCCATGTAGGCGAGCGTGCCGGCAATGGTCTCCGGAGGGTCAGGCGTATGTCGCTCGCGTGGCAGTCGCGAGGCAATCCCGAAGCCGGTCAGCCACACCTGACCAGTCGTTGGGTTGACCAGGATGTGCGCTGGCTTGACGTCTTTGTGGATGATGCCGCGGCGGTGTACCTCGCCAAGAGCGCCAGCAAGACCAAGGGCAAGCCTCAGGAAGAGACCCAACTCCAGCGCAGGTTCGGCGGACCGCCGCATCGAGAGCGCGGCTGAGATCGGCGGTTTGTTCAGCGGTTTGTTCAGGAGTTGCTCGAGCGGCTCACCTGGTTTGTCCTCGAGAATCAGCGCCGCACGGCCTCGGTATTGCGAGAGGGCGAGCGGCCGCGCCGCCCAGTTCGGATCGAGCTCGGCCCGCAGGGCCAGTTCGTGTTCCAGCATCCGGATTCGATCGGGTGCAGGATGCTCCGATGTCGGCATCGATACGAGGACTGAAGTCGGATACGGTGTCGGACTCGCCATGGCGCTGGCTCGGCACAGGACAAACTCTGTGTCCTGATGAAGCACCGCCAGTGTGTGGCCCGACAGATCCATCCAGGATCCTCCGGCTTGAAGTGGCCTGCACCCGACCGCCGTCGTCACGTCATCCGAATCGGCGCGAAAGCAAGCCTACCCCAGGAGCGTAACATACACGCGAGACATCCCACGAAGGGAAAAGGCTGGGTGCGTCAGAGATACTTCCGCACCGGGCCATCTCAAGAGGGGATCTTCTCAGCGCCTTCTCGGAACCGCGACGGTACCTGGGGGTACCTGGACCTGTTCCGGGCGAGTAGCGTGCCGATTCGCAGGCATGTTAAAGTACGAGCTGAAGGCCACGGAGCTCGATCCGGCGTACGTTTCATGGCCCGTCGCGAGGACGAGCGTGCGGCTGAGCTGAATCGGCTTGGCGCCGAGGTCGTCCTCGGGGACCTGACCCGGCCCGAGACGGTAGCGGCCGCGCTGCAGGGCGTGGCGCGGATGTTCTTCGCGATGACCGTGTCGCCGGACCACTTGCTGGCGGCGACCGTGGTGGCCTCCATTGCGAAGGAGTACGGGAGGCTGGAGGCCCTCGTCGACCTGTCGCAGATGACGGTGTCGCAGATGACCGCCACCAGCACTGAGGAGTCGCACCAGCAGCGGCTGCACTGGCTGGCGGAGCAGGTACTGAACTGGTCTGGCCTGCCCGTGGTGCACATCCGGCCGACGGTGTTCCTGGACAGTCCGCTGTTTACCACGATGGTGGCGCGGTCGATTCAGGAAAACGGCACGATCGCGCTGCCGTTCGGCACCGGACGCACCTCGCCGGTCGCCGTGGACGATGTCGCCCGGGTCGTCGCCACCGTGCTCTGCGACCCATCTCCGCACATCGGGCACGTCTACGAGCTGACCGGGCCGAACTCGGTCGACATGACGGAGCTGGCCGCGGCCTTCTCTCGGGCGCTGGATCGTCGAGTGTCCTATGTGGACGTGCCGCTGGACCGGTGGCAGGCCGGGCTCTCCAGGATGGGCCTGCCGCCGCACACCGAACAGCACGTCGCCACCATGGCCCAGCTGCACCGGGACAACCGTTACGACCGCACAGCCGACGGCGTCGAGCGCGTGACAGGCATCCCGCCCCAGTCGGTCGAGGCGTTCGTGGCCGCCCGCAGGGACTTCTACTTGGCTGAGCCCGCGGGGGCGGCTCCTGGCGTCCGCGATGTCGCTGTATAGGTAAGGCGGCTTGCGGCGGAACCTGTGTGGCAGCAGCCCCTCGGGAGGGACCTCAGTCCTCGAATCGAGAGTTTTGCAGTACTGGGCGAAGCATCGCACCATGCCGAGCCGGCTGGTCCAGTACGCCGGATCGGCTTCGGAGGGTTGCTGTGCCCACGACAGGGCCAGCTCGGTGGTGAGGAACGAAGCACCTTTTTCTTCGGCGAGCTCCACGAACCGCCTCAAGTGCTGCCAGCCTCCCGCAGTTTGAACCCGAGAGCCCGGCGCACCGTGAGGTACTTCTCGAGGGCGATGGCGCCGAAAAATCCCCGACGAAAGACGAGGTGCTCGACGACATCACGCTAAAAGCTTCCACGCTCGGGTCCAGAAACTCGATCTCGACCAGCGATCGCCTGGCTCACCGGCGGAAATTCTGGGAGAGGGGCGTGGATTGTCGGTCCGCTGATCCTCGGGACCGGAGCTTCTTTGCTGATCGGCTGTCTGACGCCGGTGGCCGGTTTCCTGGCGAAGCTCATCAGCGTGAGCCTCGCGTTTTCCTGGCTGCCGCCATCCGTCCCCAACGTGCTCTGCGGCGCACCCGCGGCAATCTTCCTGGTAGTGATGGCGGCCGCCGTGCTCCTCCTGGGCCCCGGAGGGTTCTCGCTCGATGCGCGATGGTTCGGACGTCGCGAAGGCGTCATTCCTCCTCCGGCTCACCTGACGTCCGAAAACTTGGACAAACCATGATAAAAAAGCTTGGCGCTCATCAGGGCTCCTCTCGCGGAAGATTGTGCATCGGTAAGGAGGGCATCCCATTGCCCGCGGGTCCAGGTCGGAGACCGCCCTAGAGAATGTGATGTCAAAGTAAGTTGCGTTCGCTGGAGAAACGTTTCGCTCTGGAGTCAAGAGCCGCGGCTTTTCCTCCTCGAAGGGTTTCGACTCCCGTCTCCGGCCTGGGCGGCTGCTCGGAAACCGAGGTCTCGAACTCAATTGATTTATTTGCTCATGGCTGTTGTTGTCGCCCTACAGTTAGTGCTAAGCTGGACGGTTCACTCGAAAGAGAGGACACAATGATGAACGTGAATAAGCTCTTGGGTTCGACATCTGGTCTCAAGTTGCGGTCGTCGCTGATAGTGGTCGCCACTATCCTGGTGTGCTCTGTAGGAGCTGGCGCGCAGCAGTGGAAAGACGCGCTGAAGGCTGAAAAAGCGAAGAACGGCCAGCGACAAGACGCGATCAACACGCAAGGCGCGCCGATCGCGGCAAGCTTGAGGAAGGTAACGGCCCAGATCGAGACACACAACGCGAATCGGTGCACATTTCCGAAGGGCCACCCGGAGGCCTGTGCGGCCTATGAGAAAGAGGCGGCGCGGCTAAATACCTATCAACAGCGTCTGCGTTCACAGCTACAACCGCTGGTTGACGAGTTCGATCGTCTCACGGCTCGCAACGAAGAAATCGAGCGGCGCCTGAAGTGCGTTCCGCTGCCCACGTCCTGCAAGTCGGACTCGGACTGCAACGAATGCAGTTCCTGTAGCACGTTCGACGGGAGAGGCAAGGCGGGGGTTTGCCAACCGCTGCCTTAGTCTGAGTGCCGCTGTGTGGCTGTCGGTGCCGAAGCGGTTACCGCCGCTCGCAGAGTTTGTGAAGGTGCCGCCGATGACGAGGTCGTTGGCGGCCGCGTTGCGGGCCTCCCGCTTCAGGCCGGAGGAGGTGAGCAGCAGGAGAAGAATGTCGTGCAAGCGCGGTTTGCCGCGGATCGCCCGCGAGGTGGGCTTCGACGAGCCGCTGTTGGTGAGACTTACCTCGCCACACTGGAATCCAGCCTGCGGTACTGAATCGCCTCGGCGAGGTGGGCTGCGCGGATCGCTTTGCTTCCCGCCAGATCGGCGATCGTGCGGGCGACTTTGAGAATGCAATTCCTGGTGGCCACGGACAGGCCGAGCTTCTCGAAGGCCGCCTCCAGCAGGCTACCTCCGGCGGCGTCGAGGGCACAAAAGGCGTTGACCTGCTGAGGAGTCATCGCGGCGTTGAGGGCAGGGGAGGCCCCGGATCCGAAGCGGTTGATCTGCACGGCCTGCGCAGCGGCGACTCGGCGGGCTATCTGGGCCGAGGTCTCGCCGGGGCCGGAGCGCAACTCGTTCAGGCTGACGGCCGGTACCTCGACGTGCAGGTCCAGCCGGTCGGTAAGCCCTGAGATCCGGTCCCGAAAGCGACGGATGAAGGCCGCACTGCACGAGCACGCAAACCTGGGATCTCCCAGATGGCCACACGGGCATTCCTGCGTTCCCTTTCTGCCATGTCACCTTGAGAGGACGGAAACCCCGGCCGGGCTATCCCGACAACCCCGCTACCTTCGGCGAGCACCTCAAGAAGCGGCGGCTTGACCGGGGACTCCGGCAGAAGGACGTGGCCCGGGAACTCGGGGTCAACTTCAAGACCTACGAGAATTGGGAGCAGGGGAAGTACGAGCCGGAGATCCGCTTCCTCCCCGCCGTCATCCGCTTCCTGGGGTACGACCCGCATCCTGCGCCCGTCTCCCTGCCGGACCGTATCCGGGCAGCACGACGCCGGCAGGGCATCTCACAGCGAGAGCTTGCCCGCCGTCTCGGGCTTGACCCGGCCACGGTCTGGGCCTGGGAAGCCGGGACGGTGGTGCGACCCTTCCCACGGATCGTGGCAATGTTTGAGCAGTACGTTGAAGGCGTCTAGCAGCACAGCCCCGGAACTTCCGGGGCTTTTTCTTCCATGCCTCCTTCTCTGGGAAGGAACGCCTGGAGAATTAGCGGAAGCTAATAAGACAAGAGAAGTATGCCTTAGATGAGGCGATTCGTGTTCTGTTGCCGCCGGAGAACTTGACCTTCGAGGGGATTGGAATCGTAGCTGGCCCAATCGACGAGTGTGCCCGCTGCATTCCGCAGAACAGCCGTGTCTCCGCACCTGTTGTTCCACGCGTAGTTGGTTCTATTCAGGTACAGGTGTCGAACGGTACCCTCCCAAGAAGGCTGGCCCGAGCCGCTGTGCACCCGAATGGAGTGGCCGGCCGCAAGCTCGCCGTTGAATGTCGTAAGTTGATCCTCGCCCGTCTTCTGACAACGGTCCGTGAATGTGTAGTGGCAGAGCGCGACGCCAGACATGTCTAGGTTATGGTTGGCCATATTAGCGAATTCCATCCATTCACTGTTTAACTGTGCATTGGAGGGCGTTCCATGGCGGGGACGGTCCTTGCCGGACGGATTCGGCAAAGCGAAGGTGAGGTAGAGATTAGGCATTTGGGATTCCTCTTATCATCGCCGATATCGCGGCTATCTTCCAGTTGTTCGCATAAGAGAAGAAAGGCCCGGAGCAGTGGCTACTTCCCTTTGGACGGCTTCGGCCGGTGCCCGACGGTTTTGCCAGGGTTCGAGGTCGCGTACTTCTTCGTCACGAACTTGCCGGTCAAGGCGCTCTGGTACGGTCCTTTGGACGTGTTCTTAGCCATCGCTCTCACCTCCTCTCTTCGTCGCGTTTGGGATGTTCTTGCTCCAGGCCCGTCTCCTTGTTCCTGTGCTTCTTTACGCCGCAATACTACCCCGAGAGATTGGGGAGAATCAAGTACAAAACCACAAGATTTTGGGGGCACCGCATCGTACACCCCTCTCGCTGGTGGGCCACGGTCAGGTAGACGGGACACCTGGGGCATCGAGGAAGCGGCGGACGACCTGTTACCTTTTCCAGGGACAAGTAACCACAAGCGGCTACCTAAAGAAAAAAGGGCCGTCGAATACATCGACGGCCCCATAGAGCGCCTCTCAGGATGGACCGATGGCTTGCTCGATCTCCTCAGCGATCCGGGCGAGCTTCTGTGCCTGCCTTTGGGCGAATCGCGAGAGCGCGTCATCGTCATCGCTGAGGGATGAGACCACGTGTTCCTGTCCCACGCCGGAGAGGAAGCCTTCGAGGTGTCGGAGGTCGGCAAGCGCGGCGTGCTTTCGGCTTTGGCGCACGGCGATACAGAGCAGGGAGCGACGGTCGCCCACGCGGGTGCTACCCGCGATTCTGGAGCTCGACGATGACAGGACCCGGCTGTATTACGATCTCGTATACAATTCTTTGAACGACGCGGCTCGCCGCGCGCTGGAGGAGAAGATGAAGGGCTACGAATACCAGACCGATTTCGCGAAAAAGTACGTCGCCGAGGGGCTCAGCCAGGGACGTGCCGAGGGGCGCACCGAGGAGGCGGCGCGCAACCTGCTGATCGTGCTTCGGGCCCGCGGCCTTGCGGTGAAGGACGCCGACCGCGAGCGCATCCTGGCCGAGAAGGATCCGGAGCGGCTGGAGCGCTGGCTGGAGAAGGCTGCTGTTGCCGCATCGGTCGCCGCGGTCATCGACGAGCCGAACTGAGGCGTTCGGCTCCCGACATCCCGAAATGATGACCCGATCTTCGCGCCGCAAGGCGATCTCATTCCTGCTCGTCGTCGTCTTCGCAACGGCAGGGGTCTATGCGGCCGGACCCCGGGCTGCGGAGAGCGCGCGGCCGGCGCAGGTCGTCCAACCGGCGCCATTCGATCTCCTCAATCAGCTCTGGAACAGCTTGAGGAGCTTCTGGAGTGAGGAAGGCTGCCATATCGACCCGAGTGGCCGCTGCGGGCCGCAATCGACTCAGCCCCTGCCGGCACCTCGGTTGGATTCAGGTTGCCGTATCGATCCGAGTGGCGCCTGCCAGCTTCTCTCGACTCCAACCACGGACACGGGTTGCAATATCGACCCGAACGGCCGTTGCCGTTCCTAGCCTCTTGGCGCGGAGGCCCCGAGCGCTCCGCCTTCTCCATATCGGCGATCACCTGTCTCGCTAGCTCCACCGTCGCCGCTTCGCGCTCCGCCGCATCGCAGAAGAGGCGTAGCGCCATCAGCGCTTCGCGCTGAATCTTCTTGGCCTCGAAGATCCAGTTCATGCCGAGCGCGATCAGCGCCACCTCCGCATTCCGTCCGGCTTTGAGCCAGATGATGGCGAGATCGAGGGAGGAGAGCGCCGCTTCGTAAGGGAGCTGGCGATCCGTGAAGTCGCTGCTCACCTTTTCAAGCTTGGCCATCGCCTCCTCGGCCCGGCCCTGTCCGGCGGCCACCTTGGCCTGCAACCAAGTAAGCCGCATGAGGTCCAGCGCGTTGCCCTGCTCCGCTGCCATCTCAGTTACCACGGGGAGCAGCTTCGCCGCCTCCTCCCACCTCTCCAGGTGGCTCAGCTCATCCGTCCGATTGAAGTGGAGCGCGAAGAGCAGGTGGGGATCTCCCGAAGCTTCGACGAAGGGAGCCGCCTCTGCCAGCGTCGCCAGCGCACTCTCGAAATCGCCCATGACATTCAAGACGTGGTCCTTCTTCAATAGGATGCGGGCGGCTGCCACTGGTTCGCCGCCGCTTGCAGTCCGTGCGCGGTCGAGCAGCGCCACCGCCTCCGGAAATCGCCTCTCGGCCCGCCGCAAGGAGGCTTCGAGGTCCAGCAGTCGCCACTCCGGGAGCAACTCGGAATCGGCATCCGATCCTATATCTCGGAAACTCCACGACCGAAGGAAGGCCTCGTCGGCCGCATCGAATTCGGTCGCCACCCTGCGGGCGTTGCCTATGTAGCCCCAGCAGTAGCTCAAAGCTGGGGAGCGCCGGTCCTCCGGGACTTGCTCGGCGATGAACAAGGCCAGCTCCGCAAGCTCCAGCGCCTCTTCCACTTTGTGAGCGGCGGCCCGCACGCTGCGCTTCGCAGGCTCTCGCTACCAGGGCCACGCTACGGCCGGACCGAAGGGACAGCGCGAGCAACCGCCGACGGTCGAGAATCGGAAAGCGCTCCAGCGCCGGGGTCCGGCCCTCGGGGATCAGTCGGCTCCCTCGGTCTTCCCGCCTGTTTGAAGCCTCCCGCGGAACGCGCCAGTGGCGCCTGCATCGCCCCACCCTCCGTGGCTACGGTTCTCTCCCTTTCGAGTAGCTCAGTGGCGGTGCGGAAGGGGACGGAGTAGCCGGCGAGGATGGCGACCTGTTCGAGCCGGACAACTCCGAGGTGGTACGGCGAGCCTAAGGCGGCGGTATCTGCGCTCCGCGCCCAGCCTCCGCCTCCGACGATCGCCCAACTCGATCACACCGTGTGGACCGTCTGCGACGGTGCGCCCATGGGCGTCATCGCGCTCGCGCAGGCCGCCGACGGTCTCCTGTGGATCGGCACGACAACTGGCCTCTACCAGTTCGACGGCGCACGCCTCGAGCCGTTCGAGCCAGGCACGGGGCAGGCGCTGCGCTCCTGGTCGGTGTCGGTGCTGCTCGCGCTCCCTGACGGCGCGCTCTGGATCGGCTACCACCAGGGCGGCGTGGGCTCGCTCGTTCGGGGCTGGCTCACCAGTTGGCCGCCGGGTGAGGGGCTGCCCTCGGGCACGGCACGGTCACCGCGTTCGCCCGCGATTGGGGTGGTCGAAAAGCAGCCTCTTCCGGCACCTACAGGATGGGTGGCGGGAAAGGGGGAGCCAAACGTGGCGTTTTGTGCAGCTCCGTCGTCCTCGATCGGGACTCGGGAAAGCGCTCTAAGCTACGCTCCATCAAGACCTTACCTCGCTAGCTAGGTTCCCGTTCCAAAAGAGCCGCACCCTAACGATTTCATCCACTGGTTCGTTGACAGCATGTCACCGCTATAATCCGCCGAATGTCGCGCGCGTCGGGCGGTCGTGGAACAGACGTACGCTTGTTCGGCCCGTTCCGCTTGGACGTCGGAGAGCAGCGCCTGTGGAAGGGCAATAACGAGCTGAAGCTCCGTCGCAAGCCGTTTGCGATTCTACGATTCCTGACGGAGAACCCGCTACATCTCGTCACTCAGGAGGAGGTCGTGGAGGCGGTGTGGGGGAAGATCGCGATGAGCGAGAGTCTTCTCCGTACGCACATGAGTGAGGTTCGGCGCGTGCTCGGCGAAGGCGCAATCGAGACCGTCGTCGGGCGCGGCTATCGCTTTCTCCTCGAGGTAGGGGCGGAGAGGCTGCCGACGAGCATGCCGAAGAATGTCGAGGCGCCTGCGACCACGGCCAGTCTGGTGGGTCGCAGCGAGGAGATGGACTTCTTGCGGCAAGCCTTCGAAACCGTTCTCGATCAGCAGCGGCGAGTGCTCTTCGTGACGGGCGACCCGGGAATTGGAAAGACCACGCTCATCGATGCCCTCCTCGCCCAGATTGCCGCGCCTCAGGGCGCCATGATCGTCACTGGCTCGTGCGTCGAGCAGTTCGGCACGAGCGAGGCGTACCTCCCCGTCCTTGCGGCCCTTGGGGCGGCATGTCGTGCGCCCGACGGCGGGCGCATAGTGGATCTCCTGGGGCGGCATGCGCCGACGTGGCTCGTGCAAATGCCGGGACTCGTAACTGACGAGAACCTGCCGGCGCTGCACCTCCGGATCCAGGGTGCGACGCAGGGGCGCATGCTTCGCGAGCTCGCCGAAGCGTTCGAGGTTCTCGCCGCCGAGAGGCCCTTGGTATTGGTGCTCGAGGACATGCAATGGTCCGACCGCTCGACGACGGACCTCGTTGCGATGCTCGGAGCACGCCGCGAACCGGCACGCGTTCTCGTCATTGTGACCTGCCGTCAGGCCGAGCTCACAAAAGGCGACGGGCTGGCGAAGGTCATCGCGGAGCTGAGTGCGCACAAGCAGGCGCTCACGCTGCATCTCGAGGCTTTTTCGGAAACTGCCGTCATCGACTATCTCGCGCAGCGCTTCTCGAAGCCTCGGTTCCTGGAGGAGCTCGCGAGCACCATCCATGGGATGACGGGCGGGAATCCGCTCTTCACCGTCGCCGTCGTCGACGACCTCGAGAGTCGCGGGATGATCCGGCACGTCGATGGCGCATGGCAGCTCACCGCGACAGTTGCCGAGGTCGCGAGCCGCCGGCCGGATACGGTGCGCCAGCTCATCGACATTCAGATCGATCGCCTGAGCTCGAACGAGCAGCGAATCCTCGAGGCGGCAAGTGTGTTTGGGGCGCAATTCCCCGCGGGCTGTGTGGCTCAAGTACTGGAGCTGCCTGCGGACGATGTGGACACGCTTTGCGAGGGACTCGCCAGCGAGCAGCGTTTCTTGCGATTCGTCGGCTCGGAGCCCTGGCCGGACGGGACGATCCAGTCGCTTTACGGCTTCGCCCACGCGCTGTATCGCGACGCGGCGCTGGCGCGCATCCCTTCGGCAACGAGGCGCGCTTGGCACCGAAGGGTGGCCGAGGGTATGGAGGCCGGCTATGGCGAGCGCTCCGAGGTGGTCGCCGGCGAGCTTGCAATCCACTTCGACGAGGCGCAGGTCATTAGAAAAGCCGTCCGCTACTACTGCTTGGCCGGAGAGCGGGCGATGCGTCGGTTCGGTCGTGCGGACGCGCTCACCCAATTCAATCGCGCCCGGGCCTTGCTTGGGAAACTGCCGGACTCGGATGATTCGGATCACGCAGAGCTCGCGGTGCTGAAGTACCTGGGGCCCGCGATCATCGCGCTCCAAGGCACTCAGGACCCGCTTCTCGAGCAGACCTTCGCGCGGACCGCGGAGCTGGCGCGCAAACTCGGCGATGATCGGGGCCTGCTCGCTGCTCTTCTCGGCCGGCAGCGCTGTCACTTCGTTCGGGGCGAGCTTCCCAAAGTCGAGCACTACGAGGCAGAGGTCGCCGAGGTCCTCGAGCGGCTCGCCGATCCGGTCGCGGCCGCGGAGGCGACCGTCGTTGCATGCTCCGCGCGACTGTTCCGGGGGCAACTCGCCGCAGCGCGGCGACCGCTCACCGAAGCGTGCACCGTGCTGGACGCCGCGGAGAGCGACACCGCGCGCATCGTCAACGCGCCCGTGGTGGGGTTGTGGAGTGGCCACGTGGTCGTGCTCACGTGGCTCGGTGGCGCGCCCGACGAAGCGATGACCCTCGCCGGCAAGATGCTGTCGCGAGTGGGAGTGCTTCGCGATCCGTTTCATCTGGTCACGGCGCTCACGATCACGGCGCTCGCACACATGTGGCGCCGAGAGCCCGAGAAGACCTTGGAGACCGCCCGCCGGGCGCTTCAGGTGGCTCGTGAGGTCGGCTCTCCCGTTTGGCAGGGCCGGGCGATGTCGCTCCACCATTGGGCGGCGACGGTCCTCGAGCCGCAGACGGCGAAGGCCCACTTCGAAGAGCTGTCGTCCACGCTGTCCGGCCTGCTGGAAGCGGGTCCCTACGGGCGCACGGCGTTCACGCCGTGCGTTGCCCGGGTGTATGCGGCAGCCGGGCACGCAGACCGAGCGCTGCGGGAGCTCGATGACGCTCTAGCTTTCGTCGAAGCGAGCGACGAGCGGGTGTGGTCCTCGGAGCTGCACCGCGTGCGCGGCGAGCTTCTCGCGGACGTCGATCCCGCCGAAGCCCAGCGAGCCCTCGCGAGGGCGCTCGAGATCTCCCGACAGCAAGGGGCGAGATCCTTCGAGCTGCGGGCTGAGCTGACCCTCGCCAAGCTCGGTCGCGGTGCGAAGAAGCGCGCGAGGCTCGAAGAGCTTCGGCACGTCTATGCGTCCTTCGCCGAGGGCTTCGGAACGGGCGACCTGATCGAAGCAAAGGCCCTGCTGGACGCGAGCCAGTAGCTCGCTTCGAAGATCAGGCAGCACCCAGCCGAGCTACGAGCACGCAGAAGCGCGTGGAAAGCGCCAAAACGCGGCTCGCGACGCTGCCAAGCAGAACCCCTCGGATCGCTCCGCGTTGCCCGCTGCTGCCGACCACGATCATTTCGGCGCCGAATTCCGTCGCGACGTTCACAATCTTCTCCCACGGTGGCCCGCGCCGGACCAAAGGCTCGACGTGGATCCCACGGCGCGTCGCGCCCGACGCGGCAATCTCCTGGGCGAGCTGTCCCTGCAACCTGGAAGTGGGATCCGCGGGCGCGTTCGCGCCCGGCTCGTCTTCGTAAGCGTGTACCAACGCGATTTTTGCCCCCGAGTCCTGCGCCAAGCCGAGAGCGCGCTCGAGCGCCTCACGCGCGCCATCGCTGAAGTCAGTGCCGACGACGATCCATCGCTCGCACGCCATGATTTAAATAGTATTACGGCCTTCGCTCCTGCGTGCCGCGAAACCTCCTGCCAATGTCCGCTAATTTTTCGCCTAGCTCGCCGATGGGCATTTGACGCCGTTTTGACGGTTATCCGCAAGACGTTGCACACCAGTCAACCACTCGGGCCATTAGGATTCGGAACGAGGAGCTGAGGCGCGCGAGAAATCTGTTCGTTAGAGAAGTATTGGAGGTTGACATGAAAATCGGTGTGAGTGGGGCCAGCGGCCATTTGGGCAGAGCCGTCGTTCGGAGCTGCTGCAGCGTCCCGGCGGGCACGAGGTAGTGGCTATCACGCGCACGCCTAAAACTGTCTCTCTACCGGCTCAGGGACGATTCGGGGACTACGACCGGCCCGAAAGTCTGGCGGAGGCCTATGCGGGTCTCGATCGTCTTCTCATCATCCCGGCCCTGGAACCTGGAAAACGCGCGGCGCAGAACGTCGCTGCCATTGACGCAGCCGTGAGGGCGAGCGTCAAGCATATCGTCTTCATGTCGACCGCGGGCGCGCGGCAGGAGGAGGAGCCGGCGCTCAGCGCCTCCTACTGGCGGGGCGAGCAGCATCTCGTCACCACGGCGCCGGCCTGGACCATCCTGCGAATGAACTTCTATGCCGAATCCTTCGTGCAGCAGGCGCAGGCGTCGCTGGACCAAGGCGTGCTGACCGGGCTGGCCGAGAACCGGGTTGCGTTCGTTGCGCGCGGTGACGTGGCGGCCGCCGCAGCCGGAATCCTGATCGGCGACGGCCATGCAGGCGCGATCTACAACGCGACCGGCCCCGAGCGCTTGTCGGGTACGGAACGCGCGGCCCTCATCGCCAAAATCACAGGCCGGCCGCTCGCGTTCCTTGTCATCACGGAAGAGCAACTGCGCGCCGGACTGAAGAAGGCGGGCCTGCCGTTGGAGGTCGTCAACATCGTCGTCAGCATCCAGGCGAGCTTCGCGGCGGGTGCGTTCGACATTGTGACCGGCGATGTCGAGCGCCTTGGCGGCCGGCCCCCCAAGCCTCTCCGCGACGTGCTTGCTGGGGCGCTGAAATCTCCTTCGACCTGAAGACTTGCACACGGAGAAAGGAACCTGAACATGGCGCAAAGGCTCACCGTCGTCGTCACGGGATCCACGGGTAATCAAGGCGGCGCCGTCGCGCGGGGCCTCCTCGAGCGAGGCCACAAGGTCCGCGCCGTCACGCGCGACCCCAACTCGAGCCAGGCGAAGTCGCTCGCGAACGCCGGGGCGACGCTCGTTGTGGCGTCGCTCGAAGACACCGCGGCGATCAGGAAGGCGCTCGAAGGAGCGACCTCTCTCTTCGCGATGACGACGCCGTTTGGAGGAGGTACGGACGCCGAGACACGGCAAGGTGTCGCCGCCGCCGACGTGGCCAAGGCAGCAGGCGTGCATCTCGTCTTCACTTCCGTCAACTCCGCCAACCGACAGACGGGCGTTCCGCACTTCGACAGCAAGTACGAGGTCGAAAAGCACATCGCCAAGGTCGGCGTCCTCGCAACGATTCTCGCGCCCGCTTTCTTCATGGAGAACCTCTACTTCGGGAAAGAGCAGCTCGCCAACGGGATCTACGCGGTGGCGCTCCCGCCGACGAGTAAGCTCGCACAAATCGCCGTCGCGGACATCGGGGCGGTCGCCGTTCGCGTCCTCGAGAACGCCGGTCGCTTCACGGGCAAGCGCTTCGACCTCGCGAGCGACGATCTTACGGGGAATGACGTCGTCGCCATTCTCTCGCGCGTCACCGGCCGCCCCTTCGCCTATGACCAGGTCCCGCTCGATGTCAGCCGCCAGCGCATGGGCGAGGATGGCGCCAGGATGTACGAATGGTTCGAGCGCGTCGGCTTTACGGTGGATCGCGCCGCGCTCCACCGTGAGTTTCCCGACGTCGCCTTCCACGACTTCGAGTCTTGGGCGAAGACGCAGGATTGGAATGCGCTCTTGCAGAGCGCATAGAGGCCGCACCCTAGGTGCTTTGAAAGTGCTGAGGAAACAGAAAGGACGATCATGAACAAAGAGCTGGGTGTTTGGACTTATCAGGACTGCGCGTTGGTGCTCATCGACTATCAGAAAGAGATGTTCGACAGCATTCGCTCCGAGACGAATGCTGCGCTGGCCGACCTCAACGTGCGACTCCTGGCCAAGACCGCCAAGGCGTTCGGCATGCCGATCGTCCTGTCCACCGTCGGGGTCGCCTACAAGATCAACTCGCCGACGGTCCCATCGATCGCATCCGAGCTCTCGGGTCTCGGGCCGATCGACCGGACCTCGATGAACGCGTTCGAGGACAGCGCCTTCAGTGAGGCCGTGAAGCAGACCGGACGAAAGCGCTTGATCATCGGTGGGCTTCATACGGAAATCTGCCTCACATTCGCCGTCATCGAAGCACTGAAGGATGGCTACGACGTCATGTTCGTCGCGGACGCCGTCGGTGGGAGATCCCAGGTGGCGCACCGGACGGCCATTGAAAGAATGTCACACGCGGGGGCAGTGCCTAACAGCGCGCTGGCCGTCGTGACGGAGCTCTTTCGCGATTGGAGCTCGCCCCTCGCCGACAAGGCGAGAGAGGTCATCTATTGGTACTTCGCCGAAGTTCCGAAGGTGACGTCCGAAGTGGGCGTGTAGCCGAGCCAGGAAGGAAACCACCGAAGGGCCGCGGAGGAATACGAATGTCGCCTAGATTATCGGGGAAAGTCTGCGTCATCACCGGCACGGGCGGGAGCATGGGCCGTGCAGCGGCCTTGGCCTTCGCTCGCGAGGGGGCGTCGGTCGTTGGCTGCGATCTGAACGTCGACTCCGCGGAAGCGACTGTTCAAAGGGTTCGACAGGAGGGCGGAACGATGGAGTCGCTACACCCCTGCCGTCTCGGCAACGCGGCCGAGTGCCAGGCGCTCGTCGACTTTGCCGTGCGCGCGTTTGGCCGCATCGACGTGCTCTTCAACAACGCGGCGATGGCGTATTTCAATTGGCTCGAGGACATCACCGACGAAGAGTGGGACCGCAATCGTCGGGACGAGGTCGATCTGGTCTTCTACCTCACGCGGGCGGCGTGGCCCCATCTCAAGAGCAGTCGCGGCGTCGTGGTGAACACTGCGTCGCTCACGGCATTGATGAGCTTCAAGAACCTCGGATCGCTGGCCCACACGACGGCGAAGGCCGGGATCATCGCCATGACACGACAACTGGCGATGGAGGGACGAGAGCATGGGATTCGCGCCAACTCCATTTCGCCCGGCGTGATCGAGACGAATCAAACGCGAGAGCAACTGAAGGACCCGGAATGGGCGGCCTACATGCTCGGCAAGACTCTGCTCGGTCGTCTCGGCCGGCCGGAGGAAGTGGCGAACGTCGCCCTGTTCCTCGCCTCCGAAGAGAGCTCGTACGTGACCGGTGTCGACATCGTGGTCGACGGCGGGATGAAGGTCTGGTGATTCGCGTTTCAGGGGGGCCCGGATATGACAGATCACAGCTTGGGTTCGTATGACTACATCGTTGTCGGGGGAGGAGCCGCGGGTTCGGTCGTCGCCGGCGAGCTGTCCAAGACCGGGGCGGACGTCCTGCTGGTCGAATCGGGCGGCATCGACTCAGCTCCGACGATCGGCAACCCCGGCATCTGGTTCTACAACGTCGGCGGCGCGCTGGACTGGAACGTGCCGATTGCACCGGTTCCCCAGCTCAACAACCGCAAGTTCAACATGGCGCTCGGCCGCGTGCTCGGCGGCGGCAGCTCCATCAACGCCATGGTGTGGTCCCGCGGCATGGATCGCGATTACGACGGCTGGGAAAGGAACGGTGCCGCGGGCTGGGGCTTCAAGGACGTGCTGCCGATGTTCAAGTCCCAGGAAGACTGGGAAGGGGGCGCCAACGAGTGGCGCGGTGCGGGCGGCCCCATTCACGTTCGCAGACCGGGCACGCCGCATCCGACGGCGCCCGCCTTCCTCGAAGCCGCGCAGCAGATGGGCTTCGCCCTGCTCGATGACGTGAACGGCCCGCTGCGGCCCGGAGCCGGCTACATCAACATGAACATCGCCGCCGACGGTACGCGCGTCAGTGCGGCTCGGGCGTTTCTGCGGCCGAATCTCAGTCGCCCGAACCTCACGCTGCTGCTCGATACCAACGCTACGAAGGTCGTCTTCGAAGGCGATCGCGCCGTCGGCGTGCAGCTCGCGAGCGGGGACAGCGTGCGCAATGTCCGCGCCGCGCGCGAAGTGATCTTGGCTGCAGGGACTATCCATACAGCTCAACTGCTGATGTTGTCCGGCATCGGCAATGCCGAGGAGCTCCGAAAGCTGGGGATCGCACCGGTCGCCAATCTGCGGGGCGTCGGGCAGAACCTCCAGGACCACGTCCTCGTTTCCGGCATTGTCTACAAATACAAGGGCAAGATGCCCGACCGCCCAGCGGACAGCAACGCCGTGGAAGCGGAGGTTTTCCTGCCCAGCGGTCTCTCCGACCATCCCGCCGATCTCTGTCTCGTGCTCGAGCAGTTGCCCATCGCGACGCCGGAAGCGGCTGCGCGCTTCGGGGCTACGCCGCAGGAAGCCTTCACGATTGCGCCGGCGCTCGTTCAGCCGACCAGTCGTGGACGCGTACGCCTGGCGAGCGCCGATTGGCGCGATGCTCCCATCATCGAGGGCAACCATCTTGGGGCCGACCATGATCTAAACGCCATCGGGCGCGCGATTGAGGCAGCGCGGGAGCTGGGTCGTCAATCCGCGCTCGACGCCGTCCGCGAAGCCGAGGCGATTCCGGGTCCGAACGCCAGCAAGCAGGATCTGGTTGATCTCGCCCGGACCGGGGCGGCCAGCTTTGGGCACCCCGTCGGGACCGCGAGGATCGGGACCGACGCGGATGCCGTCGTCGACTCGGATCTGCGCGTCCACAACGTCCGCGGGCTGCGCGTCGCCGACGCGTCCGTGATGCCGACAATCCCGGCCGGCGCCACGAATGCGCCGTCCATCATGATCGGCGGCCGCGCCGCGATGCTGATCCAGGGAGGTTCTCGATGACAGAAATTCGTCACGCACTAACTGCCGCCGACCGCACGGCCATGACGACCATGCGAGCCATGCTTGCAGCCACTCCAGTTGCAATTACGCGAGCCTCGTACGACAAACTCCTCGAGCAAGTGCCGCCCGCGGACGCCGTTGCCTATTCCGAATCCAACGTCGGTGGCGTGCCCGGAGTCTGGTGCGAGCCTGCGTCACATCGGGCCGGAGTTGCAATGCTCTACCTCCACGGCGGCGTCTTCGCCTATGGCACTGCCCACGCGTACCGAAACTTCGCCGGGCAAATCGCCGCGCGATCCGGCGTGCCCGCTTTCGTCGCGGACTATCGGCTCGCTCCGGAGCATACGTTCCCTGCCGCGCTCGACGACGCCCGCGCGGCATATCGCGGGCTCACCACTCAGTTTGGCGCGCGGCACGTAGCGCTCGTCGGCGATTCCGCCGGAGGAGGCCTTGCGCTGTCGCTGCTGAGGGAGGAACCGGGTGCCCGCTGCGGTGTGCTGCTGTCCCCGTGGACGGATCTCGCGCTCACCGGAGGGAGCCTCGAGAGCAAGGCCGCGGACGATCCGTTGTTGACGAGAGCGGCTCTCGAAGCGAGCGCCCGTCAGTACCTCGGTGATCACGATCCTCGGGACCCGCGCGCATCCCCGCTCTATGGTCCGGCAGGCGGAACGGCTCCCATCCAGGTCCACGTGGGGATTGCGGAGATCCTCCTCGACGACTCGCTTCGGCTCGGTTCCCACGACCGTATCGAGGTGCACGCATGGGAGGACATGCCCCACGTCTTCCCGAGCAACATCGGCCTCTTCGAGGCCGCGCGATCCGCCCTCGACCTCATCGCCGGGTTCCTGCGCGCGGAGCTCGCGATCTGAGCCACCGAAGTTTCGACAGATCGAACAGAAAGGGCTATCCCATGAACAACGAGCAGATCATTCGCAGGGCGTACGAACTGGCTGAGAAGGTGGACGTCAAGGGTTGGGTTGACTGCTTCACGCCCGACGGAACGTTTACCGACATGTCGATCGGCGTCACGTACCGCGGGCCCGACGGCCCCACCGGCGTAGGCCAGACGGTCGAGGTCTATGCGAAGGCGTTCCCGGACATGCATCGTGAGCTGTACCGGTTCTTCAGCGTCGGGGACGTCGTCGTGGTGGAGCTCGCCCTCCAGGGCACGCACAAGGGGCCCTTGCCGACGCCGATGGGCATCCTTCCGCCGACGGGCAAGCGGATGGACGCGCCCTGCTGTGACGTCTTCCGGCTCGTGAACGGCAAGATCCAGTCGTTCGACTGCTACCCCTCGGGAACGGTGATCTTCGCGCAGCTCGGCGTGCTCTCGAACATCGAGGCAGCGATCGCGGGCTCGCAGGTGGCGAAATGAAGCGACGCGCTCGAACCGTCGGGGTTGTGCTCGCGCTGTCCTGCGGACTCAGCAGGAGCCTCGCGGCCGGAGAGGGTCCCACGAAGCCGCCATGGGACCTCCAGATGGTCCGGTTCGAATTCGACAACGACAACCTCGTCGGATCCGACGACGGGTTCACGGCTGGCTGGAGTCTGCAGTTGCACTCTCGACTGATGGATCGCTGGAATCCGGCAAACGAGAAATGGCTCGGCACCTTGCCGACCCTCGGCGACGATGGCGAGGGCGGCAGGATCGTTCGCTGGGCGCTCGGCATCAGCCAAATCATCATCACGCCGAGGGACATCACTATTGCCGAGCCCCAGCCCAACGACTCCCCTTGGGCCGGCATGCTCGGCCTTACCAGCACGTGGTCGAGCTACGACAACAGGAGGCTTGGCGCGCTCCAGCTCTATCTCGGGTGTCTGGGGCCTTGCTCCCAGGCCGAGCGTGTTCAGACGTTCGTCCACCGGGACCTTGGACTCGCCGACACGCCGAGAGGATGGAGGAACCAACTCTCGAACAAGGCCTTGGTCAATCTGAACTATGAATACCGGCGGAAGCTACTTGCACCGGAAGCCGCCGCCTATGCTCCTGGACGCTTTGCCACCGACCTCTCCCTGGGCGGCTCTGGAGCGGCTGGTAACTTGACCACGCGCTTGACTGGCGAGGTCGAGCTGCGTTTTCGGCTGGGGGCTGCCGATGGGATTCACCAAGATCCCCGACCCGCCCGGACTCGGCATGGCGCTGGACCCGATCTACATCGATGCCCGGGAGCCGTCGGAGGGGTGGGACCGCTGGCGGCTTTTCTTTACCGCCGTGGCGCGCATGCACGAGATCACCTACCTCGCCGGAGCCGAGGGCGGGCCGACCGAGAATGGCGGGGAGTTCCCAGCCTTCAATTCGTACCCTGGTCGCAAGGAGGTGCTCGTCGGGCTGCACTGCGGCCGCTTGCCGTACAGTCTGCATCTCACGTACTACCGCTATCTCGGGTCGGCGCTTCCTTCCGGCTTCCATTCGACTCTGGACTGGGTGAACTTCTCCCTCGAATACCGCTTCTAACAGGCGCCGAGCTGTTGCCGAGCCGGCGGACGTCTCGATAGCGGAAGCAGTCGACCAGGTGATCGTTGACCATGCCGACCGCCTGCATGTGCCCGTAGATCACGGTCGACCCGACGAAGCTAAACCCGCGCAACTTGAGATCCAGGCTGAACGCGTCCGATTCGGCGGTCGTTGTAGGGATCTCGCCTAGAGAGCTCCAGCGGTTCTGCCGCGGCCGACCAGCGACAAATCGCCAGCAGTACGCATCGAAGCTCCCGAATTCCTCCTGCACGGTAAGAAACGCCTTGGCGTTCCTAACGGCGGCCACGATCTTCGCCCGGTTGCGGATGATCCCAGGATCGGCGGTCAACTTGTCGATTCGCGCCTGGGAGTATCGGGCCACCTTCTCCGGATCGAACTGGCTGAACGCGCGGCGGTAGCCCTCGCGCTTGCTGAGCACGATCGACCAGCTGAGCCCCGCCTGCGCGGCTTCGAGGATGAGGAATTCGAAGTGCCTGCGGTCATCGTGGGTCGGCACACCCCATTCCCGATCGTGATAGTCGCGCATCAGCTCATGCTCGACGTTGACCCAGGAACACCGTTTGGGCTGTACATTCGACATGATTTCGCAAACTCCTACTCACGCCGCATCAGTGCGAGGGCTCCGTCACGGTCCGCACGCCAGCTCGCGGAGTGATCGCGATGAGCGCTGCGAAGAGGCGGTTAGGCCGCACCGCGTTGTCAATCTCGCCACCCAGGGCATCGGCCGGCGCCGAAGTGGAATCTCGAGTTCTCGTCGACGAGGAGGATCGAGCAGTGGACACCGCTGCCGGTGGCCTCCGCGACCGTGCACAGGGCGTCGAGGACGACTGCGAGTGGCTCACCGGCCGCGACCAACTCGAGGAGTCGCCTCTCACCGGCGAGGAGGGCCTCAGCAAACTCCAAGTCCGTAATCCCACGCTTGACATCGCCTCCTTGCTACACCACGTCTAGGCCGAAGTCAATCATACGTTGGTATCGGGCCCCCTGGCTACGCTCCGTACGCGCGTTACGGGCCGCAGGTCCGGGCCTCAGCCGGGCAAGGCGTCTCCGAACACGGAGGCGCGCCTCAGCCGGTCAGAGGGCCTCCGCGTGGTGGCGGTAACCCAGCACCTCATACCCGACCACCGTGACGGCCGGTGCAAGCATGAGGACGACGAGGCAGCCGGCCATGTCGATGCCGCACAGCACGGCGACAACGGTAAGGACGACGACCCCACCGCTCACGACGAGCAGCCACCCATGGAAGCGATGGAACCGCCGAACCAGAAACCAATACATGGCGTAGACGAGGCCAAGATAGACGGCCACCGGGGCCGCGACGCTGAGCACGGCGGCGAGCGCGGTAATGCGAGCTTGGCCTTCGATCGAGCGCGCGGCGACGCCCAGGCCGGCGCCGGTCGCGACGATGGAGGTGACGATCAGCATCTGGCCGAAGCCCCAGGCCGCGGCGCGATGGCGATGCTCACAGAGGGCTCGCGCTGACGGGAGGAGGTCGTAGAGCCACCACATGCCGAAGGTGAGCCCCGTGCCGGCGATGCCTACGAGCGCCGAGTCAAGCGTCCAACCATGCCGGTCGACCACGGCCGAGAGTGCAGCGGCCGCGCCCACGACCCCTTCGCCCAGCGCGATGAGCACGAAGAGGCTGTGCCGCTCCACGATGTGATGCGTGTGCCACGGCGTGCCGCCATGGCGCTCGGCGAGCACCGGCCCGCAGAGCTCGAGGAGCACGAGGAAGCCGGCGAAGGCGACGGCGAACGCGGTGGAGAGACGCAGGACGATCAACATCACCCAACCAGCCTGGGCGATGGCGATGCCGCCGGCATGGATCCAACAGGTGCGGCGCCGCGCGCCATCGTCGCGCGCCGCGCGCAGCCACTGCAGCACGAGGGCGACGCGCATGATCACGTACCCGAGCACCATGATCGAATTGTCGAGGCGCTCGCCACCGACGATCGACGCAAACAGGCGTGGCTGGCCGATGGTCAGCACCAGCACGCCGATCATCTGCACCATGGTGAGGACGCGGAAGATCCAGTCGGCGGTATCGTAGGCCGAGGAGAACCACGAGAATTCGGCCCAGGCCCAACAGATGGCAAAGCTCGCAAAGCCGAAGCCGAGCAACGCTGCGAGGTAGTGGCCGTGGGCGAGGGCCTCAGCCAGTTGCTCGGCTGCCCGGCCAAAGCTGGTCGCAAACGTCAGGTCGAAGAGCAACTCGAGCGAGGTCGCGACACGATGCGCCTCGTTCGGATCGCGTCCTCCCATCGGACGGGAATGATGGTGAGCCGCGGAGCGAACCGTGGATCTCATGGCTCCGCCGCGGCCCCGTCGTTGGACTAGCCGGAGACGGGTCGCGGCGAGTCGACCAGCGCTCGAATGGCGCGGTTCTCGAGAACCAGCCCTCGGTCTGGCCCCGTCTTGTCCAGGACGACGTCCACCATGGCCCTCGCCAGATCATCGGCCTGGATGACCTGGTTGGGAAGCAGCCGCCGAAACAGCGGGTAGATCGCGCGCAGGACGCGATAGCCGAGAGTCGGCTCGCGGCGCGGCTCGACCGGATAGATGTAGGCGGGCCGGAAGATGTAGAGGCGCGGGAACCCCGCCGCGAGAAGCGCCTTCTCGGCCTTGCCCTTGTAGCGGGCAAAGGCGACCCGGCTCCGTCCAGTCGGGTCGGCGCCGCTGCCGCTCAAGAACGAGAACGCCGCGGCGGGGCTACTGCCGCGAAGCACCCGCGCGAGCTCGATGGGGTAGTCGACGGTGACCCGGCTGAGCTCGGCGTCCGTCACCGCCCCGGTGTAGGCGCCCAGGCAGAAGATCGCCGCATCCTGGCCTGCAAGCGCTTCGCCGAGCGCCGAGCAGTCGGCGAAGTCCTGATGGAGAACGTCCTTCAGCTTGGGATGAGAGATACCGATGCTCCGGCGCCCGATGGTCGTCACCTGCGCGACGGCGGCGTGCGCGAGCGCGTAGCGCAGCGCATAGCCGCCGACCATCCCGGTCGCACCCACGATCACAAGTCGAGCCTGGGCGCTCGTCGGCAGGTTCATCGATCACAGCCTCGCGGGAGGAAGATGTGCATCGCCGTCACCGGCTCACTCGCTCATCATGCCAGAGAACGTTCCTCCATCCAATCGACGTAGAGGAGTCGCTCCGCGAACAGCCATGTGCCGTCCTGCTTCACGAACGCGTCGTCGTAGCGGAGCGCGGCGATCATCAGATGTCGCTTTTCCCCGTCGACCGTGAGGTGATGCGCCATGGTGTAGGCCTCTCCCGTAGCGCGGTCGCTCGTGAGCGTGAGGATCGTGCTCTGCCCGACGAAGTGCTGCGTCGCGGCGTACTTGTTCAGATCGTCGAAGACCGGAGCAAGATCCTCGCGAGAGTGAAGCTCCTGCGAAGGCGTCGTATCCTTCGCGTCCATGTACACGACGAAATGTGTGTCCGCCGTAAAGAGAGCTCTGACCTCTGGCGTCGCGCCGATCGGCACTGTGCGCATACGCCTCGACGAGCTCGCGGATGGCGAGGCGATCGGCGGCTTCCTCGGCGCTGATGGCTACGTGCTTGCCCATGAGTAGGTCTCCTCGCTGCGCAGGCTCGCTACACGGAGACGAGCGGCAGGCTTCGATACCTTCGGCCGGTCAGCCGGGTCAATGCGTTCACGACGGCCGGGGAGATCACCGGGACCGGTGGCTCGCCGCCTCCGGAGGGTGCCTCGCTGCTCGGAACGATGTGCACGTCTACGGCGATGGGTGCATCCACCATGTACGGCGGTGTGTAGCCGTCGAAGTTCCGCTGCTCCACCCGTCCGTCCTTGAGCGTGATCGCTCCCTTGGCCATGAGCTGCGAGATCCCGAACGCCACTCCTGCCTGAAATTGGCTCTCCACGCCGAGTGGATTGACAGCCAGTCCCAGGTCGACCGCGATCGTCACCCTGTGGATGCGGGGCCTCTCCTTCTCGATGGAGACGTCCACGGCGCACGCCACCGCGGTGCCAAAACACTCGTGGCACGCGATGCCGGCGGCATGTCCCGGCGGCAGGGTGTGGCGCCATGTTGCACTCTTCTGGTCCATGAGATCCAGCGCCGCGCGCAGCCTCTTGGCGTCCGCCTTCAGGAGCTTGCGGCGATAGACGATCGGATCGGCTTTGGCTCGGGTCGCCAGCTCGTCGACGAGCGTCTCCATCACGAAGGTGCCGTGCGCATGCCCGACCGAGCGCCACCAGAGGACGGGCACGTTGACGGTCGGGTGGTGTGCCGAGACGTGGAGGTTCGGAATGTCGTAGAGGGTGTCGGTCGTGCCTTCCACCATGGTGCTGTCGACGCCGTCCTTCATGATGAGGGGCTCGAACGGCGTTCCCGCCGTGATGGACTGACCGACGATCACGTGTCGCCACGCGAGCGGCATCCCGTCGGGACCGACGCCGATCTCGACCCGGTGGACGTGCATCGGGCGGTAGTACCCGCCCTGGACGTCGTCTTCGCGGGGCCAGACGAGCTTGACGGGAGTGCCGCGAAAGCGCTTGGCGATGGTCGCGGCTTCTCGCGCCACGTGGCTGTCGGGAGTGGCGCGGCGTCCAAAGCCGCCGCCGGCCGTAACGGTATGGAAGGTGACCTCCTCCGGCTTCAGGCCCAGCACCTCGGCGATGGCGGCTTGGTCGGCGGTCTGGAACTGCGACCCGGCCCAAGCCTCGGCCTGCCGGCCGTCGAAGCGAATCGTCATGTTCAACGGCTCCATCGGAGTGTGCGCGAGGTAGGGGAAGTCGTACTCCGCGACGATCCGATCGGAAACGGCAAACGTGTCGATCTTCTTCTGGTCCCCACGAATCGCGGCGACCTTGCCTGGCGTCCGAGCCAGGTCCCTGTATCTCGTCAGAAGCCGTGCGGTGTCGGGGTGCTCCACGGCCGAGAGATCCCAGTCGATCTTCAGGCCGTCACGCGCCCGCTTCGCGGCCCAGAAGCCGTCGGCGAGGACCGCGACCCCCGTGCCTCTGGCGAGCGGGATCTCGAACACGTCGTGGACGCCGGGAATGCGGCGTGCGTCCTTGTCGTCGAAGCGGTTGGCGCGCCCACCGAACACGGGCGGGCGCGCGACGACGGCCGTCCTCATGCCGGGGAGATCGAGATCGAGCCCGAACTTGAGCGAGCCGTCGCACTTGGAACGACTGTCGAGCCGCTTGACCCTTCGGCCGATCAGGCGGAACCGTGAAGGATCCTTGAGCGACACCGTGGCTGGCACCACCTGCTTTCCGGCCGCGTCCGCGAGCTCGGCATACCGGGCCGATCGGCCGCCGGGACCCTGCACGACGCTGGCCTCGGTGCGGCACTGCCCAGGGGACACGTTCCACAGCTGGGCCGCGGCGGCCACGAGCATGGAGCGCGTCCTGGCGCCCAATTCCCGATATTGCTGGAACGAGTGGGAGATGGAGATCGAGCTCCCCACCAACTGAAGTCCGTGGAGCGGGTCCTTGTAGACGTCGTCCGCGGCCGGTGCCAGCTCCGCGAGCACTTGCGACCAGTCCGCGTCCAGCTCCTCGGCGAGGATCATCGGCAGCGCGGTCTGGATCCCCTGACCGAACTCCAGCCGATTCACCCGGATGACGATCTTCCCGTCAGGCCTGATCTCGACGAACGCGCCAGGCGGGTAGACCTTCGGCTCGGAGCCCGTCTGACTGGCCTCCTGGGCGTGTAGCGGGAAATCGAGGTGGAGGGAAACGAACAGGCCGCCGGCTACCGTCGCGGAGACCCGCAGGAAGGTCCGCCGGTCCAGCAGGTGCTGGCTTGCGGGGCTCATCGCGGGCCTCACGGTCTTGCGTCCTTCCCGAGCTGCCGCGAAGCGGACTCGATCGCCTCGCGGATACGGACATAGGTCGCGCAGCGGCAGAGGTTTCCACCCATCGACTCTTCGACGTCGGTGCCGGTTGGTTTCGGCATCGCCTTGAGCAACGCGACAGCGCTCATGATCTGGCCGCTCTGGCAATACCCGCACTGCACGACGTCGTGTTCGACCCAAGCGTCCTGCACGGCGCGCCCGACGGGATCCCCGGACATGGCTTCGATGGTGAGGATCGGACGAGCGGCGACGAGGGAGACCGGCACGGCGCAGGAGCGCGTGGCGATGCCGTCGAGATGCACCGTGCAAGCGCCGCAGGCGGCGATTCCGCAGCCGTACTTGGTGCCCGTCATCTTCAGCTCTTCGCGCAGGACCCAGAGCAGCGGGGTGCCGGGATCGACCGTCACCTCTTTGGGCTGGCCGTTGACAGTGAGCCGGAAGGTTCCCATGGCGATCTCCGAGTCAGCGTCAGTGGGGACAGGGCATTCCCGCCTCGACCCACGTGCGGGTGGCGGCGACGAAGTCGTCGTGCGTGAGCGGGGGCACGGTCCGCGGGTTGCCGTCGATGCGGTGGCCGGGCTGGAAGGCCCAACGAACGAGAGGCTCCTCGTCGTGGTGCTTCACGAGGCCAGGACCGTCGAGATCGTGGTTCTTGGACCGATCGGTGATGGACCGGCAGACCTCGGCGCTGGACATGACCTTCTCGCTCGGGTCCTGCCACCTCATCGACAACGGCGCCAGGTGCCAACCGCGCCCGCCAGGGACGCCGGTGCTGTCGGCGTTCGTCTCCTGATGACAGGTCACGCATTGCAACGCAGGAACACCCTTTCCCTCGCGCCCGCGCACCACGTTGGCGAAGTGCCGATGCCGATCATCGCCTTGCTGCGGGTAGTCCGTCGCGGTGTGGCAGTTGATGCAGCGGGGCGAAGTCAGCACGGAGTAAACCTGTTGCCACGCGGCGAGACCAACCGCGGAGCTCGGAGCGGCGACTGCGTGGGCGCCGGCTTCTCGCGCCGATCCGAGAGAGCTCGAGTGGACCGACGCTCCGCATGCGATCATCGCCACCGAGGCTGCCTGGAGTGTTCTGCGCAAGCTCACCGTGACCCTCCGTCGAACTGCTCTCGCACCGTCGGAACGCTATAGACTCCGTTGCCCATGCGTCCAACACAGCGTCGTTATCGAACCGATATCTGGAGTCAATCGATATGGAGCTGAGGCACCTGCGCTATTTCGTGGCCGTCGGCGAGGACGAGCACTACGGACGCGCCGCCCAGCGGCTGCGGGTTGCCCAACCCGCACTGTCCAGTCAGATCCAGGACCTCGAGCGTGAGCTCGGATTCCAACTGTTCGACCGCTTGCCGCGTGGCGTTCGCTTGAGCGCGGCCGGGAAGGTGTTCCTCGAGGACTGCCGGCGGATTCTCCAGGACGTGAACGAGGCCGTGATCCACGCTGAACGTGCGGCGCGTGGAGTTACCGGGACGTTGCGGCTTGGATTCACCGAGAGCGCGTCGTGGCACGGCGTCGTGCCCGACTCGCTCCGAGAATTCCGCCGCACGCACCCGGAGGCTGAGCTGCAGCTCAGCCCCCTGATCTCGATCGACCAGCTAGAGGCCGTCCGCTCAGGCCGACTGGACGCCGGCTTCGTCTACGTGCCGCCGTCCGACGCCCAGATCGCGGAAGTCTTTGTCGCGACGCATGAAGTCGTGCTCGCCGTGCCCCGAAAGCATCCCGTGTCGAGGTTGAAGACACTCCGTCTGCGCGACCTGACCGAGACCGACTTCGTGTGGTTCTCGCGGCGCCGGCATCCCGCCAACTACGATCGCCTCTTGCGAGAGTGCTCTCGCGGCGGTCTGACCAACCCACGCATCGTGCAGGAGGTCATCGATCAGGCCACGATGCTGAGTCTCGTCTCGTGCGGGCTGGGAGTCGCATTCGTTACCGACGCTACGCGCTGGCGCTGTCCCAAGGAGGTGGTGCTTCGGAGAGTCGACGACCTCCGGATGCCGCTCACGGTCTCCTGCATCTGGAGGAAGGACAACGAGTCACCGCTCCTGACCAGCTTCCTGGAACACGTGCGGAACCTCGCCGGAGCACCCGGGTCAACAGCCAAGCGGCCCTACCCGAAGAACTGCTGACCGATCGTCTTGCGAAACGCCTCGGCGCCGAGCTGGAGGCGAGCGGCGTAGGTCGCAACCGCGTCGGCACCCGCCACATAGCGCAGTTGGTCCCTGCCGTCGGTCGCCGCCTCGTACACCACCTCGGCGATCTGCTCGGGCTGCGAGTAAGTCTCCATCCTCTTCGGGTCGGTGATGGCGCCCATGACCTTGTCGACCAGCGCGTCGTAGGCCGGATGCCGGCCGAGGTCGAGCGAGCGCGTGAAGAAGTCGGTCCTCATGCCCCCCGGCTCCACGATCTTCATCCCGATGCCGAGCTGCTGCAGCTCGAACGCCATGCTCTCGCTCCAGCCCTCGAGCGCCCACTTCGTCGCGTGGTACAAGGAGTTGAAGGGTACCGTGATCAAGCCGCCGATCGAGGTCGTGTTGATGAACAACCCCGCCTTCTCCTCCCGGAAATGGGGAACGAAGGCCTTGGTGACGCGAATCGGTCCCATCAGGTTGGTGAACACCATGCGCAGCATCTGGTCGTCGGTCAGACCCTCCAACGGTCCCGACATGCCGTAGCCGGCGTTGTTGAAGACCACGTCGACTCGACCCAAGCTCAGGGCCGTTGCCGCTGCCGACTCGACCTGTTGCCGATCCGTGATGTCGAGGGAGATGAGGACGGCTCCCGGCAGTGCCGCGAGCTCCGCCTCGCCCTGCGGATTGCGCATCGTCGCGATGACCTTCCAACCGCGCGAGACGAACAGCTTGGCCGCCGCCCTTCCGAGCCCCGACGAGCTGCCGGTGATGAAGATCGTCTTTCCGTTCTGCTCGCTCATAGCGTCATCCCTCCATCCACTGGTAGCACCGCGCCGGTAACGATGGCAACACGATCAGACAGTTCTGCGGTCTTCATGCGCATCCCCCTTTCGACAGCCACGGTGAGATTGTGGGACCGGCCGCAGGGGGTTAACCAGTGCCCCGGTGTTCCTGGGACTCGTAGGGACAGTCTCGCGGTGAGCCCGACCGCTGGAGGGGCGGAGGAGGAGCCGACCTCGCAGGTCGCGCGGTCTCAATGACGCGTGCTAGGGAGTACCGGCGGCGATGCGAGCGAGCTGCAACAGCCTCTGCTCGGACGGGCTGCCAGGCTCGGCGTGACAGACGATCAGGAGCTGTCCTTCGGTGCCGAGGATCGCCAGCCTCTCCGGCTGCAGCTCGAGCGTGCCGACCAGGGGATGGTCGAAGATGGTCGGACGCGCGGTGGGGATCTGGATGTCCTGGCGCGCCCACAACCGCCGAAACTCATCGCTGCGCACGGACAGCTCGGCCACCAGCTCGCCCAGGTGAGGATCATCGAGATCCCCGCCGGCGAGCACGCGGAGCCGAGCGACGACGGCTTCGGTGAGGGCTGCCCAGTCGCGCCAGAGGGTACGTACGCTGGGATCCAGGAAGATCGCCGCACCTGGTTGACGCCGGCCGTAAAGATCGGCGACAACGCCGACGCCAACGCATTGGCCGCCAGTGTGTCCAGATGGCGTCCATGAACCCAGGCCGGCGTGGTCGTCCACGTCGCGATCAGTCGTTCGATCGAGGCTGGCGCCCGCTCGCCCTCCCCGAGGTGGCGTCGCACGGTCGTCGGTTGCGAGAGCGAATGAAGATAGGTCGTCGCGTGCTCGTCGAGCCGCAACGCGCGCGCCAACGCCTCGATCACCTGCGCAGATGGATGATGGTCGCGGCCCTGCTCGAGCCGCAGGTAGTAGTCCGAGCTGATGCCGGCGAGCGTCGCCAGCTCCTCACGACGCAGCCCCGGCACCCGCCTTCGCCGGGCGTTCCTCAGTCCGACGTCTTCGGGGCGGACCAGCGCGCGTCGAGCGCGAAGGTACTGACCCAAGGCGGTGCCCGGTCTCATATCGAGATGATAGTAGCCTCGGAAGCCTCTCGAGACTTGCCCGAGGGCGGGCAGGCAACTGGCTCCCTTCTTTCGATCCACCCCAACAAGGCGTCGAGCGCCGGACAGAGCGACTGCCCCCAATCGGTGAGGGAGTACTCTACCTTTGGCGGCACTTGATCGTGCGCCCTTCGCCGAACCAGGCCGTCGCGCTCGAGCTCGCGCAGCTGCTGGGCGAGCATCTTCTGGGAAATGCCATCGATGCCGTGTTCGAGCTCGGAGAAGCGAAGGACGTTCCCTCCGAACAGACGGAAGAGGATCAACAGCTTCCATCGGCCTTTGATGAGCTCCAGCGCCCTCTGGATGCCGTCCGCGGCGCTCTCGGGCGTATGGCCCACAACGGCACCTCCCGATGGACTTACCTTTTCGTGCGTTCTTGCGCTCGGGATCGAGCGTACCGCAGACTCTCTGGTCCCAGGCGCCGTGCTTCGGGGCGCCGTGACCACGACTGGAGCGTAGCATGCCCGCGAGGATGCCAAAACCCGTTGCCAGCTACTTCGCCGCAGTGAACGAGCGGAACGTCCGTACTTTCGTTGGCGCCCTGGCAGAGGACGCTGTCGTCGAAGACGAGCATCGCGCGTACCGTGGCCCGGAGGAGATCCGGCGCTGGCTGGAGGACGCAATCAAGAGGTACGACTTTACCGTCGAGCCGACTCACGTCGCGAAAGGCGGCGGCACGACGACCGTGACGGCAATCGTCACCGGTGGCTTCCCCGGTAGCCCGGTGACGTTGCGCCACGAGTTCACGCTCGTCGGGCGGAAGATCGTCCGCCTGGAGATCGCTTGAGCCGCCATGGTAGGCAATGGCCGTTGTCTCTCCCGCAATCGAAGCGGCGGCGCCCCCCCGAATGGGGGAAGCGCAAGTTTCGCCATTTCGGGGATGCGCCGCCAGGGGCCTGACGCGCACCATGGCGGTCGACGCGCTCGCCCCTGGCGGGGAGCGAGCGCGGAAGTCCCTGAGCGTGCTAGGCTTAGGGAACTCGGGGGATTGGCGAGGGCGCGAAGCGCCCAATGGGTTCAGGGGGGCCTTGCCGCGCGGCGAGCGGGAGGTCCCGCGATTGTGGGAGGGGCGAACCCGTCTCCGCCCCGGAGCCCGGCGCCCACGGGTGCGCAGAGTGCGTAGGATCATCTCCCCCTCGGACGTGACTCAGGCCCTGATAGCCTGATCGAACGGCAGCACGCGAGCGCCCTCCTGAGGGAGATCTCCCAGCAGGCCGAGGAGGTGCCTCTCTACCAGTGCCGCGGCTCGGGCCAGGTCAGGTCCGTGGCGATGGAGGTAGACTGTGTCGGTCATGGGGCGTCCTTGATGGCCCATGAGCTGGGCGCGGTGTTCCGGCGCGATGATGCCCACCGAGTGGGTGGAGAAGCTGTGCCGCAGCGCCTTGACCAGGATCTCCGGCAGGCCAGCGGTGCGGAGGACGACCCGCCAGGCTTCATTGAGTCGGAAGAGTGGCTGGCCGAGCTTGTCGCCCGGCACGGTCAGGTGCTCGGAGCCCGGAGGTCGTGAAATCGATTTGAGGCAACGGACCGCATCGGGCCCCAGGAAGATCCATCGGACACCACCCTGGCTGCCCCGGTCCCCTTTGGCTCGGGGGATACCAATCCGCGGAACAGTGTCGTCGAGACGGCACCACTCGAACCGCGTCCACAGCAACTCCGCCCGGATGGCGCACGCCGGTGCAAATGACGACCCGGAGGGCCAGGAGGGTGCGCTGTGACAGCGGCGACTCCCTTCCGTCGGCGAGACGTGCCTCGAGGTCACGCAGCACCCGGCCTACGGCGGCGTAGCCCTCGGCGTCGAGGACTCTTCGCTACGCCGTTTCTCGTATCGGGGCACGAGCCTTGCGGAGGCGACGTTTCGCGTCACCCACTCCATGCGGTAGGCGAAGTCGAGAGCGGCGTAGAGCTGCTGGAGGGCGGCGTTCGCCATGTACTTGCCGCCGGCCGTGGCCTCGGGCCGATGCTTCACGACCAGGGCCGGGACATCGCGCTTGATCTGGCGGACGACCTCGACGGTGAGGTGCGGGAGGGTGAGGTGGCCAGCGGCGGGGAGCAGGTAGAGTCGCCAGACGTCGTTGTAGTTCTTAAGAGTGCTGGCGCTCAGCAGGTCGTTCCTGGTTTCGCGCAGGTCCGCCATGAACTCCTGGTGTAGTTGGGAGAGCGTCATGGACCGGCCGCGGGCCAAGGAAGGGATCCCCTCACCGTCCTGGAGCTGGCGAGCCAGGTAAAGTGCAGCCATCCGCAGATCCTCGACCTCTTGAACGGACATGTCGGCATGCAGAGTGGCGACGGAGTGCCACCGGCTCTCATGGCGGACGCCGATCTGGACGGTGGTCTTGCGGACGCGGAGGCAGACGAGGGTCTTGCCTTTCTCCAGGATGTAGTAGCCCGCATCGGAGGCGGCCGGCTTGCGGAAGGCGTCTTTGACGACAGCGGGATTGATCCGGGAGACAGGCGGATGGGTGGGGGTACGGGGCATCAGTGGGCCTCCTTGGTCAGGCAGCCGTGCGTCGGGCGGGATGCCGTCACGGTCCGGTAGTCGGTCACTCTCCAGATCTCCTTGCGGCACGATCAGCGCTCCCCGAGAGCGGCCGAGCCGGTACTTATTGGGTACTTTCCCCGTGGGGAATCGGGGGTAAAACAGGGTGAAACGGGGAGGAGCTGGGAGAGGAACTGGAGAGCGGAAGACCCTGAGCGCGCTAGACTTAGGGGAATTCGGGGGGATTGGCGAGGGCGCGAAGCGCCCAATGGGGTTGCGGCCCTTGCTGCTGACGCTGATGGCGAGCCTCCACGCCTGGCGAGGCGGCACCTGCCGGAGAAGCGAGAGGAGCTCTATGCCGATGCCGTCGAGCTGCTGCTGCACACCTGGGAGAGCCAGCGGGAGCGCTCGCCGTCGCTGACCGAGCCGAGCCTGGCGGAGTGGCTGCGGGCGGACCGCAAAGAGATCCGTCAGGTGCTCGAAGAGCTTGCTTTCAGGGCGCACGGTGCCCAGGCGGAGCTTCTGGGCACGGCGGACGTGCCGGACGGGGATCTGGTGAGCCGGCTGATGCATCTGAGCCGCAATCCCGGAGCCAATCCCCGGCAACTCGTGGACTATCTACGGGACCGGTCGGGCTTGCTGGTGGAACGCGGTCAGGGGGTCTACACCTTCCCCCACCGCACCTTCCAGGAATACCTGTCGGCCTGTCACCTGACCGGAGGGACATTCCCGGAGGAGCTGGCGGACCTGGCGCGCAAGGAGCCGGGGAGGTGGCGCGAGGTGCTTCTGTTGGCTGGCGCCAAGGCGGCACGAGGTGCAGGCTCGACGGTCTGGTCGCTGGCCGACGCCCTTTGCTACCTGGACCCGGAGGACCCTCGGCGGTCGGTGGAGGATCTGTGGGGAGCGCTTCTGTCAGGACAGGTGGTCGCTGAGTCGGCGGACCTGGCGCGTTTGGGTAAGGCGAACGAAGCGAAGCTTGAGCGGCTGCGCAAGTGGCTGATCGAAGCGATGCGCTCGGCGGAGCCGCGGCGGGTAAGGCGCTCGCTGCGGTTGGTGACCCGCGCTTCGATCCGGAGCATTGGTATTTGCCGCGGGATGTGTCGCTGGGGTTTGTTGCAGTTCAGGAGGGTCGTTTCTGGATGGGTAGGGCCAAGGAGGAAGATCCGGGTGCATGGGAGGACGAGTTTCCCAAGCATGAGGTACGGCTTGGGAAGTATTGGATCGGTCGCTACCCGGTGACCGTGGGCCAGTACCGGACGTTTGTGGAGGCGAGCGGAGGGATGGTAGGAGATCCGCGTAGCGTGGAGGGCCCTGCGAATCATCCGGTGGTGGCGGTAAGTTGGGAGGAGGCGCTGACGTACTGTGGCTGGCTGGGGGATCGGCTACGGGAGAAGGCTTTGGAGCGGCGGCGGCAAGGCCAGGAGGTAGGAGAGCTGTGGTCGGAGCTGGCAGGGGTAAGGGTGCGGGCTCTTTTGCCTTCGGAGGCGGAGTGGGAGAAAGCAGCGAGTGGGATTGACGGTCGGATCTACCCGTGGGGGGGTGTGAGAAAGACCCAAACCGGGCGAACTCTGTGGAGACGGGGATCGGTGAATCGAGTAGCGTGGGCTGTTTTCCGGGTGGTGCGAGCCCTTCGGTTGCGAGGAGATGAGCGGTAACGTGTACGAGTGAACGCGGAGCGGCTTTGAACCTTATCCGTACAAGGCTGAGGCCGGCCGTGAGAGCTTGGAAGTATCAGCGCAACCCCTCCGTGTGTTGCGCGGCGGGGCGTTCTACTACTTCACGAGGTACGTCCGTTGTGCCAACCGCTACTGGAGCTCCCCGGTCAGCCGGTACGACCTCATGGGCTTCCGGGTTGTGCTGTCCCCATTCCGCTCTTAGCGGCGTGCTCGATCCGGGGCGGCTTCTGGGGCCCCCCTGAACCCCATTGGGCGCGCTGCGCTCTCGCCAATCCCCCCAAAGCCCCCCAGAATTGAGCATCACGATCCCGGCCGCATTTTCCGTTGCCCAGGTGCTGGGATGGTGCGGATGGTGCGGGGGAGATGGAGCGGCGGAGGGCAGAGGGTTATTGACATGTAGCGATCACGACGTTATAGTATTCTTAGTTACTGCCGTTCCAACCCTTGGGATCCTCTAAAGGATCTCTCCGGAGACGGGGTTCTATGGCCGGGAGGCGCTGGCGAGGCTTGGGAACGTGGGGGCTGGCGCTGGGCTATTTCGCCTGGTACGTGCCCTACAGCGCGTTGACCAAAGCGCTGTCGAGCGGCATCCTGCCGGGCTTCCGGGGAGCGGCCGGTGTACGCGCAATGCGCTCTCCGCATCCGCGAACTGGTCCGCCAGCGCTTCGGGAGCTGAATGGCGCGCTCTACTCAGGATCGGGTGGCGCTTGATCGAGCCATCGAGTGTACTCCGCGAGGCTCGCCCGCTCGGGCACGAAGGCGTTGACCGGCGCGGTCTCGTCCGCATAGCCGGCGGCGAGGCTGCAGACGATGAGCCGGTCGGCTCCCAGGCCCAGGAACTTGCGCAGGGCGTCGCTATAGCCCGTCACGCTCGCCTGCGGGCAGCCCGCAAGGCCTTTGGCGACCAGGCCCAGCAACACGTTCTGCACGAAGAACCCCATCTCCAGGAAGGTCCCCGGCGCGGCGTTGGCCGGCAGGTGAAAGATCATCGCCACCGGCGCGCCATAGAAGCGGAGGTTGTCGCGCAGGTGGCGGCGGCGGCCCGCGGCGTCGCTCTGCGCGATCCCCTTGGCCGCGTGGACGCCGGCGGCGGCGGCGCGCGCCCGTTCTTCGTGCACCGGCGGCAGCTCGGCCGGCCGGCTGGCGTAGTCCATTTTCATGGGCACGTCGCGGTCGAAGAGGTCGCACAGCTTGCGCGCCAGGGATTCGCGGGCTCCGCCCGTCAGCACGGCCACGCTCCACGGCTGCCCGTTGCGGGTCGAGGGGGCGTGGGCCGCGGCGCGCAGCACTTCCTCCAGGACCTCGCGCGGCACCGGACGGTCCAGGAAGGCCCGCTTACAGTGCCGCGCCGTGATGATCGAGAGGAAATCGTGGTTCATGCCGTCGGCATCCGGGAGGGATTCTAATATGCCCGAAGCCACGCTCGTCGCCTCGCTGACCTCACCCTCCGAGCTGCCATCGCTGCCCGCGGAGGTTCGCTGCCTGGAGGTGCGGGCCGACCTCGTGGGGGATCTCGATCCTGATTGGTTGCGCGACCGCTTCCGCGGTGAGCTTCTCTACAGCCTGCGCAGCCGCGCCGCAGGAGGAGCCGCCGAGATCTCCGGCAGGGAAAGGCGGGAGCGGCTGCTCGCCGCGGCCCGGCGGTGGGACCTGATCGATCTCGAGGCCGGCGACCTGGAGCCCGAGGTCCTGGACCGGATCCCCGCAGCGCGTCGCGTCGTCTCCTGGCGCGGTCCGGCAATGGACCTCGGCGCGCTGCGGACCCTCTGGGAGCGCTTCGCCGGGGTCGAGTCCCGGCTGGTGCGGCTGGTGCCGGCGGCGGAAGACGCGGTGGACGCGCTGGCGCCCCTGCGGCTATTGCGTGAGATATCGCGCGAGATCGGCCGTTCCGACGTGGTCGCCTTCGCCTCGGGTCCGGCGGGCTGGTGGAGCCGCCTGCTGGCCCCCCGTCTGGGGGCGCCGTTCGTCTTCGCGGCGGCCGGCGAGGAGGCCGGCGAGCCCACGGCGGCCCGGCTTGTGGACGATTATGGTCTGCCCGACCTGCCGCCGGTCGAGGCGCTGTACGGCATCGTCGGCGGGGCGGCGGCGAAGTCGCTGTCACCGCGGCTGCACAACGCCTCCTACCGGGCCCTGGGCCTGCCGGCGCTCTACCTGCCCTTCCCGACGCGGGACTTCGCGGCGTTCTGGCGCGAGCTCCCCGAAGCCTTAAGCGGGCTGGGGTTTCGCCTCGACGGTCTCACCGTGGCGGCTCCCCACAAGGAGGAGGCCCTGGAAGTGGTCGAGCACACCAGCCGCCTGGCGCTGCAGGCCGGCGCGGCCAACACCCTGCTGCGGCACAACGGGTCCTGGCGTGCGGACACCGCCGACGCCGAGGGGGTGCTGGCGGTCCTCGAAGCCCGGGGAGTGGACGTGGCCGGTCAACAGGTGGCCGTGGTCGGCTGCGGCGGAGCTGGGCGCGCCGCGGCGGCCGGTCTCCAGCGGGCGGGGGGGAAGGTGACGCTGGTCAACCGCGGTCTGGAGCGCGGCCTCTATGCCTCCAGTCTCCTCAGTCTCCCGTTAGTGCCGCTGGCGGAGTTCTCCGCTCGGGAATTCTCCCTCGTCGTCCACGCCACGCCGCTCCAGCACGAGGTCCCCTTCGCCGCCGAGGGATTGCGGCACGGAGCGGTGGTCGTGGAGCTAGTCTACGGCGCCGTTCCGACGCCGCTCATGACCGCGACCGCGGCCCGGGGCGGCGTCGCCATCGACGGTCGGGAGGTGCTGCTGGTCGAGGCCCAGCGACAGTTTCAGATGATGACGGGCCGGCCGATGCCGGGCGATCTGGCGGTCCGCCTAGTCCGCGGAGAGGAGGTTGCGGACTGTGCTAGCATCTCCACCCGAGCCTCGTCAGACGTGCCCCCCGATCTAACGGCAACCTTCGCATGAAGCTGGATCTCGCTCCCCGGCAGCAGGCCCTCGTCGACCGTGTCGCCGACTTGGCGCGCGCGAAGTTCGCGTCGCGCGCCGCCTGTTACGACCGTACCGCGACCTTCCCGGCCGAGGACTTCGGCGACCTCTTCGCGGCCGGGCTGCACGCACCGACGATC
>Ga0134121_10000646_pt1 | contig 38159 bp, 24 predicted proteins | sample KB301_FD_96463 | JGI IMG/M metagenome (GOLD analysis project Ga0134121, IMG submission 96463) | Terrestrial soil microbial communities without Nitrogen fertilizer from Kellogg Biological Station, Michigan, USA - KB3-0-1 | ecosystem: Environmental > Terrestrial > Soil > Unclassified ...
CACTTTCGAATGTTGTAAAGTCAAGCTTCAGTCTGTCTGCATTTGAAATGGCGAAGCTTAAAGATCCCATTGTGACGGCAGGGAATGAAAAAATTCGGTTTGAGGGTTTCTCACATTGTGCGGGAGTATATGCAAGAGTTGATATTCTTCCAGGCGGATACGACGGCGAATTTCCCGAGAGTGGTACTACGAATGTAGATTTCAACCAACCGATGATCTCTGCTTTGTCGGGGATTAGTAAGGGTGAGGAAGTCTTACTTTCTGTAGGTAAAAAGCATGTAACGCTCGAGCAGAAAAAAGGGAAAGTGATTGAAAGAAAAGTGCCGTTGCCGGTAAAATGGATCAAAGGCCTCACAACCGTTCAATTGTACCTTGCTGAAGCTGAAAAAATATTTTCTTTTGACCGGATACAGGCTCTGCAGCTTTTTCAAAGTATTCCAACAGGTAAACAAAAGATAGATTATTACCTCATCATGCGGGGAAACAAGCCTGTGTTTTCCCCGGTGAAATCAACGAATGCCATTTGCATCGGTGGCATTCACCGGTTGAAATTATTAGAACCGTTGATTTCTTATGTTGATAAATTATGTGTGTTCCCGCATCCTCAAATGCAATCCACTACCTGGCAATTGTATTTTGGAAAAGTGCGATTCAGTTTCTCTTTATCAAGAGATGCCTGGCGGGGTTTTTCCGGAGAGGGAGCAGCATTGGAATCACTGATAGAAGATATTCCCGATTCCTGGATAGACTCGATGGATAGATTCAGCTACGCTAACCAGGCATTTAATCCCACCATGCTTGCTATGGAAGAAGGAATTGATCTGCAAAGGATGGGCAATATAACAGGACGTCTTTCAGCCATGGGCTTATTGGGATATGATCTTGATGAGAATCATTTTTTCTATCGCCGTCTGCCATTCAAGCTAAACCGCATCCTGAGTTTGAATCCAAGAATGAAAGATGCTGAAAAGCTTTTAGAAGAAAATAAAGTGGAGATCGTATCTAAAACGGATACGCGAGTTGAAGCGAAGGTGGCGGGCACCGGAGTTATTCATACAGTTATTCTCGATGGAGAACAAGCGAGATGTACCTGCACGTGGTTCAGTCGTCACCAGGGAGAAAGAGGACTATGCAAGCATGTATTGGCTGTGAAAAAGAAATTAACTACCTGATCTGGAACGTGACAAAACAATTTATTTCAATTCTTGAGAAAGAAAAGGAGCAACAGCTAATTCCTTTTTTGAAAACTCTGTCGGATGAACAGAAAAAAGAATTATCTCCTGAGATAAAAAAACTTTCGAAGGAATATTTAGAATTAATACAGGTAAAGAATGGAAATCTCATTTCTTTTCGCCAGAAGGCAACAGAGCCTCAGAGAACAATTTTGCTGATTGCTTCTTTTGTTTGTTTGAGTCGCGCGGAATTCGAGAAAACAGATTTTCCTCAACGGATACTGAATGAAAAAATTTTGCTTCCGCTGCTGGAGTGGTTTTCTCCTCCCTGGCTTAGTAATTACATAGATAAACAAGCACGGGGACGGTTTACATTTTTCTTAAGCTATAATTGGATCATGGAGCTTCAGCGAAGAGACCTGCTTCATCCTACTGAAGAATTAATTGTACGGTACCTCCCGCAAATAATTCATGTCAATAAAAACCGGAAGTGGTTGTTTACACCCGAGCGCCTCTTGCAACACGCGGCAACACTCGAAGAGCATGTATGGTACTTGTTTCAATTTGAGTCCAGCGTAAATTGGACGGAGAGGTATCTTCACTTCGGAAATGATAATCCAAAGGAAGAGACGGGTTGGATTGCGGCGCTAAAGAAATTTTCTTCTGAAGGAAAAATTGACCGGCAGCGTTTATTGAAAGAAGCATTGCTGGCAAGTAATCGCAATTTCAATAAATCATTATCCGGTTGGTTTGTCGAATTGTTCAATGAACTCAAACCAACAGCAAGTGAGCTTTTGAATTTGCAACCGGAACTTCTCAGTGTCCTCACGGCGCCGCACAGCAAGCCCATTAACACGAGCTTACAGTACCTGAAAAAATTAGCGGGAGAAAAAGAATTTGACACCAAGACATTCCTCGATCAGTCGCCGGTATTGCTTTCAAATGAAACCAAAAATATTGTTGCTTCTACGCTGATGTTATTAGAACAACTTGCAAAAAGGCATGAAGAGCTGCGGCCATCAATATGCCGCATAGTGACACAGGTTTTTATACGAAAGGATGACGAACTGCAAACAAGGGCAGCGAAGATTATTGATGCATATCGCACGAAACCGGACGACTCATTCGCTAATGAGTTGAAACCATTTTTTTCTCACATGATGACATCGGCGCGAGATATTTTAAAAGAGTTTGAGCAAGCCGGTGCAGCCGTTAAAGAAGGAGAAAAAAAACTAACCCCTCCGGCTAATGAAGTTCCAGTACCGGAAATTCCATCAATAGAGAATGTTGAAGACCTGCTCTTCTTAGCGAGTCAGTCCTTTGACAATAATCAATCATGGCATATAGACGTTTTGCCGGCCGCTTTAATAAAATTGCAACGTGAGCTGAATAAGGAAAGCATTATCAAATTGGAACCGGCTCTTCAGCGCGCGCTGAAGCTGGCAGGAAATGATTTTCGCTCTAATACCGGACTCTTAGATCACATGCTGGCAATATTTTTTATTGACGTCTGTCTTTGCCTCATGAGAAGTCATCCGGACTACGAGGGAATTTTTCACAATGTGTTTTCACAGTTTGATCAGAAGAAAGACAATGCCATTGCCCGCTGGATGAATATCAGGGATGGTGAAACGTACTTATCAAAATGGAACAACGACAGACATGATCCGTTTTACATCCCTCACAAAGAGTTATTGCTTGAAGCGTATGAGAAAATAAAAAGTGTAACCGATCTTCCTCTTTTATCAACCCCAACACATGAGCCCGGATGGATTGCACCTGAGGTATTGGTAGAAAGAATTGCAGCTTATGAAAAAGCAGGAAAGGAACCGGGCAATATGGATCTTCAGGTGGCAATTTCACGATGCTTATTGAAGGAGACAGATCACGCCGCAGTTTTGGTTCAGGAACAATTGACAGGTGAATTCAGAAACCTGCTTTTGTTTTTGTTTGGTGAACGCGAAGCGCCATCCGGTTCGCTCCTGCATGCTTCCGCGTGGATGTCTGCTTCATTAGCTCGCAGGGAAAAGAAAACTTACCAGCAATTTGAAAAGTTTTCATACACCCGGAAACCCTTTGAAAATTATACGGGGCAATTTCAATGGGAGTCGGTTGATGAGGAATTTATAACTCAGCGATATGATTACAACAAAAGAAAAAATATCGAGGTAAAGGACCGGAGAAAAATCCTGCGTCTGCACATTTCCAAATCGACCCGTAAAGAATCAGGAGGTCTGCAAAAGTTTTTTACAAAATTCTTTTCCCCTGCTAAAGAAAAGGAAGATGAGCCGTTGCTGTATGATTACATGAATATTAAAGCTACGTATTTATATACTGAGCACAACGATGTGAAGCGTATACTGCTGCTGGCACCCAATAATCCGGAACCATTCCTTGCACAGGTCTTAAACCGATGCTTGCAATACCCGGTTTTTTGGACTGAAGGTGATAAGAGAATGGTTGTCGCAGCTATTGAGACGCTGTATGAGCTATGGAGCGACATGGGCAATCTTGCACACGTATTCCTCGGCACTTGCATGCTGTCATCAGATAAAACAGTACTGAATATTGCAGGCGAAATATGGTTGAAGGCCGTAACAATGGGCAAGATAAATAATAAGCAACTCGGGAAAGCGATCGGCATACATGAACGAATTGAATTTGCTCCTCTCAAGCGGTTTACGGATTTAGTAATTCAAAATCTTTTTCGGGTTTCTTCAGCACACGATAAAAATTTACAGGAGCTCTTTGAGAGTATACTGGCAGAACTTCCGGATGTTCCGATTAAAAACCTGAAAAAGCTGCTCGAGATTTATCTTGAACTGCTCGCATCAAATAATTCCGGGATAACTGAACCCAAAATTATTTTGCGATTGAATGTTTGGAAAACTACAACAGGGTTGCAAAAAATAATAATCGCATTATTGGATAGATAGTAGTTTGAGAAATTAACAGTCTTAAGGACAATCATTTGGTAGATTTCTTTTACTCTCCTGCAATTACCTTTGATCGCGTAACACAATTTGCACCGGCAATAAAATCTTAAAACATGTTCAAGTCAGGAATAGCAGTATTCATCTCAATGACAGTGGTATTACTGACCGGCGGTATTCATGCAATTGCTCAATCCAAGACACAACCATCATCGCTTGCAGAGCAGCGTTATCAGCCCGAGCCTTATGTTCCTGCTTCAGTAGAATTGTATGACACCATCGTGCATTTAGACAGTTTGTATTTCGATACTTATAACACCTGCAATCTTGAAAAGATGAGTACAATGATGTCAGACGATATTGAATTCTATCATGATAGGGGAGGGGTATCCACCTCCAAGAAGGAAATTCTGGAAGGCATTAAAAAGAATATCTGCGGAAAGGTAACCCGCACGCTTGTCAAAAACAGTATTGAGGTGTACCCGATTCATGATTACGGAGCAGTTGAAATCGGGTATCATTCTTTTCACAACAACGAGGAGCCGGATGCTCCTTCGAAGGACAGCATGTTCATTGTGATCTGGCAGCGTAAAGACGGGAATTGGAAAATGACACGAGTGATCAGTCTTCACTGATTCACGCATGCAGAATAGAAAATTTCCTTCTTCAAATTTGTTTAGCCCCTTTGAGCATGCGTGATATTCTTCCAGTCAGAGAAAGATAAATGTTCAGCCACGCTTTAATCCTGAGTAAAGTTTGCACCGGTAAATGCAAACGTAGAATCGGTAATTGTGTTTCGCCAAATCGTGAATCGTATTTAGCAGGAGAGGAGATGCCTTGAATTCAAAACTACAACCAGCATTCACCTCAGGATTTGGCGGCGTTAATGAGGTAAATTACCGCGCAGGTTAAGATTGGTTGCACGCCCCTATTCATCAAGAGACTTTTGGGTCATCAAATCAATATTATGATGAACCTAAAGCTACTAACGTTAAAAGCATCTCCTTCCTTCTCAGGAATCGCAATCATGCTGTTGACAGCACCATTCTTTGTATTTGCACAGGGAAGCGGTAATGCACTTCAATTCAACGGCACTAATAGTTACGTTTCACTAAATACTTTCCCCAATCAAACCACAGATTTTACGGTCACTGCCTGGATCATGACTACTGATTTCAATAAATCAGGGCAACGAATTTTCGCTGATGATGAAATAACCTACAGCGGTGGCTATGCATTGTCACTTGGTGATCCGGGACCGGGGCGATTGAGATTTTATGCCCGCAATACTTCCCCTGTATCGCTTGATGTTCCCTACGCTACTTACCAGATTCAAAATAATGTGTGGTATCATGTAGCTGCAGTTGCTTCCATTAGCACACACACCAAGTACATCTACATCAATGGTGTACTGGTAGCGAGCGGTACTATCAGCGGAACATGGGGAACAGATGTGGGTACCGCTTCCATTGGCGGCGAAACGGACGGTGGTGAAACCGCTTATAGATTCAAAGGACAAATTGATGAAGTAATATTCTGGAACAAAGCATTATCACAAACTGAGATCAGGGATGCCATGTGTAAAAAGCAAAACCCTGCAGACATCAATATCCTGGGTTATTGGAATTTTGATAATGCCTCAACGGGCACTAACAATGTTGCCGATCTTTCCGGCCATAATTATTCAGGCACTATGACCAACATGCAGGCAACAGACGTGATCACTTCGGGTGCGCCTCTGGGTGATTCGAGCAGCTATCTATATACCACCAATTGGTCAGGGGAATCAATAAATCTTCCTTCGGCTTCAAATGGAAGTTTGCAAGTGAATAATGTGAGCGGCAATCCGGATGGTATTCATATTTACAGGGTAGATGCTGTGCCGAATTCTACAGCAGGTTTGGCAGGATTGGGGAACAACAATGTTTATTTCGGAACCTTCATAACGGGAGGCAGCTCACCTTCTTATACCGCTTTATTTGATTACGCGAATTATCCGGATGCCCAGGTGAACGAAGGAAGTTTAGTCTTGAATACGAGGAATGATAATTCCGTGAGCATCTGGTCAAACTTATTTGCTGCAATTGACCTATCGGCAAACACACTCACAGTAACACCGGTGCTAACGCGGAATGAATTCATACTGACAAACTCTGTGTTGACATTGCCAATTGAATTGGTGAGTCTTGATGCCATTCCAATAGATGAGAGAATACAACTAAACTGGACTACCGCGTCAGAAAATAACTGTGATTATTTTACCATTGAGAAATCATCCGATGGAGAAACATGGATAGAATTAATGCGGGTAAGCTGCGAAGGCTTTAGCACTTCGACAATTAATTATAGTGAATGGGATGATCATCCTTATCAGGGGACGTCGTACTATCGGTTAAGGCAAACCGATTTCGACGGACAGTTTACTTATTCTGAAGTGAAGGCTGTGGAACTGAATTGGGATGATTACAACATCGCTCTGTTTCCCAATCCTGCGACGGTGCAGGTGACCATTCCATTCGCCACTTCTGCGGAGCATCATGTCAGGGTATTCGGCACTAACGGACAAGCACAAAATATTGCCCTATCTGTAGATGGAAATAACGTGATCCTCAATACTTCTTCTCTGAAAGCAGGAGTATATGTTGTTCGGTTTGAAAACGGAAGCACGATGGAAACCAGGAAAATTATTGTAGAGTGAATCAACTCTGTACCAATCCGGAGTACTATTTGAGACTCATCCCAATATCAATTCTTAAGGACTCGTCACCGGGATTTAAACAGCGTCAAAGCCTCATTTGCTGATTCCTCAAAAACGATTTTCCGCGATTAATTAGGTAATTAAACTTCTTCTCTTCATCTTTGATTTGCAATAATAAAACCCGCAAACTTACCTCTGTGAATTCCTTTATTTACCCTGCTTCGCCAAAATTGCTTCTAACAAAAACATTCTGCCGTTATTTATCAGTCAGGGAAGGGCGAATTGTAAAATACTTTTTTGGCAGGGCGACCAATAAAAACAGAAAAGGGATTGCGAGCCATAAAGTAATGAAAAGCTTATTCTTGACGGTTACAATCGCATTGGGATTAACAGGTTGCGGAACACAATATAGAGCTTATTCACCTTCATTTGGCGATGCTAACGACAAGGCATCAACTACTAATGAAAATACTGATGACAGTGCAGGTAAAAGAATCGTTATTTATAATGCAACACTAACAATAGTGATCAAAAACCCTGATAGTGCAAATTCTGCTTTAGCTAAAATAGCAGAAGAGTTTAGCGGTTATGTTTCAACTTTAGGAAATAAAAGTTCAACTATAAGAGTAAAAGCTGACAAACTAAATGAGGCAATTACTGAGATATCAAAACTGGGAAAAATTAAAGAGAAAGTACTCTCCGGAAACGATGTGACAGATGAGTATAAGGACTATGAAATTCGGTTAGACAATGCGAATAAAGCAAGGGCCCGCTATCTGGAACTATTATCAAAAGCAGAAAATGTTGAGGCCGCATTAAAAGTTGAAAAAGAACTTGAAAGATTAAACGGAGAAATTGATTTGTTAGAGGGAAAGCTGAAGAGACTGAAGCACTTAAGAGAGTATTCAACCATCACAATTTATCTCAATGAAAAAACCAGATTGGGCGTGTTAGGTTATGTGGTAGTAGGGTTATACGAAGGAGTAAAGTGGTTATTTATCAGGAACTAAACCAATTAAAACCAGCAATATGAAAAAGACAATTTTAGTTTTATTGGCATCAGCATTTTGCCTGGCAGCGTCAGCTCAATTTGTAGCCAGGATGGAAGTCACAGAACCTATCCCCGGAATTTGTAACGACAAAGAGGTGTATGCCCTTATCCCTTCTTTTAAAGGACAAGAGGAAGCGGTTTGTCCCGTTTCAGAGGAGGATATTTTAAAACGATTGAATTCGGAAATACAATTTTTAAAAGACCATCCGAAATATGACGGCAAGGGAATGATAGGTCTGGTTATAAATTGCAAAGGTGAAGTTGTGAAATGCAAAATGGACAACAAGACGAAAAATGAAGAATTGGATAAGCAAATTGAAGCTGTATTTAACTCTTTAGGTGAATGGAAAGCAGGGAAGTTAAATGGCAAAGAGGTGGACACTTCACGGCTTTATAGCTTCAAAATAAAAAACGGGAAAATTACATTTGACTAAAAGAAACTTTCTCGAATATAGCCTAGCCACGTGTCGGCATGTAGTGTAGTTGCGTATTAACGTAACATGAAAAAAACATTCAAAATAGTTGGCAGTTTATTTCTGGTAGTCTTTATCACATGGATTATTTATCTCAACGGCAAACTTTATCACCAACCAAAATTTGTTGCTCACGGGAAAACTGAAATCAATGAAGATGTTTTAGGTCAGCTCAGATTTCTAAGAACAGAAATCAGGGACGGGGGCGCAGATGATATGCAGCAATACTATCCTGAGGGTTTTGTATTTATGAATGTATTATACGGTTTGAGCTGGTGTGAAATTGCAGGCGCCGCCGGTCATCAATCAGCGTTATACAAGGAAGCCCATGATGAAATTCAATTTTCTTATGCTCAAATAAATTCTGAAAAAGGGAAAACGGTTTTTGATAAAGATCTTCCAATTCCTTACGGAGCATTTTATACAGGCTGGAATAATTATCTCCTCGGGAAAAAATTATCCATTGAAGACAGGCAGATCAGAGACCCGGTGGAAATAAATCTATACAATTCCCAATGTGCTCAGATTGTTTCTGCGCTGCAAAAATCAGAAACACCTTTTCCCGAATCCTATGCACATGCATGCTGGCCGGCTGATGCTGTTGTTGCCGTGGCGTCACTAACTCTTCGCCCGAAAACTGATTCTCCCATATACACCGGGGAAATTCACAAATGGGTTGATCGTGTGAAATCAAATCTCGACCCTAACGGATTGATTCCCCATTCGGCACAATATTTTTCCGGCAAGCCACAAGAACATGCGAGAGGAAGCTCACAAAGTCTGATTTTAAATTTTTTAATCGAAATTGATTCTGCTTTCGCGCGTGAGCAATTTAAAATTTATAAGGACAAATTTCTAACCTTGAGATTCGGTTTACCCGGGTTGTGCGAATTTCCCATGGGCGAAGATGGATTTGGTGACATTGACTCGGGACCTGTGATTTTCGGAATAGGAGGGGCCGCAACCATTGTCGGATTGCGTACGATGACAATTTTCGGCGAGCAGAAAACAGCAATTGCATTACACAACGGTATCGAAGCCTTTGGATTTGCCTCTTCGTTTGAGGGGAAAAAGAAATTCTTATTTGGTAAACTTTCCATGGCGGACGCATTCATTGCGTGGGCGAATTCGAAAGAGATTACAAAAGACAAAATGCTTTCTACCGATGAACATTGGAGGTGGAAATTTCAACTCTATTCACTTTTGATGTCAACTCTCTTACTACTTTTCCTTATAAAAGCATGGAGAGTCAAGGCGAAACTGTCCTCCCGATAGACAGTTCTTATATTTAAAGTCTTCTAAAATTAAGGTGAGTTCGGGATTATTTTTTTAACCTTAGTAGAATCCAATACCTCGGCACTCTTAACCTTATTACCTTATTTTGTTTTGAATTTTAATGATTAGGTAATAAGGTTTGGAGTTATGAATGATTTCTTTCTACTAAGGTAATAAGGTTTACCATCCTGCTTTTTCCCGATAGCTTCGGAATGTTTATGATTTATAGTCCCGAACTCAGGTTAAAATTAAGGTTAAAGATTCAAGATCACTCTTTTACAAACATCTTCATCATCCTTTCCTCATTCGTGAAGGCCGTGAGAAGATAGGCGCCCGCCGGGAGAGTGCTAACATCCATTTCAACCTCATTGTTTGAATCTCCGGGAAAATTCTTCTGAAGCAAAATCCGGCCGACAAGATTCTGAATCATGACAACGCGGATGGTGGTTGCCGGATCAATTTTTACGCTCATTCTGCCGGAAGTTGGATTAGGAAAAATATTCAGTGCGGCTTCTTCTTTATCTTCTGCCTCTGCTAACTTCATTGTTGTATTAAACGAAACGGTCTCGCTCCATGAAGAGAAAACAACCGGGTTGATGCTGCATTTAGTTCTAACTTTCCAAACGTAGGATGAGTTCGGCAAAAGGCCTTTGATGGTTTTGTAACCAATGTTGCTGCTCACATTCTTGGTAATCCAGGTATTGCCGCTTTGTTTGTATTGAATCCGGTAGCCCACCGCGCAGTCGTTCGTATTCCAGTTCAACGTGGCTTTGGTGGAAGTAATGTTGGTTGTAGTTAGATTTGTTGGCAGAGAACAACCGGCGATAGTAAATGCTTGTGTGGCAATACTGCATGTGTCCATCATGAACGGATTAACGCAGTGAAGAGAAAGAGTCATAAGTTGAAAACTATAGGTTCCGGGAGCAAGACCACTTATGTAGGTAGAATTAGGATAGTTAATGACACCTCCGGAACTATTCTGCAGACGATAACAATAACTTCCTCCGTAATTATATAATTCGTTATCGTAAACGATGGCGACACCCGTGTTGCCTCCGCACGCAGGAGTGACAGTGATGCTGTTAATGACCGGATACGGTATATAGGTAACCTGCTCATACCACGAAGTATCGCAGCCGGTAGCATCCGAGATGTAAACAATGCCGGAGCCATTCCAGCAGACGTTGTTCGCATTCAGACTGCCTGCCCATCCACAGCCGGCACCGAGCGGGTTTCCATTGAATGTTCCCCAGTAAGGAGGCACTCCATCCAGTGCGGGTTCCGATATGTGACCCAGTCCATTGCACATTCCTTCGCAGGGGTTAGTTACCTCCCATGTCATTTCTGCGCCTCCCAGGTGTGCCTGCGCCTGAATGGTGGCGGTGGCAGTAGCTGTACTTCCAATGTTATCAGTAACAGTGACGGTTCGGGTTGTTCCTGCCGATAGTCCCGTGATCATCTGGCTTGTTGCGCCATTCGACCACAGATAGGTGTAAGGAGCCGTTCCTCCGGAAGCATTTGCCGTCATCGTTCCGTTGGAATGATTACAAAAGTCTTTAGTGGTTGTGATGGTTACGCTGAGGGAAAAAGCATGAGGAGTAAAAAAGAAAATAAATGCGATGGTGGTGAGTTTTTTCATTCAGTTGGTTTTTATTGTTTCACAAAAATCTTCGTTCGCCTCCCTTCATTCGTAAGAGTTGTGAGAAAGTAAACGCCCGCCTGTAATGTACTCACATCCATTTTAACCTTATCATTTGCATCTTTATAAAAATTTTTCTCAAGCAAAATCCGGCCAACTAAATCCTGAATCATGACAATGTTAATGGCAGAACTGTTGTCAATCTCTACGCTTACGTTGCCGGAGGCCGGGTTGGGAAAAATGTGCAGGGTGGCTTCTTCTTTTTCCGTCATCTCCTCTAACTTCATGGTTGTATTAAATGAAACAGACGAACTCCATGGAGAGTAAACAACCGGCTCGGCAGTGCATTTAGTTTTTACTTTCCACATGTAAGATGTATTTGGCAGGAGACCTTTGATGGTTTTGTAACCAATGTTGCTGCTCACATTATTTGTCATCCAGGTACCGCCGCTTTGTTTGTAGTGAATCCGGTAGCCTACAGCACAATCGTTTGTGTTCCAATTCAATTTGGCTTTGGTGGAAGTAATATTGGTGGTATTTGGATTGGTAGGGGCAACACAACTACAAGGACATCCTGAACTCCAATCCGGACTTCCCCCACCATAAGTAAGGTTTCCGAACTGTGCCGTTGTATTACCTGCATAATTGTACACATTAAATCCTGTTCCTTCATTGCAGCGCCAGTAGCCAATTAGTGCGCTTTGAAAACTGAGGACTGTGTTCATGTTATTCTGAATTTCAGTTTGAGTACGCGCTACATTCCAAAGTCTAACCTCCTTAATCAGTCCAATGAAAGCATCGTTTACAAATGGCAGGGCGTTACCGATTTGGATTGGCAGAGTAGTAGTGAATGTGTCTACGCCCCATCCATAGGAGACAGAAGTACCATCTACATATCCCCGCAATTCGTATCCGCTCTTCACTATGGCAACATGATGGCAGGCACTGTCCCGCAATTCAGGGCCTGCGGGAAACAAATATCCTCCGGCGGCATCAGCAGCCAGTTGCCCGTTACCGACATAAACCAGGAAGCCATCATTCAATCCAACATCTCCAGTGACGATAATTGTTTGTACTTCGCCGGAACTGTTATTTGCCGGCGCTTCATCCCTGATCCAAGCTTCGATGGTGAAATCGCCTGTGCCAAAAGGTGGATGTGCTTGCCAGAATTGCTCGTCGGTCACCACATCGCTTCCATCGAAGCAGAGCGAGGTTGGTGAAAGCTGGGCGAAGAGGGAAACGCTAAAAGAGAAGGTAAGAGTGAGAGTAAAAAATTCTTTCATGCTGTTATGTTTTTAGTCTTTCATAAAAATTCTTGACACTTTTCCCTCACTCGTTATAGCGGTGAGCAGGTAAATACCAGCCGGAAGAGTACTCACATCAATTTTCACTTCATTATTTATATCATCGGAAAAATCCTTTTGAATTAAAATCTGCCCGACAAGATTCTGAATCATTACAATGCGAATGGAAGTTATGTTGTCAACTTCTATACTCATATTGCCGGAAGTTGGATTAGGAAAAATGTGTAGTGTGCCCTCTCCCTTTTCTTCCACCTGTGCCAACTTCAGGGTGGTGTTAAAGGAAACAGCCGTACTCCATGGAGAGAAAACAACAGGGTTAGTCGAGCATTTGGTTCTCACTTTCCAGGTGTAAGATGTATTCGGCAAAAGGTTCTTGATGGTTTTATAACCAATGTTGCTGCCCACATTAGCTGTCTTCCACGTATTGCCGCTTTGCTTGTAATGAATCCTGTAGCCGAGGGCGCAATTATTTATTTCCCAATTAAGTTTCGCTTTAGTGGATGTGATATTGGTAGTAGCCGGATTGACAGGTGTGAGGCATGGGCTGCAACTGTTTTTCAACCTTACAATCCAATGTTCGTACGAACCATTCGTGTTGGTGACATCGCCGTCGGTTGATGCAGTAAAGCCGCCTATAAGAAGATCGTTGTTTGCGGCCTGCTGAACGGCCTGTGCGCTTTCTTCATTAGAACCGCCAAGACATTTTTGCCACAGGAGATTGCCGCTATCATCAAGTTTTGTGACCCAGAAATCGTAATACCCGTGACCGCCGCTTACGTCACCGTCATCTAAATTCTCAATCCCGCACACAACATAGCTACCGTCAGTAGTCTGGATAATGTTGTACCCGCGATCCTCACCGGTGCCGCCGAGAGATTTCTGCCATTGCAGGTTTCCTGCACTGTCCATCTTTACTACCCACACATCAGAATAATTTTGGTTTCCGTGATGCCCCGTAACATCTCCGTCACCTGACCTCGACCAACCGCAGGCAATATATCCATGATCCATCACCGGAATTACGGAATATGCCTGGTCGTCAAACGATCCTCCCAGAGATTTTTGCCACTCTATGGTTCCGGAACTATTGAGTTTTACGATCCAGAAATCCGTTTCACCATGGTTGCCGGTAACATCACCGTCGGTAGAAGAAGAATATCCCCCTACAATAAATCCATTGTCTGAAGTTTGCTCAATTGAAAACGCCTCGTCATACAGGTACCCGCCAAGACATTTTTGCCATTGAATGTCGCCTCCCGGATAAAGCTTCACCACCCAGAAATCAAAAAAGCCATGGAAGCCGCTTACGTTACCGTCTATGCTGCTTGCTACTCCGGCATAAACATATCCGCCGTCAAGAGTTTGCCGGATGCAGGCAGCCTGGTCGTTGCCGGTGCCTCCGAGTGATTTCTGCCATTGAATGTTTCCGGTGCTGTCGAATTTTACGATCCAGCAATCAGCGGTTGTGGTGCTGCCATGATGGGCAGTAATGTCGCCATCATCGGAATAGGAATAACCGGCAGCAATGCAGCCTCCATCGGCTGTAGGCGCTACACTGCGCGCCTGGTCATTCTGCGAGCCGCCGGCAGGAGTTTGCCACAAGAGGTTTCCGTTTCCATCAATCCTGAATATCCAGAAATCGCTTTCGCCCTGGTTGCTGCTCACGTTTCCGTCACTCGATCTTGCGTAGCCGGCAACCAGCAGGCCATCGTCAGTTGTTTTATAGATGCTTAATGCTTCATCTACGTTACTTCCGCCAAAGCTTTTTTGCCAGACAATATCGGGGGCCTGTTGCGGGAAAGTTAAGAGTGAATTAAGAAGAAGTGAGAAGATGATTAAGTATGTTTTCATCTGGTAAAGCTTAAATGAGCACAAGAAAAAAAAATGTTAGGCAGTTTGTAGTTTTATTCACGAGTAAAGATTTCTCGAAATATAAAGAAAATTTTTTTGGCCTTCATTAGTAAGCATGAACTAATCTAATACCTGCCGAAGCGCAGGAAGAAGAAGAATTGCAAGGGAGTATTTTTTCATTGCAAGAAATTCTTATTTATGAAAGTGACAATTATTCTAACACTACCTTTCCATCACCAACCATTATTCCTTTTTGTTCTACATGATAAAAATAAATTCCCGGTGAAAGACTGCCGCGTTCAATTTCGAGTTTCGAATTTTGGATTTCTCGTTTCATGACTTCTTTTCCCAAAACATCACAGAGGATGAAATCAAAATTTCCTTGACCATTGATTATGATTGTTGCAGATTGGGTGAAGGGATTTGGAAAGATGGAAGTAATTATGGTTTCTCCCTGATCTAAGTATCCCAATCGCATTGGCGTAGTGAACGCTTGCGTTGCGGACCATTTACAAGTGCCGGGATAGTTGGTGATTTTTGTTTTTACTTCATAAGAATAGGCAATACCCGGAGTTAAGCCGTTGAGTTGCTTGCTCAATGTTGATGATCCAACGGTTGTATAGTTAGCAGTACCTGAAGGATAGTAACGTACTTTATAATTATCTGAGTTGTAGCAAACCGGAATGCTCCAGGAGATAAGGGCTGAAGTAGATGTGATGTTTCCCGCAGTAATGTTTGAAGGAGGACTGCAATACGCATTAAGTGTGATATTGCTTCCATTGTTACTTCCGATCACTACCGGATCTGATGAAACAACTCTCACCCGGTAGCCGGTTCCCTGGGTCATCAATGAAGAAGTACCACAGGATATAGTTCCACCGGTCTGTCCGGTCATGGATCCTATCTCTTGAGCATTGCTGAAGCTTCCGTTCTTTCCCGATATCTGAGCAGTGAAGATGTTATTCGGGTTTGCTGTTCCGGTGGTGGTAAAAGACACATCGAAACTTTCTCCGGCGCAAACGCTGCTGAATCCGAGCGGAGATGTATGTATGGCGGTTAGTTGTGCCTGGCTTCTGTATGAGAAAAGGATAAAAGCGATAAGAAGTGATGTTTTCATCATGAAGGATTTTACTTTATGAAGGTGAAAAAATTATTACGGTTCCTGCAGGTTTGCATCAACAGTATAGATGCAGACGTTAATTGCAAAACTGTAACTGAACGAAAGCAAAAGAGATCATAAAAGTGTGCGGGATTTTTTCATAGTGTCCTGTTTTATTGTTTCACAAACATTTTTACGATCTTCCCTTCACCGGTGAAAGCTGTGAGAAGATACCCGCCTTCCGGAAGAGTACTTACATCCATTGTCGCCTCGCTATTTGCATCTTCAGGAAAATCCTTCTGAAGCAAAACCTGACCAATAAAATTCTGAATGATGACAACGCGAATGGCCGTTGCAGGATCAGTCTGAATGCTCATGTTACCGGAAGTTGGGTTAGGAAAAATGTTTAGTGGGGCTTCTTCTTTTTCTTCCATCTCCGCTAACTTCATGGTTGTATTAAACGAAACAGACGAACTCCATGCAGAGTAAACAACGGGATTGGTGCTGCATTTAGTTTTCACTTTCCAAACGTAGGATGTATTCGCCAAGAGACCTTTGATAGTTTTGTAGCCAATGTTGCTGCTCACATTCTTGGTAATCCATGTACCGGCGCTTTGTTTGTATTGAATCCGGTAGCCTACAGCACAGTCGTTCGTGTTCCAATTCAACTTGGCTTTGGTAGTAGTAATGTTGGAAGTGGAAAGATTGGCAGGCTTCGGGCAAACAATACATTCCGGACAAGAGAGGGTGAGATACTGAGTAAACGTGGTGTAGATTCCAACAGGGCCATCCATCATGATGTTATAAGAAGTACCGGCCATAAGCGGGCCAAATGAAATCGTATCGGGTGATGCACACATTGATCCAATACAAGTCCATCCGGTTTCATCACAAGACCCGCTTGCTGCTTTGTAATAATAAGTGACGGGATAGCACCCTGAGTAAGAATCGTTGTAAAGAATAAGCTGGTGCGAAGCAGATTGAGCTGGGGTAAACTTGTACATAACTTCACGCGCATCGTTATCAGTGCCGAGGCATCCATAGTTTGTCCACGAACCGATGGTGTTGGTGGTTGAATTGAACGTAATGTTGTCACCGCAGTTGACGGAAGAAACAGTGGAGCAATCCAATGCTGTTCGAACATGAAGAACAGGTGTGTTGAGCGAAAAATTTCCTCCGCAGGAAGTACGCAGGTAAACATCATAATAAGTGAGAGCGGTGAGTCCGCCGATAGTTATCGGAGATGTAACATTATTCAACAGGGTTCCATTTGCTCCCGCAGTAGCGCCGGTGCCGGGTGTGAACCCTGCTGGTCCGTATTCAAGATAGGTAGTGCTCGGGCAGTTGCATTCCCAATTTACGGTGAAGGAAGCAGGAGAGATATTCGTTGCAGAAATGTTTGCAGGAGAAGGGCAACTGAATGTAACCGAGAGCGTATTGTCGGAACCGCCATAGCTCTCGTCGCCTGCGTCGCAGAAAAAATCATACGTGGCTCCTGCGGTGAATGGACCACACAGGAAAAGATCGGGAGTGCCCCAGGCGGATTGATATGGTGCGAGGCAATTGTATCCGTTCATATCACACGTGGTGCCTGCTTCCCGGTAAATGAATTTATATCCATAGCCAAACGGCGACGCGCTATAACCCACGGACGCGATATAGTAACCGGAAGAAGGTGCAATGAACTTCAAAATGATTTCTTGTCCGGGAGTGTATGCAACGCAATAGGGAGTGTTGTCCCAGTAGCCAGGTCCTGAGAAATAAAGTTGGATGGTGGAACCGAGTACACCGTAATTCACCACCAGCGGACAATCAGCAGTGGCGAATCCAACACGCATACTGTTCGGGCTGTAATTATTTCCGCTGCAATAAATCCGCACATAAATGTCGTAAGCCGTAGTAGGGGACAACCCTTCAAGTGCGTAACTTCCGCTTGCGAAAACAAGTGTCCCGTTCACGCCGGCTGTAGTACCGGTACCGGGAGTGAATCCGGCCGGACCATATTCAAGCACGCCGTAACCGCCGCTCCAACTTACGCTGGCTGAAACCGGCGTGATGTCAGTCACTGTCACGTTGGTGGCTTGAGCGCAATATGGACATTCAATTCGGAATGAACCGGTGAACGCACTCGTAGTCAATCCGTCAGCAAGAAAATAATATTGAGTTCCGGCGGTGAGCGGTCCAAAGGAGAATTGAGACGGCTCCCAGGCAGTGTTATTACCGATGCAGGTCCATCCGTATGTAGTGCAGCCGCCGGATGGTGCCTTGTAAGAAACGGAAGTAATGTAGTTCTCCGGAGAAATGGTTTTCGGAATGAACAGCATGTGATTGCCGGAAACCACGGGAGTGAATGAAAATATTTTTTCCTTCGAGTAGCCGTAGGTACAAAGTTGCCACACACCACTTCCTCCGGCGAAGCTGGCAGAATTGAGTGTGTTGCAGTTTACTACCGTGGCAGTACTGCAGTCTACTGCGGTGGTGAACGATTGCACCGCGCTATTCGGACTGAAAACACCGCTGCAATTTTGCCTGAAATAGAAATCGTAACTGGTATTCGGTGTGAGCCCGGAGTATGTGTAATAGCCATAGCCGTTTGGAATAATCGCTACCGTGCCGCCCGCGCCCGCAGAGGCACCTGTTCCCGGGGTGAAGCCGGATAGCCCATATTCAATATACATTATGCCCGTACAGTTGAAGCAACTGAAATAAGAATTGGCTGATGTTGGTGTGATGTTGTCAGTTGTTACACCAACAGGTGTGTTGCATTGAGCGAATACTTCCGCAGGAAAAATAAAAATTACAAAGAGGCAAAAAGAAAGGGCCGGGATAAATGGAAAAGTGAAAGGCCTTGTCTTTTTATTGGAATGAGAGCAGTGTGCAGAAATCTCTTTCATGATGCAAGTATTTTCTGAAATGAAATGTACAGGAATTCTCTGAAGCAAAATGTGAGCAATTGCAATCTTATTGAACTGTTTCTTAGGGAAAGAATTTTACTGCTTCACAAACATCTTCATCATGCTCCTTTCACTCGTGAAAGCTGTGATAAGGTAAACGCCTGCCTGAAGAGAACTCACATCCATTTCAACCTTATTATTTGAACCTTCCGGAAAATTCTCCTGAAGCATAACCTGACCGATGAGATTCTGAATCATAACAATGTTAATGGCAGATGTATTGTCAATCTCCACGCTTACGTTGCCGGAAGTTGGGTTAGGAAAAATGTTTAGTATGGCTTCTTCTTTTTCTGCCTCTGCCAACTTCATGGTTGTATTAAACGAAACAGACGAACTCCATGGAGAGAAAACAACAGGGTCGGTGGTGCATTTAGATCTCACTTTCCAAACGTAAGATGTATTCGGTGAAAGGCCTTTGATGGTTTTGTAACCAATGTTACTGCTCACATTATTGGTTATCCATGTACCGCCGCTTTGTTTGTAATGAATCCGGTAGCCCACAGCGCAGTCGTTAGTATTCCAATTCAACTTCGCTTTGGAGGAAGCAATGTTGGTGGTAGCCGGATTTGTTGGTACAGCACATGCGGCAATGGTGAACTGCTGAGTGTCGGAACTGCATTGTTCAGTAATCAATAATCCCTGAAACGAATCAAAATGACTTGTGAATGAAGTGACTCTTACGGTGTAAGTCCCTGGTGTAAGGTTTCCGATTTGGGAACCGGAGATGGAATCAAATACAATCCCGCTGCTATTCATATAATAGAAGGTATAAGAAAAATAGGCATTGCTGATTACGGTAGCCGTTCCTTTATTTCCGTTGCAAACATTTGTTACTACCACATCATCAATTACCGGAGTCGCGATATAATAGTAAGGCGGCCATTGATCACTTACGTTGCATCCATTCGCATCTTCGATGTAAACGTTCCCGAGTGCATTCCAGCAAACATTAGAGATTTCAAGTCCGCCTGGATAATATCCCACCTGGTACATGGGTACACCATCATAAGTTCCCCAATACGGAGGTACACCCCCGATATCAAGGGAAGTGGTTCCGGTTCCATTGCACATACCTTCACAAGGTGCGCTCCCTGCAAAGCTCAGCCCAAAGAAGTACAAGTTCGGTTGGCTTTGTATGGTGCCGGCTGCAGTAGCTGTGGCGCCCGATGCATCCGTTACCGTTGCTGTCAACGTAGTTCCTGCAGCAAGACCGCTCACTTGCCAGGTAGTGGCGCCATTTGACCATACCACAGAATATGGCACAGTGCCACCATCCGCATTTGCTTGCAGGGTGCCATTTGAATAGTTGCAGATGTCCGGGGTAGTAGTGATGGTTACAGTAAGTGAAAAAGCAGGTATAGTACTGAGAAAAATAAATGAGAAGGTGAGAAGGTTTTTCACGTGCATTAATTTATTCTCTAAATGTAACAAGATTTTACTCCCCTTTCACGAATAAGGGATGATTCAGACTTAACACGTTTCGCGAATAAGGAGACACCACGTGAAGTTGATTCGTGGTAGAAAAACGGTGATGATCTTTTTGCTTCTTTGAATCAATTTGCTTGTGGGAAATATCTTACTGACTAAGGGATAACCACTAGAATAGGATCCGGATTCTTTTCACCAAATTAATAATTGCCAACTACCAATTGTTCGCAGAACGTGGCGAGCATACTATCAACGCTCTCAATGCGCTCCCGCATCTCCGCCGCCCGGAGGCTTCCTCGTAAACGGCTGCAAATACAGCAGCGGAATACAAACCAAAAAGAAAACACCAACGAAATAAAATCCATCAATATAGGAGAGGAGATATGTTTGTTTAGTCACTGCCCCTTCAATGGCGCGGTATGCTGCTTGCTGAGCATCCAGCAAGGAATATCCTTTCGACAAAAATGCATTGACGTATGCATTATTGCGATCAATGAAAGCAGGATTGTAAATGTTGATGCTATCCAGCAACTCATTTCGATGATAGCCCTGGCGCAGATGAAGCAGCGTGGTGATAATTGCAATGCCGAAGGAACCGCCTAATTGCCGCATCATATTATTCAGTCCTACTCCCTGCGCAATATCCTTTCCTGTCAATCCTGAAAGAGCAAGAGTCGTGAGCGGAACAAACAACAGGCTCAATCCCAGACCGCGTACGATCAACGGCACTATAAAATTCCCCGGTCCCGATTCGAGGTTTGAGTTCTTTAACATGATGGTGAACACAAAAAATAAAATGAAACCAAGGGTTGCCATGATCTGAGCCGGAAATCCTTTCCTCAAAAGAATCCCCACCATGGGCATCATAATAATCGTTGCCAGCCCGCCGGGAATAAGCAATTCACCGGTTTGTTGCGCCGTGAAGCCAAGAAGATTTTGCGCAAACACCGGGAAGATGAACACCGAGCCAAACAACCCGAAGCCAAGGATGAAGGTGGTAAAAATGCCAATGGAGAATGCCCTGCTTTTGAGAATGTGCAAATCAACCACCGGGTGATAGTAGGTGAGTTCGCGCCAGATAAAAGCGACCAGCCCTATGCCGGCTACGAATGCAAGCACAGTGATGTAGGTGGTGTTAAACCAATCTTCACTTTCACCGCGCTCGAGCACCGTTTGAAGCGAACCCACGCTTACACTCAGCAGAAAAATTCCAAGCCAGTCAATTCCCTTGTCTGCCATCGAAGCATCTTTCGCTCCGCGAATGAATTCCAATGTCATCATTACCGCAATCATTCCCAGTGGAATGTTCACATAAAAAATCCATGGCCATGAAAAGTGGTCGGTGATCCAACCGCCGAGCGTGGGCCCCAGCGTTGGACCCACAACCACACCAAGGCCAAAGAGAGCTGTAGCCATTCCCAATTGCTCGCGCGGCCATGCCTCCATCAATATAGCTTGTGATGTTGAAAGCAATCCTCCGCCGCCAAGACCTTGAATGAAGCGAAAGAAGATCAGCTCCCAAATATTATGAGCGTTGCCACAGAAGAAAGAAGCAACAGTGAACAGGATGATGGAGAAAACAAAATAATTTCTTCTCCCGAATTTCTGAGAAAGCCATCCACTCATCGGAAGTATGATGACGTTCGCCACTGCATAAGCAGTCACTACCCAGCCAACATCTTCAAGTGTTGCGCCAAGGTTTCCCATGATGTTTGGCAATGAAACATTCACCACCGTAGTATCAATCAATTCGAGCAGCGATGCAAGAATCACTGTGATGGTAATGATCCATTTTCGAAAGCCTTTTTCTGCCATTTGTCCTGGTTAGTTTATTCTTTGAATGAATTTTATTGCCCTCATTGAAGCAAGTTGGCAGTTCGCAGTTGGCAGTTTGCAAAAAACACTGCCCGTAGTTTAATTCTAAAAAATTGTTTCACTTGCAATTTGAAGTTTTCAAGAAATCCAATCCATAGCTTATATACAAAATGAAAATATGGTTTCATTTGTTAACTGCTAACTACGAATTGCTAACTGCCAACTGCCAACCGCTTTCAACTTCCATACTTCTCCGCATGTTCAATCATGTGGTTAAGCATCTTTCCAACCTCTTCGGATTTAGCCAACAAATCCAGGTACTTTGATTTGTCAATGTATTTGCCCGCCAGCGAGAAATCAAGCCACACTTGCGTTTCAGTATTTTCCATATCTGCATCGGTCATCTTACTGACAAAGTGCGCAGGATACTTCCTTTTACGATAACCTTCACCAATACATGAACAAACTGATCTTGACGACTTTCTAATTTGTATGGTCAACCCATACTTTTCTTCTTCTGGAAATTTTTTGGTGAGTTCAAAAATTTCAACAGCAAGCTTGAATGCTTTTCTATAAACAGTTAAATCACGAAATGTTCCCATGGTCGCCTGAAGTTTTTGCTATGTACTTATATTCGAATTGAGCTTTTATTTTGTTAACTGTCAATTGTCACTTTTTTTGCTAACTGCTAACTGAAAACTGCCAACTTTTTTTTGCTAACTGAAAACTGCCAACTGCCAACTGATTTCCTTACTCCAAGTGCACCACCACCTTCGCGCTCATTCCGGGACGAAGTCTCGACTCAAGTTCTTTGGGAAGATTCATTGCAATCTTTACCGGCACGCGTTGCACAACTTTCACAAAATTTCCCGTTGCATTATCTGGTGGAAGCAATGAGAAGCGTGCTCCAGTTGCGCCTGAAAATGAATATACTTTCCCTGTTATTTTCTCATCGGGGAATGCATCAATCTTCACATCTACTGCCTGACCTTCTTTCATTCTTTCCAATTGCGTCTCCTTGAAATTTGCAACGATGAAGGAATTGGTATCAGTGACTACTGCAAAAAGTGTTTGTCCGGGTTGTACCAATTGTCCCAACTGAATATTTTTTTTCGCTGCAACTCCGGTAGCGGGGGATGTGATCACGGAGTAAGAGAGTTGAAGGGTTGCATAATCGAGGTCCGCTTGTTTTGACTTCACTTGCGACTCCGCCACTGCTACTTGTTGTTGTGCTGCCGACATCAGGGCCCTGGTTGCTTCTGATTGCCGCTGCGTTGACTCGAGCGCCGACTCTGCGCTTTCCTTGTCTGCCCTCACAGCATCAAACTGAGACTGAGTGATGGACTTATCGGCAAGCAGACTCTGGTAGCGATTGAAATCCTGCGTAGCCTTCCAAACTTTTACTTTCTGCTGTTCAATGTTCGATTGCGCCGTACTCACGTTTGCCTGTGCAGATGCGATGTTTGCTTTCACCACCGACACGTTTGCAATCGCATTGTCTAATGCTGCCTGCGCCTGTTCCACTTTTAGTTGAAGATCGCGGTCATCAATTTTCACGAGCGTATCGCCTTCCTTCACGGGTTGATTTTCAGAAAAGAAAATTTTGTTGATGTATCCTGATACCCTCGCATTCACCGGACTGATGTCACCATCCACCTGCGCATCATCCGTGGTTACATGGTGCAATGAATAGACATACTCCACGATGCCATAGCCAATACCACCCACAATGATCGCAGAGAAAATGATTGGAAGGATTTTTTTTCGTGCACTGCCCTTTGTTTCTGCCATAATTTATTTTTTTTAAAATGACTTTTAAATTCTGTCGCCAATTCAAGGAAGTAATTCAACATCCGAACTAATTCTTTTTTATTTATTGTCCCTCGGCTGTGGGTCCCAATTTCCTGATGATACTAGAAGTTTGTAATAAGCAATCTGTGCATCCGCCTCCGCGATCACATAATTGATCTGCGATTGTATTTGTTGCGTTTGTGCATCCGTTACATCACTAATCACGGCTACATTGTTATGGTATCTCGAATTTGTAACGCTCAAATTCTCTTCTGCAATAGTTACCGTTTTGTTCAACACTTCGAGCTTCTCAAGCGATTGAGAATAGGCGAGGTAATTCTGATAGACTTCCGATTTGATGCCATCACTCAGTTGTTGCCGCGCCGCATCCGCTTGATCAAGGAGCGCCTGGTTCTCTGCGATCACATGCTTATTGGTAAACACATTCGTGATATCCCAGTTAAGGGTAAGCCCGAGATCCCAGGTCGCTTTGAATTCATTAGTAGGCGGGATGTACCGAATATTCGGACTTGCATAGAAAAAATTTGCACCGGCACTCAACGTGGGCCAAAATCCATTCTGAGCAATCTTAAGATTATCCTGAGCTGCCTGATTTTTTAGTAAGAGTGATTGCATTTCAGGGCGATTTTGTAGCGCGTTTGTGATGAAGGCGTCTTGCGCGTTAACGTTTCGCATTGTGAAGATCGCTGTGGTGTCGAGCACAATGTCAACATCTCCCGGCAAGCCAATGAGCAAGTTGAAATTGTAATTGGCTACTTTGAGAATTGTCTCTGCGTCAATCCTTACAAGCTGTGTATTGGACTGCTGGAGTTCAACACGAAGCTCATCGTTGTGAGTAGCCATTCCATTGTTCTCAAAATTCTGAACATCCTTAAGCCGCTGATTAATGAGTTCCAAATTCTGATCAATGATGCCTACTGCTTGCTGAACTTTATAAAGATTAAAGTATGCAGTGATGATGTTGAGGCCCACGTCATTTCGGTCCTTCTTTAAATCGTATTGAGCAGCGCCGAGAGTTTTATTAGCTGCCTCCTTCGCAGTCTTTACTCTGAATCCCGCGAAGATTACTTCGTTGATTGAAATCCTGTTTTGATAACTGTTCAGATAAACAGGAAAAAGTGTTTGCGGCTCCGTTGCTCCCGGAAACAAAACCTGGAATTCCGGTACATCGCTCAGCCGGCTATACCCTGCCGTAAGTTTTGCTGAAGGATATTGCAGATCGAACGTTTCATCATGCTTCGCCTGCGCATAATCAAGTTTGCCCTGTGAAATCTTCAATTGATTACTTGCAGTAATGCCCATATTAATTGCCTCAGCAAGGGTGATCTTTCGCTGGGTCTGTGCCTGGCTCACAAACGGGAGAATAGTTGCAAACAAGAAAAGAAGTAAACGGTTGTTTAACCTTACTGCGAAATATTCATGCTTCATGTTCTGCCTGGTTTTTTTAGTAACAAGTAAGAGCGCATCAAATCTTTGAGGTAGTTCTTTAAGCGGTTTTTATACCGGGTATCAGAAATTGAAAAGGTGTCTGGATTTTGATCAAGAATTTTACAGATGATCTCTTTGGAATGTGTGGCCTGTGAAAGTGTCCCGATAATGGTAGCTATTACCAATTCAGGATCAGACGCCTTGAAAATTTTTTTTCGTATTCCCTCCTGGATTATTTTCCGGATCTCCCGGAGATTTTTCAGCAGGATGTCTGCAATCGCATTGTGCATTTCAGAACGCTGCTGAAGCGATAATTCCCTGTGAAGAATGCGGCTGAAGCGATTATGAGAAACAATTCTGTCAACATAAAAGTCAATCATCATTTCAATCTTCGACATGGGGTCACGCTTTTCATCACGGCTGAGTAGTTGTAATCGTTCCCGCATGAAACTGGAACGGTGCTCCACCAATGCTTCAAACAGTTTTTCTTTTGACCCGAAGTAATAAGAGATCATCGCGATATTTATTCCGGCCTTCTTCCCAAGCTCGCGGACAGAAGTTCCTTCAAACCCTTTCTCAGCAAACAACTCTTCGGCGGCTTCCAGTATTTTTTCTTTCTTATCCATCATTAAAAAATGCTGATCAACGCGGCAAAGTTAAACAAACGTTTATATTGGTGAATGTTTTCTTAATGTTATTTTTCAGATTGAAGAAGTGACGCATAGCTGTAATAGATATTTTATTTTATTCTCATTCTTACCGGGTCATTAGAGGGGTCTGCATGTTTACACTTCGACGGACTGCAAATCGTCGGTCATTCAGAAGTACGAACCATTTTTGAAATGGAAAAAACAGAAATGACGTTATTAAAGCGAGGCTGTCATTCCGACGTAGGAGGAATCTGTATCGAGGCTAAAAAACAGATTCCTCCTATGTCGGAATGACACGAAGTGTGTTAACGTCATTGTAAGGAACCTTCTTTGCACCTTGACAGATTTCTGCAATGAATTGTAATCCCGCAATACTGCGGGACTCCTGAATGACTTCAAGAAATGTGAAATAAGAAAAGTCATTGTCATGAAAAGGCCGAAGTAAGCGGAACGTTTTATGCTATCTTTGCCGGCCTCCTAAAACCACAATGACTGCCGGATTACTCACTGAAGAAATTTTAGAAAAACAGCACGACGAAAGCCGGCAGGGGCAACTATTCTCTGGTGTAAAGATTACAGAAGATGCGGTCAATCCTCATCGCAAATTTTATATTGAAACTTATGGTTGTGCAATGAATTTCAGCGACAGCGAAATAGTTGCTTCCGTTTTAATGAGCGATGGATTCTCTGCTACCACTAATTTTTTAGATGCCGATCTTGTGTTGATCAACACGTGTTCCATACGTGAGAATGCCGAGCAAAAAGTAAGAAACCGCCTCGCAGAATTACGCCGGATAAAAAAATCAAATCCTGATGCCCTCATTGGCGTACTGGGCTGCATGGCAGAGCGGTTGAAGTCAAAATTTTTGGAAGAGGAAAAGCTTGTTGATCTCGTCGTTGGTCCTGATTCCTATCGCGATTTGCCGAAGCTGGTGACTGTTGCCGAAGATGGACAGAAGGCAGTGAATGTTTTATTGTCGAGGGAAGAAACTTATGCGGACATCAATCCGGTTCGGCTGAACAGCAATGGTGTTACAGCTTTCATATCAATCACCCGCGGATGCAATAATATGTGTTCGTTCTGCGTAGTGCCCTTCACCCGCGGACGTGAGCGCAGCCGCGATCCATATTCAATTGTTACTGAAGCCAAACAACTGTTTAATGAAAGTTACCGCGAGGTCACCTTGCTGGGACAAAATGTTGATTCGTATTTCTGGAAGAGTGAATCATCCGGCGAGTCAACGACGTTTGCGCAACTGCTGGAACAAGTCGCATGGATCAATCCAAAGCTGAGAGTGCGGTTCAGTACGTCTCATCCAAAAGATATTACGGATGAAGTCTTGTTCATGATTACAAAGCATCAAAACATTTGCAAGAGCATTCATTTGCCGGTTCAGTCAGGCAGCAGTGAAGTACTGAAGAGAATGAATAGAACCTATGATCGTGAATGGTACCGCAGCAAGATTGACCGCATTCGTGAGGTGATTCCCGGCTGTGGAATTACAACTGACATCATCAGCGGATTCTGCGGGGAAACGGATGATGATCATCAGCAAACGCTCAGCATGATGGAATACGTGAAGTACGATATGGCTTACATGTTTAAATATTCCGAGCGTCCTGGAACGCCGGCTGCCAAAAAATTTAGTGATGATATTTCAGAAGAAATAAAATCAAAACGGCTCAGTGAAATCGTTGAACTGCAGCATTTACATCAGCATGAGATGAACATTTCCGAAGTCGGACGAGAGTATGAAGTGCTTGTGGAATCCACATCAAAGCGATCAAAGGACTTTTTCAGTGGAAGAAACTCTCAGAACAAGGTGGTCGTTTTTCCAAAGAAGAATTTTCAGAAAGGAGATTACGCCACTGTTAGAATTGTTGATTTTACTTCTGCAACGCTGATTGGAGACGTGATATAAAGGATCAAGAATCATCCCGCCAAACGGTGGAACAAAATTCAATCCCGCAATACTGCGGGAAAAGTTCAAAAGTTTCAGGTTTGTGTTTTGAAACTTTTCTTTTTGAAATTTTCTTGAAGTTTGGAATTTGGGTTTTGGAATTTGCCAAAACACATCAGAAGCTGAAAAGTTAGATGCAACAACAATAACTATTAACAGATAACAATTAACGACCTCTTGGATCTTCAGGCAATAAAAAATCGCTTCGGCATCATCGGCAATTCACCGGCATTGAATCATGCCTTGAACATTGCCATTCAGGTTGCTCCCACTGATCTCACGTGCCTTGTCACGGGAGAAAGCGGCGTCGGCAAGGAAAGTTTCTCCCACATCATTCATCAGCTCAGTACCCGCAAGCACAATCCGTTTATCGCTGTGAACTGCGGTGCCATTCCCGAAGGAACCATTGACTCTGAACTATTCGGTCATGAAAAGGGATCGTTCACGGGTGCACATGAAGCGCGCAAAGGATATTTCGAAACTGTAAATGGCGGAACGATTTTCCTCGATGAAATCAGCGAGCTTCCTCACGGAACGCAGGCACGCCTGCTTCGTGTATTGGAAAGCCAGGAATTTATTCGCGTAGGCTCCTCCAAAGTGCAGAAGACCGATGTGCGCGTGGTGGCTGCTTCCAATGTAAATTTATTGGAGCGGGTTTCAACAGGAAGATTCCGCGAAGATCTCTATTACCGGTTGAGTACGGTGCCCATTAAGGTGCCGCCGCTTCGCGATCGCAGAGAAGACATTCCGCTCTTGTTCAGAAAATTCTGTCTTGACTTCGCCGATAAATACAAAGCCACCCCGATTCAATTGGACGATGAAGCAAAAGAGCTGCTGATGAATTACAGATGGCCGGGCAACGTTCGGGAATTGAAGAATGTGGCGGAGCAAATTTCTGTGCTCGCAAAAAATAAAGTGATGACGGCGGCGGAGTTACGTGAGTTTCTTCCCGACAATCAGCCTTCCATGTTGCCGGCCCTCACAGGCGCAACCCACCAGGCAGGAGACTTCACCGAACGTGAACTTTTGTACAAGGTGCTCTTTGATATGCGCAATGACATAACCGAACTTAAGAAAATTGTTTTCGGGCTCATGTCGCCGGAACAAGTTCAGAAGATCAACTTCATGCCTGCTGAAACAAATGGAACCCCAATGCAGCAGGGCGAAAAAGCCGTGGTGCTCGATTCGTCGGCTGCACCCATAGAAGTAGAAGAATCTCTTTCACTGGAGAATTCAGAACGGGAACTCATTAAGAAGGCGCTGAAAAAATATCGAGGACGGCGAAAGAATGCCGCGCGTGAGCTCGGTATTTCTGAACGAACGTTGTACAGGAAAATCAAAGAGTATAATATTCCGGAGTAAATTGGGTTTAGTTGGCTGCTATAATTATGAACCGACACTTCAAACTTTTATCATCAGTATTTCTGGCTCTCACTATTCAACTTTCCGGTTGCAGGGACAAGAATCATCTTTCACCAAACCAGGAGTTTGGCAGCATCCCGGCTTCATTAGCTGACAGTTTGCGACAAGTTGGCGCAGAAGTTCAGAATACGGAAATTGATCCGGCAAAGGACAATACAATTGTTGGCAAGCAAGGAACGACAATTTACATTTCTGCAAATAGTTTGATTGACGAACAAGGACAGCCAATAAAATCCAGGACAACTATTCAACTCAAAGAGAATTATTCCATTGCTGACATTGTAAGCAGCAATTTGCAGACAATACACAATAGCGAGATTTTACAAAGTCAAGGAATGATTTATTTGCTTGCGACCACTTCTGATGGAAGTGCTGTTAAGATTGATAAGTCAAAACCAATCAGAATTGAATTTCCATTCTCCGGCAATTTTGGTGATGCAAAATTTTTCAGAGGAACGAGAGATGATATTGGGAACATTAATTGGACAACAGTGGAAGGACCAGATAAAAAGCTGGTTCCGTTTCCAATTAAAATGATAGCCTCAAGACCTTACGGTGAATGTTCCAAAGATTTCGGAATAACAAAAGACCCGGAAATTTGGAAAGACACTATGACGAAATATTACCGCACTTATGACGAGATCACAAAGTATGAGAACACTTTACTTGCTACGAGAGAATTTAAAGCAAGATACTATAGCTATTGCATGCCTGAACTGACAAAGATTTACATTGACAATCTTGATAAAAATATGTGGGAAGTTGATGAACTGGTCGTGCAACACTTTATCAAGGATTCAACTGAAAGAGTAGATTTTGAGATTGGCTACCGTCCCCCGGGGGTAAATGGAGGAGCAAGGACTAAAGAGCAAGATGCCGCTTATGAATGGTTAGTCAACACTGCAAAAGAAAGTGGACACCAGATGATCATTATTTTCAAAGCATTTGCTGCTCAGAAATTGACAAAGATTGACGAGACAAGAAAAGTTGATACTTCAGAAGTGAAAGATTTCGACAAAGCGTTCATCGCTTACGAAACAGTATCTTTTGGCTGGATTAATTGCGATATTTTTTATAAAGACCCGAAGGCTGAAAAAATAAAATTGCTTGTTCAGACAAACGAAACCCCGTCAATCGTAAATATTATCTTCAAAGACAGGAAAATAGTTTTAGACGGGATTGAAGACGGAACAAATAAATTCAGGTTTACAAAAGACCACGAAGGGTACAACAAGCTTCCAAAAGGAGACACGGCAATTATTCTTGCCATTGGGTACCGGGACAACAAAATAACTTTTGCTTCAAAAGAAATAATCATCGGGCAAAATGAAACTGAAAATTTGGACTTAAAGGAAATAACAGGGAGCGAACTCAAGATACTATTGAAGCATTGCAACAGCTAACACCAGATCAACAATGATAACCAACCGGACTAAGACAGCAGAGGGGAAAAATATTCACTTCAATAAACCATTTCAGTTTGCATTAAATAGCTGTTTAGGCAAAGCCCGTTTCGCTGCGTTTTGTTTCGCTGTATTAATTTCTTCGCTCTTCACTTCTTGTCACATTTACTCTTTTACAGGTGCTTCAATTGACCCTACTGATTCAACTTTTACCATTCATTTCATCGTGAACCAGGCGCCGGTGGTAATCCCTTCATTAAGTCAAACACTTACTGATGCATTGAAGAATAAATTTCTCACCAGTACAAATCTGGCTCTTGTGCAAAGCAACGGTGACCTCGAATTTAGCGGGGCCATCACAGGTTACCAGGTCAATCCTGTATCGGCACAGGCAAACGAAATTGCAGCTCTTAACCGTCTCACCATTACGGTGAGTATTGATTTTGTAAATCGTAAGAATGAAAAGCAATCGTGGAATTCAACTTTCTCACGCTATGCTGATTACAACAGCAGCTCCGATCTTGCTTCTGTTCAGGATCAGTTGATCAAGCAGATCAATGAACAGTTGGTGGAAGATATTTTTAATAAAGCTGTCGTAAATTGGTGACATGAATGCAAATGATTTGGTGACCATGCTGCGTGATCCTGAGTTTCTGCACCGGCCGGAGAATAAGTTATTGGAGAAATTCGTGGAAAAGCATCCTTATTTTTTCATCGCGCATGCGCTTCTTGCTAAAAAAAATTCTTCAGATCAAAAACACTCGAAGCAATCATTACATGCAGCAGCGCTTCAGGCCGGTGATCGTGAAATGCTGCATCACTTCATGAAAGAAAAACCCGGGTATGAAGAACCACCGGAGAATGCGAAAGAAAAAATTGCCGTCCCGTTGAAGCAGAAGGAATTGACGGTGGCGGAAATGGACAATGAAGAATTGATGGAGATGCTGAAGTCCATTCACGAACGCAAGGTGGCATTTCTCAATTCGGGAGGACTTTCGAAGCGAGAGGAAGTTGTTGAGGAAGAGAAAGTGAATGCGGAAAGTGAAATAGACGCTTCAGAACAATTCGAGTTGAGTGAAGCCTCCATCGCTGATTCAGAATTCTCGATGAACAATATTTTGCTTGAAGAGGAAAGTGAACAGAATGCTGAAGAGCTCTCTTCTGAGATAGAATCAATGCATGAGCTTGATTCAGAAATGAGCGAGCAGGCAGAATTTGATTTGCAGGAAGATTTACTTCTTACCAATGAAATCTCCGGTGGCGGAGCCGAGTTTATTCCCACTGATTTTCTGAACAGCGAAGATGCCATTGAAGATTTTACATTGGAGCCCGATGCGGAAATTCAATCCATGAATGTAATTGAAGAAGAAATCATTTTCCATGATTCCGAATATGAGTTAAGGGAGGTGGAAGCAAAAGTTATCTCAGCATTCGAGACACCGCTGCAGACGGAAAGTGAAAATACAGTTCCCTTCATAACAGAAGATATTTCCTACGAAGAAGTAGAGACGTTACAAGTATCAAAAGAAATTCCTGAACAATCTTTTGATGAAAAAGAATTGGAAGAAGAAAAAGCGAGACCTGTTGCCGGGGATTCAGAAGAGAATTCCTCTCTGCGGATCAACGAACATGTGTCCTCTCCCGGCGAATTTCTTCCTGATAAATCTTACACGTACTCACAGTGGCTTCATTTCTTCAGGTACGATTCTCCCGGAACAAATATGGAGTCAGTTGAAACAACGGATAAAAAAGAGTCGCCCAGAGTTCAGGAGGCGGAGCGCTCTTTCGGAGCGACAATGCAGTTGGAACTGGAATCCATTGATCGTATTGTTTCTTCCATCAAAATGAAACCGGAAGAAGGCGCTAAAAAAATTTCTCCCGAAGAATTAGCGGGCAAAAGCCTCGAATTGAATGAGGATGTGGTGAGCGAAACACTGGCGCAGATTTACGAAGAGCAGGGCCGGTATGATAAGGCCATTCGGCAGTATGTGAAATTGAGTTTGATATATCCCGAAAAAGTGTCTTTCTTTGCAGCCCGCATTAAGGAGTTGAAGGGGAAGAAATAAGACGTAAAGATGTAAGACTTAAGACAAGGAAAACAAAAAATAAAAGAAAAAATAATGTACCCGTTCATTACCGTTCTTATCATTATTGCTTGCATTCTGCTCATGGTTGTGGTGCTCATTCAAAACCCAAAGGGAGGAGGATTAGGTCAGGCATTCGGAGGATTGTCCAACCAGTTTCTCGGAGTGCAGCGTACTACCGATTTCCTGGAGAAGTCAACATGGGTATTGATTGGAGCAGTGGCCTTATTAAGCATCAGTACCTTATTCTTTGTTGGAAAAACAAGCGCTACTCAACCGGTTCAAAAGTCGGAATTTGAAGGAGGTGACCTGGGAGGATCTCAGCCGGTGCCGAATAATAATGCGACTCCGATTACTGCCCCGGATTCTTCAAAGTAGTAATTGAAGTGAGACAACAATTCAGCAAATTTTTTTCTTCTCCAATCAATGATCACCCATTGCGCAGGATTTTGCCCTCCCTGTGATCATTAATTTGCGATAATTATTTTTTTAGAATGTATTCCTTTAGTTGCGAAAAGACTCACCATGTACATTCCGCTGTTCAGGAAAGGATTGATATAATAACTTCCGTTCCCCGTGAATGGCTGACTCGATATTTCCGACCCCAGCATGCTGGTGATAACGAGAGTACTGTTTTCATCTGTCTGAATGTTAGAGTTTATAATCAATTTGCCGCCGGAAAGATATACGTCAAATACATCGTTGTTTATCGAATTTGAATTCAATTCCTTTAAACTAAACACAACAAAGAACCTGTTTTCATATTTGCCTGCCTCAAGATATAAACGGTAATCCGGAGTTTGACGCAAATCCCGGTAGATCCCTTTTTCATTGTCGAGCAGGTATATATGAAGGTCATCGGGCATCAGCAGAATATCCCGTGCATTAAAAGTTATGGACCCGTTCCTTTGTGTTTTAAGTCCAAGAGGCAATACGGTCAGGCTATCATCAGGATAAGGTAACGCTCTTATTGAAAGCTTTTGTGCATCACCGGACAGAGCATACAGGTTCGGGACACCGGGATTAGTGTTCATCAATTTAAGAGCGTCAAGATTCTTATTGAAGACAGTGGTAGCCTCATCATCAAGATAAAATACAAAGGGGTCTGCGGTAGTTCCTCCATGAAAACCTGCGTAGAGCCGAAGCAATGGGAGAGAGCGGGGACGATGAAAAGCCGCTGAAAGGTCTTTAGATCTGGCACTGTTATTTACCGTAAGATCAGCAGCTACAGGAAAGCTGCCATCGGTAACATGTACAAAAAACCCCTGCATGGCCGGTATAATATTCACGGCAACAGAATCACTCGAAATACCATTGACATAGCTGCTATAGGTGCCGGTATACTGATCGGTGTCGCCCGCATTAAAATAATATATCGCATCATCAATATTCGTACGGGTCCACCCTGCTGTTAAGTCCCAGTCAACAGGAGAGGGGTACGGGTTGCCTGCGAGGTTAAAGCCCATGGTAAAGTCGTGGTCGTGATTATAAAGTGTGGCGGAAGAAATAGTACCGTTGTTAACCACTCCTGTTATATCAATTGTTTTAGCGGAGGAGTCAGCTCCAAAATTAGCTGCATAACCCTGCATAGGAATAAGCAACCCTGTTGTATCTGTGTAATCAAGCCAGCCGGAAACAAGCTGGTTTTCATCATAGCGATAAAATACAGAGAACGAATCTGTCAAATCAATATCATCAGATAGTTCATTGACTGTAGCAGCTTCAAAAGGTGAGCTCAAATATTTATAACCAAACCCTCTGGCAAGGTAACGCTGCATGGTGACATTGCCGAGCACTTCGCCTGATCCGTTGCCGGATATAAGCGCTGTTTGCGAAGCGGTGGAAAGAAGCGTGAGATAATTACCAGTAGCAAACGATCCATTAGATGGCGTCAATACTCCGCTTAGTTTTAGGGTGTCGTCTAAAGTTACTCCCGCAGCATTGTTAATAATAAGGTCCTCAATTGCATTATCGGAGAATGTTGCAGCCGGTATCGTTTGTGCGGAGGATCCGTTCAGCTCAATACTGCCATTGCTTGCAGTAAAGGTGCCGCTATTAGTAATAGTACCTGCAATTTGCAATGCTGAAGTATCAATAAATGTCGCCCCGCTATTGATTGTGATATTTCCACTTATAGCCGCTGAATCACCTGATGTTTTGGGTGTAACTCCACCATTGCTAAAAATAAGATTGCCATAAATTATTCCGGCCACCGATTGAGCCGCCGTTCCATTGTATTCAACGGTGCTGTTATTATCTAATGTAACATTGGAAAAAGCTGAGGGAAAATTATTAGCGCCACTCACAAGCAAGAAAGCTCCATCCCCCATAGTCAGTGATCCTCCTGTTGAGGTTCTGTTGCTGGCGTAAGTGGATATATCAAGAGTTCCCGAATCAATAGTCAGGTCTCCATTAATAACTGCATTTCCGGTTAATGATGCAGTTCCGGATGTTTTGTGAATGATAAGATTATTAAAAGTGGTGGATGTTAAGCTTTGTGTTCCTGTACCATTAAATGTAACGGTTCCTGCGCCGGGAGTGAATGTGCCGGTGTTACTCCAGTTGCCCCCTATAAAATAATTTCCCGAACCGTTAACGGTAGCCGAATTGGTAAAGTCTAATGTTAAGTCGAGCGTACCGGTATTCGTTATAGTTCCGCTGGTGTTTTCAAGACTGCCGCCATTTATAACTGTACCTGCTGCTATATTTACAAAGGCCCCATTGTTCATCCATACCTGGGAAAAACAAGCGGCATTGAAGGACAAAATTAATAGTATGGTTAAAAAATATTTCATTGCTAAAAATTAATTAATAGTCTTACACTTATTATCCGGATTTCATTGTTGCTTTTTATAAATTATGCATTTGTAAACTTGCTGTCAAATGGAGATGTGAACTTGTTGCTACTGTGGCTGTTGTCACCACACCAATGACATACTGTCCGTCCGCCGGGAGAGCAAAATCAACGCCCACTGCATTTAATAAACCATCGGCCGCAGGGGTTGTAAATGTTGCGCCATTGCTGCCGGCTACTACAGTCCCTAATGTATAAATATCTAAACCCGCTGCACCTGATGTTCCCGGTCTTGTGATAGGGTAAAGCCCAAAAGTATAATTGCCTGTAGGTGCAACATCATTCACATATATTTGTGCCCGTATCCTGAGTTTGGTTGTGACTCCATTGACGGTTGGATAATCTGCAGCGGCAATATAAATGGTGGCTATAGGATAAAGTGTTCCCGTACCGCTTACTGCTATTGGATCTCCGTCTCCCAGGGCATAAGTACCTGCTACTTTTGCAGCCGTGTGACTTCCGGTAACTTGAAGTATTGTTCTATATGAAGCATTGGGTACCGCAGCGGCAACAAAAGCAGTGGTGGCAAGCTCGGTTGTATTGGTACCAACTGCTGCAGTTGGTCCTGCCGGAACACCTGTAAATGTCGGAGATGCTAAGGGTGCTTTTAAATTATCAGCGGTCGTAACGAATGCGGTAGTGGCAAGCTGGGTTGTATTGGTAGCTGCTGCTGCAGTCGGGGCTGCCGGAACACCTGTAAATGTTGGAGATGCTAAAGGTGCTTTTAAATTATCAGCAGTAGTAACGAATGCTGTTGTAGCAAGCTGGGTTGTATTGGTAGCTGCGGCAGCAGTCGGAGCGGCCGGAACACCTGTAAATGTTGGACCTATTGCCAAAACGAGACTACCTGTCCCTGTTTGATTTGTTGTTGTAAGGGCTGTGCCGCCACCAAGAGCAAGAGAGGTGCCTGTAGCCACTCCAAGATCCGGTGTTATAAGTGAAGGAGAAGTTGCGAGAACAAGACTACCTGTTCCTGTTTGATTTGTTGTCGCAAGGGCTGTACCTCCACCGAGTGCAAGAGATGTTCCTGTGGCTACTCCAAGAACAGGTGTTATAAGTGTTGGAGAAGTTGCCAGTACGAGATTACCCGTTCCTGTTCGATTTGTTGTTGTAAGTGCTGTACCACCACCAAGTGCAAGGGAGGTCCCGGTTGCTACTCCAATATCCGGTGTTGTAAACGTTGGAGATACTAAATCTGCTTTTAAATTCAAAGCAGTTAGCCTGACTACATTTCCCGTACCGGTGGTTGCAATTTCCTCTATTACTCCGGCGCCGGCCGTAACTCTTCCTAAAATTTTATCTGTCGCGGAAATATTTTGAATTTTTGCGTAGGTAACATTGCCATCCAATATAGTTGAAGTGGTGACTGCATTAGCAGCAATTGTTGTTGCATTGCCAATTGAGGTAACATCACCCGTCAAGTTTGCATTGGTAGTAACTGTTGCTGCGTTGCCGGTTGTAGAACCTGATGAGCCGGTTACATTTCCTGTAACATTACCCGTTAAAGCACCCGCAAAAGCGACTGATGTTAGTATTCCTGTGGATGGATTAAAAGATAATTTAGTAGAAGAAATTTTTTGAGCCAGGTTTCCTGAAGTCGTCGTTACCCAAGTCGGGTACATCGTTGCGGCGGTTGCATTGTCATCAGTAATTGCTGTCAATGTTGCACTTCCTGCATTGCCTGAAATTGTCGCCTGGTCCCCGGTGTTGGTGCCTGAAACCGTAGCGTCAAGCGGAACCGTAAGTGTTTTAGATATAGTGCCGCCAGCTATAGTGAAACCCGCTGCTTGGGCACTAAGTGTAAGGGCATTATATGTTTTACCTGTAAGAGCTGCTGCTATTTTACCATCCGCAATTGCGGTTGCATTCCATGTACCCGTTGCAATGGTTCCAAGTGTTATAATATTTGTTGTCCCCGCCCAGGTTGATAAAGCCGTATTCTCAACGCTACCTAAACCAACTGCCGTTTTATCAAGGGTTTGAAACGTTTTATCTCCTCTCCAGTATTGTGCTGTTGTGCCAGCCGCAATACTCGATTCTCTTGCATTTAGCTGCCCTTGTACATTTTGAAAAGCAGTAAGAACAGAATTGCCCGCTGCTAAAGCAGTATTTGTTCCAAGAGAATAGCCTGTTAGGGGCGCTGCTATTGCTTTTGCATTTGTGAAATATAAATTAGTCCCTTCAGCAATGTTGGTGGTGCTTAAAACAACCGCTCCCTGCAGTCCGTTTACAGAGGTTACAGTAGTCGCAGATGGGGCCAGTTGGTATATAGTACCATTGTGAATGATTTCATCACCGACAACAAAGACAATATTTCCCGATCCTAAGTTCTGAGTACCGGCTATTGAAACTCTATAATCCCATCCATTTACACCAGTGGCATCAGATAGTGTAGGAGTATTAGTGCTCGCATCCCAGGTGCCCTTGTAAATTAAAGCTCCCGTAGGAAGTTGAGAAGATGGAATTTTACCACCAGCATCTAAAGTAGCTACGCCATTATTAGCTGCTTTTTGTGTTAAAGGTATAAAGGCGCCATCTACATATCCTTTAGTTGTCAAATGGGTAGACAGTGTTGGTGTTACTCCTATTACTGCGCTTGTGAATGTTTTAGTTCCAGCTATAGTTTGATCAGTAATAAGATCAACAAAATTTTGCGTTGACGAACCGGTTCCACCCCTTGAAATGGCCAATTGACCAGACCATCCCAGTGTTAGAGAGGTAGCAGCCAGTAATGATGTTGAAGGCGAGCCGCCCAATGTCAGTGTTACGTTGGCATCATCTGTTTTAGTCAAAGCTGCGGCTGCTGAAAAAGAAGGCGCTGCTGAGCTCCCGGTGGCATTTCCAAAATAAGTA
>Ga0134121_10000647_pt1 | contig 38135 bp, 38 predicted proteins | sample KB301_FD_96463 | JGI IMG/M metagenome (GOLD analysis project Ga0134121, IMG submission 96463) | Terrestrial soil microbial communities without Nitrogen fertilizer from Kellogg Biological Station, Michigan, USA - KB3-0-1 | ecosystem: Environmental > Terrestrial > Soil > Unclassified ...
CACGCCCAGCTCGGCGAACAGCCGCGGCACGAACGCCTCGCCGCCGGAGACCGCGACCGTGACCGCTCCGTCGGCGATCGTCGCCTCGAGGTCGAAGCGCTCGCGCAGCGCCGCGATCGCCGCCTGCTCGTCGTCGACGTGCAGCTGGACGCGGTCCTTGCCGACGCTCGCCTTCAGCGCCTCGGGCGTGTCGAGCGCGATCAGCTCGCCCTGGTCGATGATCGCGATGCGGTCGCAGTGCTCGGCCTCGTCCATGTAGTGCGTCGTGAGGAAGATCGTGATCTCCTCGGCGGCCTTCAGCTCCTCGATGTAGCGCCAGATCGAGCTGCGCGTCTGCGGGTCCAGGCCGACCGTCGGCTCGTCGAGGAACAGCACGCGCGGGGCGTGCAGCAGCCCGCGGGCGATCTCCAGGCGGCGTCGCATCCCGCCGCTGTACGTCGAGACGAGGCTTGCGCGCCGCTCCCACAGGCCGACCATCTCGAGCACCTGGCGCATCCGCGCGGGCACGAGCGCCTTCGGCACGCCGTAGAGCTCGGCGTGGAAGCGCAGGTTCTGCTCGGCGGAGAGGTAGCCGTCGAGCGTCGGGTCCTGGAAGACGAGGCCGATCGAGCGCCGGACCGCGTCGCGCTCGGTCGCGACGTCGTGGCCGGCGACGCGCGCGCTGCCGCCGTCGGGCTTGGTGAGCGTGCACAGCATCGAGATCGTCGTCGACTTGCCGGCGCCGTTGGGACCGAGGAAGCCGAACGTCTCGCCGGGCACGACGTCGAAGTCGATCGCGCGCACCGCCTCGACGTCGCCGTAGCGCTTGACGAGGCCGCGGACGGCGATGGCCGGCTCGGCGATGGCGGGGGCGGCGTCGGCGGTCACGCCTCCAATGATGGCTCATTGCCGCTCGCGACCGCGATCCGCCCCTTCAGGCCCGGTCCTGTGCGTTGTGCCATGTTCGAGTGATAACCGACTTGTCATCAAATAACGATAACTGCACAGTGAAAACGTTTGCGGGCAAACGAACGCTCCGGGCCTGGGAGCACCGGAGCGTTCGCCTGCTCCCTGCCACTGACAAACAGAGGAGGGAAACCGGCGTCTGCGGCCCGACCAGCTGGGATGCGCGTGAGGGGGAATTACGCGCAGCGCGGCCGGCCCACAACGCGCCGGAACGGCGACTATAACCAGAAAACCTTCTGCGGGTGGAGATTTACCGTCCGCAGACGGTGGACCGACCGCCATCGCGGGTGGGAGGTTGCCGGGACGATGGCGGTCCCCTCCCCCCAGCTCGTCGCGCTCGGCGCCACGATCCGCCGCGCCCGGCGCAGCCTCGACCTCTCCCAGGAGGCACTCGCCGACCGCGCCGGCCTCAGCTACAAGCACGTCGGCGAGATCGAGCGCGCGAACAAGGACCCACGCATCACGACCGTCTTCCGCCTCGCCTCCGCGCTCGAGCTGCGCGCCGGCGAGCTGTTCGCGCGCTACGACGAGCGGCTCGACGGCGGAGCACCCCTGAGCGGTCAGAGCACCACATAGGACTTGCATTCCAATGGCCTGCATGCGAACATGTGTTCGTGTCATGCCGCCACACGCTCTCGCCACGATGACCGCCTCACGGCGGATCCCAACCCCCTCCCCCGAGCTGCTCGCCCTGGCCCGTCGCCTGCGCCAGATGCGCCGCGCCCGCGAGCTCTCCCAGGAGGCGCTCGCCGCGATAGCCGGCGTGCACCCCAAGCACCTCAGCGAGATCGAGCGCGCCAACAAGGACCCCCGCGCGACGACCGTCATCCGCATCGCCGACGCGCTCGGCGTGCCGGTGGCGGAGCTGTACGAAGAGCCGGAGCCCCCGCCCACCGGCAGCTGAGCTGCGTGCTACTGCTGGAGCAGCGGCGCGAGCGCCGCGTCGATCCGCTCGAGCACGTCGGCGCTCAGCTCGATCCCGCTCGCCGCGACGTTCTCGTCGACCTGCTCGGGTCGCGAGGCGCCGACGATCGCGCTCGAGACGCCCGGCTCGCGCAGCACCCACGCGAGCGCGAGCTGCGCCATCGTGATCCCCAGCTCCTCGGCGATCGGGCGCAGCTGCTGCACCGGCTCGAGCACCTCGTCGCGCAGGAACAGCCCCATGAACGCGCCCATCTCGGCGTCGGTCGCGCGCGAGCCCTCCGGCGGCGCGTCGCCCGGCCGGTACTTGCCGGCGAGCACCCCCTGCGCGATCGGCGACCACACGACCTGGCCGATCCCGAGCGACTTGGAGAGCGGCAGCACCTCGGCCTCGATCGCCCGCCACAGCATCGAGTACTGCGGCTGGTTGGAGACGAGCGGGTCCAGGCCGAGCTCACGCTGGATCGCACGGGCCTCGTCGAGCTGCTCGGCCGACCACTCCGAGACGCCGACGTAGAGCACCTTGCCCTGCGTGACGAGGTCGTCGAGCGCGCGGAGCGTCTCCTCGACCGGCGTGTCGGGATCGGGGCGATGGCACTGGTAGAGGTCGACGTAGTCGACGCCGAGGCGCTTCAGCGAGCGCTCGCACTGCTCCATGATGTGCTTGCGCGAGAGCCCGCGGTCGTTCGGCCCATCGCCCATCGAGAAGAACACCTTCGTCGCCAGCACGTAGTCGTCGCGGTCGATCCCCTTCAGCGCCCGCCCGACGACCTCCTCCGATGCGCCCTGCCGATAGACGTTGGCCGTGTCGAAGAAGTTCACCCCGAGCTCGAACGCCCGGTGGATGCAGGCGATCGCCCGCTCGTCCTCCACCCCGCCGCCGTAGGTGAGCCACGACCCCAGGCCGATCTCCGAGATTTTGATGCCGGCGTTGCCGAGGTGGCGGTAGTGCATGCGTGTCCTCTCCGCGGAGGTCTGGGCGGGCGTGCTGCGGAGGAGGCTACCGGGGTGTTGCTCGACGCTCGGCCTCGAAGCACCGACCCAGGAATCGAACCTGGCGTTGCGCGCGCACCGCATCCGGGCTCCCGGGCGCAAGCGTCTCGGCAGCGCACGACCCGTCACCGGCTCGCGGTGCGCACGCTTCTCTGGCTACTCTTCGCTGCCTCTCAACCTAAGTACACGCACCAGACGGGGCTCGAACCCGCATTTTTCGGCTTCAAAGGCCGATTCTTTACCGGTTAAGATACTGGTGCAGGTAGTTACAGCTGACCTCATCATTGCTCCACGCCACCACCGACCTGCAGGAGGAGGCTCATGCAGTTCGGTCCTTGAAGAGTCCGATACTCGTCCCTGCGATCGAGAGCGTGCTCCGCACAACCGACGCGACTGACGAGGATCGAGGCGCGGCCAGGTACCACTTCGCAAGCGCGCTCATGAACTTCAGCACCAGCGTCGGTTCATATGAGTCGATTGCCACTTGCCGTATGACAGCGAGCTCGTAGGCACGCAACACCGCATATCGATAGCCGGGATCGCGTGGAGTGGATACGCCAGCCGGCCCTTCTGCAGCGGAACGCTCGGACTCGAGATAGGCACGTAAAATGTTCCATCCAGGATGTACTCGAGCATCGCACAGGCGCTCGAAAGTGAAGATCATCGGCTTCGATACGGGCGGAGCCAGGACCGAGCACTTGAGGATGACACCAGCATGCTCGTCCGTATCATGAAAGTTCGTCCACTGAAGGTTTCGCAAACGATCGCTCACGACATCCAAGTGATCCTCGATCAAGGGCGCTTTGCCATCACGCGACTTCATCACGCCTCCATCTGAGTGCACCATCCCCACCGTCAACCGATGATAATTATCGTAGAGGGGGCACGGGCCGAGAGCCGAAAGGGAAGCCTCTCGAATGCGGCCCGTCGTGTACCACTCCGCACCTGTGACATTGATGCACTGCGTCGGAGCCGTGCATTCCTGTTGCATGTCGTACCAGATTGCGAAGTGCCGCATATAGCCAGTCTCAAGGCCGTCCGAGCGGATCATCGGCACACGCCCCTCGAACGGAGCCCGTCCGATCATGTCTACCGAGCCATCGGGATTTTGCTCGAAGACGCCAGCCGATATTGCTCTCCGGGCAACCGCAGTCAAGCGGTGGAGGCTGTCGCGCTCGAAGATGTAGTGGTTGAAAGCGATGCCAAGGCGGTCGAAGGTGCGCTGGTGGCCTTCGAGTACCCAGCCAAGAAGACGGGACCAGATCTCCGTCATACGCGGTTCATTGTCACGCAGAGCTCGCAGGATGTGCGCTGCTGCATCGGTCTCGGCGCACCGTGCGGACGCCGACAGACGAGCGTCAGGATCAGGCTCGTCGGAGGAGTCCGTCGAGCCGCGGGCCTGATATGCGGCATAGCACTCCCCCACGAAGGCATCCGGGCGCATGCCCAGCGCTCGAGGATCTCCAGCGGAGTGGTACGACATGTACCCAGCGACAGCCTCTGCAACCGCCCGCCCGACATCGCACACGACGCTCTGTCGTATGACGTCAGCGCCCCCCTGAAACAGTAGCGTCGCCAACGCGTCCCCGACGGCCAGGTTCCGCAGGTGCCCGATATGCAGAGCCTTGGTCGCATTGGGGTCGCAGAAGCTCACGACTGCACGTGGGAGGGAAGCGGCAGCGGGACGGAGGCACTCCCCGGCCGAGCGTCTGAGCTCGTCTCCCGCAACGGCGACGAATTCGTCGGTGAAGCGGATCTCCACCATCTTCGGCAACTGCAACACCTCATGGACGATCGCCGCATCGCCCGGCAACTCAGCGAGCAACCTCGCGACACGCGAGGGTGCATGTGAGAATACGGTTGCGTCTGACCAGGCGTCGGGCGTTCGTCGAAGCTGGATCTGAGGTACTCCGCCGAGCGGCCCCAGCGCCTCGCATAAGAGCGCAATGGGATCGATCATGTTATTCACCCTGTTTTTTGCATAGCGCAACTAGCCATCGCAGCGTGCCTTCTTCCCTTGGCCGCAGCGCAGCACCCCCTGATACACAGCTCACAATACCATCCGACCAAGCAGTCGGCAAGTCTGGTAGAGTGCTAATGCTACGCGGATGAGGCTACCGAATCGGGGGAAGTCGGCGTGTTTCAAGACCGTGATATAGAGCAGCTGTGTTACAACTCACGCTTTGCACGCTGGCACGACCGTGCAAGCGTCCGTACGAAGCCACGTCGCATGCTCCGATACACTGATCGGGAGCACTTACTTTACTTCCCCCCTGAGATGGTTCCGTTAGTAGACCATCCTTTGGTGCGCGCCCGCGGTGAGGAGACCGTTCGTGGACTGCTGCTGCAGAGGCTCTACATCTACCTCGACTTCACTGCTGAACTCGAGCAGCGCATTGTCAACCCGGTATGTGCGGCCATTAGTCGAAATCAGACACCATTCACCTTTCCCGACGGGATGCGCGAGGACGCATTCAAGATCTACACCGACGAGGCATGGCATGCCCAGTTCTCCGACGACCTCCAGCGGCAACTGGAGCGAAGCACTGGACAGCAAGCGGCGCTTCCGGACAGACCGGCCTTCATCACCCGCTTGGAAGGGCTCGAGGACAGCATGCTCGCCGGCGAGCACCTCGCAGCGCTCATATGGGCGATTGTGTCCGAGACGTTGATCTCGAGCATTCTGGCGGGATTGCCTCGTGACCCCCGATTGGTGGGCGCCGTTCGGCACGTGGTCGGCGATCACGCCGTCGACGAGGGGATCCATCACGCGTATTTCGCGAGCGTGCTCGAACATCTTTGGATACAGCTTGACCGAAAGCAGCGCGAAGCCATCGGCCGAGAGATACCTATGGCGATCCGCGCATTTCTGGAGCCCGACCGAGCGGCGCTCGTCTGCATGCTCAAAGCGACTGGCTTCTCGGACTCCGCTGCGGCAACCGTCATCTCCGACTCTTATAGCCAGGAAAGCGTCGACATCGCGGTTCGGCGAGACGCGCAGTCTTGTCTTCGTCACCTGGCGAAAGTCGGAGCCCTTGAAGGAGGAGCCGCAGTCGAGACACTGGAGAAGGCAAACCTTCTGGAAGTCAATCATGACTAGTGGAGTGAAGAGCATAGGCGAGTCTCGGGGCAAGCTCCTGCGTGACGGCGATGTCGGAGACGGAATTGCTGTCGAGGGTGGCCGCTGGGCGTTCTCCGGACCGGCAGCGGAGCACTTCGACACGCACGTCCAACGGAGCGTGCCGGGTTATGAGGATGGGCACCAGTTGGTCCTTGAGCTCTCTGACTTCTTCATGGCGACCGGAACACGAGTTGTCGATGTGGGGTGCAGCACCGGACCGTTGATCGAGGCTCTGGCGAAGCGACATCCGCTCGTCGATGCGGAACTCGTTGGAGTCGACTCCTCGCCGGAGATGGTCGCAAAGGCTCGGGAGCGCTGCGCCGGAGAGGCGCGTGTGCGTATCGAGCACTGTGACGCGCGAAAGGTGGACTACACAGACGCGACGTTCGTCGTCCTGTATTACACGCTGCAGTTTATTCCGATTTGGCAACGCCGAGAAGTCTTGGAGCGCATCCATGGCGGGCTGCGTCCTGGTGGAGCGATGGTGGTCTTCGAAAAGACCCGGTGGAGCAGCGGCAAAATGCAGGATTTTGGTAATCAAGTCTATACAAGTTTCAAGTTGCGGCAAGGCTTCGGTCCGGATGAGATCCTGAGCAAGTCGCAGAGCCTCCGCGGGGTACTCGATCCGCTTTCGAGTGAAGACAATGCGGCGATGATCCGCAACCTCGGTTTCGACGGACCTCATTCGATATACCGGTTCCTGGCATTTGAGGGCTCCGTTGCATTCCGATGCGAACAGCCGGAGAGCTGACACGATGCTCGAGCAGCGATTCGAAGTGCGCGGTACCTCGTTCGACTTCCTGGATCCGGATGCAAGCATGTTGCGCGATGCCCTGCCGGGGTGCTCTTATGAGTCTTCCGTCTGCTTGCTCTTAGAACGAGCGCTCGCACCAGAGTCGTCGGTGTTCTTTGACGTCGGCGCCCTTTATGGGTTCTTTTCGGTTTGGGCGGCGAGGAGAGGAGCGTCGGTCGTCTCCTTCGAGCCGAATGAGCACTACGTGGAGATACTCCGACACAATCTGCGGCGGAACAGATGTTCCGATGTGCGCGTGGAGACGCTGGCGCTGTCGGATGGCACGGGAACGCTTGCGTTTGCGGCGCGCGCTTTGCTGCACCACGCCGATCGCCAAAGGCGTAGCTATGTCCGCGGTGTGGTCAATCACCTGAAGCGACGGCACCCGGATGAATGCGTGGAGTGCCTTACCGCCCACCCCACAGAATGGCGCGCGGGCGTAGGTCCATGGCTCGCCGCGAATCTGAGTGAGCGCCTGGGATTGTTCGACGGAGGCACGGATGCGACGGCGCGCTACGTCGATGCTGACACGCTGGATCGGTGGTGCGATCGGACGGGCATCTCACCCACGGTTGTGAAGATCGACGTGCATGGATCCGAGCTGCCGCTGGTCCGCGGGATGCGAACCACACTTGCCACGACCGTGCGGGATCTGGTCATCGAGGTGCATACCGACGACCTCCGGGTAGATGGGAGCCTGGAGGATCTCGTTGCAGAGTTGGAAGCTGCAGGGATGGACATTTTCGAGATCTGTGGATTTCGCCGGGATGTTGCTCACCTCGTTCCATTGCGGGGCGCAGCACGCGCAGCGTTCGTGGATCAGCGACGCTGGACCACAGAGGAGCTCTACTTCATGCGATGCCTGTATGCACGGCGAGGACAGTGTTGACGGGACGTCGGCCGGCGGATGTGCAGCCAGCCCATGATCGCGGGTCCGTGGTCTACTGCTGATGCTGCCAAGACCGGCGTAAGGCGCCGCTTCCGTCGGGCTTCTCTACCGAGAAGGCCTTTCGCGAATCACAGACGAAACGGGGGACCCAGGAATCGAACCTGGCGTTCGGGTTTTGGAGACCCACGTGTTACCGATACACCAGTCCCCCGGGGGACCGGCTCATTGTAGAAGCCGGTCGCGTGCGACGCGGCGCGATGGCGCCTGAGTGCGGGCGGAGGGATTCGAACCCCCAGGCGGCCTCTACCAGGCCACCGGCTCCTAAGGCCGGCGTGTCTACCGTTTCACCACACCCGCGACCGGCACCCTAGCGCAGGGTGAGGTTGTAGGGTCCGCGGGATGGAGGCCGGATATGTGATCGACCGCCCGAACCGCGCGAAGGCGTCCTCGAAGACGATGCGCGCGATCGTCATCTTCCTGCTGCTGCTGAGCTCGGCGCTGATGCTGATCGTGATCCTCGCCGGCTGGTCGGCGCTGCAGAGCGGGCAGGTGCTGCAGCTCGCCTACGTCGTCCTCTACCTCGTCATGGCCTTCTACATCGCGCGCTGGAACCGCGGGCCACTGCCCGTCGCGGCGGCGCTGGCGATCATCCTCGGGATCTTCGCGACCGTCGCCGCACCGAGCTGGTTCGCGCGCGACCACATGGGCTTCTCCACGCCGGAGACCGTCTTCGGCACGACCGGCCTGGGATCGGCCTCGCTCGGCTACGTCACGATCCTGCTGATCCCGGTCCAGGTGCTGCTGATCATCGCCTCGCTGCAGGCCTTCCGCCAGGACTGGCACGTCGAGGTCGAGCGCCCCGTCGCGACCCGTGGCGGCGGCGGCTTCGAGCATCCCGCGCCGGCCTGAGCGGCAACAGCTTCTCTAGGGCACGAGCAGAAGCTTGCGGCCTGCGCCGGACCGCTGGCGCGCCCACGCCTCCGCGACGTCGCACAGCGGCACCCGCTCGACGTCGACCGCGATCCGCCCGGCCGCCGCGTGCTCGGTCAGCGCGCGATACGCCTCGCGCTGGACCTCGGCAGGCACCCGGAAGTTGAGGTAGCCGCGGATGTCGAGCTGCTTGCCGCGCACCGGCACAGACGGCACCGCCGCCTCCGCCCCCGCCGACTGGCCGAGCTGGACGAGCCGGCCGCCGACGCCGAGCGCCTCGAGCGCCGCGACAGCCGGGGCGCCCCACAGCGGGTCGACCACGACGTCGACGTCCCCGCCCGCCGCCTCGCGAAACGCGCCGGCGAGATCGTCTGCGGCGTCGAGCTGGACCGTCGCGTCGGCGCCGAGGCCCGCGAGCGCCCGCAGGCCCTCGGGATCGCGCCCGGCCGCCACGACCCGGCCCGCGCCCAGCAGCTTCGCCGCCTGCACCGCGATCCGCCCGACGGCGCCTGTGGCGCCGAGCACGAGCACCGTCTCGCCGGGCTCGAGCTGCGCGCGCCACGCGAGCGGCAGCCACCCGGCGAGCCCGGCGATCCCGAGCGCGACGGCATGCCCGTCGTCGAGCGCGTCGGGCACGTCGAAGAGCGCCTCCTCGCCCGTGAGCGTGCGCTGCGCCATCGTGCCGAACGGCGGGATCGATGCGCTCACGTACACGCGCCGGCCGCTTCCGAGGACCGTCCCGACCGCCTCCGTGCCGACGACGGACGGCAACGGCGGCGGCCCGGTCAGGTAGGTCCCGTCGGCCTTGCGCAGGTCGACGGGGTTCAGCCCCGCCGCCGCGACGTCGACCACGACCTGCCCGGCCGCTGCCACCGGCTCCTCGAACTCCGCGTAGACGGGCGTGCCGAACTGCTCCAGGACCGCGGCGTGCACGCCCGCAACGCTACCCGGTCCGAGCCGCCCCGGCAGACCGCGATGCGGCGGGCGGGAGTCGAACCCGCACGTCCTTTCGGACAGTCGCTTTTGAGGCGACCGCGTCTGCCATTCCGCCACCGCCGCGGTGACCGGCCCAGTTTACGTGGCGGGGTCCTACCCTCGGGGAAGGCTGAGAGCGACCGTGACAACGAGACGAGGAGGCGACCCGATGGCCGCGAAGATCGACGGACGCGCACGCGAGCTGCTGGAGGCGAAGAACTTCTGCGTCGTGGGGACGCTTCGGCGCGACGGGACGGCGCATCAGGTCCCCGTCTGGGTCGACGTCGAGGAAGACCACGTCCTGCTCAACAGCGCGGTCGGCCGCGCCTGGCCGACGAACGCCGAGCGCGACCCGCGCGTCTCGCTGCTGGTCGACAACATGGAGAACCCCTACGAGTACGTCTCGATCCGCGGGCGCGTCGCCGAGATCACCCAGGAGGGCGCCGACGCGCACATCGACAAGCTCGCGAAGAAGTACCTCGACAAGGACAGCTACCCCTTCCGCACGCCGTCCGAGCAGCGCATCATCGTGCGGGTCGAGCCGGAGCACGTGAAGATGTGGGGCGGCTGAGTCAGCCGAGCACGAGCGCGAGCAGCGGATCCGCGAGCGCCGCAGGCGCAGCGAGCAGGCCCGCCGGCTCTCCCTCGCGCACCGCGAGCTCGCGCAGCTCCAGCCCCGCGCGAGCGCACACGAGCGCGCCGGCGGCAATGTCCCAGCGCTGCACGCCGCGCTCGTAGTAGGCGTCGTGGCGCCCGCACGCGGTCCACGCCAGGTCGAGCGCGGCGCTGCCGCCCCGCCGCACGTCGCGCACGTGCGGCAGCACCCGCGCGAGCACGGCAGCCTGACGCGAGCGCACCGCGGCGTCGTAGCCGAAGCCGGTCGCGACGAGCGCGCGCGCCAGCTCCTCGGCCGCCGGCGCCGCGCGCACGAGCGGCGCGCCGTCCACCAGCGCCGGCCCTGAACGGGTCGCGGCGAACTCCTCCCCGCGCAGCGGATCGAGCACGACGCCCGCCAGCGTCCCGTCCGCGTCCTCGCAGGCGACGCTCACCGACCACTGCGGATAGCGGTAGAGGTAGTTGACGGTACCGTCGAGCGGGTCGACCACCCAGCGGATCCCGCTCGCCGAATCCGCCGCGGTGCTCTCTCCCCCCTCCTCGCCGAGCACGCCGTCGCCGGGCCGGCGCTCGGCGAGCAGCGTGCGGATCGCCCGCTCGGAGGCGAGGTCGGCCTCGCTCACCGGGTCGGTGTCCGTCGACTTCGTCGCGACGCCCCGCGGCGCCGCGTCGTAGCGCGCGAGCAGCTCCGCGCCGCCGGCGCGTGCCGCGGCACGCGCGACGTCGAGCAGCTCGGCTTCCAGCTCCAGCTCGCTCACACCGCCAGCGCGGGCCGGCGGTCGGCCCACGGGCGCGCCGTCTCGAGCTGCGCCGAGAGCGAGAGCAGCGTCGCCTCGCCGTCCGGGCGACCGACGAGCTGCACGGCGAGCGGGACGCCGTCCGGCGTGAAGCCGGCGGGGACCGAGGCAGCCGGCTGGCCGGTCACGTTCCACGGCGGCGTGTACGGCGTGAAGCGCGCGACGCCGTTGAACGTCCACAGCGCGCCGCGGCCCTCGTAGCGGCCGATCGGCAGCGGCAGCGCGGCGAGGCCCGGAGTCAGCAGCACGTCGTGGTCGACGAAGACGCGGCCGAGGCGCGCGGTCGTCGCCGCCTCGTGTGCGCGGGCGCGCGCGACCACCTGGGGCGGCAGCAGCCGGCCCATCCGCACCATCGCGCGCGTGCGGCGCTCGAGCCGCTCGGGGTGCGGCAGCGCGCCCGCGTCGTCGGCGACGCCGCGCAGGTAGCGCGGCACGATCTCGCTGAGGATGTCCGCGTACGGCGGGTCGACCTGCTCGACCGTGTGCCCGAGCGAGCGCAGCAGCTCGATCGTCGCCTCGTACGCGCCGCGCTGCTCGGCCGAGAGCGGCGCGAACAGCGGGTTCTTCGTCGAGCAGGCGATCCGCAGCGCGCCCGGATCGCGGCCGACCGCAAGCCCGAACGGCTCCGCGCGGTTCTCCGCGACGACGTCGAGGTAGAGCGCGGTGTCGCGCACCGAGCGCGTCACGCAGCCGATCGTCGTCATCCCCTGCCAGCCGTCCTCGACGGGCGCCGTCGGCACGCGGCCGCGCTGGGGCTTGAGCCCGAACAGGCCGCAGCAGGAGGCGGGGATGCGAATCGAGCCGGCGCCGTCGCTCGCGACCGCGGCGCCCGCGAGCCCGGCGGCGACCGCCGCGCCCGAGCCGCCGCTCGAGCCGCCGGGCGTGCGCTCGGTGTCCCACGGGTTGCGCGTCCGGCCCCACGTCGCAGACTCGGTGAACGGCCACTGCATCAGCTCCGGCGTGTGCGTCTTGCCGAGCACGATCGCGCCGGCGGCGCGCAGCCGCCGCACGACCTCCGCATCCGCCGTCGCCGGACGGTCGTTCGCGCTGGAGCCGTAGGCGGTGATCTCACCGCCGATGTCGACATCGTCCTTGACGAGGACCGGCACGCCGAGCAGCGGCCGCTCGCCGCCGGCGCCGCGCCGCCCGGCGGCCTGCTCGGCCTCCGCGAGCGCGCGCTCGGCGTAGACCGCCTTGACCGCGTTGAGCTGCGGGTCGATCCGCTCGATCCGCTGCAGGTAGAGCTCGACCAGCTCGCGTGGGGCGACGTCGCCGTCGCGCACCATGTCGGCCTGCTGCGCGATGCCCGCGAAGGCGAGGTCGGTGGCGTCCATCGCCGTGGAGCCTATCGCCCGGGCCAGCGCGGATCACCCCAACACGGGCATCAATGACGAGGCCGGCTTGGCGGCGAGTCCGCGCGGGGCCGCGAGGCGCTCGAGCATCACGGCGGTGTCGGCGAACGCGACGCCCGTCAGGTGGGACTCGCGCGCGGCGAAGTCGGCGACGATCGCCGCGACGGCGGTCGCGTAGGCGCTCGCATCGCCATGCACGAGCGCGGCCATCGCGTCGGCTGTGCGGTCGAACGCCCCGCCGTCGCCGCGCATCCCCGCGATCGCCGGCAGCGCCGCCTCGTCGTCGCCCTGCACGAGCGCCGCGATCGCGAGTGCGTAGCACGAGGGCGCGGAATCGCATGTGTCGCCCAGTGCCTGGCATGCATAGACCGCGGCATGACCGCCGTCGCCCGAGAGGATCGACGACTTCAGCATCCCCACGAGCCGACCGTAGCTGCGCGGCGGCGCCGCCTCCCACGAGCCGCGGTACTGCTCGGCCGCCGCCCGGAACAGCGTCCGCGCACGCGCCGCGTCACCCCGCAGCAGCGCCTGCTGGGCCGCCCCGTCGAGCCGGATCGCCTGCTGCAGCAGCTGCTCGTGATCCATCCCGTTGCGACCGTACCGCGACGCGCAGCCGCGGGCAACGTCGCTACGCGCCCGGCGGACGGTCTGTGGGGAAGGCCCACAGCGACGAGCGCTCGGCGGACCCCGGTCCCGGCACGGGCTCGACGGGCCCGCTGCCGGACGAGGGCTCGGGCGGCAGCGGGCGACGAGGGCGCAGGCCGGCGGCGATCATCGCCGCGCCGGCGAGCGCCAGCACGAGCGGCCAGAACCAGAGGCTCGCCCCGCCCGCGCCCGGGAGCGCGGCGAGCGCGACGAACAGCAGCAGGTCGACCGCGCCGATGTACGCGGGCCCCGGCTCGCGGTCGACGCCGGCGTAGGCGATCGACCCGAGCCCCCCGGCGAGCAGCACGAGCTTCCAGCCGCCGCCCGGCGCGGCGCCGTCGAAGCCGAGCACTTGAAGCGGGAAGAACAGCGCGGCGAGGAACGTGAGGCCGAGCAGCGCGATCGCGATCCCGGCGCCGTCGATCAGGTAGACGGATTCGCGCCGGTGCCGGTCGCGTTGCGAGAGCGCCGCGAGCACGAGCACGAGCGCAAGTGCGAGCAGGACCCAGCGGGCAGTCGCCAGACCCTTTGGGGCAAACGCCCATTGAACGAACGAGAGCGTCATGACGATCCCGGCGAGCGCCGCCACCAGCGTGAAGATCGCGCTGTGCAGCACGCGCGTGAGCCAGACCGCCCCGAGCGTGACGAGCACGAAGATCCAGGTGCGCGAGCCGGCGGTGCTCAGCGGATGGTCGGCGCCGAGCACCTGCGCCACGCGCAGCAGCGTCACGAACGCAAGCAGCAGGCCGCACAGCAGCAGCACCTGCTGATAGGAGCGCGGCCGCTCCCCCTCGCTCGGCGCCAGCACGCCCATCCCCAGCACGAGCGCGCACGCGAGCGCGTCGAGCACGAGGAAGACGCCGGTGCCCCACTGCGCGTCGAGGCGCAGGTTGACGAGCAGCACGCCGACCGTCAGCGGCAGCGCGCCGGCGGCGATCAGCGGACCGCGGTGCGGATGCGGCGTGAGTGCCGCGAGCAGCGGCGCGGCGCGCGCTCGCAGGTCGGGGGCCGGCGCCATGGGCGCCAGGGTAGCGAGCCGCTCGGAGGGCGGCGCCGTGCGCTCGCTCCGCCGGCTGGCGCGTCTCGTACCATCGCGGAGGTGACCGACGAGCAGCCAGCCGCGACGCCCGCCCTGCGCGCCTCCGACGCCGAGCGCGAGCGCACCGCCACGACGCTGCGCGAGCAGTTCGCCGCCGGGCGGCTCACGGACGAGGAGCTGTCGGACCGGCTCGACGCCGCGTACGCCGCCCGCACCGTCGCTGAGCTCGACGCGCTCGTGCACGACCTGCCAGCCGAGGCACGACCCGCGCCGCCGCCCGCCAGGTCCCATGCGCGCGAGCAGGCGCTGCACACGATCGGCTACGTCGTGCTGTTCAACGTCGCCGCGAACGTGATCTGGCTCGCGACCGGGGCGGACGGCTCCTACTGGCCCAAGGGGATCCTGCTGCTGAGCGTGCTGCGCCTCGCCTTCCGCCTGTGGGCGACGCTCGGGCCGGGTGCCGCGCACGACGAGGCGCGGCTCGGACGCGGCGGGGCGCGGCGGGTCGAGCGCGAGGAGCTTCGCGCCCAGCTGCGCGCCGAACGGACGCGCCGACGAATCGACCGCCGGTAGCCTGCTCGGACGACCGACCCCAGCCCGGAGGCTCCCATGCCGCTCGTCGAGACCGAGGACCGCGGCGCGGTCCGCCATCTGATCCTCAACCGCCCCGAGAAGCGCAACGCGATGCACGGCGAGCTCGTCGTCGCGATCGGCGTCGCGCTGAAGGCGGCCGCGAACGACCCGGCGGTGCACTGCGTCGTCCTGCGCGGTGCGGGCGCGATGTTCTCCTCCGGGATGGACTTCGCATCGCTCGGCGGGCTCGCCGAGACGCCCGAGCACCTGCGCGCGTTCCGGCGCGAGGTGCTGGAGGCGTGGAACCTCGCGGAGGAGATGACGAAGCCGGTGATCTGCCAGATCCACGGCGGCTGCATCGGCGGCGCGATGGAGCTGGCGCTCGCGTGCGACCTGCGCGTGATGGCGAGCGACGCGATCGTCGGGATGCCGGAGACGCGCGTCGGGCTGATCCCGGACGTCGGCGGCTCCTCGCGGCTGCCCGCCGTCGTCGGCCTGGGTCGCGCGAAGGAGCTGATCATGACCGGCAAGCTGATCGGTGCCGAGGAGGCCGAGCGGATCGGGCTCGTGAACCGCGTCGCCGCACCGGAGGAGCTGGAGGCGGCGACGCAGCAGCTCGTCGACGAGCTGCTCGCGTGCGCGCCGATCGCCGTCGGGCTGGCGAAGCGCGTCATGGACGCGGCCGCGAAGCCGGCGCTCGCGCTGACGCTCGAGCAGGAGGTCGCCGCTCAGCAGCTGTGCGCCCAGACGGAGGACTTCGCCGAGGGCGCGAAGGCGCTCTCCGAGCGGCGGCTGCCGCAGTTCGCCGGGCGCTAGAGTCGCGCCGGTGCCCTCCCCCGTGACGATCGTCGGCGCGACCGGCGACCTCGGCTTCGGCCTTGCGGTGCGGCTGGCGCACGCCGGCGTGCCGGTCGTGATCGGCTCGCGCGACGCTGCGCGCGCCGCCGACGCCGCCACGCGGGTGCGCGCGCTCGTCCCCGACGCGGAGGTGCGCGGCGCGGCGAACCCGGACGCGGTCGCGGGTGCCGAGCTGGTCGTGCTGAGCGTCCCGTTCGCGAGCCAGGCGTCGACGCTGAAGTCGATCAAGGACACGCTGCGCCCGGACGCCCTGCTGCTCGACGTGACCGTCCCGCTCGCCGCCGCCGTCGGCGGTCGCGCGAGCCGCGTGCTGGGCGTCTGGCAGGGTTCGGCCGCCCAGCAGGCGCAGGAGCTGGCGCCGCCGGGTGTCGCGGTCGTCTCCGCCCTGCACACCGTCGCCGCAGCCCACCTCGCCGACCTCGACCACGCCTTCGACGAGGACGTGCTCGTCTGCGGCGACGACGCGGAGGCGAAGCGGCGCGTCGCCGAGCTGATCGGCCTGATCCCCGGCCTGCGGCCGATCGACGCCGGCAAGCTCGAGATGGCGCGCATCGCCGAGCAGCTCACGGCGCTCATGATCGGGATCAACGTCCGCCACAAGGTGACCGCGGGGATCCGCCTCGCGGGCCTGCCGGCCGGCTCGTGGGAGTGAGCGCGGGCGCCCCCGTCGTCGTGCTCGCCGGCGGGACGGGCGGCGCGAAGCTCGCGCGTGGGATGGCGGACGTCGTCGGCGAGGACCTCGTCGTGATCGCGAACACCGCGGACGACGTCGAGATCTACGGCGCCCACGTCTCCCCCGACCCCGACCTCGTCACCTTCTGGCTCGCCGATCGCATCGACGCGCGCGGCTGGGGGCTCGACGGCGACACCTTCGCCGTGATGGACGGGCTGCGGGAGCTGGGCGTCGAGGTGTGGTTCAACCTCGGCGACCGCGACCTCGCGATCGGGATCGAGCGCGCGCGCCGGCTGGCGCAGGGCGCACGGCTGACGGAGACGCTCGCGGAGCTGGGTCGGACGCTCGGCATCCCCGGCCGCGTGCTGCCGATGTGCGACGAGCCGGTCCGCACGCGCGTGCGCGCGCACGGGCGCGAGTGGCCGTTCCAGGAGTTCATGATCCGCGGCGGCGCGCGCGGGCCGGTCGACGGCGTCGCCTACGACGGCGCGCCCGACGCCCGTCCGACGCCCGAGGTGCTCGACGCGCTCGCGCACGCGCGCGCGATCGTGATCGGCCCGTCGAACCCGCTCGTCTCGATCGGTCCGATCCTCGCCGTGCCGGGGATGCGCGCGGCGCTGCGCGCCGCGCCCGCCCCCGTCGTCGCCGTCAGCCCGATCGTCGCCGGCGCCGTCCTGAAGGGCCCGACCGCGGCGTTCATGGCGTGGGCCGGCCAGCCGGTGAGCGCCGCCGGGGTCGCGGCCCTCTACGGCGACGTCCTCGACGGGATCGTCGCCGACGAGCCGGTGGCGCACCTGCCGCTGCTGGAGACCGACCTGCTGATGGCCGACGCGACCGGGCGCGAGCGTCTCGCGCGCGAGACGCTCGCGTTCGCCGACGGGCTGCGCGGCGGCTGACGCCGACGCGGCTCGCGGGCATGAGCGGATACCGTACGCCGCCGATGGAGACGGTTGCGATCCTGCCGGTGAAGCGCTTCAAGAACGCCAAGCGACGCCTCGAGAGCGGCCTCGCGGGCGGCTCGCGACGCGCGCTGGCGGAGGCGATGTTCGCCGACGTGCTCACGGCCCTGCGGCGCGTGGAGGCGATCGACCGCGTGCTCGTCGTCACCGCCGACCCGGCCGCGCAGAGAATCGCCGAGGGCTACGACGCGCTCGCGCTCGACGATCCGGCCGAGAGCGGGCAGGACCAGGCGGTGCTGCGCGGCGCCGCCCACGCGCGCGAGCTCGGCGCCGCCCAGATCCTGTGCGTGGCCGGCGACTGCCCGCTGCTCGACCCGTCCGAGCTCGAGCGGCTGCTCGGCCGCCCGCGCACCGCGCCCCGGTACGCCGTGATCGTGCCCGACCGCCACGGCACTGGCACGAACGCGCTGCTGCTCTCCCCGCCCGACGCGCTGCACCCGCGCTACGGGCCCGACAGCTTCGCCCGCCACCTGCGCCTGGCCGAGGAGGCGGAGCTGCCGGTGGAGGTCGCCGAGCTGGAGTCGATCGCGCTCGACGTCGACACGCCCGAGGACCTCGCGGCGCTGCGGGAACGGCTCGCCGGCCAGCGCGGCGGCGCGGCGCACACGCGCGGGATGCTCACGCAGATGCTGCGCACGAGCCCCGCCGTGAGCTGATGCTGAGCGCACGCGCGCTCGACGGGCTGCCCGAGGTCGCGGCGGGGGACGACCTCGGCGAGCTGATCGCCGCGCGTGTCGAGCTCACAGCCGGCGACGTCGTCGTGGTCGCCCACAAGGTCGTCTCGAAGGCCGAGGGGCGAGTGCGGCGACTGGCGGACGTCGTCGCCGGTGAGCGGGCGATCGCGCTTGGCGCCGCGTGCGGCAAGGACCCCCGCCACGTGCAGGTCATCCTCGACGAGACGCGCGAGCTGCTCCGCAGCGAGCGCGGCGTGTTGATCTGCGTCACCCGCCACGGCTTCGTGTGCGCGAACGCCGGCGTCGACACGTCCAACACGGCGGCCGGATCGGACACGCTGATCCTGCTGCCAGCCGAGCCTGACGCCTCGGCGCGCGCGCTGCGCGCCCGCCTGCGCGAGCTGACCGGCGTCGCGCCCGCGGTCGTGATCACCGACTCGTTCGGTCGCGCCTGGCGTCATGGCCAGGTCGACGTCGCGATCGGGGTCGCCGGCATGGTGGCGCTCGACGACTGGCGCGGGCGGACGGACAGCGTCGGCCTGGAGCTGCGGGCGACCTGGATCGCCCTCGCCGACCAGCTCTCCAGCGCCGCCGACCTGGCGCGCGGCAAGGACTCCCGCCAGCCCGTGGTCCTCGTCCGCGGCCTCGGCCATCACGTCACCGAGGCCGACGGCCCGGGCGCGGCGGCGCTCCTGCGGCCGGCTGCGGAGGACCTGTTCCGTTGAGCAGTGCAGGTCTATGGGTCTCTATCGCCCATAGACCTGCACTGCTCCCGCCCGCCCGCTGGTAGCGTCGCGCCTCGATGGATCCCTCCGAGGCCCGCTACCCCACCGTCGCGCCTGACGCCGGCCACTACGAGAGCTACTACCTGAAGGCCGGCGACGCCGCCGGCCGGCGGGCGCTGTGGCTGCGCTACACGGTCCACAAGCGGTCGGGCGAGCAGCCGGTTGGATCGCTGTGGGCGACGCTGTTCGACGAGGACGGTCCGCACGCCGCGAAGGTGAGCCTGCCCCCGGACCGGCTCGGCGCCGGCGGCGATGACCACCTGCGCGTCGGCGAGAGCCGGATCGGGCCTGACGGGGCCGTCGGCGTCGTGCCGGGACTCGCCTCGTGGCAGCTCTCCTTCGCCGGCGACGCGCCGCCGTTCCACTACCTCCCCCGCCCCTGGATGTACACCGCGAAGCTGCCGCGCACGAAGGCGCTGAGCCTGCGCCCGGCGATCGCGGTGAGCGGCTCGGTCACGGTCGGCGAGCGCACGGTCGCGCTCGAGGACTGGCCGGGGATGATCGGTCACAACTGGGGCGCCGAGCACGCCGAGCGCTGGATCTGGATGCACGGCACTGCCTTCGCCGAGCAGCCGGAGGCGTGGCTCGACGTGACGATCGGGCGGTTGAAGCTCGGCCCCTGGACGACGCCGTGGGTCGCGAACGGCTGCCTCTCGCTCGGCGGCGTGCGCCACCGTCTCGGCGGGATCGAGCGGACGCGCAAGACGCAGGTCGACGAGGCCCCGGAGCGCGCGTCGTTCACGCTGCCCGGCAGCGGGATCGTCGTGCGCGGCGAGGTGAGCGCGCCGCGCAAGGACGTCGTCGGCTGGGTCTACAGCGATCCCGCCGGGCCCCAGCACCACACCGCCCACTGCGCGATCGCGGACATGACGCTGACCGTCGAGCGCCGCGACCGCGAGCCGCTCACGCTCACCGTCAACGGCGGCGCGACGTACGAGCTGGGCATGCGCGAGCGCGACCACGGCATCCCGATCCAACCGTTCGGGGATCCCTAGGACGAGGGCGCGCGCCGGCGACGCGCGCCCCCACGCCTACAAGCCGGTGCCCCGGGCCGAGAACGCGACCCGGTATACATCGCTGTTGGCCCTTCTCACATATATTTCAATTATGCACTGAACATAGCCGAGTCCGTTCGCAGCAGGTTCGAACGTCACTTCGATCCCGGCGGTCCCACCCCCCATTATTCTCAGTCCTGCCGGTATCTGCCCCATGTTGTATTCGTACGAGGCACAACCCGCTCCGTCTTTTCTGCTTCTTTCGACCGTCAATTCCTCGGCGGCCAGCTTGTTTTCCACGAACGGTCTTGCTCTCGATTCTTCTCTTCTTCTGAGCGAGCCAAAGTCGTGCCCAGAGGGGTTTAAGGCCACGACGTTCATGACCCCGAGTCGCTGAGGATTCTGGATGCTCAGCGTCCCTCTCAGCGACGCTGTTCTCGGACACGATTCCGGCCCGGCGGATTTCGTCAATTCGGCCGCGACGATCGAGCTCGAGCCCACTTCGTAGGCGTCGATCCCTCTCAGTTCCATTAGCGAATCGACGTTGCCTCTGTACGTGCACGTCACTCTGGTTCTGGAGATCGTGACTTCCGTCTGGAGCACGACTTCACCGATTCGGAACTTTATGGCGGTGACCGCCAGCGGTCTCGTGCCTAGGAGGCTCACGTAGCTCATTCTGGCGCTTGATTCTCTCGTGGGGCTCGTGAACGTGAGCGTGCCCCCAGTGCATCTCGCCGTTTCGACTCTCGAGCTTGTCAGGGTGCCGATCTGCACCCCTTCGGCGATCGTGATTTCTTCTTCTCTGAACGTCCCGGTGAGACTCGCCGGACACGCGACGTTGATCGTTCTCAGGCTGTCCGCGAGCGTGAGGCTTCCCGAGGACACCAGCGTTATGTCTGCGGTTTCGGCGGTCGGCGCTCCGAACGTCAGCGTTTCTTCGGCGCTCGCCACCCCGTTTGCCACCAGCATCAGCAGCAGCGTGACTGCTGCGGTGCCAAGTCGCTTCATCGTGACTTCACCTCCTGTAGCGGTGAGATCTCGGAGCGTGCTCCGAGACGATGGCCGCTGACACCCCCCTTCACGCTGCGACAACGCGTCCGCGCGCGTGGCCGCGCGCGCAGAAGCCCGACTGGCGAAATCAGCTTACCCGACGACAGGCGGCTCAGCCGCCGCCTGCAGCGCCGTCCCCATCGCGTGGAAGCCGCCGTCGACGTGGACGATCTCGCCGGTGATGCCGCGGGAGGCGTCGGAGAGCAGGAAGCAGATCGTCTCCGCGACGGGCGCGGGGTCGGCGACGTCCCAGCCGAGCGGAGCCTGGCGCTCCCAGGCGTCGGCGAGGCGCTCGAAGCCGGGGATGCCGCCGGCGGCGACCGTCTTCAGCGGCCCGGCGGAGACGAGGTTCACGCGCACGCCGTGCGGGCCGAGGTCGCGGGCGAGGTAGCGCGCCGTCGACTCCAGCGCCGCCTTCGCGACGCCCATCCAGTCGTAGATCGGCCACGCGACGGTCGCGTCGAAGTCGAGCCCGACGACCGCGCCGCCGCCCTCCATCAGCGGCAGCAGCGCCGCTGAGAGCTCCTTCAGCGACACCGCGCTCGTCTGGAACGCGGTCAGCGCGCTCGCCGGCGGCGTGTGCAGGAAGTTGCCGCCCAGCGCGTCCTCCGGCGCGTAGGCGACCGCGTGCACGACGCCGTCGACCCCACCCCACCACTCGCGCAACGTCGCGACCAGGGGCGCGTAGTCGTCGGGGTTGTTGACGTCGAGCTCCAGGACCTCCGGCGGCTGCGGCAGACGCTGCGCGGCGCGCTCGGTCAGCCGCCGCGCACGCCCGAAGCTCGTCAGCACGATCGCCGCGCCGGCCTGCTGCAGCGCCGCGGCGGTCGCGAACGCGATCGAGTCCTTCGTGACGACGCCCGTCACGAGCACCCGCTTGCCGGCGAGGTTCACGCGAGCGTCGCGCCGGCGCGCCGGTCGTCCATCGCGCCGAGCGCCCACATCAGCCGCCCGCGCGTCTCGTGCGGCTCGATCACCTCGTCGACGAAGCCGTTCGCCGCGGCGACGTCGGCGCCGAGGTGCTCGTCCGCGTAGGCCCTGGCGAGCACGTCGCGCTCGGCGACCGGGTCCGCGGCGGCCGCCAGCTCGCGCCGGTGGATGATCCCGACGGCGGGCTGGGCGCCCATCACGCCGATCTGCGCACCCGACCACGCGAGCACGAGGTCGGCGCCGAGGTCCTTGGAGTTCATCGTGATGAACGCGCCGCCGTAGGCCTTGCGCAGCACGACCGTCACGCGCGGCACCGTGGCGGCCGCGAACGCGCGCACGAGCGTCGCGCCGAAGCGGATCACCCCGGCCTGCTCCTGGCGCGTGCCGGGGATGAAGCCGGGCGTGTCGACGAGCACGACGAGCGGGATCCCGTAGGTGTCGCACGTCTCGACGAAGCGCGCGCCCTTCTGCGAGGACTCGGCGTCGAGCACGCCGCCCATGAAGCGCGGCTGGTTGGCGACCACGCCGACGGGGCGCCCGTCGATGCGCGCGAAGCCCGTCACGATCGAGCGCGCCCAGCGCGGCGCGATCTCCAGCAGCGAGCCGCCGTCGACGATCCCCGCGATCGCGTCGCGCACGTCGTAGACCTTGCGCGGATCCTCCGGCACCGTCGCGCCCGGGTCGGCGAGCGTCGGCTCGACCGAGAGGGTGCGCGGCAACCCGGCCCCCGAAGACTGCGGCAGGTAGTTCAGCAGCGACCGAGCGACCAGAGCTGCCGCGCGATCGTCAGATACCACGAGGTCGCAGACTCCATTCCTCTCGTGCACCTTGTGACCGCCGAGCTCGGCGGCGGTCACGTCCTCGCCCATGACGTCCTTCACGACCCCCGGGCCGGTCAGGAACATCGCGGCGTCCTCGGTCATGACGACGAAGTCGGTCAACGCGGGCGAGTAGCAGCCCCCGCCAGCCGAGAGCCCGCCGATGATCGAGATCTGCGGCACGACGCCGCTGAGCGCGACGTTGTGGCGGAAGATGCGCCCGTAGCCGCCGAGCGCGGCGGTTCCCTCCTGCATGCGCGCGCCGCCGGACTCGATGAAGCCGACGATCGGCACGCGCGAGCGCCCGGCGAGCTGCAGCACGCGGCCGATCGTGTCGGCCTGCGCGGCGCCGAGCGAGCCGCCGAGGAAGGAGACGTCCTGCGCGTAGCAGGCGACCGGGCGACCGTCGACGCGGCCGACGCCGCCGACGACGCCGTCGCCCGGGCGGGCGCGCGCGCCGAGCTTGGAGGAGACCACGCCCGAGCGGATCGCCGCGAACGTGCCGGCGTCGCACAGCAGCTCCAGGCGCTCGTGCGGGCTCAGCCGCTCGCGCTCGGTCTCGACGGCTTCGATGACGCTCATGCGGGTACCCCCTCGAGGCAGAGGACGACGTTGTGTCCGCCGAACCCGAACGAGTTCGACAGCGCGATCGGCTTCCCGTCCAACGGCTCCAGCGGCCGCGAGACGAGCGGGATGTAGTCGAGGTCGAGCTCCGGATCGGGCTCGTCGAGCCCGATCGTCGGCGGCAGCACGCGCTCGCGGAAGGCGAGCAGCGTCGCGATCGCCTCGACCGCGCCGGCCGCGCCGAGCAGGTGCCCGGTCGCCGACTTCAGCGACGAGATCGGGATCCGCAGCGCCTCGTCACCGAGCGCGCGCTTGATCGCGGCCGTCTCGGAGGCGTCGTTGAGCGGCGTCGACGTGCCGTGCGCGTTGATGTAGTCGACCTGCTCGGCGCGCACGCCCGCGTCGGCGAGCGCGGCGCGGATCGCGCCTGCGGCGTGCGTCCCCTCCGGCTCCGGGGCGGTCAGGTGGAAGGCGTCGGAGGTCGAGCCGAAACCGCGCACCTCGCCGAGCACGGTCGCTCCGCGCGCCGCGGCCTTCTCGGCGTCCTCCAGCACGAGGATCCCGGCGCCCTCGCCCATCACGAAGCCGTCGCGGCGCGCGTCGAACGGGCGCGAGATGCCGCTCGGCGAGAGTGCGCCCATCGCGGCGAAGCTCGCGCGCGAGAGCGGCGTCAGCGTCGCCTCCCCGCCGCCGGTGACGACCGCGTCGGCGTCGCCGTACTGGATCATCCGCGTCGCGGCACCGATCGCGTGCGAGCCGGCCGCGCACGCGGAGGCGACCGAGTAGGTGTGCCCGCGCAGGCCGTGGCGCATCGACAGCGCGCCCGCGCCCGCGTTCGGCATGAACAGCGGCACCGACAGCGGCGAGACGGCCTTCTCACCGCCGTCGCGCAGCGCGTCGTGCTGGGTCTCGAGCGAGCCGAGCCCGCCGATCCCCGTCGCCAGCACGCACGCCACCCGCTCGGCGTCGTACGGCAGCTCGCCCTGCCAGCCGGCGTCGGCGAGCGCCTCGTCGCTGGCGATCATCGCCATCTGGGCGAAGCGGTCGGCGCGGCGGATCTCCTTGACGGAGAGGTGCTCGCGCGCGACGAAGTCGCGGCAGGCGCCCTCGCCGTCGACGATGCCGCACTCGCCCGCGACCCATCGCTCCAGCAGCACGCCGGCGCCAACCCCCAGCGGGGTCACGGCACCGACGCCCGTGATGACGACCCGACGGCGGCTCACTACGCCCTTGCCACCACGAGGTCGATCGCGTCGCCGACGGTCTTCATGTTCTTCATGTCGTCGCCCTTGAGCTCGACGCCGTAGTCGTCCTCGACGATCTGCGCCAGCTCGACGAGGTCGAGCGAGTCGATGTCGAGCTCCTCGAACGTCGCCTCGCGCGTGACCGACTCGACGTCGGGGCCGAAGCTCGCGAGCGCCTCGACGATGCGCGCCTCGACGGCCTCTGGGGTTGCGGTTGACATCTGGTGGTCTCCTGTTCGGTGGGTAGAGGTCTGGGATCAGGCGGACATGCCGCCGTCGCAGGTGAGCACGGCGCCGGTCACGTACCCGGCGGCGTCGGAGGCGAGGAAGCGCACGCAGGCCGCGACGTCCTCGGGCGTGCCGGCGCGGCGCGCGGGCACGGCGGCCAGCAGGTCGCCGTTCAGGTCGGCCGTCATGTCGGTGGCGATCAGGCCGGGCGCGACGGCGTTGACCGTCACGCCGCGGCGCGCGACCTCCGCGGCGACGGTCTTCGTCATCGCGATCAGGCCGGCCTTCGAGGCGGCGTAGTTCGCCTGCCCCGGGTTCGCGCGCAAGCCGACGACGGAGGCGATGTTGACGATCCGCCCGCGGCGCTCGCGCAGCATCGGCGGGATCGCACGGCGCGTCGTGCGGAACGCAGCGGTGAGGTTGGTGCCGAGCACGAGCTCCCAGTCGCAGTCGCGAATCTGCGGCGAGAGGCCGTCGGCGCGCACGCCGGCGTTGTTGACGAGCACGAGCACGGGGCCGAAGCGCTCCTCGAGCGCGCTGAAGTGCGCGTCGGCGCGCTCGCGATCGATCACGTCGCCGCCGAGCGCGAGCGCGCGCCCGCCGGCCGCCTCGATCTCTGCCACGACGGCCGCGGCCGCATCCGCGGAGGCGTTGTAGCCGATGCCGACGGCCCAGCCGTCGGCGGCCAGCCCGCGCGCGATCGCCGCGCCGATGCCGCGCGAGGCGCCGGTGACGAAAGCGCAGCCTGCGCGCCGCTCAGCCATCACCGCGCCCCCACTCGATCACGCCGCCGCCCCACGTGAAGCCGCCCCCGAAGGCCGAGAGCAGCACGCGCGCGCCATCGCGCAGGCGGCCGTCGGCGCGCGCGACGTCGAGCGCGTAGGGCAGCGTCGCGGCGGACATGTTGCCCGTCAGCTCGATGCAGTCGACGACGCGCGCCTCGTCGAGCGCGAGCCGCTCGCCGACCGCCTTCAGGATCCGCCCGTTGGCCTGGTGGTAGACGAACAGGTCGATCTCCTCGAGCGTCAGCCCGGCTTCCGCGACCGCCTCGCGCGTGATCTCCGCCATCCGCGCGACGGCGTGCTTGAACGTCGCGTGGCCGTCCATCTCGATCGTGCTGCCGCTCGCACGGGCCAGCATCAGGGCCGACGGCTCGGAGGCGTCGGCGCGCAGCAGGATCGGCCCGACGCGGCCCGCCCCGGCAGGCGTCGCGGCGAGCACGACCGCGCCCGCACCATCGGCGAACAGCATCGCCGTCTGCTTGGACTCGTGGTCGATGATGCGGCTGATGAAGTCGGCGCCGACGACCAGCGCATGCTCGGCACGCCCCGCCTCGATGCTGCCCGCCGCGAGCGCGAGCGCGGAGAGGAAGCCGTTGCAGGCGGCGTTGAGGTCGACCGCCCCGGCGCGGTCGGCGCCGAGCGCGTGGGCGACCATCGCCGCGGTGTTCGGCATCGGCAGGTCGGGCGTGAGCGTGCCGACGACGATCAGATCGAGCGCGGCGGCCGTGACCCCGGCGCGCTCGAGCGCGCCGACGGCCGCAGCGACGGCGTGGTCGACGAGCAGCTCGTCGGGCGCGGCGTGGCGGCGCTCGCGGATGCCGGTGCGCGTGTAGATCCACTCGTCGGTCTTGCCGATCCGCTCGGCGATCGTCGCGTTCGTGACGACGCCCGCCGGCAGGCTCGCGCCGACGGAGAGCACCGCCGCGCCGCGCAGCTCCGGCGGCGCCGGACGCTGCGCGGATGCGGCGTCTGCCAGAGCGTTCTCAGACACCGACGCGCTCCAGCTGCTCGGCGGCGAGTGCCTCGACGTCGGGCAGCGTGCGCTTCACGAGCCCGGTGAGCACGCGGCCGGGACCGGTCTCGACGCAGCGCTCGACCCCGCGGGCGTGCAGCGCGAGCAGCGTCTCGCGCCAGCGCACCGGCTCGGTGAGCGCGTCGGCGAGGCGGGCGCGCACGTCGTCGAACGGCTGCGTCGTGATCGAGCTGACGACGGGCACCACCGGCTCGCGGAAGTCGATCGCCGCCAGCGCCGCCTCCAGCTCGGGGCGCGCGCCGGCCATCGCCGGGGAGTGGAAGGCACCGGTGACGGGCAGCGGGACGGCGCGCAGGCCGGCCTCGCGCGCGTGCCCGGTCGCGATGCCGAACAGCTCGAGCGCACCGGAGAGCACGACCTGGTTGGGCGCGTTGTCGTTGGCGACCGTCAGCCCGGACGCCGCCGCCACGTCGGCGGCGCGATCCGCCGCGCCGTTGCCGAGCAGCGCGAGCATCGAGCCGTCGCCGGCGCGCTCGCCGGACTCCTGCATCAGGCGCCCGCGGATCGCGACCAGCCGCAGCCCGTCCTCGGCGCTCAGCGCCTCGGCGGCGACGAGCGCGGCGACCTCGCCGAGCGAATGGCCCGCGTAGGCCTCGCCCTCGATCCCGGCCGCGCGCAGCGCCTCGAAGCCGACGACGCTCGCGCAGTAGATCGCCGGCTGCGCGAAGCGCGTGCCCTCGGACACCCGCGCGAAGGGGTCGTCCCCGACGACCTCGATCGCGAGCCCGAGCAGGTCGGGTCGCCGGACGGCGACCTCGTCGCGCATCTCGGCGGTCTGGCTTCCCTGGCCGGGGAAGAGCAATGCGGTGAGCGGCACTGCACGCATACTGCGCGCGTTAAGGCCGATCTCCTGGGGTCCGACGCGTCAGCTCCCCCCGCTTGGGGGGCAACCTCAGCCCAGCAGACCCACCCGCTGCGCCCGCTGCACCGCCTCGGCGCGGTTGCGCGCCTTCAGCTTGCGGTAGAGCGCGCTCGTGTGCTCCTTGACCGTGTGCGGTGAGAGGTAGAGCTGGGTCGCGATCTCGCGGTTCGTGAAGCCGGTCGCGATCAGCGCGAGCACCTCCTTCTCGCGCTCGGAGAGCAGCGTCGAAGGCTGGTCGGCCTGCGGCGGGAACATCGTCATCCCGAGCCCGACCATCCGCACCGCCATCGCGACGTCGTGCGCGCCCCAGTCCTTGGAGACGAAGCCCGACGCGCCGGCGGCCTTCGCCGCCTGCGGCGAGATGCGCCCGGCGCCGGAGATCAGCAGCACGCGCGTCGCGGGTGCGGCGGCGCGGATCGACTCGCAGATGTCGGCCCCCGACTCGCTGCCGAGGAACAGGTCCACGAGCGCGACGTGCGGGCTGTAGCGGCGCGTCAGCTCGAGCGCCTCCGTCGCGTCGCGCGCCGCGATGCAGCGCTCGACCCACGACTGCTCGCCGAGCAGCTGGCGGAAGCCCCAGTGCACGACGTCGTGATCGTCGACGACGAGCACGCGCAGACGACGGTCGTCGTTCAGCGGGATCTTCCCGGCCATGCTCACGCGTCGTCCTCGAGCTCGTCGACGGGCACCACAAGCCGCACCCGCCAGCCGGGCGGATCGATCGACTCGTCGGCGCCGAACTCGACGAAGCCACGGTGCTGGACGGCCTCGAAGACGGCGAGCCGCAGCCCCATCCCGCCGCCGCCGACCGCGGCCGCCTCGGGGTCGACGCCGTCGTTGCGCACCTCCAGCGAGAAGGTGTCGGCGTCGCGCTCGACGAGCACGTCGACGCGCGTCGGCGCGGCGTGCTTGGCTGCGTTGCGCAGCGCCTCGGCGAGCACCGACTGTGCGAGCCCCTCGCGCTCGGGCGGGACCTCCACCCCGGCCGGCCAGTGCTGCTCGATCGGCAGCCCGGTCTCGCGCCCGATCCGCACGATCTCCGCGCGCAGCGTCGTGCCCGTCTCCGACGGGACCGCGGCGAGCGGGCGCTCGAGCGCGCGGCGCAGGTCGGCGAGCGCCTCCTGCATCTCGGTGCGGCAGCGCGCGCGCTGCTCGTCGCTGAGCGGCTGCTCGGCGCTCAGCACGAGCGAGACGCCGAAGAGCCGCTGCATCACGCGCTCGTGGATCTCGCGCGCGAGGTCGATCCGCTCGCCGAGCCGCCTGGTGCGCTCCTGCTGGCGGGTCGCGATCCGTGCGGTGGCGGCGAGCGCCGCGGTCTTGCCGAGCGTCCACATCAGGTGGCGCTCGCCGTCGCTGAGCTCGAAGTCGCCGCCGCCGCGGTCGGCGGCGATGATCCCGTACATGTGTCCGGCCGCGGCGAGCGGGGTGCAGACGAGCGAGGTGATCCCGAGCAGCTTCGCGTAGTCCTGCGGCACCTCGTGCTCGATCGCGTCGGCCTTCACGAGGATCACGCGATCCTCGGTGAGCGCGCGCTGCGCGATCGGCGCCTCCTCGAGCGTCGGGCGCAGCTTCGCCAGGCGCGTGAACGAGATCCCGTGCGAGCCGACCGCGCGCACGCGCTGGCGCCCGACGTCGTAGAGGAAGATCGCGGCCCGGCGCATCGTCGTCAGGCGGCAGATCGCCTCGCAGATGCGGTGGTAGAACTCGCTGGAGGTCGTGTCGCTCTCGATCTCCGAGAGCAGGTCGACGAAGACCTCGAGCGGCTCGACGCCGGCGAACAAGCTCGTCTCGCGTGCCGGCGACGGGGGAGTCGCGGTGCTCACAGCCTCTGACTGTAGACCTCGCCCGACCGCGGGCACGGGCGTCGACGCGACTGCTTCCCCCCGGTTGGGGGGTCCCTGCGCCCTACGCAGCCGTGGCGACGAGCGGGTGCTCGGCGCGAATCCCGTAGAGCGTCGTGCGCTCGGCGGCGGGGCGGCCTGCCCGGTGAGCGGCGGCGATCAGCTGCGGCGGATCCAGTCGCGTGCCGTGGTAGCTGCCCGCGAGGCGGCTGATCGACTCCTCCATCAGCGTGCCGCCGAGGTCGTTGACGCCCCAGCGCAGCGCCTCGGTGGCGGCGTCGAGGCCCATCTTCACCCACGACGCCTGCACGTTGCGGATGCTGCGCCCGAGCGCGAGGCGGAAGACTGCGGTGTGCTTGAGGTTCTCCTCGCGGCTGATCTCCTCGACGCCGTGGGTGCGGCCGAGCAGCGTGTGGAACGGGATGAACGAGAGCGGCACGAACTCGGTGATCCCGCCGCTGCGCTCCTGCAGCTCGCGGATCACGCGCATGTGCTCGGCCAGCTCCCACGGCTCCTCGATGTGGCCGAACATGACGGTGGAGGTGGAGCGCAGGCCGGCGGCGTGGCTCGCCGCGACGATCTCGACCCAGCGCGCGACGGGCAGCTTGTTCGGCGAGATCCGCTCGCGCACGCCGTCGTGCAGGACCTCGGCGGCGGTGCCGGGCGTCGAGTCGAGGCCGGCGTCGCGCAGCCGCGCGAAGACCTCGGCGAGCGGCAGGCCGCTGATGTCCTGCATGTGCGCGATCTCCATCGGCGAGTAGGCGTGCAGGTGCATCTGCGGCGCCGTGGCCTTGGCGAGCGCCAGCCAGCCGAGGTAGTCCTCGAAGGACCAGTCGGGGTGGATGCCGGACTGGATGCACAGCTCGGTCGCGCCGTAGGCGAGCGCCTCGTGGATGCGCCCGACGAAGTCCTGCTCGCCGTGCTCGTAGGCGTCCGGCGAGCGCTTGCCCTGCCCGAAGCCGCAGAACGCGCAGCCGACGATGCAGACGTTGGAGATGTTGATGTTGCGGTTCACGACGTAGGTGACCGTCTCGCCCGCCAGCTCGGCGCGCAGCTCGTCGGCCGCGGCGCGCATCGCCTCGATCGCCTCCGGTCGCGTCTCGGCGAACATCGCCGTCAGCTCCTCGGGACTGAGCCAGCCGCCGTCGCGCGCGCGCTCGAGCGCCGGGCCGACGAGGTCGGAGCGGATCGCGAACGGCGCGTCCTGACGCCCCGAGCCGCGCCGCGGGATGAAGCTCCAGTACTTCGCCTTGATCGTGTCGAGCACGCCCTGCGCCAGCCACTCCGGCTCGATGTACCGGGGGTAGACGCACAGCCGCTCGGTCAGCGCGACGCCGTCCTGCGCGAGGCGCTTGCGCACCTGATGCGGGCTCGGGAAGGGATGCTCGGGACTGATGTGGTCGCCGTTGGCGGACAGGCCGCCGAGGTCGCTCGCGCCGGCGGCGACCAGCTCCGGCCACCAGTCGGCGAGGTTCGGCGGCACCTGGATCCCGACGTCCGGCATCAGCTCGCGCGCGAGCGCGATCAGGTCCTTCATGTCGTCGATCGAGACGGACGTCGCCCACTCCGGCGCCTGCACCTCCGGACCGCCGTGCAGCCCGGTGCGCCAGTACTCCTCCGCGGCCGCCGTCGCGATCTGCGCCGGCTCCTCGCCGTAGTAGCGCCGGTGCGGGACGAAGTTCTGCAGGATCACCTCCTGCAGGTGGCCGTGCTCGGCGTGCACCGCCGCGAGCGCCTCCAGCGAGGCGACGCGGTCGCTCTCGCGCTCCCCGATCCCCACCAAGATCCCACTCGTGAACGGGATCTTCAGCTCGCCCGCGGCGCGGATCGTCGCCAGGCGCAGCGCCGGCTCCTTCGTCGGCGAGCCCTGATGGGCGAGGAGGTCGTCGCGGATCGACTCGAGCATCAGCCCCTGGGACGCCGTCACCTCACGCAGACGGCCGAGATCCGCCCGCGAGAGCGCGCCGAGGTTCGTGTGCGGCAGCAAGCCGCGCTCGAGCGCGCGCTCGCACGCCCACACGACGTAGGCGACGAAGTCCGCGAAGCCCAGCGCCGCGAGCCGCTCGCGCACGCCGGGATGATGACCCGGATCGTCGCCCGTCAGCACGAGCAGCTCCTTGACCCCGCGTCGCGCGGCGCCGTCGATTAGCGCCTCGACCTCCGCGGGCGCATGCAGATGCGGCTGGTGGGTCGCGAACGCGCAGTACTTGCAGTGCGAGACGCACGTCCGCGAGAGCGACAGCGTCAGATTGCGGCTGAACGTGACCCGGCGGCGCATCCCGTCGCAGTCTAGAGACACCACATCACCGTCCCGCCGGGCCGACTGCCTCCGCGAAATCGTTGCGAACACCGAGTGCAATTCCACAGGCGCCTCACAACGATGGAGGCGTGGATGACTTCCCATCGATGAAGGCGCGGCGACTCTTCGCAATTTTGACCCGCGAGCCATTGGGCTATCGGGTCGTGCGGCAGACCGGGTCGCACCGCACGCTCACCGCGCCAGGGCGACCGCGCGTGGTGTTCGCATTCCACGACCGCCAGACGATCCGGCCTCGCACGGTCCGCGAGATCCTCTGCGATCAAGTCGGCCTTGAACCGGACCAGGCGCGCCGGCTACTGTGAAAGGAGATGATCCGAATTCGCGTTCAGTACCACCAAGACGAGGACACCTGGGTTGCAACGTCGCCCGACCTCAAAGAGAGCTGGATCGCAGTCGCCGACTCGCTGGCGGAGGCCCACCAACTCGCCGAGGACGGCGTCCGCTTCGTGCTCGAGCGCGACGACGTGATCATCGAGCACCTCGTGCCGACGCGCGGGTAGCCTCGCCTGCCCGCCCCGCCGGGCGAGCGCTTATCCTCCCGCGCCGGAATGCGTCCCCCGCTCCCCCTCCTCGCGCTGCTCGCGGCGCTGACGCTCGCCGCCTGCGGCGGCGGCGCCGGCACCGATCGGCCGAACGCGGACGCCACGCTGCTGCTCGACTTCACGCCGAACGCGGCGCATGCCGGGATCTACTCGGCGGTGCAGCGCGGCTTCGACGCGGCGGAGGGCGTGCACCTGCATGTGCGTGTGCCCGGGTCCTCCACCGACGGGATCAAGCTGCTGCTGAGCGGCCGCACGCAGTTCGCGGTGCTCGACATCCACGACCTCGCGCTCGCCGCCGAGCAGGGACGCGACCTCGTCGGCGTGATGGCGCTCGTGCAGCGCCCGCTGGCCGCCGTGCTCACCGTCCCCGGGGTGAAGACCCCGCGCGAGCTCGAGGGCCGCAAGGTCGGCGTCACCGGACTGCCGAGCGACGATGCGGTGCTGCGCTCGATCGTGACCGGGGCCGGCGGGAGCTTCAACCGCGTCGAGCGCGTGACGATCGGCTTCAACGCGGTGCCTGCGCTGCTCGGCGGCCGGGTCGCCGGCGCCACCGCGTTCTGGAACGTCGAGGGTGTCGCGCTGCGCGCCAAGCGCCCGGGCGTCCACGTCTTCCGCGTCGACGACTACGGCGCCCCACCCTATCCCGAGCTGATCCTCTGCACTTCGCGCGCGACGCTGCGCGAGCAGCCTGCGCTCGTGCGCGCGACGATCCGTGCGCTGGTGCGCGGCTACGGCGTCACGCTGCACGACCCGGCGAGCAGCCTCACCGACGAGCAGGAGCGCGTCGCCGGCCTCGACCGCGGAGAGCTGGAGCGCCAGCTCGACGTGCTCGGCCCCGCGCTCGTCGCGCCGGGCGGACGCGTCGGCGAGCTCGACCCCGACGTGCTGGCACGCTGGGCGCGCTGGGAGGCCCGCTTCGGGATCGTCAAGCACCCGCCCGACGTCGCACGCCTGTTCGACACCGCGCTCGTGCCGTAGGCGTCGATCAGACCGCGGGGGCGCGAGCGCGTTACCCGTCGCCGGCGACGAGGATGCACGCCGCGGCGTGACCGTCCTGCTCGCCGTCGCCCGGCGCGACCGGCCGCAGGCGCGGGTCCTCGACCCGGCAGTGCTCGACGGCGACCGGGCAGCGCGGGTGGAAGCGGCAGCCGGCGGGGACGTCTGAGGCGTCCGGGACCTCGCCGCGCAGCGCCTCGCGCTCGGGCCGGTCGAGCGGATCGAGGCGCGGCGTGACCGCGAGCAGCGCCTTCGTATACGGGTGCGCGGGGCGCTCGAGCACCTGCGTCGGTGTCCCCTGCTCGACGATCCGCCCGAGGTACATGACGGCTATGCGGTCGGCGTAGCGCGCCGCCGTCGGCAGGTCGTGAGTGATCAGCAGCACGCCCATGCCGGCGTCGCAGAGGCCCGCGAGCAGTGCCATGATCTCGGCGCGCACGGAGACGTCGAGCATCGAGACCGGCTCGTCGGCGACGACGAACTCGGGCTCGAGCATGATGCTGGCGGCGATCGCGACGCGCTGACGCTGGCCGCCCGAGAGCTCGTGCGGGTGGCGCGAGAGGAACGCCTCCGGCGGCGTCAGGCCGACCGCCGCGAGCGCCTGTTCCACGCGCATCGTGCGCTCGCCGCGTGCCATCCCGCGATGGTGGATCAGCAGCGGCTCCTCGAGCACCGCGCGCACGCGGCAGCGCGTGTCGAGCGCCTCGTAGGGGTCCTGGTAGATCAGCTGCATGCGCCGGCGCAGGCGCCGCAGCTCCCGCCCGTGCACGGCGGTGACGTCCTCGCCGTCGAAGCGCACGCGGCCGGCGGCCGGCTCGAGCAGCCGCAGCGCAAGGTGGCCGGTCGAGGTCTTGCCCGAGCCCGACTCGCCGACGAGCGCGACCATCTCACCGCGCTCCAGGCGCAGCGATACGCCGGCGACCGCGACGACGCTGCCGCCGCGACGACGGCGCAGCGGAAGCCCCGAGGCGGCGAGCGCGAAGCGCGCCTCGACCTCGTCGAGCTCAAGCAGCGCCGGTGCGGGCGCGGGCGCGCTCATGCCGCGTCCTCGCGGTCGCGACGGCGCGAGCGGTCCGGCGAGGCCTCGAGCAGCTGCCGCGTGTAGGGGTGCCCGGGACGCGCATACAGATCCGTGACGGGCGCCGTCTCGACGATCCGCCCGGCGCGCATGACTGCGGCCCGATCGCAATAACGCATCACGACCGGCAGGTCGTGCGTGACGAGCAGCAGCGCGAGGTTCAGCTCCTCGCCCAGGCGCACGAGCAGCTCGAAGATCTGGGCCTGCACCATCGTGTCGAGCGCGGTCGTCGGCTCGTCGGCGATCAGCGCCGTCGGCTTGCAGGCAAGCGCCATCGCGATCGCCGTGCGCTGGCGCATTCCGCCCGACAGCTCGTGCGGGAACGCGCCCATGCGACGAGCGGGAATGCCGACGACCTCCAGCAGCTCGACCGCGCGCTCGCGCGCCTCTCGGCGCTCCATCAACCCGTGTGCGACGAGCGGCTCGGCGACCTGCGCGGCGATCCGCTTGACCGGGTTGAGCGAGCTCATCGCCCCCTGGAAGACGATCGCGATCTCGCACCAGCGATGCGCGCGCCAGACGTCGTCGCCGCCGCGCGGCAACGGGCTCCCGTTCAGCAGCAGCTCGCCCTCGACCTCGGCGCGGCGCGGCAGCAGCCCCATCAGCGCGAGCGCCGAGGTGGTCTTGCCGCAGCCGGACTCGCCGACGAGCGCGAAGCGCTCGCCGCGGCTGATGTGCAGGTCGATGCCCTGCACGGCGTGCACGACGGTGCCGTCGGGCGCGGGGTAGCGCACGTGCAGGTCGCGGACCTCGAGCGCCACCGTCATCGCGCCAGCTCCTTCTCCGCGGCTGCCACCACCGGTGCGCGGCGGCGCCGGCGGTGCGGCCGCAGGGCGCGCCCGGCGAACGGCACGTTCGTGTCGCGCGGGTTGAGCGCGTCCTCGATCGCGAGGCCGACGAGCGTCGCGCACAGCACGATCAGGCCGACGAGCAGCCCCGGCGGCAGCAGCACCCACCAGGCGCCGACGGTCGACGCGCCGTGGTCCGACGCGTCCGCGATCAGCTTCCCGAGTGAGGCCTGGGTCGGGTCGCCGAGGCCGAGGAACGAGAGCGCCGTCTCGGCGAAGATCGCGGCCGAGACGCCGAGGATCGCGTTCGCGATCAGCAGCGGCGCGGTGTGCGGCACGATCCGCCGCAGGATCACGTGCAGGTGCCCCGCGCCGAGTGAGCGCGAGCGTTTCACGTAGACCTGCTCGCGCAGCGACTTCACCTGCGCGCGGATGATCCGCGCCGGAAAGGTCCACAGGAGCAGCCCGATGATCAAGACGATGTGCGACAGGCTCGGCCCCCACACCGCCGCCACGACGATCAGCAGCGGCAGCGCCGGCACGACGATGAAGTAGTCGGTCACGAGCGTCAGCACGAGGTCGATGCGCCCGCCGAAGTAGCCGGCGCAGATCCCGACCGTGCCGCCGATAACGATCGAGACGAGCGCCGCCAGGCCGCCGACGAGCAGCGACACGCGGCACGCCCAGATCAGCTCGGAGAGCATGTCGACGCCCTGGTCGCTCAACCCCAGCAGGTGCGCCGAGGACGGCGCCTGGAAGACCGGTCCGACCTGCTGGTCGGGGGCGTAGGGCGCGATCGCCGGCGCGAGGATCGCCGCGAGCACGATCGCGCCGAGCGTGACGAGGCCCGCGACCGCGGCCGGGCGGCCGCGCAGGACGGCGCTAGTTCGGGACACGGTCCGTGATCCAAGCGACGAGACGCCGCCAGTAGTCGAAGCGCTGCGCGACGGAGCCGCTGAGGATGAACTCGTGCGCGGCGTCCGGGTAGAGCACGAGCTCCGTCTCGACGCCGCGCTGGCGCAGCAGCGTGAACATCGTCTCCGCCTGGCCCGGCGGCACCTGCTGGTCGCTCTGCGGGTGCAGGAAGAGGGTCGGCGTCGTGATGCTTCCGGCGTAGCGCAGCGGCGAGCAGCGGTCGTAGAGCTCCCAGCGCTCGGAGGGCAGCCCGCCGAGCTCGGAGACCATCAGCGCGCTCGCGCCGGAGGTGCCGTACATCTGCACCATCTCCGAGACGCCGGCGCCGGAGACGGCGGCCTTGAAGCGATCGGTGTGGCCGACGAGCCAGTTCGTCATGTACCCGCCGTAGCTGTACCCCGTGACCGCGAGCCGCCCGGGATCCGCGACCCCCTCCGCGATGAGCGCGTCGACCGCGCAGAGGAAGTCCTCGCCGTCCTTCACGCCCCATCCTTCGGACACGCCTCCGTAGTGCGCCGCGCCCCAGCCGCCGCTCGCGCGCGGGTTCATGAGCAGCACGTTCCAGCCGCGCCGCACGAACGCGTAGCTGAGGAACTCGAGGTCCATCGGCACCGGGGTGTTGTAGCCGTGCGGGCCGCCGTGGATGTAGAGCAGCAGCGGCGCGGGGTCAGGGCCGCTCGCGCCGCGCAGCAGGAAGCCCTGGACCTCGAGGCCGTCCGGGGCCCGGAAGCGCCGGTCCTCCGGCTTCACGACGACGTCCGCGAGCACCTCGGCGTTGTGGTGCGTGAGCTGGCGCCGCTGCTCGCCGCGCGCGTCGCTGACGAAGATCTCCGCCGGCGAGCGCCAGTCCCCGAGAATCGTCGCGAGGCAGTCGCCGCGCAGCGAGAGGCTGCGCACCATGAGCGTCTCGCCGGCGATCACGCGCTCCGCCGCGCCACCGGCGAGCGGTACGCGCATGAGCGGTCCGCGCGCCTCGTCGACGATGACGAAGAGGACGTCGCCATCCGCCGTGACGGCCGGGGTGCCGCCGATCCAGGGATAGGCCTCGTCGGCCACTGGCCGGTCGAGCTCGGCAGCGAGCTCGACCATCTCTCCGCTCTCCGGGTCGACGTGGAAGAGCGAGGACTGCACGCAGCTCGACGTTCCGCGCTTGCCGACCACGAGCAGCGCCGCGCCGTCGGGCGTCCAGCCGACCTGCTCGCTCTCGGAGTCGATCGGCGTCACGCGCCGCGGCGGCCGTCCGTCCTCGATGAGGTGGACGTGGGCGGGCATGTGCATGTGGATTCCCGCGACGAACGCGAGCCGCCCGTCCACGGAGAACGCGGGGTGGCCCGCATCGCTCGCGAAGTCGTCGGTCAGCGGCGTGACTGCGCCGTCGAGCTCGACCAGGTACAGCCGGTGGCGCCGCTGCGGCAGCCCCCGGCCGTCGAACCGATGCGGCGCGTCGCGCACGACGACGGGATCGCGCGGGCCCCGCCGCTCCGGCTCCACCGCGACGACGGCGAGCGCGCCGCCGTCCGGGCGCCACGCGAGCTGGAGCGCCTCCACGTTCTCCAGCAGGCGCTCGTCCGAGCCATCGGACCCGAGCACCCGCACGCCCCCGCGCTCGTCGCGCGCGCACAGCGCGAGCTGGTCGCCCGAGGGCGACCAGCGTGCCCCGTCGCCCGCGGGCTCGCCGAACGTGGCGACGGGGTCCCCCGTCGCCACGTCCAGCACGCGGACCGTCCGCCTGAGACCGTCGAGCTCGAGGTCGAGCACGAGCTCTGTGAACGCGAGCCGTCGCGCGTCCGGGCTCAGGTCGAGCTCCGCGGGCGTGCGCAGCCCCAGCGCGTGCTGCTCCAACTCCAGCGTCTCCATGGCGTCGAGTCCTCTCTTCATCTCGCGTCGGCTACTTGTGCTGGACCGACAGCGCCGTCTCGAGCGTCTTCTGGAACCAGCCGCCCGGGCCGGCGGCGAAGCCGGTCCACGCGGTGCTGTGGACGTAGACGTCCTTGGCGTACGCGACGAGCAGGATCGGCCGGTCGTTCAGCAGGATCTGCTGGAGCTGGTCGAGCTGGGCCTTGCGCGCCGCCGGATCGGTCGTCGCGCCCACCTTGGCGTAGAGCGCGTCGTACTTCGGGTTGCAGTAGCCGGCGAAGTTGCTGACGCCGAAGCTTGCGCACAGCTGGTAGCCCAGCACGGCCGTCGGGTCGACCGTCCCCGACACCGTGAGCAGCCCGAAGTCGAACGTCGAGTACTTGTTGCCCGGCCCGAAGATCCCCGTCACCGCCGCGGCGGCGTCGAGCACCCGGCCACGCACCTTGATGCCGAGCTTCGCGAAGTCCTCGGTGAGGATCGTCAGCGTCGCGGTCTCCGGTCCAGTCGGGTCCTGGAGCACGATCACGTCGTAGGACATCGGATGCCCGTTCGCGACGCGCGTGCCGTCTGCGCCGCGCTTGAAGCCGGCCTGGTCGAGCAGCGCGTTTGCGCGCGCGATGTCGAACGGCGTCGGCGCTGCCTGGAGGTGGCTCGCGGGCATCACCGGCGGGACCATGCTGCTGCCGGGCGTGCCGAACCCGTAGTACCCCGTCTGCACGACGCGGTTGCGATCGATCGCGAGGTCGAGCGCCTGG
>Ga0134121_10000648_pt1 | contig 38043 bp, 56 predicted proteins | sample KB301_FD_96463 | JGI IMG/M metagenome (GOLD analysis project Ga0134121, IMG submission 96463) | Terrestrial soil microbial communities without Nitrogen fertilizer from Kellogg Biological Station, Michigan, USA - KB3-0-1 | ecosystem: Environmental > Terrestrial > Soil > Unclassified ...
CTCGCGGCGGTACTGGTTTAAGCTCTGTATCTCAGGGTGATATTTTATATGGTAGTGCTGCAAATACGCTGTCAACGCTTGCCAAGAACACAACAGCAAGTCGTTATTTATCCAATTCAGGAAGTTCTAATAACCCTGCTTGGGCGCAAGTAGACTTGTCAAATGGTGTTACTGGAAACCTACCAGTTACCAATTTAAACAGCGGAACAAGCGCCTCAGGAACGACTTTTTGGGCAGGTGATGGCACTTGGAAAACCCCTGCTGGGGGTTCAGGATTTACCAGTATTGTTATACAGACCTTCCTTACTAACGGAACATCAACCTATACACCAACCTCAGGTATGTCCTATTGCATCGTTGAAGTCGTTGGCGGTGGCGGGGGTGGTGGCGGATGCGCTGCCGGTGCTGCCAACTCACTCGGCGGTGGCGGGGGTGGTGGCGGCGGTGGATATTCACGTGAATACTATTCCGCGGCAACCATTGGCGCCAGTAAATCCGTAACCGTTGGGGCCGGTGGCTCAGGCGGGGGAGCCGGGGGAACCGGGAACCCCGGGGGAACCACAAGCTTTGGCTCGCTCATGACTGCCACTGGCGGATCAGGCGGCGGTGGACTGACTGGCTCAACGGCATTTCGTTCAATTTCAGGCGGCACCGGCGGAGCGGGTGCATCAGGTACGTTTAATATCAACGGCGATGCCGGTGGATTTAGCGTGACCTCAGGAAGCACGCAGGCGGGCTCTTCAGGCGGCGGTGGAAGCTCTTATTTTGGCGGTGGAGCTATCTATAAAAACGGAACGACCGCAGCTACCGGGGGAACTGGAACCGCAATCGGTGGCGGCGGCTCAGGGGGTCTTTGCACCAACGCATCCAATGCTTCAGGTGGCGGCGGCGCAGACGGCTGTTGTATAGTTACTGAATTCATTGTTTAAGGATAAATAAATGAAAGCACTTATATTTCAAGAAAAGGTCATCGAAGTAAAAGAAATTCCTTTTGAAGTCGCACCAGAATTATTCTGGGTCGACTGCCCTGATGATTGTGTTCCGGGTTGGACTTATATAAATGGAGTGCTCGCACCCCCTGTTATTGCTCCACCTGATATCCCACAGATTTTGAATGAATACAATGCAGGCATTCAGGCTTATTTAAACGATGTGGCTTTGAAAAAAGGCTATGAATCAGCACTGTACTGCTTGAGTTACTTGCAAAGCTCAATCCCTGCATGGGCTGAAGAAGCAGGCGTTTTTTTAAAATGGCGTGATAGCGTGTGGGTGTATGTATTAGGAGAATTGCCAAAATTCTTAAATGGTGATAGACCTTTAATTCCGCTTGAGCAATTTATATCAGAATTCCCGGTCATTAGCTGGCCGAGTTAAGATTTTTTAAAACAAGGAGAGGGTAATGGTTTTAGATATGCAAGTAATTCGTCATCAATTACAAAGTTGTATTATGCAAAGAGATGAAGCGGCACATAAATTCCAGCAATGCGTAGGCGCTATTTCTATATTAGAAGAGCAGCTCAAGGTGATTGCTCAAGGGCTTGCAAACCCTGCAAAGAAAGAAGAAGACTGTGGCTGCAAGGAAGGTACTTCACCTGAAGACTGTGAGTGTGAAGAAGAGCAAAAAGAGGGTGCCGCTGTCATGGATGGACTGCCCTGTGAAGGAGAACAACAAGATGGCCAAGTTGAGCAGCAAGAGCCGGTCGAAGCTTCCCAAGAGTGATTTTGGTATGCCCGGTGAAAAGAAGTATCCCATGCCTGATAAAGCACACGCAGCCAATGCCAAAGCGCGTGCTACACAGATGGAGAACAAAGGGAAGCTTTCATCTTCATCGAAAGCTAAAATTGATGCCAAAGCCAACAGGATTTTAGATGCTGGCAAACGCGGGGGTAAAGGATAATGAGTTTATTATCATCATTTATAACCAATCAATTAATTAAAAGCCTTGAAGATCAATTTGTAGCGCATGAGCCTGAGATTCAAGATGCTTTTGTTAATGAAGTCGCAGTGGCCGTTAACCACGTGGTATCTTGGGTTAATGACAAATTGCATGCCAAACAACAAAAACTAGAAGAGGGCCAGCAATGAAAAAGCCTGCCAAGAAGATGGAAGAAAAAAATATCCGTAATATGGATAGGAAAGACGAAAAGAAGTTGGAAAAAAAGAAGATGAAAAAGGATTGTAAATAACAACTCAAGGAGCGAATCATGGCTTACGATGAAACACCCCGTAAGGAAATCGAAGTCCGTGAAGGCAAGAGTCGCAATTACGCAGGTCATGATTCGTTAATTGACAGCGCAAAGGCGTCCGGCAAGTACGGAGTTCGTACCGATGCAGCAGCAGAGGGCGTCGGCTATCTAGGTGTCGACGATTTAGATAGAATAAGACGTCGGAAGTTGAAGTAAAGGACTTACTTTTAATAATTATAAGGAGATAGTTTCATGGCTATTACAGCAATCGGACGTTACTTTGTTGGCAACCCTAACATTGTAGCCATCGTCACAGACGATAACTTAGCAGCAATCACCACAGCAGGGTACTTGACTGGCGCGGCAATTGCCGCAGACATTGAAGCCTTACAAAATGGTGAGTTTCAATGGCAAGATACAGACATCGTTTTAATATCCTACGCACCTGATTTCATAGTGAACTGGTTTAAATACGATGCAGCCAATGCCACATTCGTTGCAAACCCTGCTGCTGGCGGCTTAAGCAACAGTCTTTTAAGCGGACGAATTTTTGTTGGTAATGGTGCAAACGTAGCGACTGGTGTTGTTGCCTCTGGTGATATCACCAATAACAACGCTGGTGTTTTTGCAATCGGGGCTAACAAGGTACTTTCTTCTATGATTAGCCCGCTAATCAGAAAGTATGTTGCGGTTCCCATTACTGCTGCTGAGTTTAATGGCATGTATGCCGCTCCTAAACTGCTTGTTGCAGCCGGTGGCGCGAATACATTGCTTGTCTTAGATCAGCTACAACTTGCAATGACTTATGGCTCTGCGAACTATGCTGCTGGGGGCGTTGCTGCTGTTCAATACGACTCCACTGCAAACGGCGCGGGTACTATTGCATCGACCACTTTGGCCGCTGCTACTTTCCAAGCTGCTGCCAGCACCACATTCACTATGAACGCAGGCGTTGTGGCCTTACCGTTCAGTACTACTGTGAATAAGGGCTTGTACCTATCCAACATCACAGGGGCGTTCACAACCGGTGATTCTGATATGGTGGCTCATGTATGGTATCGTCAAATACCTACAGTGTAATCGTATGAAAAACCTAGTATTGGCGCTAGGGGTCTGTAGTTTTCTGTCTGGGTGCGCTGGTGAAAGGCACCTTAAGACAGAAATTTTGACGCCTATTTGTATTAAGCCTATGTTTGGCTATCATTATCAGGTATGCCACAACGTGGTTTTTAAGATCAATGGCAATGAATTTTATATTCCTGCCAACTTTGAAACTGATTTGGCAAGCATCCCGCGCGTTGCATGGCCCATCATGGCGCCATCACATTCGTCACTGATACGACCTGCCATTATTCACGACTGGTTTTATCGTAAAACCTGTGATTTCTCACGCTATCAAACCGATTTAATCTTTTATCACATGTTGAAAAATGACGGTGTGTCAACTTTGCGGGCATCCATGATGTACTATGCGGTGCGTGCTTTTGGATGGAACTATTACAATGAGGACTATTGTGATGACGAACGTAAAGGACTGGATCAAGAAACACGAGAGCTTCAGATCGCATCCCTATTTGGATACAGTGGGGAAGGTGACGATAGGATGGGGACGTAATATCGATGACAATGGGATATCTAAAGAAGAAGGTGACTATCTTTTTGATAACGATTTCGCTCGCTGTCAAAGAGAGCTGGCACCCTTCCCATGGTTTGTTGACCAACCCCAAAACGTACAAGACGCCCTATTAAATATGTGCTTTAACATGGGCATTGCGCGTCTATTAGGATTTAGACGCATGATCATGGCACTCACCGCTAAAGACTATACCAAAGCATCAATCGAAGCCCTAGACAGCAAATGGGCAACTCAAGTCGGACAACGTGCCAAGGATGTGGCACTTATGATGAGGCAAGGAAATGCTGAAAGATGAACAAATAGCTCACTTAAATGTAATGAACTGGCTGCGCCAAGTACACCCGGAAGCTGAAGAAAACAGCTACCATTTCGCCAATGAACGAAAGTGCAGTATTCAACAAGGACGGTTACTAAAACGCATGGGGGTGAAACGTGGGGTTGCAGATGTTTTCATCGGAGTACCCAAACAGGGTAAAAGCGGATTATGGGTTGAAATCAAGGTTGAAGGTAATTACCCAACGAAAGAGCAAAAAGAATTTTTGGCTCGTCAAGTTAAAAATGGCTTTGCAGCAGCTTGTTGTTGGGATTTAGACGCTTGCATTCGTGTTATAGGCAATTATTTATCAGATGATATAATAACTAACTATTTCGATCAGGTAATATACCAAAAAAGCGGTTAAATTATTGACCAATTTGCAGACCTGTTTTTGACCAGTATAGTATAGGTACAAAATTGGTATGAATTATACCTATTGGCTGAGTTGTATACTAAAAAAGGCTTAAGTCTGGTTATTTCAATAACCAGACCGTATAAGGCGATAGTATTTATAGTATTCGATGTTATTCAGATTTTAAGCAAACTAACTGGATGTTTTTTTAAATCGGGATTTTCTTCTTTTAGTAAATGGATATCTTTATAAATACTATTTAAACATTCTTCTTTTGATAAAAAGATTGAATCGACAAATTCTATTTGAATCCAAAAATTTTCATTTTTACAATTACCAAAATCAGGGTCAAGATGAAACACATAATTATCATTATTCCATAAATTATAGTTAATTGTTATTCTTGCAACCTAAGCTTCCTTAATCCATATTAACCCATCAATATCCATTCGTTTGATATAAACGGTCTTTCCTAAATATTTTTCAATTAGTCTGTCCATTATTAATCATCTTCCCACCTTTTATTGCATTTAAGACACATTGCCGTATTGCAATCAAGGCATCCGCTTGATCGCTCATGCTCACAATAATCATCAATCATGGTTTGGATTTTGTCTTTTAGTATTGGGTAATATTTATATTCTTTGGCTTCACCCCAATGTCTGATTACAATGTTCAGCTCCAAGAACAATATTTTTAGTTCTTCTTTCGTGAAGTCATTCATATTAAAAAAGCCACCATAATGATTATAATAAAAATTATAAGAAAAAATTGTCCTTTTATATCTTCATTATTAAATTCACTCATCTAATCCTTCCAGTTAAAAGAATCCAGCTTTTCAAATTCATTGCCTGAATGGTCTTGCCATTTACTGATGTCCTCATCATGGCGTCCGTTAGCAATCACCTGAAATGCCCTGAATTCCTTGTTATTTAACCTGTCCAAATCTATTTCATGAATCTTGCAAGACGCATGAACCAATTTATCGTATTCTTCATTCCAATCATTCATTGCCTTGACATATCCATGTAAAGATACTCTATAGCATTTGAAGGATTTCATTTCCCGACTGTATGCAATGGTGCTATTAAACACTTCCATCTTGACTATTTGGCACCATTTGTCATAGGCATAGCGCAGGCTTACTCTTGGCAATATCGTATTCCAGTGGGTATCCCATGAAATCAAATCACCATTCTCACTAAAGCGTTTCATTTTATCTTTATGATCAACCCAAATCTTTGTCGGGAATCGAATGTGGCTTTGATTCTCTGCGACCTTCTCAATGGTATCCCCAAGGGTTGATCCATAGTTTTTAGCAAATCTAGCATAAGAACTTGGTGTGCGAATTCTGTATTGATCTTTGATAAGCCGCAGCTCATTGTTCTCACGCACCAAATACTCAAATATCACCTGATTGGTAAAACGGGCTATTTCAAAAAACGTATGAATCACATCCAATTCCCGCTCATCTTCATCAACCATTGGATGGTCAAAATATTTCTCAACCACCTTAAGACGATTCATGTCTTGCTCAATGCAATCAATTTGAACCGGTGAATGCAGCTCACCGTTTTCAAGAATACTCTTTAAGTAAGCCATATTCTGCAATCGCCCATAGGCTTGATGAGGATGAACAAAATGCTGCTTAACTACCGTGTGATAAAAGAACCGCACAGCCTTTTCAGTGCTTAACAGGAAGTTTTCTTGGGCTTTAATGTATTGGGTAGGGTTTGTTTTTGGGTTCAATAGGTAAGTGATATCGAAGCGTGGTGAACCATTTACAATAGATATTCCGTACTGCGTTTCCTTCACATCCAGCAAGATTCTATTTTTATTAGAGGCTATCTCTTTAAGGTTTCGATTGGGATCGATAAGCTCTGTGTGACACGCTCTGCATTGACGCGACACAATGTCATTCTTAACACCACATCCGGGACAATCCTTCCATTCAAACCAGTGATCACATCGTGAGTCATCTTTGGTGCCAATACATCGTCTGGCGGTCACGGTATTCATCGCATTGCAACTGTAACACTCAATACAGTAATCGGGATTACCTTCACGGTTTTGCAACAGCGCTTTGTTAATCACTGGATTGTCAATGTCACCATGCCTATCAAGGTTACCGGCATAATCCAAAATAAGACAATCGGTTTTACCATCTGCCAATCGAAGCCCGCGACCCAAGCACTGTATATACAAGACCAAGGACTCAGTAGGTCTAACAAACACAACAGTATCATAAGTAGGTACATCAACGCCTGTACATAGAACATTCACATTCACCAAATATTTAATTATCCCAAGTCGTGCCTTGGTTATGTATTCATCACGCAAATGATCGGGCGTATTCCCGGTAATAATGGCAGTCTCATCAGGTGGTAACCATTCAGCACACTCAGAGCAATGCTGAATGCTGCTTGCAAAAATAAATGCACCTTTCCTGTCTTTCACAATCTCTACCACTTCCGCCATAATTTTGGCAGTCAAGCGCGGCTTTTTATTGACACACGCCTCTAAGTCAACTGAGTTAAAGCGCCCCATGGAATTAACCTTTAATTCCTGAAAATCGTATTGAAGCGTCTTTTCGCAATAACCCCAAATAGGGTTGGTTAAATACCCTTCTTTAATGAGCCAATCAGCAGTAATCGCGCAGACCTCTTCTTGAAAGAATAATTTATCACCGACTATTGTGTGGCCTTTGCCACGGTAGGGCGTCCCCGTGAGCCCTACGAAACGAAGCTTGTGTCCTTCCTGTTGAGCATACAGTGCATAATGATTAAATATGCGCATGTAGGTCGTATCTTTTTCATTAAAGTTGATATTGTGGCATTCATCGACAACAATGAGATTGAATGGTATTTTTGAAAACTTGCCTTTCGCTTTTATGCTGCCCCTTACTGAAAGGGGTGAGGCAAATATTACTGGCTCTTCAGAATCCTTTTGACCCAAAGCCGCACAATAAATACCAGCATTACCACCTTGTAGTCTATAGGTTTCAGCATTTTGACGAATGAGCGTGCTATTCATTGTAAGGCAAAGCGCACGCCAGCCAGCTTTCTCAATCACCATCAGCAATTCAGCTATGATAAGAGACTTACCAGCACCAACGCTTGCATTAACTAACAATGGCCCTTCAGTTTCTTTTAGGCGTGCTTTGAGCTTATCAAGCACTTCTTTTTGATACGGTCTTAATTTTTTCATAAAGCAAAATCAATCCTTCATTGTTTTGATGCCCAAATCATCAGAGCATACGCAATCCCTGCGCACAAAATAGTTAAGGGTAGAGCTAAAAAGTCATACATAATTTCACCTTATTCGGTTATTGGATAATCAGGTAATGGCATCCAATGGGTCACAGCCACATCATCATTTAATATTTGGGTTGAGTACCAAAGACAGCAATGTGTCCATTTGCCATTCTCACGATGACCTGTCATGATTTCTTTTCCACCCATTGGGTTAATCGCAAAATACATTACCTCTTTCCTGTCTTCAGGCAGCCTGTCATCAACATCAATCCAGCAATCTTCTATACTCATCGGTAAAATCTCAGTAAAAGTAAAATTACAAAATTCAGGACAAAGCTGATTAGCAAAACCCCACAACTCGTCCCACTGCTGTTCTTTATTGCAGCTTGGACATCTTTTCATTTTCATTGGTTATCCCTAACAAAGTATCTTTATTTTTGTATCGTAGGATTTCCAAAAGGAGTCGTTTTAAATTCTTTTCAAGCGCATCAAGCCCATACTCAGTAAGAATTATTTTTTGACTATATAAGGCCACTCGTGCCAATCCATCATGGCATTGCTGATTGACCGTGATAACCGTTAAATTGTCTTGGTTTTCTTCTATCTTGAATATGGACTCTGTAAGTAGCTCTATCATTCAAAATTCACCTGTTTCATCCCTTCCATATTGCGCTTCATCCCATCCAACACCTTTTGATAGGTATCTATAACAATATGCATTATCTCAGACGCACTCACCTGTTTATGTCCTACCTGAAGGTAGTCATCAATGGCTTTAATAGCAGCGTTGACCATATTAAATAAACTTAACTCCATGAAGTCATGAATGCCCCCACGTTTAGCCGTGTCAAACTTTGCAAGGAAGGTTAATAGAAACTGATGGGCATCAATAACTTTCTCATGAGCTGCAATTTCACGGCCCTCATAGCGGTTTAATTCAGACATCATCCCCCCTAAATGCTAGTCCTTTCTTTTTTAGTGCTTCCGTAATTTCAGAAAATGATTTTTTCCCAAGATTAGGAATTTTGTATAATGTATGTGCTTTTATTTTCAACAAATCTTTCATGTAAATAAAATTATCGGCATTCAAGATCCGTATGGTTCTTACGGTTAAATCTAAATATTCTGAAATTAAAGCATGATCGATACATTCAACTTGTTCAGGTTGCTTAGGCGGCGTATCAGTTAGAAAAAAGTTTTCAATGCGATAAATAAATTCATTGATTTGAATCGTAATGCCGATGAGCTCTTCTTGGCGATTGACTATATCTTCCATCAAGCTTACAAGCGTTTTACGCTGCCCGCGCACTTCATCATAAGCCCGCGCTAAATCCGCCTTGTATTTGCGCAAAAGCTCTAATTCACCTTTGATGGCCTCATCGTATTGGCGATTTAAGTTTTCTTCATAGCGATGAAATATAAGCTCGATATGTTCTTTTTGTTCGGGGGTGAGTGGATCGTTAGTGGACACTTTTGCCCCCTTTTTCATCCATTTGCTTTTTAATGATAGCAACAATGGCTTCCTTTACTTCGTCAGGCAAATCTTTCATTTCCAGTGTCACAGCTTCTTTTTGCTCTTGAACAAAGAAGGGGTTCATATCCAGTTTTACTGAATCCCATCCTTTTTCGATGGCTTCACTGGTTTGGAAAAAAGGATGATGCAAATCAAAGCCAAAGCGAAAAGCATGGCTTGCCATGTGCATTGCATGATTAGCACCCATCCATATGGCTCCTAAACGGTGGAGTGCCATGTAACGCTCAAATACATCCCCTTTTCTATCTTCAAGAACCTCAACTTCTTCAGTCATGTCCTTCATTAAATCAAGTACCTTTTTGATGAGTCCCCTGATATTTTTCTCATCAATCTTCTGTATTTCTTTCATTCATTTCATCCTTTCTTTTATTTAAATAAACAATCATGCATTCCATGCCACAAAAATCTAAGGGTGGGAATGATAAAATATTATCCACAAAATTCACTTCAAAATGACCTATATACGATCCTGTTAAATTCTTATCGCATTGATCGCAATGATGGGTCGTTTTTCTCATTTGTGGCATACCTTGTTAAATTTACACATCTTACATTGATACCAAAGCGGCGACCCATTAATACGCGGGGGCGCCACATTCGCTTGTGTAATCATTAAAGCCTTGCATTCCAAATTAACGTAAAATGCGGGGTCAAAAGTCACTAATTCATCGGAAATCTCACTATTATCCTTATTTAGTACAAGTATATATGTACTATATATGCGACTCATTCCCATATAGGACTGAATTTGAGCATAATATTGAGGATTCCAAACCTTAACCCCTTTCTTAACAAATATCTTAAAACTGGCATCTTTAGCGGTTTTAATCTCAATGATGGCCTTAAAAACACCACCACGACCAACCCAAACCGAATCCACATGCCCCTTAAATTGCGGCACCATATCAGACGACAACGTGCGTTGTGGCAACACGCCAAGCGTAATACCCGCATCATCAAGCCATTCCATAACAAGACGCTCAAGCCACTTACCAATAGCCCAAGTGCGCCGTGTTTTAGTGGGTACTTTCTCAGCCTTTGTACCCTTAAACTCATACCAAATCTGTCTTAAACAATCGGAGCCAATGCTACTGGCCCCGATATAATCACGCGTATCATTTGAATCGTGCGCCTGATACTTTTCAATGCGCTTGGTTAATATATCTCTGGCCATTTATAATCCTAATTGCTCTTTAAAATGGCACATCGTCCAAAAGGTCTTGGGTTGGTGCTGCTGCTTGATTTCGGCTAAAAGCACTGTCAATAGGCTCACGTCCACCACTGGCATAAGTGGCTACAGCAACGTGAGTTGTGGCAGGAAGCCCGTGACCTGTTTCGCATTTAAATCCCTTAGAGTCATGAATCTCAGCCACCCAATTGTATTGGCGCCCCTGATCGTTTGGCTCAGTCTCACGAATCTTAATACCCGCAGCTTTCCCCACAAAAACCGCCAAATCTTGGTCTGTAGGCTCACCGGCATGCTTAGGCTTTGTGTTGTATAGCTGATAAATTAATTTGAGCATATTGAGCGCTCTATGGCGTGCCTTGGCTGGCTCTTTAGCCATGGGGTCGCCATACACCTTAAGCTTTTGCTCAACCTTGGAGCCTTTAAAGTCCCCATCGGTTAAAAGCCAGCTTATGGATAGATACTTATTGCCATTAAATTCGGCATTTTTGAAGGACTCAACGCGAGCTAGCGCCATTGTGCCGTCTGGTATTTGTGTAAAAGACTTTGCAAATGCATCTTCAGCATTGCCCGTAACTTCACCTATTTCAGATTCCCAAAAACTCATTATTTATTCCTCATCATTAAAGTAATTTTCAACTGCACCTTTTACCGTCAACAAATCGTTGGGTATAAGGAACTCTTCAAACATTCCCATTGGGGACTTGGCCAAAAACTCACCATCGTATTGGGTTTGAAACAAATACTCGCCATCCACCACACGTGAATGCAGCACTGTTGTAAACAAGCCCTCAATGGTTATCTTCTCATCTAACATCTTGCCAATGGTTTTGCATTTGGAACGCCCTGTGGAGTCCACATCACTATGCGCCAAGATGAAATTGGTAAGTGTGGGTCGTGTGCCTAGACAAGCATTAATCGTGCTCCATCCATGATTGGCAAGCTCTGAGAATTTATCAAAGCCTTTCTCAGACACCCGGCGCATGAATTCATAGGCTAGAATGTATTGCCAATCGTCAATGACGAGTGTTGTGATGTCTGGTCGCTCTTTATTGACCATTTCAATACAACGCACGACATGCGCCCAATCATTGGTGGAATAGTAGTTGCCTAGCTTGTTATCCTTGGTGTACAAGTGATAATTTTTTTTGAATGCTCGAAAGGGTAGTGGTTTGTCCAAAACATTAATAATGAACGTGGATTGTGGATCTAGGTTTCGTAAAGCAGTGGATTTCCCACTGCCTGATTGACCTATTACTAGTACAGTATTACTCATTACACGCGCTCCTTGATCGTGATTCCTGCCTTCCCGGGCTTTTTATCAATTAACTCTGCTAACGCATCACGAACTTTTTTAGGCGCGTCTACCATGTATTGGTCGCACAGTCTCTTGTCAATCGAATAAGAGATAGACTCTTTAATCGGATTGAAATTATCAGGGATCTTCACATCACCTGATTCATACAGCTTTTTATTTAACGAGTAAACAAAGGGTGTCTTAACCTCTATTTTCCATACGCCATATTCGTATGTTTTTTGTCCTTCATGATTGTGGTCAAGCGAGCCAATAATTATATCGGTTAATTCTTCTTTCCTTAAAAGAAGCTTGGCGATTTGCTTATTAACTTTCTCAAGCTCTTTAACACTATCAACAAAACAGTGCTCTTGCTCATTAGTATGATCAAATTCTTGCATTTTATACCTCTTCTACTTTATTTAGTCTGCGTCGGTATTGACGTAAAACGAATATTACAATAACTGTTGCTATATAGCAAGCATTATTGTAAAATAATTTTGTTTTAGGAGAACAAAAACATGACGACTGATGATTTAAAGAAGTATTACGGTAACAGTTATCAGTTTAAGAAGCGCACTGGCATGTCCGATGCGAGCTTTAGAAACTGGATGAAGTGGGGTTTTGTGCCGGAAGCGTCACAATATAAGATTGAGCGCCTTACTAATGGAGAATTAAAAACAGAGTGGAGTAAGAAAGATGAATGATATTGATGTTAAAGAGTTGATTGACCAAGGGCAAAGAGCGGCTTTGTTGTTAGGCAACCTTATGGGTGGGATTGCTGTTTTATGGAGTGATATTGAAAAAGGGATTCACAAAGATCTTGAAGATGTATGCAATATTTTATCTCAAATGCATGAACATGCCAGCATGAAGATTCTGGATATTTATTATAGCCATTTAAAGGATGCTGAGCATGAATAAAAAGACACGCATCGACTTTCAAATAGCGGCATTTAATAACCGACCACCAAAGTGGATTATTCATGAATGTAGCATGTGTCGTTACCCATGCGCTTATTTATTTGATGGGAATCATGAACGCGTAGCCTATGACAGCGGTTGCGATTGCACACGACAAACCAATATCAATGAATGCTCATGGGATAGGCTTGCAGAATATTACAACATGCAAACCAATCAAGACTATATTAAAAAAATGAATGAGTTTTGGGGATTTAGTGAATGAACGAACATATTTATCAGATGTATAGAAGCTATAAAAAGATTTCTGAGATAAAGGTTGATGAAACATTTGACGATCCCGATCGCGAATTTGTAGACGATGCCATTAAAAATTCTCGGTTAATTGATGAAAGAAATCTTGAATATCTTAATCGCTATACTCGTGAATCAAAAATGCATAAATCATTTGATTTTGACCAGAAAGAATTTATTTGCGAACAAATAGGACATTGGTATTTCATGATGAAACCTTTGCTGGAAGGGTCACATAATCTTGGTCACATGAAAGAAGAGCTTAAGAAAATGATTTGCGGGGAATAAATGATTAACGGGGATGAAATTATAGATTATTGTCATCAGCTCCTTGATATAGAGATTTATTCAGCAGAAGAAATTCTAAAATTACAAGGATGTACTGAGCCAGACAAGAATATGGCGACTGCGTACATGATGGCTATTAATAGGGCCAAGAAGATTATCTCGATATGCATTAAGCAATATGAGGGGAATAAATGAAATATGAATTTATTTGTTTATTATGTAGTGAAATTCAGCAAGAAGGTTCGCCGTTTCAGCATGATTGTCCAAGAGAGGCAGTAATACCAAAAAGGGTGCAGACAAGATGGCAGCGATTTCAATGTTGGTTTTGGAATACTGATATTACTTTTTTTCTGGCTACTGGTGGGGCTTTGCTTGTTAGCGGAATCTATACCAACCATTTCAATTACTCATTAACTGAAGGGATTTTTCATGGCCTTGGATCAGGTTTTGTAATTGGTAGGGTGATTCGCTATGGACAATAAGCCAGTATTATTTCGTTTTCACAGAGGGCTCCTTGAGGACTCTTTGAAGACTGTCATAGAAATAGATTCTTTTGAGCATTTATTGGTACACATCGTTAGTGAGATGGACATGGAGCTTAGCTCTATATCTTATGAGCCTTACGTGTATGATGAGCGAATCGGATGGGATACACACATTGTAACCGGGCATTTCAGGGGTTTTCCCATTAATGTGCCTATAGGATTTTTAAATAAAAAACCAACATGGAGAGAGGAGTTTCTCAATGAAGTTAGCAAAAATAGCAGCAGTGACAGGGATAGCAATAGCGTTGACAGCGTGCAACCGGGTACCAGCGGGTTATCGGGGTGTGATTGTTAATTTGTATGGCTCAGATAAAGGAGTGAGCGAACAGACCGTAGGGGTGGGGCGCTATTATTTGGGATGGAATAAAGAGCTTTATTTATTCCCAACCTTTTTACAAAACTATTCTTGGAAAGGCTCTGAGGCCATTACCATGCAAACGGCTGAGGGTCTATCCATTACTACCAATGCCGGTATCACTTATCAAATAGCACCGGATAACGTCGTGAAGGTATTTACTAAGTATCGCTTGGGTATTGAAGAAATCACTAACACGTTCTTGCATAACATGGTTCGTGATGCGATGAATGAAGTGGCGAGCACCATGACTGTTGACCAAATCTATGGCGCCAAGAAAGAAGAATTCATCACCAAAGTCTCTCAAAAGGTGAAAACGGATGCTGAAAAGACCGGCATTGAAGTCGATAAGATTTATTTAATCGGCTCCTTTGAGCTACCTAAAAGCGTTATGAACTCTATTAACAGCAAGATTGAAGCGTCCCAAAATGCCGTTAAGGTTGAAAATGAGATAGCTACAAGCCGCGCTGAGGCACAAAAGACTATTGTTGAGGCACAAGCCCGAGCTCAGCAAATACTAATCAATGCCGAATCACAGGCCAAGGCCAACCAAATACTTGCGGCAAGCCTTACTCCAGAATTTGTGCAGTATCAGGCGATTCTTCATTGGGATGGCAAGCTACCACAGACCAATGCTACCGGTGTATTACCCTTTATCAATGTTGGTAAGTAATATGAAAAAATTTTATATTAAATGGCTTGCCATTGTTTCGGGTCTTTTTATTACCATGGGGGTGATTGTTCCTTGGGTAATCAGCAATGATGTATTCCCTGTATATCTTATGATTTTTTTTATTTTCAGTATGGTCTTTGTGTGGATGGTCATACTGGAAAAGCCTGCTTTGCGTTTTTTGAAGTGGGCTAATAAGCAAATTAAGGAGTTGGACAAATGAGTCAACGCCCTACTAATGAAAATATCATTGAAGCTAAAAAAAGTTTAAAGCACCAAATTAAATTTTTTGAATCATTGCTTACACATATTCGTCGGGGTGATGAGCCATTTTTAAGCCGTTCTATGTGGGCTACATGGTGTTTGCATCGGTATATTGAAGACCAATTGGTTCATGATATTGAAAAGGCCATGAAGGAGAAGGGAGTGCCAATTGAAGCGTAATGGCTATAATTAATGTTTAATATTTAGTAGGATGACCAGATGGCATATTTTGGCGATATGACCATCTGGTTGGCGGAAGCCCTTGATAGCACACCCTGAATTATTAGAAGGACAGGATATGCGTGAAACAATTTTACACACAGGATTCATCAATTGCAAAGGAGATTGCATGTCTATTGACATTAATTTTTTATCGTCCCAATTACTTGGCCTGTTGGCAAATTCTATTCATGATAGAGATCCCAACAATAAGAATTTTTGTTTTAATATAGCGGAAGTACAGGTAACCGAACAATGGCTTGAAGAAACTGTGAAAGAGATAATGAAAAAAATGGCCGAATATTGAAAAAGCCCGCAAGTGGAGACACATGACGGGCTTTTTTGTATTCATCAACTTTAAAAGGAAGTACATAAATGAAATCAACTACAGGAAAACTATAGCATGAAAAACTTTGGAATAGCCAGTCTCGCAGAGCAAAGACTTAAAAAATTTGAAAAGGAAATTAGACGGCACTTAAAGACCGTTCCAGAATTCGAAGTTACTATTGATGGCGTAAATCATGTAAGCTCAACTTATCATATTTATTTATTCAAACAAACACTCGACCATATGCATGATTCATGTACCGAACCCGGCAGACTTCCTCTACAAGAAATTATTTTATATGGGAATATTTTTACTTTAAGAAGCCTTAAAAGTGGTCAATATGAAACAAAATCAGAGTACATGGAAGAAGAATTTGACCACATTTTCAATAACCATGAAGTTTTGGCCATTTGGGTTTATGATGCAAAGTTTGCACATAAGCCACAAAAATCTATTTTTCAAATACTATGTGCTATAAATAAAAAAAAGAGAGGGATATTCCCGATGCAATTCACTGTTGATTTATCGGCCTTATATCCTAATTGGTTTGATAGCCCATTAAAGCAAAGAAATCATGTTGAAGTAGGTGTTGATTTTGAGTTAGTAGATATGATTAAAAAGGTTTTAGAATAAAGTGTTGCAGGGCATCCAGCCCTCAACCCTAGACCGGCAAGTCTTGGGTACATCCTTAAATAGTTCTTATAGCAGAGAACACAACATAACATTAACGGGGCCGAGCAGCCCATTAACAAAGGAATTTTACCATGTCACACAAATTACACAACCCTAAATCGCACGCGCCTGCTGTTTATATTCCATGCTGGCTAATTCAAGTATCAATTCAATTTTTATCCAACGGCGCAAAAATGACTTACGGTCGCCTTGGACAATGGGCATCCTCTCAAGGAGTAGCCTTTCGCTCTATCCCACAACTATCTGAAGAACTTGGCTGCTCTGAGCGCTCTGTTGAAGAATATATCCGAGAGTTAAAAAATGTAAAATTAATTGGCGTCTATCATCCACAAGCTGGCGGCATTAATCACTATGAGTTTTATGATCATCCATGGATGCATGCTCCAATTAAAGAACAACTTGTATATAAAGATGATAAATTTACCCCACCACACCATAGTGTGCTACCTACCACACCCGAGTGTGCTACCCCACCACACCCGAGTGTGGACATAAATAATAAAGAAATAAAAGAAATAAAATGTGTGGGGGAAAACCCCTCACACACACAAAATCACTCTCTAAAACCTAAAGAAAAAATGGAGAAGCAAGCCTTTGAGTGTGAAGCAATGCAAAAGCTGTTTAGTGAGAAATTCAACGGATATAAAATCACGTATGAAGAGCTCTTTAAACAATGCAAACAGCATTTTGAAATCAAAAGACAATGGATAGATGAAAAAAAATGGATAAATTGGGTAAAAACTGAAAAAGTTGAGAACTACTCAACCAATAGCACAGCCTCTAAAACCCCCAAAGTAGAAAGCCCAGATGACCAAATGGGTATGTTCACACGTAGACAATGGAAATTAGTAAGCGATTACAACGAAGCTATGAAGTACATCAAGGTAGATCCAAACCGACTTAATTTATTTTTAACAAAAGACGAACAAGATGAAGCTAGGAAGCTTATCGAACAACTGGAAGCATCAAAAGCGAAGGAATCGCCATCATGCAAAAAACCCTCACCACAGACCAGTGCAAGAAGAAACTCTTTAACCTCGGTATCAAATTTGGTGTCTCACCTCGGTTGATATCAACAAGACTATTGAGTAAAGAGGACAAAGACGATATGTTAAATGGGCTTGTTTCTGATGAAACACTGGAAACAGCAGTACAAGCGTGGATGAGTGCAGGAATGCCAGACTACGCTAACGGTCATACAGAGCCATATAAGCCACCACCAGAAAACCCTATGTCTATGTATAGAGGAAATGGCAAAAGTGGCTAGGATTGAAAATTTGGTGGGTAGGATTTGATTTTATTAACTAGGTGATGGATTACATTATGCAAAACGGAGTTGTGAAGTGGTTTAATGACCAAAAAGGATTTGGATTTATCGCAAGTAATGGCAAAGATTTTTTTGTTCACTTCAAAGAAATTCAAAGTGAAGGATTTAAAAGCTTGAAAGAAGGTGACAAGGTAAGCTTTGAGGCAGACTCATCACCTAAAGGGCCAGTCGCTAAGTCTGTATCCGTACAATCTTAACGCCCATTACTTTGTTCATGTCCTCAATCATTTGAGGCTTAATCGCCAAAGGAATGTCACATTCTTTGCACATGAGCTCCACTAAGAGCTCTTGTGCTTGTAGCAGCCCATCAAGACATGAGCCAATACAGGCGGTTACTTTTGAAAACTCATTGAGTTTGTCGTGATTCATAATATCCCCTTGGACGTTTGCAACATTTACACACGTCATTACTTGACTGATGGTAACAACGGTAATTTGGATTATAGTTCATCAAAAAACGATGGCCTTTTAGTAAACACTTGAGTCGTTTTAGCATCCTAGCCCTCTCCATTTTCAAGTAAAGTAATGTGACCAATAGCAGCTAAACGCGCCGATCCCTCATGGTCAAAGTATTCATCCGATTCCCTGATTATGGTTTGTTCACACGGCTTATAATCAGGATCGAATATTACATAAAAGTACCCTTTAACCCATTTGTCAATGTTCTCACCCCATCCGGGTACATCATGACACCTTACCTCAAACTCATAGCAACTGAACTTTTCCATCACGCAGCCTCACTTGAAGACGCTTTGTCATACGCATGTAAGTAACGACGGCAAAAATCAGCAAAAGAATCAGCAGCACATGGATGAATGGATTCCTCACGTACAAGAGGCTCACCATTCTCATCATCAATCTCAAGGTTAAAACCAAACTGCTTATCGCGTGATATCCACACATCCAAATCTTCAGCCATCAAATCGTAAAGCGACATCTCACATATATTTTTCATTTTCATACTCCTTTTGTTAGTTGACAGAGAGAGTATAGCAAGTGTTGCTACATATAGCAAGTGTTGCTACATAAAAAGATAAAAAATATTGCTAAGTGTTGAATCAATCCTTATCCCTATTGAGTCTTAGAAGAATATAGACCTGCTATATCTTGTTAGAATGCTTTTCCACAGATTTTGTGGATAACTGAAACGCTCATAATCCTCACGAAAAAACTCATATTTCTCATAAATCTCACGAATCCTTGACATTTGGTACATATTTGTTGTTTGTGCTATCTTTACATTGTGACGCACCAACGGCGATGCGATTAGCCCTCTACGGCAGGAACTTGCGTTCTAGTAGGTGCACGAATCAATCCCCTGATTGGATTGGCCGTAATAGCAGGGAAAAAGGACGTCACGTTTATTAATCGATTAATAATCTATTTCACAGGAGTGAATCATGAGCAATACAGGCGTAAAAGATTACACGTCATCTGATAGTGACAGTGGTAACACTCACTACAATGGTGTGCCAAGTGAATATGGTAGACGTGTTGAGCAACAAAACAAGATGCAACCTAAATACTGCGAACCCGGTGAAGCTGGTGGGGAAATGCGCGGTGAGAAACGCAACGAGCAAGCAGGCCCCTAATGGCTGCCCCTAAAAAGCAACCCACCAAGGCGAAAGCCAAGGTGGGTCGTCCACTTGAATACACCAAGGAAATGGGCGACTACATTTGCGAGCTAGTTTCTTCAACTGGTCATGGCCTCTTGAAGCTTACACAGTTATACCCAGAATTACCCGACAAGATGACCATCAACCGATGGCGTCACAGATTGCCCGAATTTCGCGCCCAGTACGCACAGGCCAAGATAGAGCAGGCCGATATTCTAGCTGAAGAATGTTTGGAAATTGCCGATGACAGCAGTGGTGATACCAAGATTAATCCAGAAACAGGTGATGAATATTTAAACACTGAATTTGTAGCACGCGCACGTCTGCGCATTGACACACGTAAATGGCTGGCCGCCAAGCTATTGCCCAAACAATACGGTAAAGCCGCTGAAGAGCCTGAGAAACAAAAAGGTGATGGTGAATCCGTCCTTGAACGCATATTGGATAGGCTGATTGATTAATGGATGATGAGAAGTTAATACGCGTATTAAAATCATTACCCCTATTTGCTAAAAATTTTCTTATCATTCATGACAAGGCAGGGGCAGAAAAAAACTTTGTCTTTAACCGCGCACAACTCTACATCCATGAAAGATTAGAAGCCCAACTCAAAGCCACGGGTAAAATTCGAGCGCTGATACTCAAAGGGCGTCAACAAGGGGTTTCAACCTATGTGCAAAGCCGGTTCTTTCATAAGACCGTCACCAAGCGTGGTAAAAAATCATTCATCTTAACGCACCATGCCGATTCCACACGCGCACTCTTTGAGATGACCAAGCGCTACAGTGAGAATCTTGACAAAGACATGTTCCCGCAACCCGATAAGAAGAACGACAACACTTTGATGTACGATGGGTTAGGCTCTGGTTACCGGGTTGGGACTGCTGGAAGCGTTGAAGTGGGCCGTGGTATGACCAATCAATACCTGCATTTATCTGAGTATGCGTTCTATAAGGACGCCGCCAAGATTGGCATGGGATTGCTCAACACGGTAGCTGAGATTGATGATACTGAAATCATCAAGGAATCTACGGCTAACGGGCAGGCTAATGACTTTTATGCCGACTGGAAAGCCGCCAAGAATGGCGCTAGCCGCTATCAAGCCATCTTTGTGCCATGGTATTGGCAAGATGAGTATTGCATTGACGATCCCGCTTTTATCCCAATGGATGAAGAAGTCGAATGGCTTGAGAAGTTTGGGCCTGATGGACTAAAGCCCGGCCACTTAAACTGGCGTCGCATTAAGATGCAAGACATTAAGGGTGACTACGAGCAGAAATGTCGCAAGTTTAGGCAAGAATATCCCTTTACTGATGACGAAGCTTTCTTGTCTTCAATCACTGATACGTTCATACAGGTTGAACATGTAGCAAAAGCACGTAATACTAAGGTTGACAGCCAAGCTAATCTTGTGATAGGGGTTGACCCGGCACGCAAGGGTGATGATAGAACGGCAATCATTCGTAGGCGTGGACGTCGTGCGTATGGATTAGAAACCCATTACAATATCGATACGATGGAGCTTGCTGGTATTATTAAGCGCATTATTGACAAAGAGCATCCCAAGCGTGTTTGCATTGACTCCATAGGAATTGGGGCCGGTGTTGTGGATAGGCTTCATGAACTGGGTTTGGATATTGTGGAAGGGGTGAATGTGGCCAGACGTGCCAGTGAGCCATCCAAATATCGCAACTTGCGTGCTGAGCTTTGGGATATGATGCGCGATTGGTTTATACAGGATATGCCGGTTGAGATACCGGATAGTGATGAGCTACAGACTGATTTGGTGAGCCTTGGATACAAGTATGATTCCAGTGATAGGCTTTTGATTGAGGGCAAAGAGGATGCCAAGAAGCGCGGCAGTTTGTCGCCGGACACCTCAGATGCCCTGATGTTAACTTTTTATGGTGGAGAATATGTACAGGATGGGGGTTATGAACCAACCCGCTTACCTGAGCGACTCGCAGGGTCGTTGATTTAGTAGTTGACAGGCGGTTGACGAAAACTAACAAAGGATTGATTATGGCCATCAAAGAAGATGAAAAGATTGCTCGTCAAGCACGCATTGCTTGCGAGAAATTCAGAGGGAATTTTAAACAGAATATCGACCTCTATCACACCATGCATACCTTCGTCTTAGGCCAGCAATGGACTGATGAAGAAGAAGATGACATGATTAAGACCTACCGCAAGGTGCCTCTTACATCCAATAAGCTCGGTACTATGTCTAACTCACTGTTAGGCGAGCAGCAACAAAACACACCGCAATTACAAGTCGTCCCAATGACAGGATGCGATCAGAAAACCGCCCACCTTCGTGAAATCATGACCAAAGACATCATGTTCTCATCCGATGCAACAACAGCCTATCAAGTAGCCGCAGGCCAAGCAGCCATCGGTGGCTTTGGTGCCTTTTGCATTGGTACAGATTATGCGCATGAGAAATCCTTTGACCAAGATATTGTCTATTATCATTTCAAGGACGCAACCCGATGCTATTGGGATGTGGGCGCTGAAACCATTAACAAAACCGATGGCACGATGTGCGGGTATCTATCGCGCATGAGTCGTGAGAAGTTTCGTGACATGTATGGCAAGGATACTGAGCAAAATATTTTAAAGACCTCAGGCATTACCCAAACCCAAGAAGAAATCGCACTTGCCGTTCAACCCGATGATGGGGACGATCCCTTCAATTGGGCCGATGATGAGGGTATCACCATCATTGACCATTACGTGCGCAAGTATGAAAACGACACGCTTTATAAGCTATCCAACGGCAACATCCTAAACCAAGAAGAAATGGATGAGATGATTGAGCACTCGCGTGACATCAACGAGCGCAATCGCATGATGGACATGCAGGGCATGCAAAATCCCATGATGGGTATGGGTGGTGGAATGCCTGCGGGACAAATGCAGGGACAAGAAGAAGAGCCCATGGCCGAAGGAGAAGCGGCCCAACTACAAACCGATGGCTTTGGTGTAGGTGGCAGTCATGAGATATTACCTCAACCCAAAGGCATGGACGTTGACCGCTACAATAGAGCCCAAGACTTAGCCGTTGAAACCGATGTGGATTCGTTTGAAACCATGACCCTTTGGGATGATGGTGAGATGGTGCGCATTGAAGACAGTAGGCCATCTAAGCGCCATAAGATTATTCATTACCGCATTGCCGGTAACTACATCCTTGACCAAACTGAATTTCCTAGCCAGCAATTGCCATTGGTCTATGTCGATAACAATTCGTACTATGACAAGACAGGCAAGCAGGTGACGCGTTCGTTCTTTGGAGACTGCCGTGATACTCAGCGTTATATCAACTATCTTCGTACACAATCAGCGTATATCCTTAAGGTTTCCCGTTATGACCAGTGGATTGGTAGCAAGAAGAATGTTGCAAGCATTGATACCCAAAGAAACTGGCGTGACCCAACAGCCATTCAAGGAATGCTTACTTATGACGAATCCCCCGAAGGAAACAAGCCCGAGCAAATCAGACCACCTGAGTTGTCGGTGTCCTTGTTCCAACAATACCAACTTGCGATTGAAGATCTCTACACATCAACTGGCCTATATCCAGCACGCATGGGGAATAACGGAGATGAAGCCAGCGGTAAGGCTATTGATGCGCGGACGCGTCAAGGCTCTTACTCCACTTACGTCTTCTTCAACTCCATCAACCGAGCTATAGCCACAGGTGGTGAAATCGTTAATGAGATGATCCCAAGAGTCTATGACTCTGAGCGTGTCATGACTTTGATGATGCCTGATGAGGGAATGAAGAACATTACCATCAACCAACAACGAGATGAATACGGTGAGCAAATTGAAAATGACATCCGTAAAGGAACGTATCAGGTTAGGCTTAAACCCGGGCCAAGCTTTGAAGGGCAAAAAGAACAGGCATTACAGTCATTACGAGAAGTGCTGCAAGCCGATCCCACCGCGTTTAATCTTATTGCCGACCTCTATGCTGAAAACTTGCCTCTTGCTAATACTATTGAAATTAAAAATAGACTTAAGACACGTGTACCCCCGCAAATAATTGAAGCCGGCAAGACAGGTGAGATGCCCAAGGAACAGGGGCCATCACCCGAACAGCAAGCCGTTCAGATTCAACAACAAGCAGCACAAGCAGACATGCAGTTTAAACAAGCTCAAATTCAAATCAAACAGCAAGAACTACAGCTCAAAGAAAAAGAAATGCAAGCTGAGATTGAGATTGAGCGCATGAAGTTAGAAATAGCACAAATGGAGTTAGCGGGTGACATTGAAGGTGAGCGTATGCGCTACATGGCCGAAACACAAAGGACGCAAAGCGATAACGCCATCTCTCATGCCGATAATATGGTCAAGATTTTGACACATAAAGTTGTTTAACACTAGAGAGAGAGGGAACTATGCCAACGAGTAGCATCGATGAGTTATTACTTGGTGGGGGCAACTCCACCCAACCTGAAACGCCAGAGCATCAGCATTTGGATGGGCCGGCAGAAATAGAGGAACTAGAGCCTGAAACCCAAACGCCAGACTATGGACTGGATGAGGATGAGCCAACTCAATCACATGAGAAATCCTTACCTGATGCGGATTCCGATGAGGATGAGCCACAAGAAGCACATGAGGATAGCTTTGATGAGTATGGCAATGAGAAGCCAAAGCCACGCATGTACACTCAAGAAGAAGTCAATGAGATGTTTAGGCGTCGCTTTAAAAACAAACCGGAAGCTGAGCAACAAGCCGTTATGCAGCAAATGCAACAGCCCGGTAGCCAGTTTGAATTTGACCCAACGTCTGATAAATCACCGGCCCAACAGCTTGAAAGCTTTATTGAGCAAACCTTTCAGAAGATGACCAACAAGCGTGAGCAAGAAGTAGCCCAGCAAAAAGAGCGTGAGATTCAAGAAGAGTTTGAGGATAAATTCACCCAAGGGATGAGTAAGTTTCCAGACTTTCGGGATGTCATGGTTGATCTTGGCTTTCAAATCACAAACCCCATGACCTTGGCAACGCGTGCGATGGCAGACCCAGCAGCTTTTTTATACGCTGCCGCCAAACGCCAACCCCAAGAGCTTGAGCGTATCTCAAAGATTCGTGACCCTTATGCGCAAATGACTGAGATGGGCAAACTAGAGGAACGTATGCGACGCAATAAACCCACCACCAAAGCACCAAGACCCCTTGGTCGCACCAAAGAAGACAGTGTGGCCCCTCAACCTAAAAAGAAATCTGAGCCCACCATTGAGGACTTGATTGCCAAGTCTGATGCTAAAAAACTTCAACGCATGCGATCACGCGGTAACAATCGACGCTAATCGCTTGACCGAATTCGGTAATGACAAAACCGAATTCGGTGTAACATTTGACAAAACTGTGTTATGTGGCCTAAGATTCAAATTGATGAGTAAGGGACTCCATCACCCACGTAACACACATAGACGCGTATAAGTTGTCATTGTCGACCGTCGGACAAATGAAAGTAGGCACCCACTTTTGGGTATTTATTATTAATTTGTTCATGGAGAACAAAAATGGCTAACGTGTTTAGAGAAACACAGTACGTCTTGGATGACGTATTTGTACGATTTTGGAACTCATTGAGTTTCGCCCGCACAGCAAACAGAAACCTTGAAGCAGACTTTAAAAACCTAAAATTCGCAACTGGTCAAACCATTGACTACCGCTTAGAAGAAAGATATCTAGCCGGTGAAGGTGCGAGTGCTACTGCTGAAGCCCGTGTTCAGATAGTTAGACCCCTTTCAATTACTAAGCAATTCCGCACCATGATCGAATACACAGGGTTTAACCTGACATTCGACAGAGCGCGTGACGAACCTTATTTGGAAATGGCCAACGCTCCACGTGCTAAACGTCTTGCGAACATGGTTGAAAAATTCATTGCTTCCGAATTCCAAACCCAAGTATATCAAGCCGTAGGAACCGCCGGCGTCCCTGTAGACTTCAACACTGTGTTAAGTGCTGATGCCTATATGACTGAATTGGCAATTCCTGAAGACGGTAAGCGTTACGCAGGGGTTGGCCCAAGAATCGCAGCTAATCTTTCAAACGACCTCTACAACGTATTCAATGACACTGTAAACACTGGTGCCTTGATTGATGGATTCGTGGGTCACTTGTCTGGCTTTGACTTCTTCAAGACTAACTTCTTAACTCGTCAAATCGCTGGTGCTGGTCAAGCTGGTGGATCGCCACCTGCTGGATTCTTACTTGGCGGTATCGTTACTAACGGCCCAATCACAGGTGGTAACACCATTGAAGTGGACTCCTTAGGACAAGCGCCCGGTACTGTTGTATTTAACAAAGGCGACAGAATCGAGATTGATGATGCTGCTGGCGTCTTCATGGTCAATCCTTTGACTTATGATGCTTTAGCGCAACGTGCTCAGTTTGTAGTAACCGCGCAAGTTATCTCTGCCGACGGTGACACTGCAATCATCCCTGTAAACCCAACAATCGTTATCGATGGTGCTCGTCAAAATATTTCTGCTGCTATCCCTGATGGCGCACAAATATTACTGCGTGCTTCTCATAACGTGAGCTTGGCTTACCACACTCAAGCTGTTGTGTTCGCAGCACCCCCAATCAAAGAACTACGCGGTGGTGTTGAAGCGGTTACACGATATTCAGACTTGTATAAGTTAGCAATGACTTATTCATTGGGTGCTGATATCCGTAACTACGAACAGTTAGACCGTATTGACGTTATATGCGGTGTGGCAATCAACCCAGAGTTTGCGGTTGCAATCTGTTCATAATCTCAACCACTCCAGACAGCTCGAAATTTTAGAGTTGTCTGGAGTGTTAGCTTAAAAGGACGAAAAGATGAAAGGAGCACCCGCTACATACAAAGGCCGAATGATATCGAAAGAACATTTTAGGGTCTTTATTTATTCCCCTGATGGCGAAAAGAAACTCATTGAGTCATGGGATGAATTTGAAAAACACATGGAAACAGGATTGTGGTTTGCGAATCGCAAGGACGCTCAAAAACCTGTTGAGACAAAGGTTGAAGAAGAAAAGCCAAAGCGTGTACGCAATAAGCCTGTGGCTACAACTACCTTGGAATTGAAAGAAGAGCCGCTCATTGAAGAAGAGCTCATCCCGGTAGGCAAAGAAGATTTAGTGTTTGAAGTAAAGGATGACGGTTTCTTACCTAAAGAGAAAAAATAATGGCAATGACAGTCCGTGAGTTTTGTTTTCAGATGTACCGACTGATAAGCGCTTCAAACCCAACGGTTCCACTACATGGGGATGATGAGAAGCTTGCGGTACGTGTGTTGAATCAAATATTGCAGTCTTATGCAAGCTCAGGATTGATGTTGACCATTGCAAAAACGGTGTCGGTTAATATTAATTTGCCGATTAAAGAGATTTATTTTACCGATCCCAATTACTCAACCACCACAACACACAAAGAAATAGTAACGCTTACCACAGCATCCCCTAGCTTTACGGTTGCTGATAGTTCTATTTATTTTGTGGGCGATTTGGTTACAGGCGGTGGAATACCTGCCTTAACCACCATTTTATCGATAGTAGGAAATGTCGTTACTCTGACGGCTAATGCGACAACGACTGGCGCATCTGCATTGACGTTTACACATGATGTGAGCGATCCCTCTGTGGCCTACATAAAACAAGGACGCCTTGCGAATTTAGATAGCGCATGGCTCGTTTTAAGCGGAGTTACCTACCCACTTATCGATAAAAGCAGGGATGAATTCTTGGCGGCATGGAAATATGAGCCCTTACAGGGCTTGCCGCGCTTTATTATCACCTTTCCCGAGACAAGTGTAGTGCGTGCGCAACTTTATCCCGCACCCAGCCAGTTTTATACATTCTTTGCTCGGGGAAAGTTTCAGTTACCAAGCCTTACGGTCAATGACGACTTAAGCATGGTTCCTGAGTACTGGCACTTGTACTTTTTGTATGCAGTCGCCAAGTACGTTTCAAAGTTTAAGGGACGTGGTTCTGCATGGACGCCCGATTTAGAAGCAGAATATCGAGAGCTTAAAGACAACATGGAAGCATCAAGTGAAGTCAATCTGTCCATTGCAGGTGATGAACAATCCCTACTCAATGGCGCATGGCGCACTAGGGCAGGTATTTAATGGCTGCCAATCCGAATGCTGCAACCATTCAAGAGCTGCCGATATTTTGTTATTACGACAAACAACGCTTCACCCAATTTGGCGCTATGGATTGCGCCAACTGGTATGGCATACAGGTGGAATCAGGAAAAAAGCAACAAGCGCTTTATCCTGCTATGGGTCGCCAGCATGTGCGGTTTTTAAATCAAAATCGCCTTGTCTTTAGCACCCAACCCCGAGTTGAATTTAAATCCATCAACTTTTTATATGTGGTGGATGGTACAACAGTGTACCAATTTGATAGATTTTACAACCGAAAAACCTTGCCCATCAATGTGGCATTGGGTGCGCCGATATGGTTTGCAACGCTCGCCGTTGGCACCACGGTTTATAACATGATGACGGATAGAACGAACATTTTTCTCATTACAGAAAATGGATCTGCCGTCACCGCCGAAGTGGTTACCGATGTCAATCGCCCAGCGAACCCTCTCTACGTTGCGGCGTTCGGTAACCGCTTCGTTGTAAGTACGGCAGACACGCCGGACTTCACCTTAAGCACGATTAACGTGGCGGGTGGTGCGGCTGCATGTTTTAGTTTTGGAAGTCCCGCAACAGGATTATTTGCGCGAGCTTCAGGAGTCATTGTCCAATTTGCCGTATTGCACAACCAGTTATACATTATGTGCGATTTTACTACAGACGTTTGGGCCAATATTATTACCCAAATCACAGTGGGTGGTGTGACTCGTGAGTTTCCTTGGAAGCTTAACAGCTCATATAACTTTGACTTTGGTATTGCCGATCCCAATAGCTTATCGGTTGACTTTGGCATGATGGTGTGGCTTGCGCGTAACAGCAATGGCTTGGTGTCCTTTATGATGAGTAATGGACAAGCACCACAGGATATATCATCCCAAGCCATTAACGTGCTGCTTGAGAACTCGACTCATCCTGATACGGTGAGCCCGTTTTTGACCAATGAAGTGGATGGGTTTTTATACCAGTATGAGAATACGATTTTTTATAGGGCGGCGGCCGGACGGTTTGTGAACTTTGGCGACTTGGATATCATCGATAATGCTAACGCTATTGAATACAACTTTGAAACTGGCAAGTGGGCACGTGTTATTGAACTTAATGGTGAGCGTAACCGTATCCAAAAGCATGTCTACTTTAACAGTTCTCATTTGGTGATTGTGCAAGATGATCCAGCCATCTATCAAATGGCAGGTAATATTTACCATAATGAATTAAGAAATACAGCACAACCAGACATTCAAGCAGCGGATGCGTTTTTAAAATACCCCATGCGCTATGAGCTTGTGACCCAGCAAATCTATTTGCCGGATTACGCGGAGTTTGAAGATGAGTATGTCGAGATTGACTTTGTATTTGGGAATAAGACGTTTTATCAAAGCTATGCCCCTTTCCTCAATACGGTATATGTCGTTAAGGATGGCGAGCCACCGGATGCACCTATCTTTGTCCTTTCAGAAGATAATAAGTATCTTATTAAAGAGGGAACCAACACACCCACATTTGATGATAACCATTATAACGCTCTATTTAAGCCTCATATTGAGCTTTATTATTCTGATGATGGGGGTGAAACATACCTTCCAGCAGATGTGCGCGAATTCAGCCCACTTGGGGCGTATCGCTGGAGAATGCGATGGTACGAATTAGCTTGTAGCCGTAACCGCTGTTATCGGCTGGTTTGTGTAAGCTCAGCGCCCATCGTGGTATTGGGTGGGGTTCGCATGAGCCGACGTGTGAGCGGGGGTGCCAATTAATGACTATTTTTTTAGACAGGATTGATGCAGCGCCCATTATGAACAGTGATTTTGATGCCCAATTCTTGCAATGGATTTGGGTGTTGGTTGATACTTTAAATGAGAACATTAATGATATTCAAGACGCCTTGAATCTATTAACTGCCATGGGCTATACGGCGGTTGAAATTGCTGCAATGAATGTGGCAGGGACTTTGGGCAATGGAGTTTTGTTGTATGACACAACAAACCACGTTTATGTAGGGAAGCAAAACGGGGCTTTGGTCAAATTTACGACCACGGCCTACCCATAAGGAGATGAACAATGAGCTGGCTATCTAGTTTTCTACATCCCGGCAAAGGCTATGAGAAGGGCCAAGAGCAGCTCGATAAATACTATGGGCAGGCTCAAAACTTCTTTAACCAAGGTCAGCAGTATTTAGATCCCTATAATAAGCAAGGACAGGGCGCATTTGGTGACTTACAAAACACCATGAAATCACTGCTAGACCCTCAAGCCCTGCAAGATAAATGGATTAAAGGCTATACCGAATCGGAAGCTGCAAAGAATGCCGAAGGTCGCGCCCAAGAACACGGCCTTGATGCCGCAAGCTCTATGGGACTTATGGGCTCAAGCCCAGCCCTATCCGCTATACAAGCAGGAACCACACAAATTGGCTTGGATGACAGGCAAAATTACCTTGATAACTTAATGCAAAAATACCTAGCGGGTGCTGGCATGGCTCAAGGGCTCTATGGCTCAGGATTAAACGCCGCAGGCCAGCAAAACCAAAATGCTATGGGTATGGGTAACAATGCCATGAATATGGGCCAAAATAGCGCTCAAATGGCCTTTGGACAGCAAAATGCTGGCGGCAGTATGTTTGGTAATTTGCTAGGAGCTGGCTTAGGATTGGCAGGAAGTGCGCTGGGTGGGCCTATGGGTGGCGCTTTAGCTAAACGATGGAATCTTTCAGGGGGTGCATAATGGCAATTAATGTTCCTATGCCCTCATTACCGGGGGATGCGCTGTTAAAAGGGATTGATACTGGCTCAAATATGTTTGCCAAAATCATGAACGCCCGCTACAACAGCTCACTTCACCCATCAGGTGATGTGGCAAATGCCATGTATGTGGAGCAATTGCGAAACCAATACGGTGAAGATGACCCACGCTATTTGCAAGCAAAAGCCGCTCATGAAATGGCAATGCAAGGGCATCAATCCTTAATGGATTACCGTACCCAATTATCGCAATTAGCCCCTTATCGTGCCGCAACACCCGAAGAAAAACTCATTGCCGCCCAAAAAGGTCATGGCGTATTGCAAACTTTTGGTGGTGGAACAGGTGGAAGCGAGAAAGTCAAAGCAGGTATGGTGTCTGGCGATGATGGTCATGTGATTTCTGAAGAGGAAGCACGCGTTTATAACCAAGCATTGGGCAAAAAGACCACTGACGCTGCCATTCGTAATAAGATTCCCTATGCTAAAAACGTCAAAATCACCATGGATAACATCAATCCTGAAGCATTGGTTCAATATTCTGGCGTTCAAGGCAATGGTAAATTATTAATAGATTCTTTGAAAGCGGCAATGGGTACGCCACCCCCTGAATTCATGGAATACCAAAAGGCCGTGACAGGTGCTAAGACGTTATCCAAGCAATTGCGTCAATTTTGGGGTGATTCCATTCAGCCTGCGGCGACCGATAAGATTGATCAGCTCACTAACCCAAGCCATTGGAGCAAAAATCCACAAGTGGCCTTGCAGCAATTTAACCAATTAAAGCAAATAACAGACCAAGAATTGCAAACCTTCCAGCAAGCAGGCACATCGCCCATGAAGCTGGATTATGACAAAGCCACAGACAGTTTCTTTGCAACGCCTACTCAAAAGGCTGCTAAAGCTGAAGAAAAAATTGCTCAAGATACATCCGATGATTTCTTAAGAGCTATGGAGCCTCAACTGCTGCAAATGAATCCTAAATTTACGGCTTCTAACATCAAACATACAGCCCAAGAAACTGGCATGAGCGTTGAGGAAGTGATTCAACAACTGATGTATAAAAATCAGCAAGGGGGCCGATAATGCCTATTAATTTGCTGGCTGATGACACTGAAGCGCCTATCAATTTGCTGGCTGAAGAACCAAGTAGCCAGTCATTTTATGACTTATCGCCTGAAGATCAAGAAAAAGTCATGGGCCTTGTTAAGCAAAAATTATCCATGCAACACCCCAATATGCCCGAGTGGATGCAAGATGTATTGCTGAAAATGACACCAAAAGACAAGTCGCCCATGCTTGAATCAGCAGCGCGTGGCATGACGAACGTGTCAAACTACATACCAGCAGCCTTTGGTGGCCTATTACAAGGCGCATCCATCCCAATTCGTGGTGTGGCAAGCATGATTCCGGGTGAATTTGCCAAAGGTCTTGCCAATAGCCCTGATTTACGTGATTTATTTCCACAAGCTGAAGGAACAGGCCAAAAGTCTGTCCAAGCAGCCGCAGAATTACTAGGCGGTGGCGGTTTATTCGGAAAGCTCATGCAAGGTGTGAAAGGTGCTGCCGCCTTATCCCGAGTACCTAAGATGCTTCAAAACCCATTAGCTTTGGGTGGTGCTGGGTACATTGCCACCCCCGGAACCCCAACTGATAAAGGCTTGGGTGCAGCCGGGGCTCTGGCTCTTGGTGGCGCTGGAAATCTAGCCGGTAAAGCGGCTGGCAAAGTAGGTGAAAAATTACCCGAATTCATGCGCGGGTTAACCAGTAAATCAACCCCTGAAGCACTGGTTGAAGCCGTACAAAAACCCCATGACAAGCTTCAAAGTACCGCCGATGAGCTCTATGGACAGGTGCGTAGTGCGGTTAAAAAGCGTGGCATTAAGATCCCTATCAAAGACATGCATTTGGATAAGGTAAGAGAAATATTGCCTAAAACACGTGCCAGTGAGAAGCTTATTGAGCGTGCCAAATCAGGCGATTATGACGCAGTACATGACTTACAAAGCCACCTTTACAAGAAAGGCACCAAAGGCTTGGCATCCGATGATATTGCCTTGGAAAACCAAGGTGAAGAGATATTGGATTTACGAGACAAAATAAACGATGATTTAGAAAGCCACTTATTGAAAGAAGGTCACATTGATGTGGCCCACGTACTCAAACAAGGGAAAAAGACGGTTGCTAAGCTTAAAAGTACCTACTTTGCGCCACTACTTAGAAAGGGTGTTGGCAAGATGGTTCAATCTGATTTGCGCTTGGTGCCTGAGAAGCCTGAGAAGTTATTTAGTCAAAACTCAGTGCCTATGAAAGATTTCTTGGCTAAACATCCTGAAGCAGCGAAGCACGCTCAGGGCATTAAAGAAAAAGAAGCCGCATTAAAAGCATTAAAAAATATGTTTGGTATAACTGCTGGGGCAGGCGGATCGACTTATTTATTAAAATCAGCTTATGATTTACTTAAATAATTCGCCTTTTAACCCAAGAATGGTGACACATAAACAGCTTACTAATAGAAATGAGTAAATTATCAATAACATTTTAATCCCCTAAAATACGGATTATAAAGCAGTAGATGGATAAAAAACAAGCATTAATCGACAAGGAGTTGAAAATGCCGTTAGTGAAAGGGAAAAAAGCAAGCACGCGCTCAGGGTTTTCCGAGAACGTGAAGCGTGAAATGAACGCCGGCAAGCCCCAAAAGCAAGCTGTTGCGATTGCTTATTCGGAAGCGCGAGAAGGTAAAAAGCGCCCTAAAAAGTAAATTATAAGGACATACCATGGCACTAGGGATAAGAGGCGCAAACCCGATTTGGGCTGAGTTTGATTTGGAAGGGAATCTGTTTGATGACACGTTTTATCTGTACGTGCTTCAAAACACATTGCCTTATTTGCCTGCGACCGTGTATCACGATCCAGATTTATCATTGCCATGGACTAATCCCATTCAGTTCTTAGCAAATGGCACATTACCTGTCGATATATTTTTTGAATCGGATGTGGTCTATCGCTTGGAGTTTCGACAAAACCTTGGCGTAGCACCCCCATCTCAAAACGACCCACTCATTTATGAAGTCAATAATTACATTGCAGGCTCAGGCGGCTCAACACCGATTGATACGGTGGCCTTTGCGTCTAGCAATCAGATAACCAACCCCCAATTTTCTCTGATAAGTTTTTCGTCCCCTTTTACCTTATCAGCGGCGACTAATCCCGATCCGATAGAAGTTGCGCCGGGTTGGTTCCTAGAATTAGCAGGAACCGGAAATGTAACCCTTGAGCAAGTGCCATTAAATGACACCCTCACCAACCCGTCAAATGCGCCCTATGCGCTGCGATTGACCTTGGTTGGCTGGGACACTGACGGAGTCTTCTTGCGTCAACGATTCCAACAAAATGGAATGCTCTGGGCGAATAAAATCGTATCATCCACAGTCACCGCACGCATTGGGCCATCAGATGTACCCCAAAACATCAGTGCTGATTTAATTGACTCCAATGGAACAACGCTTACGCGCGTGCTTGAACAAACGCCTGTCACCGGTTCATTTAGTGAATTGACAGGTCATGGAAGTTTGCCAGCGACATCAAACCCTGATGTACCGCCTGCCGCTTACATTGATTACAAGATGTCGATTCCAAGTAATATCGATCTCTACGTCACAAGCTTCCAATTGGTCGTCCAAGACCTACCCATTGAGCCAAGCTTTGAACAAGACTCAATCGATAGGCAAATTGACCATACCTTCCATTATTATCGAGACTCTTTGCTAAGACAGCAAAAAGAATCGATTTTAACAGGATGGGACTTTGGCCTTAACCCTTGGCAGGCATATCCTGTAACAACCACCAATTTGGCAACCTTTGGTTATACAGCAGACCAAACAATCATGATTCAGCAAGCCTATGTTGCCAGTGCCACAGGCAATAATATTTCAACGGCTCGCGGCTCTGCTGCCGAAAAGTATGGCTTTAAAGTGGCATCAGTTACAGCAACCAACCAATTTGCAATGATTCAGTATGTAGATCCTGCAACCATTCGTGATGGCTGGGGTAAGAATTTCTCAGCACTGCTTAAATTAGTTGCACAATTGCAAAACCCAGCGGCTACCGTTCGCCTTAAAATGAAGCTCATTTGGCGCACCTCTTTACCAAGTGCGATATCACAAACAGAGCCGATTACCACATGGGCTGCCAGTGGTGAGCCTGTATTTGCTGCCGGATGGACTGCTATAAATTCAATCAATAATCGAGTTTATAGTCTTGTCAATGGGGCTAACTCACTACTTTTTGAGGGCTTTAGCCTGCCGGCTGCCAGTTCGACAACAATGACGCTTGGAATTGTGGTGTATACGGTTGACTCAATGCTGTCATCAGGAACACCAGATAACATATTGTTTGAAAAATGCTCTTTAGTGCAAAACGATTTTGCCATTGACACGCCGTCTTTGACCTATGATGAAACCTTGCGCCGATGCCAATATTATTATGAGACAAGCTTTGAACCCGGTGGTGCTACATTAACGACAGGGCCGCAAAGAGTTTCGCTTATAAGTGCGGTATATGAGCCACAAAATGCCTACTTTAACCAAGGTGCTGCCACTGTTTCTGCCTTTCCAAACGGCTTTGGAGTCCAATACAAAGTGATTAAGAGGGCTAATCCAACCCTTGGTATTTATTCAGGGGTTACGACTACCGTTGGAAAAGTTTGGGGGGTTTTAAATGGATCGAGCGGTGCCGGCTCGAATGAAGTGGATTTGGCAACCTTCTTCACAACCTTTGGTGTTAATGGAGTGTATGGTTTTTCATACCGCGGAACAGGTTTAAGTACAATGGTTGCAGCACCGAGTGGTATTTCATCATCTACCGCAGGAACAGCAGGGATACTTTATCACTATATAGCTAATTCACGACTAGGAGTCTAATGATGGCGATTCAATACAACAGCAACTACAACGACACGATACCTTTTAGTGACGTCTGTTTTCAGGTGGCTTTAGCTACCAATACCGATGAGGCCATCACCATACCCGGTGCGCCTACCACTCAGTATCAAGCCTTATTCAGTTATACGTCCACATCCAACGTGTTTGTTCGTAACAACACAGCTGCGGGCGTACCTGCTGGCGGCACGACTGAAGAAGAGCAGTACAATGAGTTTAGACCGTACAAGCGTTATGTGAAAGGTGGTGATGTGCTACACTTAATTACGCCGGATGCGTCTGCTTATGTTGGAGTGTCATTAAGACAACTACAAGGCTAATAAACGAATAATCACAAGGATAAGTGATGGCCATTCAGACTATTAAGTTTAGTGAGTTTACTAACGGGGGCGATTTAGAACCAAACCAGACTACGGTTGGTTTAGATAATACGCTCACCGTTAATACGCGGTTTACAAACCCATTTCCTTTGCTCGCCCCGGGCTCTACAGGCGACAGACCTGTTCCTGCTGCGAATATGTACTTTCGCTTGCGTTTTAATACAACGACCGAGCTTTATGAGTACTATTCCCCAACAACTGCGTCATGGATCAATATTCAATCGGGAACAGATATCCTTCCCTTATTGGCAAGCCATGCGGCAGGGGAAGGAGCAAGCCTGATTGGTCTACAAAACCAAGGTGGGGTATTAAATAAATTCGTTCAAGACCTAGCCAATGGCGCAATCCTTGCTCAAACAGATAACGGCACACTGGTCAATGGCGTATTCCTTGATGATTTGACAACCGGCATGCTGGGTGTGACCACAGGAACAGGCGCACTGGCGTCACGCATATTAACGGGTGTCGCTAACCAAATAGATATCGTTAATGGCGATGGCTCAGCAAATCCAACATTTGGATTGTCAAGCACTTTAAATATTCCCGGAACCTTTACCATTCAAAGCTCATCGGTCATTCAAGCAATCATCAATGACAATACGATGGCAACAGCTTCCACAAACAACATACCAACTGCTTTGTCCATTAAGACGTACGTTGACAACTCTGTAAGCAGCGGCGTTGGGGGTGTGAATGGAAATATTCAATATAATAATGCTGGTATTTTTGGTGGCGATCCTAATATTAACACTGATGGCGTAGGCAATTTGACCGTCATTGGGGGCTCTTTAACCGTTGATAACGTCAAATTAAGCGGTAACACCCTTCAAACCCTAGATACTAACGGTAATTTTAATGTCGATTTGGATGGAACAGGCCAATTCTTTATTAATGCCACCCAAGGGGTGGATGAAATCATCAACGATGCAACCATGGCAACGGCTACCTCAAATAATCTGCCCACAGCGCTTGCCATTAAGCAATACGTGGACGCAGTAGCCAGCGGTCTTGCATTTTTAACCGCAGTAATGGCGGCATCTACTGGAAACTATACCGCCACCTATTTTGATAACGGTGCAGGCGGTATTGGCGATACATTGACCAACGCAGGAGCCATGGCCGCTTTTTCTATAGATGGATTAAGCCCAAGCGTAAATGATAGGGTTCTTATTAAAAACCAATCAACACCGGCTTATAATGGTGTGTACACAGTGACAACGGTAGGCTCTGGTGCTGTTAATTGGGTTTTGACTCGTGCTACAGACTTTGATGAACCAAGTGAAATCGTACCCGGTGTGGTCATTCCAGTTTTACCCGGCGGTACTGCCAATGGTGGCACAAGCTGGCTTCAAGTGGATACCGTGGTCACCGTGGGAACCGATCCAATCGAATTTATCCAGTTTACAGCTCAATTGCCTTTAAGTTTGGCAAACGGCGGAACAGGTGCCAATTTAACGGCTGCCAATGGCGGTATTGTTTACTCTGGCGCAAGTACTTTGGCTATATTAGCCCCTGCTGCAAACTCAATGTTAGTCACTGATGGCTCAAGTATTCCGTCAATGGTGGCCTTTACCGGTAGCGGTGCGCCCGTGCGAGCCACAGGCCCAACCTTGGTTGGCCCGATTTTGGGAACGCCTGCAAGCGGTACGTTAACCAACTGCACAGGATTGCCCATATCAACTGGCGTGAGTGGTCTTGGCGCTGGTATTGCGACTTTCTTGGCTACCCCATCAAGTGCTAATTTAGCAGCCGCAATGACCGATGAAACAGGATCGGGCTTATTAGTATTTAATGATAACCCGACCTTTATTTCACCGATTCTTGGCACACCAACATCAGGAAACCTTGCCAACTGCACAGGATTACCCTTGACAACAGGTGTGACCGGTAACTTGCCTGTAACCAATCTAAACTCAGGCACAGGTGCAACCTCATCAACTTTCTGGCGTGGTGACGGCACTTGGGCAACCCCTTCAGGAACCGGTGTGACATCTGTTTCAGGCACATTAAATCGCATCACATCCACCGGCGGCTCAACCCCTGTCATTGATATTGCGGCAACTTATGTGGGTCAAACCTCAATCACCACTCTTGGAACCATTACATCAGGTACTTGGAATGCGAACGTGGTGCAGCCAACCTTTGGGGGAACCGGGGTTAACAATGGCCTGTCCACGCTTACTTTGGGCGGCAATTTAACCACATCAGGCGCCTTTGCAAGCACCTTTACCATGACGGCTGCCACAGCAGTCACATTTCCTACCTCTGGAACCTTGGCCACAACAAGCCAAATCCCAACGGGTGCGGCCCTAACAAAGACCGATGACACCAACGTAACTCTAACACTTGGTGGAAGCCCAACAACGGCTCTTGTCAACGCAGCCTCATTAACCTTGGGATGGACTGGTCAATTGGCGGTAACTCGCGGCGGTACTGGTTTAAGCTCTGTATCTCAGGGTGATATTTTATATGGTAGTGCTGCAAATACGCTGTCAACGCTTGCCAAGAACACAACAGCAAGTCGTTATTTATCCAATTCAGGAA
>Ga0134121_10000649_pt1 | contig 38029 bp, 34 predicted proteins | sample KB301_FD_96463 | JGI IMG/M metagenome (GOLD analysis project Ga0134121, IMG submission 96463) | Terrestrial soil microbial communities without Nitrogen fertilizer from Kellogg Biological Station, Michigan, USA - KB3-0-1 | ecosystem: Environmental > Terrestrial > Soil > Unclassified ...
CTGGGCAGGATTGGGAGTCTGTCCTGCCGCAGCGGCGCTCAGCGCGGGCACCGCCGCTCCCGCCAATGCCGTACCCATGAACCCTCGTCTGGTCATTTCGCTCATCGCCTCCAAGCCTCCGGTTATGAAAGTGCGAAGACTATAGTCGCGGACAGGATGGCGGTCAAACGTGAAGGATGCAGGATTTCCGGCGACCAGAGACGGAACAAATCAGCGCGGGCGGTGTCTTCTACCTGAAGCTGAACCTTGTCGGGAGGTCCCAATAATGAAAACGGTCGCTCGCTATATTCTCTGCATCCTGATGATGGTCGGGATGGCATCGGCACTTCGGGCACAGGTTACCGACGCGCGGGATAGTATGAACCTCGGCGTCCAGGCGTTCCGGGCCGGAAATTTCCGGTCTGCCGCGGATTACTTTGCCCGGGCAAAGCAGCTCGATCCCGCGCTGACTGCCGCCGATCTTTACCTGGCCACCACCTATGCCCAAATGTACGTTCCCGGCTCGCCGACAACAGAGAACCAGGACTTTGGAAAGAAGTCGATCTCCTTGTTCGAAGGCTACCTGGCGAAGGAACCGGCGAACGAGGCAGCGCTCACGGGACTGGCGGGAATTCTTCAAAACACCCAGGACATGCCCAAAGCACGGGAGATTTATCTGCGACTCACGAAGGTGGTCCCGCAGAATCCTGTCAACTTTTATTCGATCGGGGCAACCGACTGGATTCTCGTCTATGACAAATCCAATCCTCTGCCTGCGGCGGAGAAAGCGCGGTTGGTTGCGGAGGGGCTTGAGAATCTGGACGTCGCCATCCGTCTGGATCCGCAGTACGAGGAGGCAATGACCTATAAGAACCTCCTTCTTCGACAAAAAGCAGAACTAACGCCTGATCCCGTGGAAGCGGCCAAACTGACGGATGAAGCGACGCAGTGGTTCAACAAGGCGTTGGAAGCCAGAAGAAACAAAACTGCAGGCACAGCGAATAATCGCGCAGGGGGGCTCGTCCTCGCGGCGCCCCCTCCACCGCCACCACCACCCCCGCCGCCTCCTCCGGGCATATCACCAACTGGCACGCAGCTGCAGCGCATCGGCGGCGACGTCGCACAACGGGCCCTAATCAGCAATCCCGCCCCCCAGTATCCCGCGCTGGCGCGGGCTGCGCGTGTCCAGGACTACGTCATGCTTCAGGCGATCATCGACAAGACCGGGACAGTCACCGATCTGAAAATCCTGCACGGACATCCGCTGTTGAATGAGGCCGCAATCGAAGCCGTCAAGCAGTGGCGCTATCAGCCATTCTTGTTGAACGGGATGCCAACCGACGTTGTCACCACAGTCACCGTGAACTTTTCGTTCCAATAGAAGTCAGTTTGGGACGGTGTTTGCAAAACAGGAAGAATTGCGGATGACAATGGCCATGGCAGTGCGCGGACAGGGAGAATCGCTGCGCATCCAGGATACACCCAACTTCCCCCTGAACCCTGTCAGTCCAAACCGGATGGAAATCGCGACGCTCGGTGCATCTGCGGGCTTTGTCCTGGGCGGAACGGCGATTGTCGGCCTGTATCGAAGGCAGCGGCGACTGCTGGCGTGAGAAGTCAGGGGGAAAAGGTCATGCCTGTGAATGCGGAACTCCGAACTAATCGCGAGCAAAGATAGAAACATCTCGCAGCGCGTGTTTCCGATTCTGATTGATACCGCCAGGTACACCGCGCCAAATTCAACCCGAACACGATCGTAGAGACGCAAGGAGGAGAAAGAACATCTCTTCGCCCTGAAATTGCTCTCTGTCCCTCGTTTCCTGTCCCTCATTTCCAACAGCCGACCGCGGTTTGCACGCTGTCTTTTGCTCCAAGGCTCCTACCCCCTATTATGGGAGTGAGCAGAATGCGATGTTTGTTCCGTCGTGAGGCGAAATGTCAAAGAATGACGGCGAGGATGGAGTGCTGAACGACCTGCGCGTTTCCATTATCATCCCCGCTTACAATGCGGCAAAGACTCTCGACGCGACGCTGCGGTCTGTCGTTGACCAGAGCTGTCCCGCCTGGGAGGTCATTGTCGTGGATGATGGATCCTCCGACGGTACCAGCGAGATTGCGAAGAATTTTGCTGACCGGGGGCATCCGATCCGGGTGCTGGTCCAGGAAAACAAAGGGGTCTGCGGGGCGCGCAACGCGGGCATTGGCCTCGCTCGAAACGACTGGTTGTTGTTCCTGGACGCCGACGATTGGATCGTTCCCAGGTACCTGGAGCGGATGCTCGCTGTTCTGGCGGCAGATGCCTCACTGGATGCCGTGCACTGCGGTTCGCGGCGGATCGCGCCGGATGGCTCCCCCCTGGCCGACAAGTTTGGCGATTCCTCTCCGGATCTTTTTCCGATCCTTACCCGGCATTGCCCATTCTCCATTCATTCCTGTGTGATGCGCAAAGCTCTCGTCGAAAAGGCCGGTGGCTTTGATGCTTCATTCCGGATCTGCGAAGACTGGGACCTGTGGCAACGGATCGCCCGGGCGGGTGCACGCTTTGGGTCGGTCCGCGAGGTTCTCGCCCTCTACCGCATGCGGCCGGGATCCCTGTCGCACAACCCCAGTCAATTCTACCGGGACGCGCTACGGGTCCTCGAACGGGGATACCTGGCGGATCCGCGAGTCGCTGATCCGCTGCCGAAATATGCAAACGGTCAGCCTTCCAGGGAGATGTCCCGAGCACGCCTGCTTGTGATCTGCTGGTTGGCGGGGCTGATGCTAGGCGAAGGGAAGGATGCCCGTTCCCTGCTCGAGCCGTTTAAATACGAGCCGGTTCCGTCATTGGACGCCCAAATGGTTGCTGAATATCTGGTCGAGTCCGCCCTGCTCCAGGAATGTCGATCTCCCATGGACCTCGCGAGGGCATGGCCCGGCATTGAGCCGGTTGTTTCCTCGTTCCTCGGGATGCTTGAAGAGATTTCGCTCGTCCCGTCTTTGGCCCGGCGAACCATGGCACGGATCGAACGTATCGTGATCGAGCAGGCGGGAGGAGCCCTTCCGATCTGCATTGGAACGACTTTGGGCATGCGGCTTGAAGTGACGGAGCCGCTCCCTGAGGTCCGAGCGAAGCCGCCCGTCGACCGGCTATGCGGCCGCGTCCAGGTTGGTGGACGCTATCTGGGGATCATAGAGCTGCCGTTCTGTGATGGGGCTGTGGATCGAGGCGTACTGGCCGACGTGATCGCGGCCCGATTTTCCTGGGATATCCTGAGAGCGTTCTTTGAGGAGACTATCTATCCCAGACTCTCTACTCCCGATGCTCCCCTGGTCCACGATCAAATCGGTTGGGAGATATTCCTGCAGCAGCTATTCAATCGCAGCGACTGGCCGAACGCAAGATTCTACGATCCAGACGCGAAGGAGCCCAATGACATCAATTACCGTGCCAAAGGGCCGTTCCTGGATCTTGAAGCCTCGAGGCCGCTGCCGAACGTTCTCTCCGGAGAGCCTGAACTGCGGGTCTTGCTGAGAGTAGGTGGCGTGCCGATCGGCCGGTTTTCCGTGCCGGTGACGAGCGGCCGCGTCCCGGCTGCAGCCTTGAGAGTCTCACTGCTGACTCAGGCTGGATTTGAGCTGTGCGTTGCTGCGGTGCGCGAAGGGCTCGTCGGAAGGAAATTCAGCGAGGTGCCATCGCTGAATTCAAGCCTGGTGACCGCGTCAAAGCGAACAGCGAAAGAGTTCATGACGCCAATAAACCTGCCGGACGGCGCAAATAGGCTGCCGGGGTTTCATGATTCCGTCGTGATCGGACGGCGTCCCGGGCCGATCGCAAGCAGTGCTTCCCGGTTTGCCCGGCTACCTGTGGAGGTGGCTCCGGAAATCATTCAATCCGTACGCACGGCTGGAGAATGGATGGGTGACGTGCAATCCCCACGTCCGGACCTTCGGGCAATCATCTACGCTCCCGGATGTATACCGCCGGGCCATCGAACTTCGGCGCCACGGCGGTCGGCTGTCCGGGACGCGATCCCGGTGCGTCACAACGATCGCAACGACTTCGAAACCTTGTTCGCCAGGCAACCCGATCCGTGGAAGTACACGACTGCCTACGAGCAGACGAAATACGAACAAACCCTGTCGCTATTGCCGGCCGGACGTGTCGCCAACGCCATGGAAGTGGGGTGCGCGGAAGGACACTTCACCATCCAGTTGGCGGCCGTCGCAGACAACCTGATCGCTGCCGACATCTCTGAAATCGCCCTGGAACGTACCCGGGAACGTTGTGCGGCGCTCGACAATGTCACCTATCGGAGAATCGACATTACGACAGATCCGTTACCGGGGGACATGGATCTGATCGTGTGCAGCGAAGTGCTTTACTACGTGGGCGATCGGAATCGGCTCAGGGACGTTGCGAACAAATTCGTCAACGCGCTGCGGCCCGGCGGCCATCTTTTGATGGCACACGCGAACGCGGTAGTCGACGATCCGGATCACGCCGGATTCGACTGGGACGTTCCCTTTGGCGCAAAAACGATCGGGCTGGTTTTCAATGGCAATCCGGAACTCGATCTCTGCCGGGAGATTTCCACGCCACTTTACCGGATACAGCTGTTTCAGCGACATCGCGAGGACTCCGAGTCCTCGCGTGTGAGGGAACCCGATCTCATCCATTTCGATACCCAGCCCACAGCCCTGCCCCCTTCGGTGGCGGCGCGTGTCCTCTGGAACGGAGGGCAGCCAGCGCGGTTCGAATCTCCTCGGGTTGTAACCTCAGCCATGCCGATCCTGATGTACCACCGCATCGCTCCCGGGATGAAGAATGGGATGAATCCCTATCGGGTGAGTCCGGAAGCCTTTGAACAACAGCTGCAATATCTTCGCGACACGGGTTTCTACAGCGTCGGCCTGGAAGACTGGCAGGATGCTTGTGCCACCAGGTCGCCATTGCCAGGTCGTGCGGTTATCCTGACTTTCGACGACGGCTATCAGGATTTTTTTGATTTTGCGGCACCGTTGTTGCAACGCTATGGCTTCTCCGCAACGGTTTTTCTCGTCTCCAGCCGGATCGGATCCTCGAACGTGTGGGATCAGGCATTCGCAGAAACACTACCGCTGATGGGCTGGGCGGAAATTCGCGAGCTGCAAGCTCGGGGTTTTCAATTCGGATCTCATGGTGTCAGCCATCGTCCCCTGACGGCGTTGTCGATCACCGAGGTGGTGCGAGAGGGAGCCGTGTCACGATCTGTGCTTGAGGATCAACTGAGAGTGCCCGTCCGAGCCATCGCGTATCCGTATGGGGACTTCAATTCAGTCGTGGAACACTTGATGGGTGCTTGTGGATATCTCATCGGTGCATCCTGCCGAACCGGTCGAGGCCGGCTTCAGGAGTCTCTTCTGTCTTTGCCAAGGATCGAGATCGAAGGGACCGATAGCCTGAGCCAGTTTGTCGCAAAACTGGCTCCTTGACTGCCGTACTCCGAACTACTCGCGAGGGATGTAAGGATTGACAGGGCGGCGAGCGGCCTTCTTCTTGCGATAGCCGCGATAGACCACGACTCCGAAGCTTCCAAAAATGACGTAAGGAACGACAAGCAGGAAGAGGATGCCATGATTGAAGCTGGCAGCCAGGCCTTTGCCTTCCGGCGAATTCTCAATCGCGGTCTGGCACAGGGGGCATCGCGCCTGTGCCGGAACCTGAAACAGGCAAATCGCGAGAACGCTCAGCAACGCGATGGCAGCAAGGCGGCGGTTCATGGCTTATTTGTGCTCCTCGGAATGCCCTTCAGCTTTGACTTCAACGGATCGGCATGTCCTTTGGGCATCCTTACACTTCGGCGAAATATTCTCAACCTGATGTGTGGAATCATTGTTGCGCGTCTCGCCGGACGTAAAGGTGAACAGAATGATGGCGAGCACCAGCGGCGAGAATGTCAGCATTATCAGATTGACCCTCTCCGACTTCAGGTGCATGAAGATCGAGCCGATCAGAAAGATCTTGGCGAGCGTGACTCCTACCAGCAACAGGGTTTTGATGGTTCCCGGAATGCCTTCGATATAGCCGATGGCCAGGGCCAGCAGCGTCATGCCGAGCAGCCAAAGCCAGGTCGTGAAGTACTGCCGGTAGCCGGTCGGATGCGCGTGTTCGTGTGTGGTCATGAAGACTCCTGATTACATCAAATAGAAGAATGCGAATACGAAAACCCAGACGACATCGACAAAGTGCCAGTATAACCCCGCGTTTTCCACGCTGTCGGCCGAGTATTTCCCAAAAGTCGCGCGCAGTGCCACGATGGCGAGGATCGTCAGACCGCTGAAAACGTGGAAACCGTGGAAGCCGGTAATGACGAAGAATGCCGCCGAGAATTGAGGAACGCCCCACGGATTCTTGGTCAGAGTCGCGCCCTCGGAAATGAAGTGGTACCACTCAAAAACCTGACAGCCGAGGAAAATCGCGCCGCCGAAAATCGTCGCCGCAATGTATTTCACCGCGGCTTTCGGGTCGTGGGCTCGGGCGGCGCTCACCGCCATGGCCATGACGGCGCTGCTGCTGATCAGGACGAACGTCATGAACGTGATCAGCAGCGGGCTGAACACGTCGTGCATCTGATTCGGCCATGCCGGAGCGATCTTGCGCATAAAGCCGTATGCGATCAGGAAGCCGGCAAATGTCAAAGCATCCGAAATGATAAAGATCCACATCATGAACTTGCTCCACGATGTGCCGAACGGCGACTTTCCACCGCCCCAATCCGAAGCCAGAATTCGCTCTTGTTCCGCCAGACTTGTCGATTCCATCAAAACCTCTTTTCCCTCAGGCACTCAGGCCCATTAAGCGAGGAGCAATAGCAGGAAACAATAAATCCAAACAAAATCCATGAAGTGCCAGTACATGCCCCAAACCTGGAGCGGCTCATGACTGTCGGCCGTCAGCCGATTGGTGAACGCCTTTCGCAGCACGACCGCCAGACCGATCAAGCCGCCCGCCAGATGGAGCGCGTGCAAGCCGGTCAGTACGTAAAAAAATGAACTATGCAGCGTCGTTTGCAGATAGACGCCGGCTTGAACCAGCTGCCGCCAGACGGCTAACTGTCCTACAAGAAAAGTGAGTCCCAGAATTCCGCTGACGCTGAGCCACAGCTTCACGCCGTCCGTCTTATTCTTGCGAACAGAGGCGCGGGCAAACTCGATGGCGACGCTACTGGCGAACAAAACCAGTGTGTTCGCCCACACGAGCCGCGGCATCGTGATGTTCTGCCACTCCGGCACGCCTCGCAGCACGATGTAGGCGCTGCTTAAGCCCGCGAACAACATGGCAACCGCCGTAAGGAGCAGCCATGTCGCCAGATGCTTCTTGGATATGGGGAAAGAGTTGCTGGACTCTCCCTGGCCTCCCCCTCCGTCATAGTTGGAGGGCGGCGCAATGATGCTGCCGCGCCGCTGACCTTGCGCAATTCCCGCCATCAGACCTGCTTGACCGCGGGCACGCTCGCGGCCGTCTGAGGAACAAAATCCTCAGCGGCGCCGGGCACGCTATAGTCGAAAGCCCAGCGATGAACCACGGGCAATTCCGGACCGAAGTTGCCGTGGCCCGTCGGGCACGGTGTTTCCCACTCCAGCGTCGTGGCCTCCCACGGATTGTTCTCGGTCACGCGCTTGCCTGCCCAGATGCTCACAAAGAAATTCACCAGGAACAGGATTTGCGCGCTCGCCAGAATGAAAGCCGAAACGGAAATAAACACGTTGATGGGCTGCTGCGGCTGCAGAAACACATAGTTCATCGGATCATAGATGCGGCGCATCTGCCCGCCGATTCCCAGGATGTGCATCGGGAAGAACACGCAGTACACGCCGATGAAGCTCATCCAGAAATGAATCTTTCCCGCCGTTTCACTCATCATCCGACCGAACATCTTCGGGAACCAGTAGTACAGGCCCGCGTAGGCGGCGAACAATGGCGCTATCGCCATCACCAGGTGGAAGTGCGCCACGACGAAATAGGTATCCTGCAACTGGATGTCTAATGCCGACGTTCCAAGGAAGATGCCGCTCAATCCGCCGCTGACGAACAGAGACACGAATCCTATGGAAAACAGCGCTGGAGCCGTGAAGCGAATGCGAGCACCCCAGACAGTTCCCAGCCAGTTGAATGTTTTCACCGCGGAAGGAACCGCGATGAGCAATGTCGTAATCGTGAACACCGACCCGAGGAAGGGGCTCATACCGCTGACGAACATATGATGGCCCCACACGACAAAGCTCAGGACCGCGATCGAGAGCATCGAGTAGACCATCATCTTGTAACTGAAGACCGGCTTGCGGCAGAACGTCGACAGAATGTCGGACGCAATGCCCATGGCGGGCAGGATCACGATATAGACCTCGGGATGTCCGAAAAACCAGAACAAATGCTGCCACAACAAGGGATGTCCACCGGTGTGTTCGATGAGCTTGTTGTTCATCACGATGCCGCCGGGAATGAAGAAGCTCGTTCCGCCGGCACGATCAAACACGAGCAGAATTGCAGCAGCCAGAAGTACCGGGAACGCGAGCAAGCCGAGAACGGCCGTGATGAGAAGCGCCCATTGCGTCAGGGGAAGGCGCATCATCGAGAGGCCCTTGGTCCGCATGGTGAGGATTGTCGTGATGTAGTTCAGGCCGCCCATCAAACCCGAAGCGGTAAAGAGCGCAATGGCAGATATCCACAGGGTCATACCGGTACCCTGCCCTGGACCGGCAGCTTCTCCTAATGCGCTAAGCGGAGCATAAGCCGTCCAACCACCGAGCGGCGCGCCTCCCTGCACAAGCAAGGCCGAAAAAATGACGATGCACGAACAGAGAAATATCCAATACGAAAGCGCGTTCAGGAACGGGAACGCCATGTCGCGCGCCCCAATTTGCAAGGGGATCAGGAAATTTCCAAAACCGCCAGTCAGCACTGCCGTGAACAGGAAAAACACCATGATGGTGCCGTGCATGGTAACGAGCGAAAGATAGAAGTCCGGCGCCATGTGGCCGCCCTTAAACGCCAACGGGAAGACCTTCGCCAGGAAGGGCCAGGTCTTGTCCGGCCACGCCAGCTGCAGACGCATCAAAAGCGAAAGCGTGCCGCCGATGACCGCCATGGCCATGGCGGTGACCATGTATTGAATGCCGATGACTTTATGATCTGTGCTGAAGACGTACTTCCGCCAAAATCCAAGCTTGGGATGGTCGTGTTCGCCTTCTTGATGACTGTGTGTTTCTGTCATTTATTTAGTCCCCGTCTTTACTGCGCAAGTAACGTTTTCTGCCACTTAACAAGCTCTTCTTCCGACTCCACGACCAACTTTCCCTTCATCTTGTAATGTTGCGCGCCGCAAAGTTCAGCGCAGGCGATTTCATAGGTCCCCGCCTTATCCGGGGTGAACGAAATCGTCACACCAAGCCCGGGGACAGCGTCCTGCTTCACCCTGAAGTTGGGCAGGAAAAAGCTGTGAATCACGTCCTTGGAATGCAAGTGCACAGTGACGGGCTTATTGGTGATGAAGTGCAGTTCGTTGGTGGAAACAATGTCGTCTTTCGCTGCAGGATCGTTTTCGTCCAAACCGATCTGGTTCGTCGGACTGACATTCGAAAGGTCGGTCTTTCCGAACTTGCCATCTGCCCCCGCATAGTGAATGTTCCATTGGAACTGCTGGGCGGTGACGCTGACTTCAAGGGCGTCCTTCGGCTGATCGCTGAAGAAAAACTTCAGCCAGATGCGCTGTCCCATAAATACGAGAACCACCAGGATGATGGCCGTGCCGCTCAGCAGAAAGAACTCCGCCTTCGGATTGTCGTGCCAGTAGCCGGCCTTCTCTTTGCCGCTGCCGCCGTAGCGCATCACGAAGTAGCCCAGCATCCCCTGAGTGCCGACAAAGGCGATACCGCAGACAATCAAAACTATGGTGAACAAGGAATCCACTTGGACGCCATGCACCGAGGCAATCGTGGGGAACCACCACGGCTGAGCCATGAACAACCAAAGCGAGACGATGATAAGAATTGCCATGAGGGCCGCAAACGCCAGACCACTGGACGTGATCCGACCCGGGCCGTTTCCCTCCGCCATTAGAACTCCTTACTTGATGGCTGCGCCCTATCGGACTTGCATTCGCAGCCGCTCATGCCTGAATCGCACAAAAGGGCAGGTTGAATCCCTAAAAGAGCAACGTGAAATCTACCAACTCGGAAGCGGAAAACCAATGGTTTTATTGAGATGGACAGAATGTCAGAGCCGTTGCGAGGACTCCCGGGGGTCGAAAGCTTCCCGCAGCGCCTCTCCAACGAAAACGATCAGCATCAAGGTCACGAACATCGCGGCGAGCGGGAAAAACACCAGCCACCAATCCCTGAGGTGGTCGACCCCCTGATTGATCAGTTCTCCCCAGCTTGGCGCCGGCGCAGGCAATCCAAAGCCCAGGAAATCCAGGGCAACCAGAGCCGTGATGTTGCCAACCGCCGCAAACGGAGCAAACGAAATCACCGGAGTCAGAGCGTTTGGAAGAATGTGACGGAACACAATCGTCTTGCCCGTGGCGCCCAGGGCTACGGCGGCAACAACGTAATCTTTCGTCTTCTCGCGATAAAACTCTCCGCGAACGTAATAGGTGATACCCATCCAATTGAAGATTGAAACGATCACCACCAACAGCCAGAAAGACGGCGTAAAAATAGATGTGAGAATAATGACCGTATACAGAAATGGCAGCGACGACCAGATTTCAACTCCACGCTGCCCCAGGATGTCCAACTTGCCACCGAAATATCCAAGCACGGCTCCCACCGACACGCCCACCGCATAGCTGAGAGCAAGCACGAGCAAGGCGAAACTCATTGACGTATTGAATCCGTAGGCGAGGCGGGCAAAAACATCGCGGCCGCCATCGTCGGTTCCGAAAATGTGCTCGCGAGACGGGCGCGAGTTCGGCTTGGCAACTAGAGACTGGGTTGCGCTGTACGGATACAGCGGCATCAGGACCCAGCCGGAGCTTTCCGCGGCGAGACGCGTCTTTAGTTCGCCATAGTTGGGCTCGCCGAAATCCTTACTCCCGAACTCCGACGCTGGATAGTAGCGAGCAATGGGAGCGTAAGTCCTGCCCTGATAGCGCACGAGCAGCGCCTTATTGTTGATGAGCAAGGGCAGAAAGAACGACAGCCCGTACGCCACAACAAGAATCCAAAATGCGTAGTAGCCACGTTTGATCGTCTTGAACTTACGCCACCTCATTATCGAAAGCGGATTCGCGGGTCGACTACCGCGTAGAGAACGTCCGAAAGGAGATTCCCAACCAGCATCAAAAGACTGGAGATCACCAGTATCCCCAACGCCACCGGATAGTCCCGCTTGAGCAGCGATTCGTACCCGAGATAACCCATGCCGTTTATGTTGAACGCCTTCTCAATGAGGAACGATCCCGCAAGTATCAGGCTGATCTGATGACCCAGGCCGGTCGCGATCGGGATCAACGAATTGCGCAGCGCATGACCGAAGATCACGCGCCTCTTTCCAAGGCCCTTTGCGAAAGCCGTGCGAACGTAGTCCTGCCTGAGATTTTCAAGCAACGCATTCTTTGTGAGAATCGTGAGCCGTGCGAATTCGCCGATCATGTAGCAGAACACCGGCAACGCCATGTAGTAGAGCTGCGATATGACCTTCTGAAAGAAACCCAGCGATTCCCAGTTGTCCGGACGGAATCCCCCAAGCGGAAAGACATTCCAGAAACTGCCGCCCCCGAATAGAACCAACAAGGCCGTGCCCAGCGCCCAGCCCGGCACGCAATAACCGACAAAGATGACGACGCTGCTGGCAAAGTCGAATACGGAGCCATGCCTCACGGCTTTCCAAACACCGAGCGGCACGCAGATGAGATAGCTGAGCAGAAACCCCGTAAGACCGAGAAAGATGGATATCGGAAAACGCGATTTAATGATGTCCCAGACGGGCTCCTTATAGAGCCACGACTCGCCGAGATCAAGATGCAGCAGATTCCAGAACCATGTCGCATAGCGTATGTAGATCGGCTTGTCGAAACCATAGTACTGTCGGATTTCTTCGCGGGCGTCCGCCGGAATTTCCACGCCTCCTGTGCCGCCTCCTTGGTTATCCCCTCCCAGTAAAAGAAGAATCTGCCGTTCGACAGGACCACCGGGCAACATATGAACAATGAAGAAAATGACGAGTGTGATTCCAACAAAAGTAGGGATGATCAGGACCAGGCGGCGAATGAAGTATCCTGTCATTTCTTTATCGCTGCGCCCTATGCCTACGGTTTCGCGCTATCGCGCTCACGCTTCGCCCGGGCTTGCATTCGCAGCCGCTCCATCTTCTTGATGGCTGCGCCCTATCGGGCTTGCATTCGCAGCCGCTCATTGCGACTTGGGCGCTTCCTTGTAGGTTAGCCAATACTTATCTTCGAGCGGACCGGCCTCGAGCTTCATCGAGGCATCCGCCTGCGCTTTTTTCAGTTGCTGGTCCCTTTTGGGGTCAATCCACCACAACCGCTCGACTCCGGGCCCCAAGGCCAAGTCGCCGTTGTAGTCGCCCGTGCGCGTCAGATAACCGGCAGGTTGCCCGAACTTGTTCCAGAACGCCAATCGCTCTGCGGGCGCCGTCCAAAGAAGAACGTAGTGGTACTGGCTCGTCATGATTAAGTCCAGTTGGCGCAGCAAGTCGACATGCTCCTTCAAGTTGAACGATGCAGCGTATCTAGCCATTAGGTCGTCCATTCGGGGATCTTTGAAACCCGTAAAGTTGTTGTTATCGCCCACGTCCGCCAGCCTCGAATGCCAATCCTGCTCTGGATCCGGAAACGCAGAGAACCCGATGCCACGATAAGCCAGGTCGAACTGCCGGTCCCGGCGAACGAGTTGCACCCCCGTCTCAAACGACACCGCGGTCAACTCCAGCGTGATTCCCACCTTGCGCAAGTCCTCCTGATAAACAGCAACAGGCCTCTCCTGACCGATGTCATGGACCAGCTGCAGCACCAGTGGCTTTCCGCCTTTAACCAGGCGACCCTGCGCATCGTGGTCCTTCCAACCGGCATCTTCGAGAAGCTTGAACGCCTCTTGAGGGTTGCAGAGATTCCTGGGGTTCGCGGGATTCTCGTACTCCGTACCTGGAAAGTACGTATTCAGTGGAACGTATTCGTTACGGTACAACTGCTCGATGATCTTCTGCCGGTCCATCAGCAGCGTCAGCGCTTTTCGAACGCGTACGTCATCGAGCGGAGGGCGGCGAGTGTTCATGGCGAGTCCGTTCATAGCCGCAGGCGTGTTGTTATATACCTTGCGCTTCTGAATCAACCCGCGCTGGAAGTTATCCGAGTTCAGTTCGTCCAGCCACCAGGCGGTCCGATACACGAAAAGAAAGTCCAGATCGCCTTTCTTGAACATCTCCAATTGAAGCGGCTGATCCTTTACTATCACGAGCTTCACTTCGTCAAAGTTGTTCAAGCCCGTGTTGCGGCGCTCTTTTTCCCCCCAGTAATCCTTTCTACGCCGGATCGTGATGGATTTTTCTTTCTGAACATCTTCAGGATGGACGCTGTAGGGTCCGGTTCCCGGGAGATAAGCGAAGTTGTACTTCTTGAGATAGTCCGCGCCGGTGAGGTTCTTCAGGCTGCTCGCGGGATAAATAAGCAGCGAGGTGGCGAAATCCTTGAGATTGCGCCAATCCGGCTTTGAAACCTTCACGCTGACGATGTAGCGGCTCTCCGCAACAGGCTTCTCGAAGCGCGCAAACTGAGCGTTGCGAGAAGGATCTCTTAGAGTCTTGTCGGTGATCAGCAACCAACTGGCGATGACGTCGTCTGCTGTCACGGGCTCCTGGTTCGAGAAGCGCGCGTCCGGGTTGATGCGAAAACGAAACGTCAGTTTGTCTTTGGAAATCTGCCAGTGTGTCGCAAGCGAAGGTATGTATTCGAGCGATGTCGGATCGGCGGCAAGAAGGGTCTCGTAAAGAAAGTCTCCGAGCAGAAAATTTGTGTTCGTGCTGGAATCGGGGCCGGCCATTCGGAACGTCCCAGGAAAATCCGGGATGTACTCCCTAAACGCACCGCCCTTCACCGCGCGCGGATCTCCGATGAGATTAAACTTCGTGTTGGTCTGCCAGCCTTCACCTGTGAATCCCTCGCCGCCCTGTTCGGCCGAGACTACTTCAGCATCCGCGACAGGTGCCGGGGCGGGATTGGAAGCGGCCTCCGCCGCCGGCTTCGGTTCGCTGGAATCCTTGCGGCTGGAGCAACCACAGGCGATTCCGAATGCCGCGCTCAGCAGGATCGTCGCGAACTTTCGGGTTACGGGCATCGTGAGTGGAGGCCTCCAATCTCGGAGGCATTCTAACAAGAAGTCGCCCGCTATTTGCGGTGTTCGCAGTTGATCATCCACTTGAACCGATTCGGGGCACGGTTACCAAATTCGTAAACGGGACCAATTCGCTCGAAAAACAACGTCGTACGAAATTTGGTGACCGTCCTTGACCGTCCCCGAATTAGCGCCTTGTGCGCGTAATCCGTGGCTAATTTCCCCCTTCGCCGAAACCGGCGTCATCGACCTGGGCGAGATTTGCAACGGCGATCACGAGTTCCGACGGTTCGACGGGCTTGGGCACGAACATATTGAATCCCGCAGATAGGGCTCGCGCGCGGTCCTCGATGCGGACCAGCGCCGTCAAGGCGATCGCCTGGATACTCTTATTGCTGCGGACGATACCATTGAAGCACCGCAAGCGCTTCTGCCGCGGAGTTCGCAATCTCCACGGTTGCCCGATGATCCGCCAGGTGCGAGGCTACAAGATTGAGAGAATCGAGATTGTCATCGACGACCAGGACACGAATACCGTGGAGCGTCGGGACGGATAGACGACCCCGACTGGCGCTCTTCGCCGGCAGGGCCCTGAGCGGAGCCTTGAAAGTATCCGTGGCTTCGAAAACAGAAATCAGCGGAAGTCGGACTGCAAAAGTCGCACCGAGGCCTTTCCCGGGGGACGATGCCAGAACTGTGCCGCCGTGCAGTTCCACGAGATGTCGGACAATCGCCAACCCAAGGCCGAGACCGCTATGCCTGCGCGTGGTCGTCGCGTCCGCCTGGCTGAATCGCTCGAAAATGAAAGGAATAAATTCGGGCTCAATACCCTGCCCCGTGTCCGTTACCGTAATCTCGGCGTCGGATCCTGTTCGCTGGAGGCGCACCGAAACTTTGCCGCCCTCCGGCGTAAACTTGATGGCGTTTGAAAGCAGATTCCACACAATCTGTTGCAATCTCGTGGCATCGCCTGTGACGTTCCGGGTTTTCGGATCGGCCAGGACCTCGAGTTGAATTCCTTTCGAATCCGCGGCCAGTTGTACGGCATCGATCGCAGAGTTGATCGTTGCCGACAGGTCCACTTTGCTCAGATTGAGCTGCAGCTTGCCTGCGATGACGCGCGAGACATCCAGTATGTCTTCGATTAATTGGGCCTGCGCCTTGGCGTTGCGATCGATCGTTTCTATTGCGCGGGCCGTCATCGATGCGTCAAGCGAGCGGAATCGCAGCATATGGCACCAGCCGATGATCGCATTCAGCGGTGTGCGCAGCTCATGAGACACAGTTGCGAGGAAATCGTCTTTCATGCGATTCGCCTGCTCCGCCGCGAAACGGGCCTCGCGCTCGCGCTGGAGCAACTCTTCTCGCCGGGTCTCGACATGTTTGCGGTCCGTGATATCCCGTGCCACCTTGGATACGCCGATAATTCGATCCTGGTCGTCCTTGACCGGCGATATCGTTATCGAAACATCGATGATCCGTCCGTCTTTCCGAATCCGCTGCGTTTCATAGTGGTTTATATGTTCTCCGCGGTGCACTTTCGCGAGAATCTCCGTCTCTTCATGGCTACGATCCTCCGGAATCAAGATCGTTATGGACTTCCCGATTGCTTCGCGTTCCGTATAACCGAAGATCGTCTGCGCCGCGGGATTCCAACTGGTGATTATTCCCTCAGGCGTCTTGGTGACGATCGCGTCGTTCGCCGACGCGATAATAGCGCCCAGGAAAAGCTCGGCTTGCTGTAACCGCTTGCGGTCGGTGACGTCCCGGGTAAAGCAGCGCGTGTATTGGAACTTGTCCTCCTTCCACCGGACGTTGGAATTAATCAGAACCTGCCGGATCGCTCCGTCTTTTCGACGGAGCTTCGCCTCATAATTCCGAAGCGTTTCGCGGCGCTCCAGGCGGGACAAAATGTCGCTGGCCGTGTTCGGCTCGGCGTGAAATTCGGAAATATGATGGCCGACATACTCCTCTGCCGAGTATCCCAGCATCTCCAGTTCGGCACGGTTGGCCCACAGGATTATTCCATCCGGACCGACGCGGTGCAGGCCGTCGATGGCGTTTTCGACGAAATCCTTCAGTTCCTCCCGGCTTTCCCGAAGCTGCTTTTCCACCTCCCTGCGATGTTCGATCTCGGCTTCCAACATTCGCGCTTTCTGCTGTAACGCAACGATCGCGCGATGCCGGTCGTACTCTTCAGGAATGTCCATATAGCTCTCTCCAGGGATGACTATCGAATGGGTTCGGCAGATCTGGGTCATGGGTCCCTGAGAATCCCCGTCGATTGCGGCCATCGGGTAAGCACAAAGCAGGGAGAACGGGTGCTCCCGCCGCAAATCGTTCCAGAGTTCCTCGAGGCGAATGGCAGCCGTCCGATTTTCCTCGGCCCAGAGGAGGGCGACCATCTCGCCGAATATTCGCACGCGCGTACCGCCACCAGCCGCCCGGCAGATGAGTCCGCCGACGGTCTCCGCGAATCGTTTCGGATCCGGAAAACCATCGACCATGAACGTCGCCAGGGTTTCCACCGCGTCCAGGCACTGGTATTTTCCCCCAGCCCGCAGCGCATCGACGTCGAACCCGCCGTGCCGGAGCAGTTCATCCAATCCGTCGCGGTGCGCCTTCGTTGCAACAACGATTGCGTGTTCATCGGCGCCAAGACTTGCACCAACAAATTGATACAGGGAGTTCAGGAGAGCGATGTCCGATTCGTAGAATTGAACCAGGTGCTCAGAATCCGGAATGTCGCGCCAGTCAAAGGGCGGTTCCGCTGAAACTGGAAGGCAGACGGCAGTCGATGGAGACACACTTTTCGACAAGGTTTCCTCCGTCAGACAGGCAGTTTCTTAAAGTATACGTAGGAAATGAAGAACACAGGGAAACTTTCGGTTCGCATCTCTGACAAAGAATTCAGGAAGGTCGCGCGGATCATCCAAGTAAAATCCTCAGCATGTTAAACAAAAAGCGTCTGGTCGCGGGAATCTTGTGTGCCGCGATCCTCATCGCGCTATGTCCGGCTTTCGGCGATGCGCACAACGTTTCAAAACGCGATGCATCTTTCGTCGAGTCGAACAAGGGATCGGCGATTGGGTCATTTCTTTACCTCGGCGCGAAACACATGGTGACAGGGTATGACCATTTGCTGTTTCTGGTCGGGGTCATCTTTTTTCTCTACAGGCTCAAGGACGTCGTCACATACGTCAGCCTGTTTACAGTCGGACACAGCCTGACGCTGCTTGCCGGAGTCTTTGGGCACGTGCAGGCGAATCCTTTTGTGATCGATGCCATCATCGGGTTTTCCGTTGTCTATAAGGCTTTCGATAACATGCAAGGCTTCAAACGGCTGTTCGGTTTTCAGCCGAACACAAAAGTGGCGGTCCTGATCTTTGGCCTCTTTCACGGATTCGGCCTCGCGACAAAGCTCCAGGAATTCACATTGGCCAAGGAGGGGCTGGTTGCCAACATTGTCAGCTTCAATGTCGGCGTCGAAATCGGCCAGATGCTGGCACTGACCGCCGTCCTGATTGGCTTGAGCTACTGGCGCACCCGGCCGGGGTTTCTGCGCCATGCCTTCGCGACCAACACTCTGCTCATGATTGGGGGATTCCTGCTTGTGGGCTTTCAAATAACCGGATATGTGGTGAACTCATGAGCAGACAGGAAATCATTCCTCAAGCGCCGTCCCTGGCAAAGATACTCGCGGCGACCGTGGTTGCATTGGTCGTGGCGGTCGTCCTTCTATTTGTGGCAGTCCTTCCGGCGGAATATGGAATCGACCCGCTCGGGACGGGTAAGGCGCTGGGCTTGACCGACCTTGCCAAGGCTGGCGAGAAGTCTGCAGCTGCACCAAGCGCCGACGGAGCGCCGGTCATCGCCCCTGTTCTCGTGCAGTCTCCCACGGGTGACGCGCCGACGTACAAGAACACTTTCATCGCCCAACCCGCACGGTACAAAATCGATTCCCGGGAAATGGTTTTGGCGCCTGACGAAGGCATGGAGATCAAGTACAACATGAAGAAGGGGGCGGGTCTGATTTTCTCATGGACCGCCAGCACCAAGTTGGCTTACGAGTTTCATGGCGAGCCCGACAGAAAACCTGAAGGGAAAGGCGGCACCGACTACTACGAGAGCTATGATCTCGACGACAAGGTCGGAAAGGATCAGAGTCACGCAACCTTCATCGCGCCTACCACCGGCATCCACGGATGGTTCTGGCACAACACGACGAAGGAGCCCGTGACCCTGAAGCTTGTATCCGCCGGCTTCTACGACTGGCTTTCGGAAAACCGCCACGAAAAGACCATCACCATCGAGCCGATGGATCCCAAATAGCGGAGTCCCCATCAGTAGTGGTGTTCGGAATTTACGGTGACGTGTTCGGGCGGGCCTCCCCTCCTCTTGAGGAGGGGTGGCGAACGTAGTGAGCCGGGGTGGTCAGGGTGAATCATATTTCGGAATGCTTGACCACCCCGGCCTTCGGCCACCCCTCCTCAAGCGGAGGGGACGCCCGCCCGAACACGTCACCGTAAATTCCGAACACCACTACTGAAGGGGAACACCCTTGCCTGCAAATCCGCCAGGATCACATGCAGCGATCTTTTTCGCCGGCGGGCTTCTCTCTGTACTTCTCGTGACAGTTGGAGCACGCCTCAGTCATAGCGCCGGCGGCGTCCACAATCTTCTCCGAACTCTTGGACTGGGCCGCCTTGTATGCAGTCATTCCGGCATCGCGAAGGCCCTGGACAAACTTCTTCCAGTCTTCGTTCTCCACGGGAACCGCGCGGCCGTTCGAACATTTACGTCCGGGAATCGTGAGCAGGTTCGCGGCTTCGGCGAGGGCAATGCTGCTGTTTTCGACTGCAGTCCATCCGCCGTAGGTGCTGGCCAGGGGATCGGTCGCCGTGGACGGGTCCTTCGCCGGTTTTACATCGAGCTTGTCCTGCGCGGCAAAAACAACGTTGGAGTTGATAAACAGAATTCCCCTCATAATCTGGCGGAGATCGCCATGAACCTGGCCTGCAGAGGCCGCGGGGGCGGCTGGGGCGGGCGCCGCTGTTTCAGACTTCGGCGCCTGGCTGCAACCTGCGCAGAGCAACAACAAGAGAACCAAAAAACGGAATCGCATGATGTACGCCTCCCATAAGAATGTTTAATGGGCGGCATTGTAGCCCATCCCTAATCGCGACGCAGCAGCGGCGCCGGTCAGGGTATAGTATTCAGCGTTACGCTGTTCTCTGTTGCCTGCCATCCGGCCTTCAACATGCCGTCCCGCTGGTTGGACATCTCAAAGGGCCCGGCAGTACACTCGCGAAAAAGGAGGATCGTTGGGGATGAGTTCGCGTTCGACATCAGTTTTTCCGGAAGTCGAAGAAGACACCAGGAATAAGGTCCAGCCGCTGTACCACGTGATCCTGCTGAACGACGAAGACCACACGTACGATTACGTCATCGAAATGCTCGTCAAGATTTTCGGAATGACGGAGTCCACGGCCTTCGGACACGCGGTTGAAGTGGATACGGCAGGCACAACGATCGTTCTCACCTGCGAATTGGAAAAAGCAGAGCTGAAACGGGACCAGATTCACGCCTACGGATCGGATTGGCGATTGCCGCGATCGCTCGGTTCAATGGCCGCGATCGTGGAGCCGGCCGCGTAGCCTATTCCCAGCGCTTTACTCCGGGCATTTCGATTCCCCAAAAATCCAGCACCCGAGCAACGGTGTGATCCACCATCTCGCCGATCGTCCTGGGCTTCAGATAAAAGGCGGGAACCGGGGGCATCACAATCGCGCCAATGTTCGAGGCATCCAGCATCAACTGGCAGTGACCGGCATGAAGGGGCGTTTCGCGGAAGAGCAACACCAGCCTCCGCCGCTCCTTTAACGTGACGTCCGCGGCGCGCGTGAGGAGATTGTCGTTCGCGCAATTGGCCACCGCGGAAAGAGTGCGCGTGGAACACGGTCCGACAATCATGCCATCCGTGGTAAACGAGCCGCTCGATATCGCAGCGGCTAGGTCGCGAATCGGATAAACCCTGGTTGCAAGCTTTTCCACGGCGCTGACGGAGTATTCCGTTTCCAGCGAGATGGTCGTCTTCCCCATATCGGTGATCACAAGGTGGGTTTCAACGGATAACGCTCTCAAAACCTCCAGCGCCCGGATGCCGTAGATCACGCCGGTCGCGCCGGAGATTCCGACAATTAATCTCACTTTGCGCACTCCGGGCAACGGCACAAGTGGCGCAGATACTCGAAGCTGTAAATACCGGTGTGGTGAGTGTCGCTGAATTCGAAATGGACGGCGTACTGCCCGACAAGTTCGATCTTCTTGAACTCGATGGTGTCAGGGATGTGGATCGGCAGGACGACGCGCTTACCCGTCATTTCATCCTGACAGGAGGCGCAGGGACACAATCCGCGAAGAAGCGGCGCCAGGTGACGCGTCTCGTGACCGTCCGCCCAGAGGATCTGCAGTTCTCCCGGACCAAGTTTCTTGATCTTTGTCGGAGTAGTGGCATTCCTTGATGGCTGCGCCCTATCGGGCTTGCATTCGCTCCGCTCATCTCTTACTGGCTGCGCCCTATCGGGCTTGCATTCGTTCCGCTCATCCAAAGCCATGCCTACTCCACTTCGAGAACGGGCAGTGTAGAGAACGATCGAATGCTGACCTGCGCCGCGATTTTTTTGCTGATCTCGCGCAGCGTCTTTGCGCTTTCCGAATCCGGCTGCGCGACAACGATCGGGGAGCCTGCATCGGACTGCTGCCGGATCGCCAGATCCAGCGGCACTTCGCCGAGGAATGGCAGCCCCATTTCTGCCGCTGCGCGCCTTCCCCCACCTTCGCCGAAAATATGATCGCGCGAGTTGCAGTGCGGGCAAATGTAGTAGCTCATGTTTTCGACAATCCCGAGGATCGGGACACGCGTCTGCTCAAACATTCGCAGCGTCTTCATGGAAATCCGCAGGCCCACATCCTGTGGGGTGGTAACGATTACGGCTCCCGTCAGAGGAACCTGCTGGGCGAGCGTCAGGTGAATGTCTCCCGTGCCTGGAGGCAGATCGACAATGAGGTAGTCCAGTTCGCCCCACTCGACATCGAATAAGCACTGTTGAAGCGCGCGATGCGCCATCGGGCCGCGCCAGATCAGCGGCTGATCGGACTTCACCAGCAAACCCATCGACATGAACTTGAGACCGGCTGAATCCAGGGGGATCATGCGGTTATTGATGCTCTTGGGCGGCTCATGGATTCCGAGCATGATCGGCATCGTCGGGCCGTAGATGTCGCCATCGAGCAGACCCACTCTGGTGCCTTCCAAAGCGAGCGACGCGGCGAGATTCACCGCAACAGTGGACTTGCCGACACCGCCCTTCCCGCTGCCGACCGCGACGATGTTCTTCACGCCTTTCAGCGCGGTTTTGTCCATCGACGGCGTCGTCCGAACTTCCGCCGTCATGGTGACATCGACATTCGTCACGCCGGCGAGACCCCGCACCAATGCGACCGCTTCGTCGCGCATCTGATCTTTAACGGGACAGGCGGGTGTGGTGAGATTCACGTCGAACTTGACGTTGCCGCCATCGATCTTGAGGTTGCGGATAAACCCGAGAGATACGATGTCCTTGTGAAGATCCGGGTCCTGCACACGCTTGAGAACGTCCAGAACCTTCTCTTCCGTGAGCGAGCCATCCTTGTCTTTGTCTTTATTCCAAATAGCCATGATCCCTCTGTGGTTGAAAAGTGAACAGACTATTGTAGCACTCTCCATCCTGACTGCTTCCCTCCTGCCAGGCGGCCGTTCGGCCGCTATCCAAACGTCAGCCTCAGCGTCACTCTCTTAATATAGCGAGGGTAAAATGGAAAATGTAATCCGCGTGCTGGTCTACGCTTTGATGTTATTTCTGGCCGCGATGCTCTTCATGATTCTCGTGAGCGCTCACCAGTTGGCAGGATAAAGCGGATCGTTAATTTGGGGTCAGACCACTCGAACCCCAAACTCTGAACTACGCGTTTGGGGTTCGAGTGGTCTGACCCCAAATCAACGCTAGTGACGTGACGGCGTGATCAGAAGGGCGAGGAGAAAACCGGTCGCGGCGGCTGCGCCGACGATCCAACCTGGCCCGCGATCAAACCAGGCTTTGGGGCTGGTCACTTCCTTGATGCGTGACTCGAACTCTGCCAGATTCTCTCCGAGCTTTGTGCGCTCGGTCTCGATGTGTTCGATTATTTGACGCGTTTCTTGAACCATCTGACATTGTCCTCCATGCTCTGGATCGTTCGCTCGGGCTTGAGAGTCATTTTCTTCACCTTGCTCCATCCCACAGCGACGAAGGCCATCCCCACAACGCTCAGAAAAAAGCCGACCGACACGGCAGCCAGCCATGCCGGCAATACGAGCGAGAGCGCGTAAACCGCCCCGAGCAACAGGAAACCCAGACCGAACAGGCCTGACACCCCGGCGATTGCAACATAGACGCCGACAGAACTAACCTCGCGGAGATCCTGCCGCAGTTCCGTCTGGACCAGCCGCAACTCCGACCGGATGATCTCCGCGAGGTGACTCAAGATGTCTTCGACGATGCGAGAAATCGGTCTCTCATTCAACTTTGACGTTTCGTCGATGGAAGTCTCCTTCATGACTACCTCCAACCTCAACATTCAATCCTGCACTACCGTTTCAGTGCTCGTCCGAACAGGAAACCAAGGGCCAGGGAACCCAGGATCGCCTGGGCCGGATAGCGCCGGAAGATGTTCATGACGTCTTCGCCCATTTCGGGTAGCCCGTGGCCTTCCACATAAGAGGCGGTGGAGTCGAGGCCCTGGGCAACTTTGTGCGCCGCATCCGAAGCCCGGGCACTGCTGATTTGACCGGCCTTGTCAATGGCCGCGGCAGCTTTATGAAGGCCCTGGGCCGCCTTCTCCCGGCTGCGGTTCGCGGTCTCTGCCACCGAGTCCGCCATCTGGCTGGCCTTCTCCCGGGCCTCCGATGCGAAGTCGGAAACGCGGTCCTTCATTTCTGAGGCGGCGTCCTTGACGGTATTCATAGGATCCTTCGGATACTGTGGTGTGAATTCTCGACTCATAGCTGACCTCCGTAAGGGAAAGTTCGCTTCCCTAGGAGCATCCGACATTCCAATCTGATTCTCCCGGAAGTAATTGGGAGCAAAGAAAAGCGGCGTGCCGTTGGCACGCCGCTTTGAAGAACGTTTGTCCGGGTGTCTTAATTCTCGACAGCGCCTCGGGCCCTGAATGCTATCTTCGACCGTGACCCTCGTTTCCGCGACTGGAGTGCGAGTTCGCGGGCACGGCCTGTGAAGACTCCTGCGCCGGCCGGCGGCTCTGTGTGGCCGGAGCGGGAGCCGAAGGCGCGCTGCGGTTCGGCTCGGGCTGCCGTGTTTCGATCCTGGATTGCTCCGGTGCGCCGCGAGAAGGCGGCGGTTCTCTCCGCTCGAGACGCTGGCCAACCTCAGCCGGGCGTTCAAAACCACGGTTGCTGTTGCCGGGCAATGGTGTTGCCACTCCCACCGGGATCCGGGATCGGCTTTCTTCCCGAGGTGACGCAACTCCTACAAAAGGCGCGGACCGCTCAGGTACAGCCACCCCGCGTTCAGGCGTAGTGGCACGTTCCAGCCGGTTAGGCCGGTCCGCGCGGTTAGGTTGACCTGGCTGCGCCGACTGTCTCGGTTGTACCGCCTGGATCGGCGAATTGGGCTGGCCCACAAAAGTACGAGCATTGTTTCGCGGCTCCTGACGAACCTCCTGCCGAGCCTCCTGGCGAGGCTGAGAGGGTTGAGACGCCCGAGCGGGGTCGGGACGAGAAACCACAAACTGCCTGTCGTTGTTTCGGCGCCCGTCATTTCGAGAAACCACTTGCCGATCGGAAAGCCGTCTCGCCTCGCGGGTCGGCTCCACGGGAATGCGGCCCCGCACTTCTCCGGCTCGGTTCAAGTCGCGGTCATTCGCGGCAACGAAGTTATTCACCGATACGCGACGGCGCCCGAAATCCCCCGCCACAACGCTGGTTACCCCAGTTCGTCCATTCACAAACCGCGCGTTGCGGTAGCTGTTGATGACGTTGATATTGTTGACGTTGACCACGGTGACATTCCGTCCATACCATGGCCGATAGACTTCGTAAGGGGCCAGCGGCACCCATCCCACGTTGCCAAACCCGAATGCGACATTAAAGCCGATATTCCCGCCCCAACCGAAGAAGCTCACAAGGGCCGGACGCCAGTAATGGCGGGGACCAATCGCTCCGGGATACCAGACCCATCCGTAGCGCGGGTTTTGATACCAGCTGCCATAATGATACGGCGCCCAACCCCAGGGATCGGCGCTCACCCAGGTCCAACCGTAGTAGTCCGCATAGTACCAGCGGCCGTCACGGTACGGAGCCCAGTCCGCGACCACCGTCGGCGCCCAAACCCAGCCATAGGGCGGATCGTAGACCCAGCGGCCATGGCCATCCAGATCGTCGGCACCATAGATGTCCCGGCTCACATACTTGTAGCTATCGCTGCGTTCAAGGTCTCGATCGCGATTTTCATTCCAGGAATCCCAGTCGTCATGAGGAAGAAACCCGACGAAGTTGCGCTCCGGATTGGCCGGGTCGCCTCTCACAATCAAGGTCTGTCCCGAATGCAGTGGAGAATAGTCGCGTCCGACAAAGACATCGGAATCACCGGACCGGACCGTGATTTCAGTGGAGTAGTCGTCCCGCACGGTAATGCGGTACGTGCCCTGCCGCTTCGGACGAATGGAAGCTGTCGGCGTGCTGATCTCGACCTGGGCATTGGAATCGCGAAGAACCCGGAAGGTCATCGTGCCCTGGGCGAGCTCGACGCGGAAGTCGCGATCGGCCAGCGTCGCCATTCGGACTTCGCTGTCCGGAGCGAGCCGGATGATGTTGGCCCAGTCCAACTGGATTTCGGCGCGCGCTCCACGCTCCGTGGTCACATGGTCTCGCGCCACGAGCGGCGCGTTCAGGTCCGCGGCGATATCCTCGCCGGAATCTCCACGGCGTACGGTAACGTCGCCGCTGAGCAGACTCAGCCGAGCCACTCCATGCTCCGGTTCATCTCCAGGATCCTGGGCTGAACCGGGCAAGGTTAAAGCGCCCATCAAGAACATCGAAAACACTAGATGCTTCATATGGGATACCTCTCTGTCGCGCTTAGACGCCGTGATTTGGGATTAGTGTAGTACATCGTCTCTGACTTTTTCTTAAGGAAGGTTAGCCCTACCGGCGCGATTCGAAATGTTTCTCCAGTTCATCTAGCGAGCGCGGCCAGTCTTCCTTGAGTAACCGCGACATCGCGCGATCTGCAAGCAGACGGCCTTCGGTCTGGCAGGTAGCGCAGTAATCGCATTCATTTTCCGCGTAAACAATGCGCTGCACCGGCGAACCGCAAACGGGGCATGGCATCCCATATCTCCCGTGAACGGCCATCTCGGGGCGGAAGGCCGTAACCTTCGAGGGAAAATCGGCGCCGGCCTCTATCCTCAACCTTTGTGTCCACTCCTGCAGCACGGCACGCGTGGATTCCCACAACTGTCGAATGTTTTCGGCCGAGAGTTTTCCCGTCAGTTTCATGGGCGAGAGACGAGCACGATGAAGAATTTCATCGGAATAGGCGTTCCCTATGCCGCTGAACAGGCGCGGATCGGTGAGCGATCGTTTCAACGTGTGGTTCTCGCTTTGAATTACCGCCGCGAAGGCCTCAAGGCTGGAGTCCAAAACTTCAAGTGCGTTGCGATCGAATGAAGCCAGGGACTCTCCACCCCGTACGACGTGAATCGATGCGCGCTTTTTGGATCCGGCCTCGGTAAGAATCAGGGTGCCATTGGCAAAATCGAAAGCCGCGAGTCCGACTTTACGCGGCACAGGCGCGCGGGGAGACTTCCATTGAAGACGCCCGGCGATCATGAGATGAATGACCAGAAAGTGATCGCCCTCGAACTCGAGGGCGATCCGCTTCCCTAATCGGTGGACGGATCGGACTTGACGGCCAATGAGATCCGTCACCGGCGGAGCCACGGATCGCAGCACGAAAAGGCTCGCGATCCGTACGCTTTCCAGGATTTCATTAAGGATGCGAGCCTCCAGCGCCTCGATGTAGACAACGATGTCTGGGAGTTCGGGCACTACTTCACATTGCCATCCGCATCGCGAAGTTCGACATCCCCCAACCCCAATCCTTTAAGCCCGTCCTCGATAACCTTGCGATCTCCAACGGAGACGACGAGCATCTTGTCCGGCAACAGATACTTCTTCGCAACGTCTTTAACGTTCTCCGGCGTGACTGCTTCAACCTTCTTTGAATACTCCGCATAGTAAGTCAGGCCAAGGTTGTATATCGGAATGTCCGAAAGCATGCCGACAGTATCGCTCGTCGTCTCGAACGCGCTGGGAAGCGACCCTACAAGCGAAGACTTCGCGAGCGTCATTTCCTGCTCCGTTACGGGAGCTTCGCTCATTCGCGTCAATTCTTTTACCAGTTCTCCCACCGCAGGCACGGTGACGTCGGTTCGAACTCCGGAACCTGCGACAATCCAGCCACCATGCGCGAGGGCGCGCACCCTTGTGTACGCCCCATAGGTGTAGCCGTGCTGTTCGCGAAGGTTGAGATTGACACGGCTGGAAAACGCGCCGCCAAGGATTTCATTCATAACCGCGAGGGGCTCATAGTCTGGCGTGGATCGCATCGGGCCCGGAATCGCCACGCGCAGCTGGCTCTGCGGCGCTCCGGGCGTGTCCACAATAACGAGCCGGCGAGTGAATGGCACGCCCGTAAGCGTGATGGGTGGAGTTTCAGCACCGGGCCATTTCCCGAAGGACTTCTCGAGAAGCGGTTGCAGTTCGTCTTTCGTGAAGTCTCCGGAAACAACCATTGCGGCGTTGGCTGCGGTTATCTGGGTTTTCCAGATGTTCTTCAAGTCGTCAACGCTCAGCTCCCTCACCGACGCCGCAGTCCCAAGAATGGGATAAGCGTAGGGGTTGTCTTTTCCATTGAGAGCGATGATCGTGACGATGTCCGATACCTGCGCCGGATCTTCCTTCATTTGAACGAGCTCTCCGAGTCTCCTTTTCCGTACGCGTTCCACTTCTTCCTTCGCAAATGCCGGATGCATGACAGCATCGGCCAGAAGGTCGAACGCGGCGCCCACAGTGCCTCGCGTCGCGGTTAACACAAGGGATGACGCATCACGCGCCGGGGATTCGGAAATCTCGGCGCCGGCTTCCTTGAGTTGTTCGGAAAATTGCATCGCGGAGCGCGTCGCCGTTCCTTCGTCCAGCATGTCGAGCATGAAACCGCCAAGCCCGGGTTTGTCCCCGGGATTTGCGGCGACCCCGCCGCGGAAAACGAGTCCGGCAGCCACGGTCGGCAGGCCTTTGCGAGTATTCAGAAGGACGGTCAGGCCATTTGCCAACTGAAACGATTCGGGGGTCGGCAGCACCAGAGCGGGAGCGGGGCCGGGCATCGGCGGCATCGCCCGCCATGCTTCATCTTCATTGACCGACTCGCCGACTTCGGTACTGGCAATCTTGGGGGTGGGCACCGGAGCGCCGAGATCCTGTGTTCCCTTCTCGCCATACACGACCACCCGCGAGGAATTCCTCAGATACTGCGCAGCGAAATCCTTGATGGAGTCGGGCGTCTGCTTACGGTAGCGCTCCACGTCCTGCTGCAGGAAGTCCGGATTCTTCATGTGGTGGTTGTAAGAATTGATGCGATCGGCAATTCCTCCGAAACCGCCGTTGTGCTCCAGCGAAAACATGATGCTTCGTTCGATGGTGCGCTTCGCTCCCGCCAGTTCCGATTCGGAAGGAACCGTCGAGCGCAGCTTCTCCAGTTCGGCGTCGATCGCCTTCTCGATCTCTTCCAGCGTGTGGTTGGGCGCGGCGGTAGCCTGAATCGTGAAAACCGATCCTAGGGAATAGGAAGCGTTTTCAGCAGAGACGTCCTGCGCGATCTGCTTGTCGTAGACAAGACTCTTGTAGAGCCTGCTGACCTTGTCGCCTCCCAGAAGGTTGGCGGTGATGTCCGCGGTGGCGTCACCGTCCGTGTAGATCGGGGGAGCAATCCACGCCATGTAGACGCGCGGCATTTCGATGCGATCCTTCACGACAAGGCGCCGCTCTTCCGTGATCGGAGGTGTCGTCACCTTCACGGGCGGAACGTCGGCTCCTTTCTTGAAGCTGCCGAAGTATTTCTCCACAAGCTTCAAGATGTCGGCCTTGTTGATGTCGCCAACGATGGCGATGCTCGCGTTGTTTGGAATGTAGTACTGCTTGAAGAAGCTCTTGACGTCCTTCAACTGCGCCGCCTGGATGTCGGCATGCGAGCCGATCACGTCGGCGAAATAGGGATGTTCCCTGGGATACAACAGATGTGTAACGGCTTCTTCCACGATGCCGAAGGGGCGGTTCTCAAAGCTCTGCCTCCGCTCGTTACGGACAACGTCCTGCTGGTTCTTGAAGGACTCGCCGGTGAGGTCGTCGAGGAGATAACCCATGCGGTCGGATTCCAGCCATAACGCCAGCTCGACCTGATTGCTCGGCACGGTTTCGAAGTAGTTTGTGCGATCGCGGTCCGTGGTGCCGTTGACGTCGCTCGCACCGGCCGTTTCGAGAAACTTGAAGTAGCTGTCTTCAGGAGTGTGTTTCGACTTCTGAAACATCATGTGCTCGAAGAGATGCGCGAAACCGGTGCGCCCGGGCTCTTCATTGACGGGCCCGACGTGGTACCAGAGATTCACCGCGACGCGCGGCAGACGGTGATCTTCGACCATCAGAATGTCGAGTCCGTTGGCCAGCGTGTGCTTTTCAACCGCGATCTTGGGGACCACCGTTTCGGTGATCGCGGGAACCTGGTTCTTCTTGTAGTAGTACGCACCGCCGGCGACAGCCGCCAGCATCACCAACATGACCAGCAGTTTCTTCATAGGAACTCCTTAGAATTCTTCATCGAAACCGACAAACACAGGTTCCGGCACCAGCCTTACGCCAAACCTGTCTTCCACTCCGCGACGGATCTCACGGGCCAAATGCACGATGTCGGCGGCCTGGGCGCCGCCGCGATTTGTCAGAGCCAGTGTGTGTTTGGCCGATACGGCCGCAGGACCGATCGCGAATCCTCTTTTGAAGCCCGCGTTCTCGATCAGCCAAGCCGCGGATGTCTTCACTTTTCCAGTCCCGGCAGGATACCGCGGAACAGCTTCCTGCACACCATTCTGTATACGGATATATTCGGCTTCAGTGACGATCGGGTTCTTGAAAAAGGACCCCGCGCTCCTGCAATCCGGATCGCCCTCTGTTGAGACGTCGATCAACATTCCTTTGCCGGCGCGAATCTCGCGGACAACCCGGCGAACGTCGGCAAGCGACGGCGGCTCCAGTTGTCTGTCAAAGCGCTTCAGCAGATCCGGATACTTCACCTGCGGCGGCGCTCCTTTGCGCAACCCGTAGGTTACGGACAGGACAATATACCGATCTCTTTGTGACGTATTGAAGATGCTCGCGCGGTATTCGAATCCGCACTGCGCCCGCGACAACTCCAGCAACGTACCTGCGTGACGATCGAGCACGCGAACCGCGACCAGCACATCTGCGATTTCCTGCCCGTATGCCCCGACGTTTTGAACCGGCGTCCCTCCCACGAGCCCTGGGATTCCGCTCAAGCACTCGACGCCGCCCATGTCGCGTTCGACGCAGTCGGCAACCACGGCGTCCCAATCCTCACCGGCAGCAGCGCGCACCTGAGCGTCTTCCCAGATCGTGCCTTCGATACCGACGCGAAGAACAAGGCCGTTAAACCCGCGATCGGACACCAGGAGGTTGGATCCGCCGCCGACAATGAAAACAGGAAGATTACGGGTGGCCGCAAAATCGAGACCCTCGACAACATCAGCTTCCAATTTTGCATTCAGGAAATAACGAGCGGGACCGCCAACACCGAATGTCGTCCACGGGGAGAGAGGAAGGTTTTCCTGAACGCTGCTCACTGTGATTCAGTTTAGCATTCAGCCTCTTTCATCGACCTTCCTGCGCGCGTATCCACATCCATACACAGTCTCCGGCGTTCGTAACGAAAGGAGTACGCCGCTCCGCGCCGTACTCCGGGCCCATAAAGATCAATCACTTTTGTTGCAACAACTTGGTCGTCTTGACGTGTTTGGGCTCCCGCCTGCGAAAGGGCTGGCCATCAAACCGGTCCCCCGGGACCACAAACGGAGGCTCAACATGAACCGACTGAAGATCGCAGCAATCGCGTTCGGAGTCCTGATAAATGGTCACGCGCTCTGTGCCCAGGACACGGCGACTTCCGAACAAGGGGATGCAGCGCCGCAGTCTGAAACGGAGAATGTTCAACAGGAACATTCTCCCGTCTTCGACAGGCTTCTCACAAAAATCAAAGGAGTTGTAGGTAACAGGCTGGAAGAAGGATTCGCCGGTTTTCATCCCAGGATCGGAAGCGTCACGCATGGCTCGGGATTTGGTCTGGGCGCGGAATACCGATCGAGCGGACTCGCGGGAGACAGGATCGAGTTCCGGCTCAGCGCACAGGCCACTCGGCTCAACTACAAACGCTACCAAGCGGGCCTGCGTTTACCCCGACTGGCGGGCGGCTGGGTGACCGTCGAGTTCGACGGGCTCCATCGCGACTATCCACGCGAGAGCTTTTACGGCCTGGGTGTGGACTCGCTGGCGAATGCGCGCACGGACTATCACCTGAAGGACACCGGCGCTTCGGCGGTATTCAAAGTCCATCTCCGTCCGTGGTTGTCGGCAGGCATCCGCGGCGGGGTCCTGGATACGGGCGTCAGCCGCGGAGCCGATCCACGATTCAACTCGATCGAGGACGTGTTTTCCGATCCGGGGACTCCAGGCGTTCAGGCACACACCCGCTACAAGCTCCTCTCTGCCTTTGCCGAGGCAGACACTCGGGACGAAATAGGAAACCCGCGATCCGGCAGCCTCTATGCCGCAAGCGTTACGTCCTACGACGACCGCAAGCCGGCCCAGTTCAGCTTCACGGCGTATCAGGCTGAAGCTCAGCACTACATTCCTTTTTTCAACAAGCGTCGCGTAGTGGCGCTTCGTGCTCTGGTCTTCGCGACGGATACCGCCGCGGGCCAGGAAGTTCCGTTCTTCATGCAGCCGCGTCTCGGAGGTGGACACGACCTGCGAGGATTCGCGGACTCCCGTTTTACCGACCGTAACAGTGCCGCCTTCAATGCGGAGTATCGCTGGGAGCTGCTTTCCGGTCTCGACATGGTTGTTTTCGGCGACGCAGGACAGGTTGCGGGATCCATCTCTGACTTCCGCCTGGACAAGTTCAGGACGTCCTACGGTCTCGGCCTGCGAGTCAACACCGCTCGCTCGGTCTTTCTCCGTGCTGACCTGGGCTTCAGCCGCCAGGAAGGGCGGCAGCTCTCCCTCAGCTTCGGTCACGTGTTTTAGGAGGTGTGAGATGAAACGATTAATTCAGCTCCTGTTCCTTTTCGCCGTGCCACTGCACGCACAGAAGTTGATCGATAACAATACGTTGGCCAGCGTCGGGAAAATCTCCGTCCGGCCATCCAATGATCTGAAGGATCTCCTGGTGAATTCTCTAACGAAGCCAGGAGACCGAAAAACGCTGCGTGCCGCAAACGCGGACGCACTTGGCGAAGTCTCGGACAACGCGTGGTTTCAGAACCGTCACGGGTGGCAGCGGATGGGAATTGAAGAACTCGTGCGAGGGCCCAACACCTCGGAAGGTCCTTCACAGGCCGCACCCTGGCAAATTCTGGCTATCAAGTCCGAAGGCGTAACCCCGGGCTTCCGAATACGCGATGCCCGCGGAGACATCTACCTGCTGAAGTTTGATCCGCTGAAAAACCCGGAGATGTCGACCGCTGCGGAGGTCATCTCGACGAAGTTCCTGTACGCGATGGGCTACAACGTCCCCGAAAACTACATCGTCAGGTTCAATCGAGATCAATTAAGAATCCCTCCGGATTCAGGTCTGACCGAAAAGCAGATCGATGCGGTGCTGAAGCGCGTGCCCAAAAGTCCCGGAGGCGGTCTCCGTGCGATGGCAAGCAAGTTCCTGAAGGGAAAGCCGCTCGGGCCCTTCTCCTATTACGGCACGCGCCCCGACGATCCCAACGACGTTTTTCCTCACGAGAATCGCAGAGAGTTGAGGGGCTTGCGGATGATGGCCGCCTGGCTGAATCACGACGACTCGCGGTCAATCAATACGCTGGACATGCTGGCTTCAGATGGAGACCGACGTTATGTGCGGCATTATCTGATCGACTTCGGATCTACGCTCGGCAGCGGCACTTCCGAGCCCCAGAAGCCCCGCGCCGGCTGGGAATACCTTTGGGAGCCAAAGACGGCGTTAGTCCGGGCGGTAACGCTCGGACTCGTCGACCGTTCCTGGGTACATGCGAGGTACTTCGAAGGACCCTCAATCGGAAAACTCGAATTCGAACGCTTTCAACCCGGCGCCTGGAAGCCCGAGTATCCGAACGCAGCGTTTTCCAACGCCACCGCCGGTGACGTTTACTGGGCCGCGAAGATCATCATGGCTTTCACGGACGACGATATCCGCGCGATCGTCCACACCGGAGAATTCTCCGATTCTGCGGAAGAAGCCACGTTGGTGAGGTGGTTGATCGAAAGGCGCGACAAGATCGGGCGCTACGCGTTTCAGCGAGTTCCTTCCATCGACCGATTCGAGTGGACCCCTGACGGAGAGTTGAAATTTGAGGACCTGGCCTCGCTCCATGGGTTCGCACCCTCGCCGGAGGGATTCGACATCGAGTGGTCCGGATGCGGCCAGGACTGCAGCAGGGCGAGCATCTCACCGAAGGGAAGCCACGGCGCCGTCCGCGTCACCGTCAGGCAGACCGGGGATCAGAGAGAAATCGCCGCGATTGAGCGCGACGGGGAAGGAAGGCGCTAACATGTCGGCCACAATTCCACTTCCTCTGTCCCGCAGACTGAATCCCGCCGAGTGGCTACTTTCGTTCTTTACGGAAGTTCGGCAATGGCGCGCCGTCACCGGAGGCTCCATGAACCGCTCTAACACCACGCCCGCGTTGGCCGCCGCTCTAATCATCGCGCATCAGGTCGCCGGGAAGGCCGCGAGGGATGCCCTCTTTCTGGCGCACTTCGAAGTGACTCGGCTGCCCATGGCAATGGCGGGCGCCTCGGTGCTGGCGGCAGCGGGGGGAATTTTGTCCGGGCGTTTGCTGCAACGGCATGCGCCAGTTCGCGTGCTACCCGTGGCGTTCGGAGTCAGCGGACTTTCGCTGGCCCTGACCGCGCTGCTTCTCCCGACGAAGCCTGCGTTCGCGGCCGTGCTCGTCTTCCTGCAGATGACCGTTGCCGGGCCGCTCTTGATTTCGGGTTTTTGGTCGGTGTTGAGTGAATCGTTCGATCCGCACGCCGCAAAAAGCCAGTTCGGCCGCGCGGGCGCGGGGGCGAATGCGGGCGGCATTCTCGGTGGATTGCTGGCATGCGGTTTCGCAATGTCGGTCAACGTGGCGGGCGCGCTACTGTTGCTCGCTGTTCTGCACGGGAGCGCTGGCCTTTTGTTGCTCCGCCTGGAGCATCCAACTGCCAGCGCTAAGCCGGCCACGCTCTGCGTAGCGTCGGGACTGCGCCTTCTCGCCAATTTGCCTCATCTGCGAAATATGGGATACGTGGTGCTCGCCGTTACAGTCAGCGCCTCCCTGATCGACTATGTGTTCAAGGCCCGCGCCGCGGTTGCATTTGCGGATACTGGAGAACTATTGCGTTTCTTCAGTGCCTTTTACCTGTCGGCGGGCGTGCTGACTCTGATCATTCAAGCGTCGCTCACGGGTCGGGCTCTCGATCGCCTGGGCCTGCACGGAACAACGGCGAGTCTACCTGCGGCCGTATTGGCCGGCAGCGCGGGCGCACTCCTGGTGCCCGGCCTGGCGAGTGCAACGCTGGCGCGGGCTTGCGAGTCGGCAATCCGAAGTTCGTTGTTCCGATCAAGTTACGAACTCTATTACGTGCCTCTGGGAAACACAGAAAGACGCGCCGCCAAGCCGGTTATCGACGTTTGCGTTGAACGAGCCGGCGACGCCATCGGCGCACTGGCAATTCATGGGCTGCTGCTTCTGGGCGTCAAGACCGCGCTGACCTCGATGTCCTGTATGGCCATCTTCGTTGCCGGATCCAGTCTGGTTGCGGCCACGCGCTTGCGCGCCGGCTATGTGAATGCTCTCGAACGAACTCTGCTGGGAGGTTCCATCTCAGGTCGAACCAGGTCAGGCGAGGGTACTTCGTCTCTCAATTGTTCTCTGGTAATGGATGCTGTCGTCCGCGAGCTGGATAGCGGCGCGGACCAGCCTGCATCCGCGCTGCTCGATCACGTCTTCCGTCTGCTGCCGCTCGCGCAGCCCGGGGATGCAATGAGCGCGGCCTGTGATGCCCTGCTGACCGGAGACGCTCTCCGCGCCGGAATGGCAGTGGAGTACCTGGAAACGACACTGCCTCCGCGCGTCTGGCGGCGCATTGAGCCGCTGATCGAGCGGAGGGGAATCATTTACATGGAGGTTATCGCATGAGAAAAAGAATGCTGGCTTTGCTGCTGACCGTAGCCTTTGTGGCGCTGTGGATTCCGTCCGGTTTCACCGCGTCGTCCAGGAAACAACTTCCGCGGTTTCATGAAGTGAACGCAAACCTCTTCAGAGGCGGACAACCAGAAGGAACAGATTTTCAGGAACTCCGGAAGATGGGCATACGCACGGTCGTCAACTTCCGCGTGGAGGATGATGAGCGGGCTACCGTCGAAGGCCTCGGGATAAAGTACGTTCACATTCCCATTGATATTCCTCTGCTGGAGCGTCCGTTCAAGCAGATTCCGCAAGGAGACATCGACGCGTTCTTCCGTGTTCTCCGGGATCCCGGGAATCAACCGGTCTTTGTCCACTGCCGGCGGGGCACCGACCGGACCGGAGCAATGATCGGTTTCTATCGCATTGAGTTCGACAGATGGGACCCCCAACGGGCCTATGGTGAAGCCCGCAAACTCGGCATGCGCTGGTGGTACCGGGCCTTCAAATCCCAGTTGATCGCGTTCGACAAGGGCCGGTAGGGCGGTCGAGATCTATTCACCGAAGCCGGCGCGGCGGGAAAAATACCCCGCTCCGGCTGCCTGGCGTCAGGGCCGGGCGCCCCTGTCCATTCAATCGCAGTGCGGTTTTTTTCGTCTGTAATTGATTGAAAAATCGAGGAACATCGCGGCCGGTCGAATACTTTTGGATACAGGTCGTATCCGATACAATTCGTGCACCATGAATCCGAAACTGGTCAGCATCACGGGACAATTCGCCGTAGGCCCTGAGGGCATCACGATCGGCCGGGATTCGTCGAACACCATCTCCCTTGACGATCTACGCGTTTCCAGCCATCACTGCCGCATTGAGGTTGAAGGTGGAAAGTTCACTCTCGTCGATACCGGCAGCACGAACGGCACCCGTTTGAACGGCCAGGACGTCGATCGTGCAGTCCTGCGCCACGGCGACGAGATCCGGCTGGGAATGACGGTGCTTCGGTTCCTTGCCGACGACGTGACCGATCCATGCACAGTGGGACTGGAGGACTCGGACGCTTTGGATGTGATGTCGTCCGAGACAATTCTTTTGGAAGCTGAGGAGCCCCTGTTCTTTCAGTCCGCCGCGCCGATCGGCGAGGAGCAACTGCAGCGGCTGAATCGCGACCTCAGGGTGCTGCTGGCGCTCAGCGCCGGGATCGACGAGATCTACGAGACTTCAGCTCTTCAAGAGATGCTCCTGGAGCGCATCTTCGAAGTCACGCCCGCGGAGAGCGGCGCGATCCTTCTCTCGAACGTCGCGGGTAACGATTTTGTCTTCCCCGCAGTAAGCCGGCACCGTGTACCCGGCGCGGTCCGCATGACCGTGAGCCGGACGATCCCCCTCCGCGTGATGACTTCAGGACAAAGCATTCTGCGAAATGATCTTCTATGCGACAAGGCCGTGAGTCCCAGCGTGGCAGCCGCTCAAATCCAATCTGTGCTCTGCGTACCTCTCTCCGTAATGGGCAACAGGATCGGCGTGGTGTATCTCGACACCGCAAACGCGGACAGCCCGTTTGACCGCCGTCATATGGAACTCGTGACTGCGATGGCCTCCATGGTTGCCGCCGCACTGGAACACCTGTCGTACGTCGAGGCGGTGGAGGCGGAAAACCGCCAGCTTTCCCATGCAGTCGATATCCAGCACGACATGATTGGGTCGAGCCCCGCGATGATGGAGCTGTATCGGAATATCGCGCGCGTAGCCACAGTCGCGAGCTCCGTGTTGATTCTTGGTGAGACCGGGACCGGAAAGGATCTCGCTGCAGCAGCTATTCACCGCAACAGCAAACGATCGGGCGGCCTCTTCAAAGTGGTGAATTGCGGCGCGATCACCGACACGCTTTTCAAGAGCGAACTTTTCGGATGCATGCGAGGCGCCTTCACAGGCGCCGACCGCGACCGTGCGGGCCTGGTCGAAGCGGCTCACGGCGGAACGCTCTTTCTCGACGAGATCGGAGAAGTGCCGCAGGACTGCCAGGCAGCCCTGCTCCGGGTTATTGAAAACGGGGAAGTGATGCGAGTTGGAGCCACTCAACCGAGAAAGGTGGATGTTCGGGTGATTGCCGCCACGAACCACTCTCTTGAGGACGACGTCAAGGCCGGGCGGTTTCGCGCGGATCTTCTGTTCCGTTTCGTGTTGCGACTGAATATGCCGCCATTGCGGGAGCGGCTGGAAGATATCCCCGCGCTCGCGGCGTACTTTCTTCAGATGTTTCGGAATTATACTGAGCGAACACTCGAGACCACGCCTCCCGACACGCTTCGCGTATTGAGAGAATTCGCCTGGCCGGGCAATGTCCGCGAACTGAAGAACGCCATCGAATGGGCCGTGGTGTACGGCAAGTCGGATCGCATTCGGCCGGCCGACTTACCGCCCGAGATATCGCAGTCCTCGCCCAACGCCGCACCCGAGGCCAACGGTGCCAGCTTGGCGGAAGCACGCGGAGCGTTCGAGCGGCAGCTCATACTGAAAGCGCTCAAGGACGCCGACGGCAGGGTGTCCGATGCGGCAAAAGTGCTGGGGCGCGCCAGGACCTTTTTGGAAAGGCGAATCACTCAACTGGGGCTTCGGGAGGAACTGGCGAAGATCCGCAAGGTAAAGTGAGCCGAGGCCTGCCCAGGTGGGCGGCGCAGGTTTTCCTGAACGCTGTTCACTGCGATTCAGTTTAGCATTTAGAAATGGACCAACAGAGTCAGGAGACTGCGGGATTCATCACCGACGTCGAAGGAATCAAGGTCGGCCATTTCACGGAAACGCGCCGGCCCACGGGATGCACGGTGGTGCTTGCCGAGCAGGGCGCGGTCACGAGCGTGGATGTCCGCGGCTCCGGACCCGGGACGCGTGAGACGGACCTGCTGGATCCGGTCAATCACGTGGAGGAAGCCCACGCCATCATGCTTGCAGGCGGTAGCGCATTCGGGCTCGATGCCGCGAGCGGCGCAATGCGCTATCTCGAAGAGCGTGGGATAGGCTATGCCACTCCGTTTGCGCGCGTGCCGATCGTTCCCGCGGCGATCCTTTTCGACCTGCGCCTGGGAGATCCCAGAATTCGGCCTGACGCAGAATCGGGATATCAGGCATGCCTGGCCGCGGGCGATGGAACTGTCGC